>Ga0181516_10001947_pt1 | contig 15197 bp, 14 predicted proteins | sample PEATcosm2014_Bin_25_FD_121104 | JGI IMG/M metagenome (GOLD analysis project Ga0181516, IMG submission 121104) | Peatland microbial communities from MTU Mesocosm Facility, Houghton, MI, USA - PEATcosm2014_Bin01_10_metaG | ecosystem: Environmental > Terrestrial > Soil > Wetlands > Peat | place... | reverse complement strand
AGCCGGCCGTACCGCTCTTCAAGACGCTCCTTGCGCCGGTGTTCGGCGATAACCAGGGCGCCTTCGGCAAGCAACGCCGACAATGGGCTCCCGAGAATGCCAAGCGCCAGCGCATACTGCTCTGCCGCATCGTAAGGCGGATCGAGAAAGACCAGGTCGAACGGTGGGTCCGGGCCGGCCTGCATTTTTTTGAGGACCGCACCCACGCTGCCCGCATGAATCCGGAATCCCGCGCCAATCTTCAGCTGTTCAAGATTGCCGCGCAGGGTCTTCAGCGCCGGCGCGGCCCGCTCCACAAATTCCACGCCCGCTGCCCCGCGGCTTAGCGCCTCAAGCCCCACAGCGCCCGAGCCGGCATAGAGATCGAGAAATCTCGCTCCTCGAATGCGCGGTGCGAGCACGTTGAAAAGCGTTTCGCGCAGCCGGTCGCTCGTGGGCCGCGTGGCCAGACCGGCCGGAGCCTTCAACGCGCGGGAACGAAGCGATCCTGCAATGATGCGCATCCCACAGCAGAATAGACCAACGCGCCTCGCTTCTTTCCCGATTTTGACTCTTCCGATCCCGCCCGTTCCCCGTCCGGACCCCGTACAATCGTTCCATGCGTGGATGGTCAATTGCGATGGGCCGATGGATGGGTGTGGAAGTGCGCGTCCACGCCTTCTTCCCGCTGCTGGCCGTTGTCTGCATGGCCATCAGCGCCAAGGACGGTTGGTCCCTGGGGTTGGGCCTTTTCTTCATCGTCGTTTTTGCGGTGATTGTGCGTGAGACCGCGCGGTTAATGGTGGCGGCCTGGCTGGGCCTGCGCCTGCGCGCCATCGTGCTTCTGCCCATCGGCGGACTCTTCGCCTACGCAAATCCAGAAAGCCAGGAAAATGCCAATCGCGGCCACGTGCAGTTTGCTATGGCACTGGCCGGACCCATTTCAAACTGGGCCACGGGGTTGGTGCTGGCAGGCACTATGCTCGGCGCAAGCAGCGAGGTGCGTCTCTTCGACCACCCGCTCATTACCACTGCATACTTGCTCCGCAGTTTGGTATGGATGCAGGTCTTTCTTGGTGTGCTTCACCTGGTTCCGGCGTATCCTCTGGACTTCGGCCGCCTGCTTCGCGGCGAATTTGCCCACAAGCACGGATTCGCCCCTACCGGCCGCGTGGCCACCGGTATCAGCCAGGGTTTGGCGCTTGCGGCTGTCGTCGGCGGCGTGTTCCTCCAGAGCTACTGGCTGGGCATCGCCGGCCTGTTCATCATGATCGGCGCGCAGATCGAGGATCAGGGCGTCTTCTTCCAATCCGTGGTGGATACAGTGCACATGCGCGAGGTTATGCTTACCGACTTCGCCACCCTCTCGCCCTCTGACACTCTCGCCGACGCCCTCACCCGCTGTGTCCATTCCCTTCAGGAAGATTTCCCCGTCGTGCGCGGACCGGAACTGGTCGGCATCATCTCCCGCCAGCGCATTGTCGACGCACTGCGCAACGACGGAAACGCTTACGTCCAATCGGTGATGTCGCGCGCCTTCCAGGTTGCACGGCCAGAGGACACTCTTGGGACCACCATTCGCCGTTTGACTGTGGGCCATGGGCTCTCGCTGATTCCGGTAACCGAAAGCGGGCGAGTCGTCGGCGTGGTCAGCGTGCAGAACCTGATGAGCTCCATGTCGCTGCTGGCCGAGAAACGCCGCCTGGAGCGCGAAGACGCCCGCGAGGATCTGGGAGACTAGCGCCGCATGCCGGACTCGGACGCACCACCGCTCGCGCCGGGTCTCTATCTCGTGGCTACGCCAATCGGCAATTTAGGCGATATTACTCTGCGCGCTCTCGACGTGCTCAAGCGCGTTGATCGAATCGCTTGCGAAGACACCCGCCAGACGCAAAAGCTGCTCAACCACTTTGAGATCGCCACCCCGACTGTCAGCTTTCATCGGCACAACGAAGCCCAGCGCGCGCAAGAGATGATCCTGGATTTGAAGGCGGGGAACTGCCGCATCGCCGTGGTCTCCGATGCGGGGATGCCCGGCATCAGCGACCCGGGCGGCTGGCTGGTAAAGCAGGCCATCGCCGCCGGCGTCGCGGTAATTCCGATCCCAGGCGCGAATGCAGCTTTGAGCGCATTGGTGGCTTCAGGTCTGTCATCCGAGGAGTTTCATTTCATCGGCTTTCTACCCGAAAAGGCGGGCGCGCGGCGGACGCGGTTGGAGGAGCTTGCGGAATCGCGGGCCGAAACGCCATGCACGCTCGTCTTTTACGAAGCACCCCATCGCATTCTCGACACTCTGGCCGATCTCGAAGCCGTTTGGGGGTCAGAACTTCGTGTAGTCGTGGCTCGCGAACTGACCAAGATGCACGAAGAGTTTCTGCGCGGATCGGTGGCCGAAGCTCGGCGCGAGCTTGGTACCCGCGATCGGATTCGCGGCGAGATCACGCTGCTGGTGGACGCACCCCCACAAGGGCAATCCAAAACGCAAAACAGCGGAGCTGCGCTGAGCATTGAAGTGCAGGTAGCGCGGATGCAGGCTGACGCGGGTATCGACGAGAAGGAAGCGCTGAAACGGCTGGCTCGTGAGACGGGTGTATCGAAGAGTGAGTTATACCGCCAGATGCAGCGGGAACGGGCGCGGCATCGAGGCGGATCGCGCTGAATCCGCTGAACTGGCGTTGAACCTTCGGGTGCGAACTCTATCTCTCGCGCATCTCCCGGATGTTCTCAATCAGCTCTTCCACCTGTTGCCGATTGCTCAGACTCAAGTTCAGGAAGCGAATACCGGCATGATGCCGGTCATGAAGAGCCTGAACGACGCCCGAAAGGCGGAAGGGCATTCCTCCCAGGCGAAATTCCGTCTCGACACGCGTCTGTATCTCAGCGGGGAATCGTGCTTCGGTGTGAATGCGGCACCCGCTCATGCTCAGGTCAAGAATTGACCCGATCAGTCGAACGCCGCTGTTGGAGAAAAAGAGAGCAACGGAAGTATCAGCCGCATGACGCGGATGCAAGCGACGCTCTGCGCCGCCAGGAGCCTCTCCTGCGAGCGGCAGCGCGGCCAATTGAAACGCAAGCGACGCGCTGGGCATCGTTGCCGAAATTTCACCAGGCAAGTGCGCCCCGGCGAGTGCTGAAGCCTGATTCCCGGCCAACTCCGCAGCGCCTTGTGCCACAGCTCGGGCGGCCTCGGCCGCCTCCATCTCGCTAATTACCTCGGCAAGCAGTTCCTTGCGCCGCGAGGAGACGTTGACAAACCGGATGCCTGCCTCGTGCTCGCTCCCGGTCCGCTGGATGAGGCCCTGCAGTCGAAGCGGCATTCCATTAATGATGAAGGTGACTTCGACATCCAGCCGCGCGCCTCGTGGAATACGCTGGGATGTAAATAATCGGCAGCCTTCCACACTCAGATCGAGAACGCGGCATGTAGCTTCAAGACCGTGTTCGACGAACAGAAGCCTGGCCGCTTCGTCCACTGTGAAACGTGTGTGAGCACGGCGGTCCGCTGAACCCTTCGACTGGTCCGGGACTCGCTCTTCCAGTTCCATCGTCCACAACCCCGGGCCACCTGGTTTGGGTCTGCCAATCCTGGCATCAGTGTCCGTCGGCCCGTTCCCACGGCCGCGCCGATGCCGGTTCCGGTGCCTCCCGGCCTTTCAAGCGGTCGTACTCATACAAATCGCTCGTTGTCCCCAGCGACTCGTTATACAGACTCGTAGCGCCGGTGAGCTGTTTCAAATCCTCACTGAATACGTGGATCGCATGCAGTTGCTTGGCCGATGCCGGAAGCTCAAATTGAGAAGTCTTAATGAACTTCTGGTAGCCGCGATCAAGAAGACGCGACACCTCGCCCCGCACAACCACGCCCGGGGCAATCGCAAGAGCCGCATGCCCATCCGCAGTCGCCCTGAGCACTGCGCCGGCTCCAAGCTTGCTCACCAGTTCTCCGCCTCCGGCGTAGGGGGCAACGTCAAAGCCGTGGGCGCGGAGGCGCTCCAGTGTACGGTCGAAGTTTGAAACGCTCGATTTCGCGGTCATACTTCGCATTTTAGACTGGAAGCCGAATTAGAGTGTTGAAATAGGAATAGGGTCGGCCTTCCCCGCTTGATCCGCACACTGGAGACACCACCCGCATTCGCCGATGAAACAAGCCGTCAGACAACCCGCTACCTCCATACCCGAGCGCATTGGCAACACGCCGCTCATTCGGCTTACCCAGCCGATCCGCGAGCTAGAGGGCGTTACACTCGTGGCCAAGGCCGAGTGGGCCAACCCCGGCGGCAGCGTCAAGGACCGCGCCGCCGCATCCATGGTTGCCGACGCGCGTGATCGCGGCCTGCTTACTCCGGGCAAAGTGCTGCTCGACGCCAGCAGCGGCAACACCGGTATCGCCCTAGCCATGCTTGGCGCGGCGCTGGGTTTCCCGGTGCATCTGTGCATGCCATCCAATGTCTCGCCCGAGCGCAAGCGGATTCTCAAGGCCTACGGCGCGACGGTGGAGTGGACTACGCCGGATGAAGGCTCGGACGGAGCCATCAGGCGAGCGCGAGAGCTCGCAGGCAACGAACCTGAACGATTCTGCTACGTCGATCAGTACTCCAACGACGCCAACTGGCTCGCCCACTACCGCTCAACCGGCCCGGAGATCTGGGAGCAGACTTCAGGCCGGGTAACGCACTTTGTGGCCGGCCTGGGCACCACCGGCACCTTCACAGGAGTCACCCGCCGCCTGAAGGAGTTCAATCCCGCCGTTCAGGCCATCAGCTTCCAGCCCGATTCACCCTTCCACGGCTTAGAAGGCCTCAAGCACATGGGCACATCCCTGGTTCCGGCTATCTACAATCCCCACCTCGCCGACCGCAGCATGGAAATCGAGACCGAAGCTGCTTATGAGATGGCCAAACGCCTTGCCCGTGAAGAAGGTCTGCTGGTAGGCATCTCTGCCGCGGCGGCCGTCGTTGCCTGCGTCCGGATTGCCAGGGAAGAAAATGCCGCAGGGCGCGAAGCGCTGATTGTCACCGTGTTGCCCGACAATGCTGAGAAGTATCTCAGCGAGCGATTCTGGGAGGAAGCATGAGCGCATTGTGCATTCCCCGCGCCGTCTACGAAGCAATCCGTGCCCACGGCGAAGAGACCTATCCCCACGAGTGCTGCGGCGCGCTCCTCGGGCATCCCTCTCCAGAAGGCTGGCAAGTTACACAGAATGTGCGAGCCGGCAACACCAGGACTGACTCCGCGCACAATCGCTACAACATCGCTCCTGTCGAGTTGGTACGCATTGAACGCGAAGCCAGCCGTCAGGGGCTCTCCATCGCCGGCTTTTACCACTCGCACCCCGACCACCCCGCACAATGGTCGCCCACCGACTTTGCCGAAGCGCACTGGCTGGGCTGCTGCTATGTCATCACCGAAGTCGCCAACGGGAAGGCCGCCGTCACCAATTCCTTCCTGCTTGACGGCGCCACGGAAGAAGACAAGCGCTTCGAACCGCAGACCATCCGGATTGAGGACCCCGATTCATGAATAGCCCCGGCTCATCGGCGAGGACCGCAAGTATCCGCCATGCATTAATCTGGGAGTGCGTTCCTTTTCCCCGATCGAAGAGATTACTGAGGAAACATGACTATCTTCATTCCCACCCCGCTACGCCCCTACGCGGGCGGTCTTCACACCGTTGAAGTCGATGCGGTCACCGTCGCTGAAGCACTCGAAAAGCTCACCGGGGCCCATCCTGACCTGCGCAAGCATGTCTTCACACCCGAGGGCAAGGTTCGCGCTTTCGTTAACCTCTACCTGAACGACGAAGACGTTCGCTACCTTCCCGCCAGGGAAGCCACCGAGGTCAAGGCGTCCGACACGCTCTCCATCATCCCCTCCATCGCCGGCGGGTGCTGGGCGCACGGGCGATAGCGCCTGCATCTCAGACGGTCAGCCTGCATCAATTGAATGGGAATCGATTCCATGGCCACATCCCCTGAAACCGTTACACTACCCGAACTCACCGCCGATGACCTCACGCGCTATTCGCGCCACCTCATCCTGCCCGAGGTGGGCATGGAGGGCCAGCGGAAGCTCAAGGCCGCACGTGTGCTCTGCGTCGGTACCGGCGGTTTGGGCGCGCCGCTCGCCTACTATCTGGCTGCAGCCGGCATCGGAACGCTCGGATTGGTCGACTTCGACGTCGTGGACCTCAGCAACCTGCAGCGTCAGATCATCCACTCGACCAAAGACGTCGGCCGCAAGAAGCTCGATTCGGCTGAAGAAAAGCTCATAGCTCTGAACCCCGCGCTCAACGTCGTCAAGCACGACACCATGCTTTCCAGCGCCAACGCCCTTGAAATTCTCAGCGGCTACGACATCGTCGCCGACGGCACCGACAACTTTCCCACCCGCTACCTGGTCAACGACGCCTGCGTTCTGCTCGGCAAGCCAAACGCCTATGGGTCAATTTTCAGATTCGAAGGTCAGGCCAGCGTCTTTGCCGCCAAAGATGGTCCCTGCTACCGCTGCCTCTATCCCGAGCCGCCTCCGCCAGGCCTGGTTCCCAGTTGCGCCGAAGGCGGAGTGCTCGGCATCCTGCCTGGCTTGGTCGGCGTGATTCAGGCCACAGAGGTCATCAAGCTCATTCTGGGCAAAGGGCAGCCGCTCATCGGCCGGCTGCTCCTTGTCGATGCCCTCGACATGCGCTTCCGCGAGCTCAAGCTGCGTAAGAATCCCGAGTGCCCCGTCTGCGGCCTCAACCCCACGGTGACCCAGCTCATCGACTACCAGCAGTTCTGCGGCATCGCGCCGGAAACCAAAGAGGAGAAGACCTTGAAGAATGGAATACCGCAGCTGAGCGTCAAGGAATTGAAAAGCCGCATCGACTCAGGCGAGGAAGTGTTCATCCTCGACGTCCGTGAACCCTATGAGTACCAGATCGCCAACATCGGCGGAAAGCTCATCCCGCAGAACGACGTCCCGCAGCGGCTGGCCGAGATCGACCGCGACCGCGAGATCGTGGTGCATTGCCGCTCCGGTGTCCGCTCCCAGCGAATTGCGGAGTTCCTTCAGCAATCCGGCTATCCAAAGGTCGTCAACTTAGCTGGCGGCATCCTGGCCTGGGCCGACGAGATCGACCCCAAGATGCAGAAGTACTGAAGCGCTCTACGACGCTTCAGCCGCCCTGGTCGGCTCGTCCAGCTTGCCGAAGATCATCTTGCCGCTTGCGGTTTGCAGCACAGAGGTCACCGAGATCTCGACAGCTTTGCCGATCAGCTTGCGCGCATGATCCACCACCACCATGGTGCCGTCGTCAAGGTAGCCGACGCCCTGGTTGAACTCCTTGCCTTCTTTCAGGATCAGCACGTGCATGTGCTCGCCGGGCAGCACTACCGGCTTGAGCGCGTTGGCCAGGTCGTTGATGTTCAGCACTTCCACGTGATGCAGGTGGGCAACCTTGTTCAGGTTAAAGTCGTTGGTGACGACCTTCGCTTCCCACTTCTTGGCCAGCTCCAGTAGCTTCAAATCGACTTCCCGGATCGACGGAAAATCGTCTGGCACAATCTGTACCTGGATCGCGGCATTCGACTGCATCCGCTGCAGCATGTCAAGACCGCGTCTGCCACGTTGACGCTTTGAACTGTCGGTAGAATCGGCCACCGTCTGCAGTTCCCTCAGCACAAACTCCGGCACCACGATCATGCCGTCCATGAATCCAGCCTCGGCAATGTCGGCGATGCGGCCGTCGATAATGACGCTGGTATCCAGCACTTTGGCGCTCTTGCGCGAAGGCCTGTCCGAGGCAAACAGGTGCCCCAGGGCCGCCGGGTTCAGCAGGTCGCCCTTGTTGGCGCCCACCAGAAGGCCCACATAGGTCATCAGCAGCAGCACAAAGATCTGCAGCACCGCCGAAGTCCCGCCCTCAAGAGGCGCAGACCGCAGAACCAGGCAGAAGAGCGCCGCACCAAAGATGCCGAGTACGCTGCCTGCCACAGCGCCAATCAGCCGCCGCAAGCTTAACGCACGCACCCGCAGCTCAAAGACGATCACTGCGCAAGCCGCCACGGCTCCAGCTGCCGCAGCCATCAACGGGTTCTGAATCCCGAAAGGATGAAGGAAATAGCAGACCCCGGTCAACAGGGCCACAAAGAGTAGACGAATCAGAGCAATATCCATAAAGACCCACTCCCGCTGGGTATGAGGAAACGATCCAGCAAGACTACAGTTGGCGAGTATGCCCATTCGTGTGTGCAAACGTCAAGTAGGAAAGGCAAAGAAGAAGGGACAGAGGGACCAGAGACTCAGGGACTAGAGGTCATAGGCTTAGGAACTTGGCCGGGCCGCATGCACAAATGAACTCTCGCATTCAGACCGCCAGATGTTATGCCTGATCGCAGCAGCGAACAAGCATCCTTCTCAGTTTTTCTAGATGCGGCGACTAGCAATCTGACAACAAGCGCAAGGCGAAAACCTCGCCAGCCTTAGTCCCTGGTCCCCAGTCCCTCAGTCCCTGCCTCTACGACGCCGCCGCCATCTCGGTCACCGGGACCATGCGTTGCGTGCCCTTGCGCGGACCGCGCTTGCGGGCGCTTATCACCTTGATGCGTTCCAGCAGCTCCTGGTTCGACCCGCCCTTTTTGGCCAGCAGAAAATCGGCAGAGTGGATTGCGCCATTCATCTTCTGCGGATCGCCGAGAAGGATCATGGGCACGTGGCGGCCAATCTGTTTCAGGCGCTCCACAAGCTGGCCGCCGTTCATCTGCTGCATTTTCATGTCTGCCAGCACCAGGTCAATCTGGTTTGTGGAGAATATGCCGATCGCCTCCCTTGCATTGGTTGCGGGAAGCACCTTATAGCCGTTGGTTGACAGCATGAAGGACATGACAGAGAGGTCGTTTTCGTTGTCGTCTACGCAGAGGATTACTTTCTTAGGCCGCATGGTGTGGGGGCTCGCTCCTTGATTCGATTTGATTGCCGCGCGCATGGAAGAAAACACCCTGATCCGCGTAAGCAGCAAGCTGTCGCACAGGATTTCCGGGGCTCGGCATCCGCGGACCGAGACTGGTTTTAGCCTTGGGATCCCAGTGGCCGACTTGCCTTGCGCAGCATGCGCGCGCCCTGGCGGGCGCCGCAGTCACGTTGGGGGACTGTCGGCATTCGATCCACAATGGACCAGTCTTGATTCACGGTTCAGTTGTGTTGAATGACTGTTACAAGGCCGGCTCAACCGCCGATTAACTTGTTCCAATGAAAGGAAAGACTACGGCGAATGGAACAACGTGGGAAGAGAGAATGTGAGGCGAAGGAAAGTTTGAAAATCCGCAGGAAGCAAGTGCAAATTTAGATAGATTTAACACTCGCAGTCACTTGCGCCGATGAATAGCTGTTGAAAGCATGTGAATCATTCAAGGAAAAGCCTTCCGTTTGCCACAGGAACAGTGCTGCCCGCCACGCGCACGTCCGAGACCCTCGCCGAACCCGTGTTAGTATCGATGCTCGCCGTCAGGAATAAGTCGCTTGGACGCCCCATCTCCACTCCCTGACTCACATGAATACGCTCACCCGGCTTCACCGCTCCTCGCGCAACAAGATAGCCGATCGCGCATCCCGCCGCCGAGCCTGTCGCCGGATCTTCTCCGCCGTTAAACTGCATGCGCGCCCTGAACTGCTGCGCAGGACTCTGGCTTTGGCCGGGCGCAGGTGCGAGCACATAAAACCAGCGCCCACCGCGTGCGCGCAGCCACTTGTTCGCGTTTTCCTGGTCTATCTTCAGCCGCCCCAGTGCCTCCAGCGAACTGAGCGCAACGATTGCAAACGGATTCCCCGTGGAAACAACCTGCGGCGCGAGCCCCGGTTCGAGGTCCCCAATGCCGAGCCCAAGCAGCGGCGCAACTTCCGCGCGATTCAACTCCGCGCCGAACTCCGGGTCCCGCTGTGTCATCTCGCCGAACAGGCCGTCGCCTTCAAAGCGCACCGGCACCGGCCCTATATTCTCGTGCAATGTCACCGTGTCGCCCCTGAAAGTCTCAGGCGCATGCAGTCTTAGCACGCTCGCCGTGCCCAGCGTGGGATGGCCGGCGAATGGCAGCTCTTCCTGTGTCGTGAAGATGCGCACCCGCACACCTTCAACCTGCTCCACCGCTGCCGGCCTGCGCTCCACAAATGTCGTCTCCGACAAATTGAACTCGCGCGCAATCGCCTGCATCTCCTCTGTCGCCAGGCCGCAAGTGTTCATCACCACCGCCAGCGAATTCCCTGTCAGCGCCTTTTTGGTGAACACATCCACGATGAAGTATTCGAGTTCCTTGTTCGCACCGAGGTGTTGAGCGTCCATCGGTCAATTATCCAACAAAATGTGACGGCTCGAAGCTGTGCCGTGCTTCCGTTAGGAGTATTCTGGTTCGTTCCCCGAAAAAGGAGCGCCCCATGGACGCATTCGACTTGCTTGAGAAATTCGGCTGGGTTCTCATACTCTTCCTTATCGTTGTCCTGCACAAAGCAGTCCTTCGATATCTCTTCGGCACCGTCATCGTCTCCAAAGATCAGATCGGCATCGTCAATAAGAAGTGGGTACTGATGGGCAAGAACCGGACCTTGCCCGACGGCGCCATCGTCGCATTGAGCGGCGAAGCCGGCCTGCAGGCCGACACTCTGGCCCCTGGCATCCACTTCGGCCTCTGGGCCTGGCAGTACGCGGTCACGCTCGCGCCCTTCACCACCATCGACAAGAACCAGATTGGTATCGTCGAGGCTCGCGACGGCAAGCCACTCTCAAGTGGGCGCGTTCTTGCCAAATCTGTCGAGTGCAACTCCTTCCAGAATGCCCGCGCCTTCCTCGGCAACGGCGGCGAGCGCGGCCCGCAGATCTCCATCATCCCTCCCGGCACCTACCGCATCAACACCGCGCTCTTCACCGTGGCAGCGGGCGAAGTGCTGGAGATCCCCGACAACCAGGTTGGCATCGTCACCACCAAGGACGGAGCGCCGCTTGCCACCGGCGAGATTGCCGGGAAGGAGATCCCCGGCCACAACCTCTTTCAGGATGGCGAAGCGTTCATTACCGCTGGAGGCCACAAGGGCTTGCAGGAGCAGGTGATCCTCGCCGGCCGCTACTTCATCAATCCCCGTTTCGCCACCGTCGAAATCAAGCCCATGACCGAGGTCCCCATCGCCAACGTCGGCGTTGTCATCGCCTATGTGGGCGCAGAGGGCGTCGACCAGAGCGGTGAAAACTTCAAGCACGGCAACCTGGTGAAGAAGGGCCAGAAAGGCGTCTGGGTCGATCCGCTCGATCCAGGGAAGTACGCCATCAATCCCTACACGCACAAGGTTGAGATCGTGCCCACGGCCAACATCGTTCTCAATTGGGCCACCGGAAAATCCGAAGCACACAGGCTCGACGAGCGCCTTTCCACCATCACCGTTCGCTCGTCGGACGGATTCACTTTCAATCTCGATGTCAGCCAGATCATCCACGTGCCGCGAAACGACGCGCCCAAAGTGATCGCGCGCTTCGGCACTATGGCCAACCTCGTCACACAGGTTTTGGAGCCGACCATCGGCAACTACTTCCGCAACGCCGCGCAGACCTCCGATGTCATCGAGTTCCTGAAAGGCCGCACCGAGCGCCAGAAGGAAGCAAAGATCGCAATCAGCGCCGCTCTGGTCGAATACAACGTCAACGCAATCGACACTCTTATCGGCGACATCACTCCGCCTGAAGCGTTGATGAAGACTCTGACAGACAGAAAGATCGCCGAGCAGGAGCAGGTCACCTATAAAACCCAGCAGCTCGCCGAAGAGACCCGCAAGGATCTGCAGCAGGCCCGCGCCATGGCCGACACGCAGGCCCGCGTCGTCGACGCCGAGCGCAGCGTCTCCATCGCCGACTTCGCCGCCCAGGCGTTGGTCAAGAAGGCCACCGGCGAGGGCCAGTCGAAGACCATCATCGCCGAGTTCGAGGCCCAGGCGCGCGTCAAGCAGGCCAGCGGCGAGGCGCAATCGAAGACGATCAACGCCCAGGCCGATGCAAACGTGGTCACCACCGTCGGCAACGCCGAGGCGGAGAAAACCAAAGCCGTAGGATCGGCTGAAGCCGATGTCATCAAGATGAAGATCGCTTCAATGGAGTCGGGAAACTACGCGGCGGTCCAGATCGCTCAAGCCCTCGCGTCGAATCACATCAAGCTTGTTCCCGACATTCAGGCCGGCGGAGGCGGCGATCAGGGCAGCCTGATCAATGTGCTCATCGCCAAGATGCTCCAAGGCACCATGGAGCCAAAATCCATACCGACTGAAGAGAAGTAGCTCCAGTGTCAGGACCGGCAGTGGTGGGATCTCCAAACCCCACCACGCTCACCGTTGATCCAAATCTGTTGTGTGGAAACTCGATCTTTCCCGACGCGCGGTTGATGCGGAGAGTGCTTTTTTATGATTGAAGAAAGGGCTCAGCCGGGCCATCCGAATTAAGAAGCGCTTGACACCAAGCCGCATCGACCTTACTCTACGAATACTCGCTTGGCAGAAGCACACAGCCACTGCCCGGCAGGCAAAGGATTCAATGACCCACCAACTCCATCTCGCGAACTGTCATTGCTGCTGTCAGGGTCGCGTCGCGCGCGTGGGTTCGCTGGGCTAGATTCCTCAAAGCACGAGAATCGGCAACCGACCCACCCGCCAGAAGGCGCGGTGGGTTTTGATTTTTAGGAAACAGGCAAAGGGGATTTGAGAATAGAAGTTAGGGGCTTGGAGTTCTTTCCAGTCCCTAGTCCCAAGTCCCTAGTCCCTGTCTTTAAAGCACCGGTGGCGAAGTGGCTAACGCGCGGGTCTGCAAAACCCGTATACGTGGGTTCAATCCCCACCCGGTGCTCCAAATTCTGCAAATGAAAAGGACCGCGCCCAATGCAGGTAGCGGTCCTTTTCTTGATTCTCAATGCAGCGCAGTCAGATCGGAATCCCCAAAGATTTACCAAGACGATCGCAGCATCACGGATAAAACTGCTCCCTGTTCCCTGTCCACTGTCCACTGTCCACTGTTCCCTGTTCCCTGCCTCCATCACAGCGCAATCATCGGGCGGGGAAGCCGCATCTTCGATCGGTCAAGAAACAGGCGCATGCGCAGAGCCTCCGCGCGTTGTATGGCTACCAGCCGCATCTGCCGCCGGATGTGGTCGGCGTCCTGAAGCAGCGCAACCTGCGTTTCGTCGCACTCGGCGTCGCGCTCCAGCCGCAAGATCCGCTCTTCAATGGTCCGGCGGAAGCGCGGGCTGATTTCAAATCCATCCTTGGCAGCACAGTCGGTCATCATAGCGAGTTCCTCAGATTGGGAATTGCAGCAGGATTTTCTTGTATCAGCCCTCAAGATGTTCCCAACTGTGCCGATACTAGCGAAGAGCACTTTTCCGCGCTAGATTACGGAAGACCATGATTCTGGTAACGGTGTGTCCAGAAACAGAACAGCGGCTAGGAGTGCCGGGCTCTGCATATCACGTCATTGCCAGGCAGGAATCGACTGGCTGCCGAGCTTCCTCTATTGTTCCGCCGCCAGCGCGTAGTAGCCCTTGCGGACCTGCGGCTTCATTCCCTCGCCCTTGCACTCGACGCTGAGTTTGCGGAAGCTGCCGTCCAGTTTGGTATTGCTGGGCGTGTATGTGGCCACATACTGAGTGCGCAGTTCATCTTCAATCTGCTGAAAGGCCGCTTCAAGCTTCTTGCCATTGTGGCCCACGTTGATCACGCGTCCGCCTGTTTCATCGGAGATCTGCTTGGCGGCCGAATAGCCATAGTACCCCATGCCCGCCTGCATGTAGCCCTCGACATCCGCGATCAGAATCACGTAAACGATGACGTTGTGCTTTTCCGCGGCGGCGATGGCGTCCTTAATCTTGTAGCGGCTGCCCTCATCCTCGCCGTCGGTCAGAATAATCATCGCCTTGCGCCCGGTCTCCTGGTTCAGCTTGTCGTTTGAGACCTGGTAAATCGCGTCGTATAGCAGCGTCCCCTTGGGGCCGCCAGGCGTAGGAACAGTGCCTCCGCCGAGCCCCGGAATCCCCGACCCTCCGTTGCCGCCGGCAGTGTTGATCGTTGCTTTATCCATGGCCCGCGTCAAAAGCCGGGGGCTGTTGGTGTAGTCCTGAAGCAGGTCCACGTTCACGTCAAACGAAACCAGGAAGGCCTGATCCTGACGCCGCAGCGCACGATTCAGAAACTGGCTGCCCGCTTCCTTCTCCAGAGGCAGTACGTATTCCTGGCTGCCGGAGGTATCCAGCAGAATTCCCAGAGTCAGCGGCTCGTTAGTCTCGGCCACAAAGCTCTTCAGTGTCTGCGGCACCTTGTCTTCTAAGATGCTGCAGTCATCCTTGGTCAGATGGGGAACAAGTTCGCCCTTCTTATCCTTGACGGTAAAGAACACGTCCACCAGGTTGACGTTCAGCTTGAGGGTTTCAACCGGTTCCTCTTCAGGTGCTGCCGGCGCGGTACTCACCGGAGCATCTTCGGTCGAGGGCGCTAGCTGAGCCCATCCCGCCATGGACAACCCCGGCAGGCCGAGCATCAGCGCGGCAATTCCAAGCTGAATTTTCATTCCGTTCGGTTAGACGAAAAAGGGACCCCAAAGAAAGCATACCGGAGGTCTGACGACAGCATACCTGAACTCTTTCGCACCCGTGGAGCAACCTGCGCGCCTCTGTCGCGTCTGATACTCTGAGAAATGCAGCGGGTGCAGGTGTGGTCTGAGTCCCGCATGAATTGCGTTCGGTTGAATCTGGGCGGAATCTCTGGTTGGCCATCGTCTTTGCTGGCCCCCGATCCCTGATCTCTGACGCCTGTTGTTAAGCCTTCTTGGAGGACGGAATACCTGTGAAGCCTGTTTTAACGAGTTTCGATCTGAGGAGAACGGCTTTAACGGCATTCGCGCTGGCGGCGATTCTGTGTTGGTATCCCGCGGCTAGAGGCCAGGCCCAATCTACGGTACCCGATGCACCTGCGCCCCAGCCTCAGAAGATTTCGGGAGCTGACGGTCCTATCACGCCGGGCAAAGGGGTGACGGATGCGCCGTCAGGCCCCGCTTCAAGTTCGGGCGATAACGTTCCTCAGCAGACGGTGGCACCACCGCCGCCACCAGCCAGCCAGACGCCGGACAACTTCCAGACTGAAGAGCCTGAAATCTCCAATATCACAATCCGTCTCCCGGTAAACTTCGTTCAGGTCCCAACCATCGTAAAGGACTCCAAGGGAAATCT
>Ga0181516_10001946_pt1 | contig 15198 bp, 15 predicted proteins | sample PEATcosm2014_Bin_25_FD_121104 | JGI IMG/M metagenome (GOLD analysis project Ga0181516, IMG submission 121104) | Peatland microbial communities from MTU Mesocosm Facility, Houghton, MI, USA - PEATcosm2014_Bin01_10_metaG | ecosystem: Environmental > Terrestrial > Soil > Wetlands > Peat | place... | reverse complement strand
TTTCCCTCGATTGAAAAATTCCACGTCGGCTGGTCGTGGGCAGCGGCCACCAGCGCATCCAGCGTGGGTTTGGATTCGTCCTTGAGGTGGTCGGAATCGATGTCAAACAGAATCCCGTAGAGCTGAGCACTGCCATTGCTCTTCAGCTCCGCCTCAACTGCGTTGCCCGTTCCCGGCTTCCAATCAGGGCATGAGCCAATATCCTTCGATTTTCGCGTGCCACGCCACTTTCCTCCAACGCCGGAAGTGTTTCCCGCGTTCCACCAGAAGCCGGTAAACGACTGGCCGTCGTCGGCGAAGGTCAGCATGGCCGGGCCCCCGTGACGCGATCCGCCAGACCCGGTTTCGCTCCAGGTGAAATCGAGCACCCTGCCGTCAAATCCGCCATTTTCTATGAGTCCGCCCTTGTACTCATAACAGCCGTTCACTGTGACGCCGGTTTGCTGCAAGTGGAAGTCTCCGTAATCCGAAGTAAACGTCCCGGAGTTGTTCCCCAGCACCGGTTGCGCCAGCAGTTTCCCGTAAGCGTAGACATCCATGATCTCCATATACTTGCTATCGCCCCAGTTGCTGAGTACCGTGAGCCGCAGGTATCGTCCCGTCGCCGGCGTTTTCAGCGCGAACTTCTGGTGATCCATCACTGGCGCCAGAGACGGGCTGGCAATGAGCGTGTAGGGTCCGTCCTTGCTGTCGGAAATCTCCACCTTCACGTCCTTGGCCCCGCGACCCCGGTTTTCCACCTGTGCGGTATCGAAGCCCAGGCTGGTGATTTGGCTCCTGGCTGCAAGCTCAAAGACGAAGACCTTGGGCGTTAGGTCGCCTGAGACGGTCGCCCAGCCGGTGTTGGCCTGCTCGTCGAGCAGTGCATCCGGCGACCAATTACCACTCGAGGAGTACGACGTCGGCGCTTGCACGATGAGCACGCCGGCGCCCCACGACAGCAGGTTGACCGGGCTCGCGCCGCTTTGGGCACGAGCAGCGGGTGCTGGTTGAAGAAGCAAGAGCATCGCCGAACAGAATGCGATGCATGCGGAGGTCCGCGACAATTTCATGAAATCCTCCTGAGCAGGCGAGTCTATTTCCCCGAACTCCGCCGGTCAAGCTTCTTGCGCGCTCCCCCTTCGCGGCCGGCGCGTTTATCGGGCGGCGAATCCGGCAATCGCAGGTTCAGTGGCGATCCCGCCGGAACTCGCATTCGGAGAAATCTCGCGAGCTGGTTGCACGGCCCCGGAACAGCAAATCTCATGGTGCAAATTCGCGCGCTCACGGGGCTGGCGCCAGGGTTATACGCGGACGATCATCACTTCCGTCGATTTCATGAGAGCCGCCGCAGTCTGGCCTTTGCGGAGCTGCATCTCGCGGGCGGCATCGGCGGTGATGATTGAGGTGATCTGCTGGTCGCCCACGGCCAGTACGACTTTGGCCAACAGGCCGCTGAATTTCACTTCCACAATCTTGCCCACCAACTGGTTGCGCCCACTCAAGTTGCGAAAGCGCTCGCGAGACTCGAAGCGAGGTTCGGTCGGAGCGGAATTCATGAGCGGAGTCAATGCGCTCTGGGGCACGCGGTGGTGCCCGCCGGGGGTCTTCTTGCTCTTCAGCTTGCCGGCCAGAATCCATTGCTTGATGGTGGCGTAGCTGACGCCGATTTCTGCTGCCGCTTCGCGAGGGGTCAAAAGAGCTTCTGCCTGGGCCATATTTTCACCTTGGATGTTGGCTGCTCCAAGCCGGGTCCAACACCCTGGAATGATGCAAGCCTACACCCGGAGCGCAGGTCGAATCGGAGCGCATGGTTGGCGGATGGAAATACCGTATAAAATCGATACTATGATTCGTTTAAAATCGTAAAGAAAGATTGCATTTCGTTGGTTTTGTTTGGAGGCAATGTGAACAAAAAGAAGTTGGTTCTCGCGGCGGCGTTTCTCTTCCTCTCATCGCCGCTGGCGTTCGGGCAAAGTGCCGCGGGCGACGGTAAGACGCCGCCGAAAACCTCCGACCCCTGCGCAAGTGGTCACGATTTCGCCACCACCGATTGCGCGCTGACTTGGCACGGCATCACGCTGTACGGTGCGTATGACGCCGGTGTCGGCTGGGTCAGCCACGGCTTGCCTGAGAACGGCTACAACTATGAAGGCGAATCTCTGGTCAACCGGAACGGTTATGAACATCGATTCCTCATCGCACCGAACAACCTTCAGCAGACGGGTCTTGGCATCAGGGGCAGGGAAGAGTTTGTACATGGTTGGTCCGTCGTGTTCAACGCTTCAACTGGCATCAATCCCCAGTCCGGTCTGCTCGCCAACGCGTCAGAAACCGACATCATCAACAACGGTCTTCCCAGAGCCAGCTATTCTGTGGCCATCGACGGCGCGCGCGCGGGCCAACCCTTCAATGACGAATACTATGCCGGAATATCGTCCAGGCTTCTGGGCACGCTGACCTTCGGCCGTCAGCGCGCTCTCGGCACCGACGTGATGCTCCTTTACGATCCGGCCGGCGGCAGCTATGCCTTTTCCTACATCGGGTATAACGGCACAATGGCCGGCGGCGGCGATACCGAGGACACCCGTTGGGACGACGCCCTGAAGTATCGCCTCGTCTATGGCCCGGCCCATTTTGGTGCAATGTATAAATTCGCAGATGGTTCTGCCGGCTGCTACGCGGCCCTCGCAGGCTGGACCGCGGCGAACTGTACGTCGGAAGCGGCGCATAACAATGCGTACGGATTCAACCTCGGCGGAAACTACAGCAACTTGTCCGGCGACCTCGTCTTCCAGCATTACAACCAGGCGATCAGCGTATTGAACCCCTTGCTGGGGCCGCAGAGTTTGTCGGCGTCCTATCAGTCGACCGTGGACAGCATCAATACAGTCCAAATCACCGGGCCCAATCTGATCGCCACGACCAACACCGTATATGGCATCGTGACCGACAACAATGCTGGGATGGCCTCTGCCAAATATGCGAGGGATCCGTTCAAGGTTTTCGCCGGCTACGAATACATCTGGCAGAATAACCCCAGGAACCCGCTGGGCGTGGGCGCTTCAGACCAGGGCGGTTATTTCATGAGCGGCGTCGAAGACAACAATCTTGATTCTGAAAAGCTGGTGCAGATCTGGTGGACGGGCGCGAAGTACACATACCGCAGCAAAACCGACTTCACTTTCGCCTGGTATCAACAGCGGCAGAACGACTTCCGTAGTCCGCCGGCCTGCTCGGCCGCGGCGGGCTTCCGCAGTTCCTGCGCAGGCGCCCTCAACTTCGGATCGCTTTATGCGGATCATCACTTCACGAAGCGCTTCGATTCTTTTGCCGGAGTTGCGTATTCCTGGGTCAGCGGCGGTCTGGCGATTGCGATTCCTCATGGCCCCGGTGTCCCCTATAAGAGCGACAATAACTTTGCTCCGACAATCGGTAGCCGTTTCGCTTTCTGATCGTTTCTGCGGCGCGCCCGGTCCCGAGCCCAATAGGACTGCGGTCCATCATTTTTCTCGAATTGGTTGAGCTGTCCTTTGCCCGAGTTCCCGCATTCGCGGGTTCGCAGACGATCCGGCGCCGGCTCCGGCGTTTGCCGCAACGAACACGCCCGAAGAACCACAGGACGAGTGGGATGAATAGCAAGAATAGGTACACATCCTACTGCTGACTTCCTTATCGAATCGCGCTATCTTGCCGCTAGGAGGATATATGACATTGGCCGACCAGATCAGGGAGTTTGCCCGGGCCCAGGATGTGGACCCCGTTCGCAGGACGCATCCGCCGCTCACCACGCACGTGAGAATCGTGTCCGGCGACATTGTCAAACGAATGAAGCTGCACCAAAGAACACCAGCCGTCTGTGGCGCGCTCGACGCAAAGAAGTTCCAAGTCGAAAACGCGATCCGTTTGCTTCAAAGAACGGGGCCGAAGCAGGGAACGACGGCCACATGGACCTTTCTGGTGTAACGAATGGCCATGGCAGGCCCACTTCTCGGCGCGCTTTCCCCGGCGGTCGCGCGCCGACGCAATCGGAGGGAGGCGGAGGTTTCAACCTCCGCAAAAATCCACCCATCGAATTTGAAAAACAAAGAGCGCGGCGAAGCCGCGCTCAAGCCGGGCCCCAATACTCGATCGACATCCCACCGCCAGCAGCGGCTAGCATAACCCGGAGTCATCCAGAATGGGGGTAACTTCCGGATAGGCGACAACACACCCGGAACTCGCGAAGTTCAGGGAGTTCCTCGAGGGCTCGTGTATCCGTGGTTAATACATGAGGAAGTGCCCGGAGGGATATAGGCCGTCCCATCCACATGGAAAATGCCCTCTAAGATAAACGGTGGCCAAATCCGTGTAGAAGCCGCGGGGGCGAAGATCGCTGTATTCGGCTTCCATGCAGGCTCCGAGGGCATCCCACCGAACACAGTGTTCAAAGGCTTTGGGCAGGTTGTGCGCAGCGGAGACGCTTGTGATTTTGCGGCTCACCATAGGCTCGATAGACCTTTTCAGGTTCACAGTAATCTCGTTCCACTTTCGGTAGCGATCCATCGCATGGTTGTGGAGGAAGACTGTTAGCTCGTTACGCCGCTCCAATCGAAAGGACTCCCAATCGCGACGATCAATGGCGAAGGCGATTGCCTCTTTCCAGGAATTGAGCACTGTCGCCGGTTGGAGATCGCGCAGGCCAACGCACGTGAACCAGTCGATGCGATCGAGCGCCGCGAGGAGTTCTTCACTTTGTGCGTTCATCGCGTTCAGAGTTAAGTCTAGCAAGTGATTTGTCGAAAGAAAGCGATCCGCAAATGTCATTGCGGTCGGTTAACCGGCTACTCGGAAATTACTGGCGTTTTGGAAGAGGAGCGCGGCGGACGGAACACATTGCCAAAACACGTGACTCCGCGAACTCACCCCGCCAACTCCGCTAACTACGCTGTTTTCCTGTCAACCCCATTAACCCATTCATCCCCCGCCAACTCACTCATTCCAGGGCGATTATATTTTCCTCAAGTTTGCCGGTTAATTCTCCAATGTCGCTATCCTTGTCTTGTATGCGGCAACTTCGCCAACTCGCTCGACTCCTGCGGCGCCGTCTCCCGGTCTCCGCAACGGCCGCAAGAAAGAGAGGGAGTGATTTGATACACTTCAAAACCCGGTTTTTGACTATAACTATCTTTAGAATCAACAAAAACTCCTCGAAATTCGTGTCGTTTTTTGCGATTTTTTGCGATTTTTCGCGCGATTTCACCCGCAAAACGGCCCAAACTCGACCCCAAATGCCCCACTCCGTGCGCCCGCTGCTTCGCGCCTGCCATTCCCAACCGGCCAGAGCGCAACGGCCGGCTCCGCACGCTTCTCCAGCACTCGGGTCGAGTTTCTGAGTGCGAGCGTATGATGTGGGTCAACGATCATGCCCGACATTGAAGCTCTACTAAACCGCTGGCAATCCGCCGGCGTTCTCGATGCGGCAGCCGCTGCCCGCATCCGCGCGCACGAATCAGAGCTCGCCGCACAGTCCGCGCACAAAGACACTTCAGGCCTCAAGGATAGGGGTCCCCAGCACGGGGCCCCCGCGGATAGGTCTTCATCCGCGGGGTCGGAGCGACAGGTCCAGGTCGCTGGGGTGGTGAAATGGCAAGGCATCACCGCGCTCATCCTTGGCGCGATCCTGCTCGCCTGCGGCGTCGTGCTCTTTATCTCGGCGCACTGGAACGAGCTCGGCCCCGGCGCGCGCTACACGCTCGTCATCGCCATGGTCGCCGTATTCCACATTGCTGGCGGTCTCGCGCGGCCCAGCTTCCACGGCCTCTCTACGGCGCTCCACGCCGTGGGCACCGTCGCCACCGGCGCGGCCATCGCGCTCGTCGGCCAGATCTTCAACATTCAGGAACACTGGCCCGCCGCAATTCTCCTCTGGGCACTCGCCGCTCTCGCCGGCTGGGCGTTGCTCCGCGATCAGGCGCAGCAAATCCTCGCGCTTCTGCTCGTCCCCGCCTGGATCTTCTGCGAGCTCGCCTTCCGGATCGGTGACCACATCGGCGACAGCGTCTACATGGGCCGCCTTTATTTCGTCTGGGCCATCCTCTACATCACGTTCTTCATCGGCTCGCGGCGTCGCGCGGTGCAGGGAATTCTCTTCGCCGTCGGCGTCATCGGCACAGTCGTTGGCGTCGTCGCCATGCTGGCGGGCTGGGTCTCGTTCTCATCCAATCAGAGCTTCATTCCCTTCGGCACGCGCGTCTGGGCCTGGATCGCGATCGCCGCCATCCCGCTCATCATCGCCGCATTCCACGGCCACAAGGGCCTCGTTCCCATCGCCGCCGCCATCGCCTTTTGCCTTGCACTTCCCTGGTGCTACCACACCTGGACCGAGACTTACACCTACGCTGGCGCAGTCAAGGCGACCTATGTTCGCACCGATCCCAATCTGCTGGCCCATTTGCTGGTCGCCGCATTCGCGGTCCTGCTTTGCTGGTGGGGCGTGCACTTGGCCTCTCGCGCGCTCGTCAACCTCGGCATCGTCAGCTTCGCGGCCTCCGTCGTTTGGTTTTACTCGAGCGACATTCTCACCAAGGTCAATCGTTCGCTGGGTCTGATCGGATTGGGAATTCTCTTCCTCGTCGGTGGCTGGGCGCTTGAAAAGATGCGCCGTCGCATCCTCGCTCGCATGGCTCCCGCAATACCCCCAAAGTCAGCTGCCGCCGCAGACGACGCGAAAGGAGCCGCGCAATGAAATTCGGCCGCTTCTCTGTCTCCGGTGTATCGATTGCGCTGCTCGTCTTCCAGCTGCTCGTCGTCTCGTCGATCGCGGGCAAATATCTCTGGCAGCGCTGGCGTTGCCCGAGCGTCTGGACTCGCGCCGCGGCCATCGATCCCGAGTTGCCCATGCGCGGCCGCTACCTGTCGCTTCAGCTCACCGTCGATGGCTGCCAAAGCACGCTGCCTTCGGCCAGGCTCGCCGCCTTCCCGCGCGACGTGAACGGCGCAGTCAAACCCGGCCCGTATGTTCTGCGCCCGCAGCCAGTAACGTTCCGCGCCAACCTGAAAGTTGAAAACAACAAACTCGTCGCCGTGCGCCCCGAAGGTCAGGAAATCGGCGGTCAAGAGAATCCCGCTGCCGGCCAGGAGATTTCGGCCATGCCCAGCGCGCCTTGCGACCAGTTGCAATTATCCGACCCCGTCGACTTCTACATCGCCGACACAGCGAAGAGTCCGCTTCCTCTCCAACCCGGCCAGGAATTATGGATCGAAGTCACCGTCCCGCCCATTGGCCCGCCCCGTCCGCTCCAGCTCGCGCTCAAAGACAACGGCGTATGGAAGCCGCTGGCGTTTTAAGAAAGCCACGCTGTATTCGATCGCCGCAAAAGGAATCATGATGCCCGTTGAGCCTGATCCGTTGTCGCGTACCAAGCCGCTGTCCGATCCTGTGCGAGTCATCACGATCCTCATGGTCACGAGCGCCATCGTATTGCTGGTCGTGAGCGTTGTGGTTCTCATGCCCACCCTGGGAGTGCTTGGCGCACTGCACACTTTGAGCCTTGCGCTGGTGTTGATGAGCTTGGCCATTCTGCTCGGATTGCCGCCCAAGCCGAACGCAATTTATCTGCGCGCCTTCCGCACAGATCGCTCCACGGCCGAATTACGCGCCAAGCTGGCTGCTATTTTGGGGCCCGGCTTTCGCTTGTCGGGCATTCGTCCGCCGCAGAAGAAAACCTCCACATTCACGCGTTTCCTCATGCCGGGTCTGATCGCCTTGCGCTACGCGGGCAGCAGATTTATGGAGCTGGAGGCAGGCGATGACTGGATGGCGCGACTCTGGAAGACCTACCAGAACTGCCGCGTAGTCTTCATCGATGTGCGTGATGTCACCGTGCACGTTCACCGGGAGATCCAGATGACGCTGGAGACCATGGGCACGGAGCGATCCATCTTTGTTGTCAGCGCCGCCAGGCCGGACGATGAGTGGCGGCAATTGATCGCGACGATTGCTGGGCCGGAGAAGGATCCGGCGCGTTTCAATCTGCTTCACGCGGATGTGGAGTGCATTCGATCTGGCCAGCTTGCCACCGAACTGACCGCGATCCTTAAGACGCTCCCGCCAGGCGTTCCGGAACCGACCGGCCGTGGAAAGCAATTTGTCCTTCAGCAGGTCAGCTCGGAGCAGTTGAAAGAGGGACGTCGGCTGCCGGTCATGACGGTCGTCAGCGCTGTGGCGGCAATAGCCGTTTCAACTGGGCTTGGGCTGCTCCCGAGTGGCATTCAGGCTGTGGTGCTCGTGCCCCTCAGCTTGGTCGGCCTCGGTGTGATCATTGGAGCCATCCTGCGCGCAGCATCGCGCATCGGGAGCCTTAGCCGTTCAGGGCACCGCGCGGCCGCCGGCAAGGCGTCGCTGCTGCTGGCGGCTGCGCTGCTTCTTCTCCTGGGCAGCTTCGGTTTGATAGCAGCCGCGGCCATTCCAGCGCTGCTCAACTCCAGACAACAGGCCGACGAGGCTTCGGCAATCTCGGCGCTCCGCACCATCGTCCTGGCTGAGTCCATGTACCAATCGACCTACCCTGCCGAAGGCTACGCCTGCCGCCTCTCACAGCTGGGAGGAAACCCGCAGGCCGGCCCGGCCACTGCTCAGTCAGCCCAACTGATCGACAATCACCTTGCGTCGGGTCAATGGTATGGCTACACCTTTACCATCTCCCACTGCACTCCATTGGCCCCACAAGGAGATCAGACAGGCGTGGGATATCAGGTCACCGCTATCCCCGACAATCCGCAACGAGGGCATCCGCGTGGATTTTGTATCGATCAGACCGACATGATCCTCGCCGATCCCAACGGCGGAGCGAATTGCACGGATGGCCTGCAGTAATCAATCAGTTCCGCGTTCGCTGCCTTAAGGTTCGTCCGATGCATTAAGAGCAATCAGCCCTTCGGGCAGCTCCATCTCCACGCGCTTCGCCTCAAGGTCGATCTTGCGCAAGTAGCTCTTTGCGAACGGAACCAGCAATTCGCCCTTCATGCCGCGCACCACCAGCAGCGGCGCAGCTCCTCCGCTCCGGTCCACGTTCTCAATCTCGCCCGCGCGAACCGGCTCCGCGCCGGCCACATCGATCAACTCGCAGCCGATCAGGTCGCCGATATAAACCTCGCCTTCGCTCAGCTCCGCCCGCTCCGTTTGCGGAATCGCCACAATCAGTCCGGCCAGTGTCTCTGCATCCGAGATCGAATCCACACCTCCAAAATGCAGCACAACGCTGCCCTTGTGCAGCCAATGGTTCTTGAGTTCCACCTGCCGCGGCGCCTGTGCAGCCGGCCGCGCGCCCGCTCCTGAAGCCACGCCTGCCTTGAGCAGCCAAAGTTGCCGCCGCTCTTCAAACTTCTCGGGAAAATCAGTGAGAATCTCGGCGAAGACCTCGCCTTTTCGGCCCTGCGGACGCCGAATCCGCGCCAGCCAAACCCATGCTTCGGGCGGTTCCGGCACGGTTACCTCCTGCTCCGGAATCGAGCGGCGCGGACAAAGGCCATGCTAGCCTTCGTCGTCCTCTTCCAGAATGTCGAGCGTGTAACGGTGATGCAGCTTCATGCTCACCGCGCCCAGGATAGTCCGCACGGAGCGCGCCGTGCGCCCTTGCTTGCCGATCACCTTGCCCACGTCCTGCGCCGCAACGCGCAGCTTGAGAATCGTGTTCTCATCCCGGCTCACGGCCTCCACTTCCACGGCGCTCGGCTCATCCACCAGGGCCCGCGCAATCTCGCGGACCAGTTCGTCTACTTGCACCAGATCGACTTGGGTCATGATCGTGCCTCTGACCTCTTGCGTTGGAGTTCTGCTGATATTGAATCTGTCCGCGAATAGTAACACTTGAAACCCGCTGCGAGCAAAGACCTCGGGTCATGCTTGCCGTGCCCCGCCCCGAGTCAGGTCCCGCCCAGGCGGGCGAATCAAGCTGCGGCCGGGTCAGTAACCTGCGCCGCGGCCTCGACCGCAGGCTCCGCTGTTGCGCTTATCGGGTGTTTGGCAATGATTTTTGCCACGGTCGGTGAAAGCGTCGCGCCCTTGCTGCGCCAGTAAGCAATCCGCTCATGCTTCAGGTCGACACTGGCCGGGCTGGTGCGGGGATTGTACGTGCCGACAACTTCGATGGAGCGGCCATTGCGGGCGCGGTCCTTCTCAATCACGACAATGCGGTAGTAGGGCTGCTTGCGGGCGCCGAAACGCGCCAAACGGATCATAACCACGATGAATCGATTCCTTTCGGCTTTCTGATCTTGAGTGAAGTGGTCCGGAGAGTTTCCCGGCCGGTTCCGGTCCCGCGTTCACCCGTCGAGCTGCCAAATCGCAGGGGTTCCGGCGCAACAACGACCCGGCAGATGCGCCCGGCCGCACACATCACAACATCTAAGTATCGCCGAAACAGGGCAGTTGAGGCAAATCCGTGCCGCCTGGCCCGCGTCGCCCCGGAACGGCGCAACATTCACCCTCATGCGTGCAGCCAAACCGTGGCTCTCGCTTATGATGGCAGAACCAGCTCCCGGTTTTGTCGAATTGTGGATTCGGAATCGGGCCTCTGGATCGAAACCATGAATCGCGAGTATCACAAATGCCGTTCCCGCCCGTTGGGCCGTGAGATGGAACTGCTCATCTTCGGTCACGCGGGCTTGCCCGTGCTCGTCTTTCCCACTTCCGGCGGGCGCTTTTACGAGTTTGAAGACCGCGGCATGATCGCGGCTGTCGCGCCCAGGCTCGAAACCGGCCAGTTGCAGATCTTTTGCGCTGACTCCGTGAATGATGAAAGCTGGTACAACCGCAACGCGCCGCCGCGTCAGCGGATCGCGCGCCACAAGCAATATGAGGAGCATGTTCTGGACGAAGTTGTCCCGTTCATCCGGCAGAAGAACCCCGACGCGCGCCTCCTCGCGTTTGGATGCAGCTTCGGCGGCTATCACGCGGTGAACATCGCCCTGCGCCACCCGGAGATCTTCAGCGGATTTGTATCGCTATCGGGCGCCTTCGATCTCACCAGCTTTCTCGACGGCTATTACGATCAGGATTGCTACTTCCATCTGCCTACCCACTATCTGCCCCGACTCACCGATCCCTGGTTTCTCGATCGCTTCAGGCGCAACAGGTATGTGCTCGCCACAGGCTGGGACGACCAATGCCTGGGCCAGAACCAGGAACTCGATCGCATTCTGAATGAGAAGGGAATTCCGCACCAGATCGACGTCTGGGATTCGCCGCATTCGCACGACTGGCCGGCCTGGCAGAGGATGGCGGAGCATTATTTGTGACCGCACGCAGATCGTTGTTCGCTTGAAAACTTTCTTGAGGAGACCGTGCAATGAGCCAACTCAACCCATACGACAGCTTCCTTGACGGCCGGCCGATCGATACGATTCTGGCCTCAACCTCGGATGCCATCGCCGAGTGTCTCAAGGCGATCGGCCCAAACCAAATCAACCTGCCGCCCGCTCCCGGCAAATGGAGCGCGGCGGAGATCGTCTGCCACCTCGCCGACTGCGAGATTGTCTTCGCATTCCGTTTTCGTCAGACTCTCGCCGAGGATGGGCCAACCATCCAGCCCTTCGACCAGGACAAATGGGCCGCGCGCTATTCCGGCGTTCCGGCAGCCGACGCGCTTGCCACCTTCTCTGCGTTGCGCAACTGGAATCTGCGATTGATTCGCGACGCGCAACCTAGCGCAGCGGCCAGAACCATGACGCATCCCGAGCGCGGAACGATGACTTTTGAGACGGTCGTCGAGACCATGGCCGGCCACGACCTGAATCACCTCGGCCAGTTGCGCCGCATCGCGGGCCAGACTTCGTAACCGGCGAAAGGCCGCCCATGCCCTGACGTACACTGTTGCCGGGCGCGCGAGCCGGACGATCCGTGCCGAACGATCCTGATACCCGATATACGCCCGCCACGGGATGCGCAGGGGGACAATTTCATGAAGACGATTGGCGTGCTGTTCGGCGTGGAGAACAGTTTCCCCAGCGCGCTGGTCGAGCGGATCAACGCGCGAAATCCCTTTGGCATTCAGGCTGAGTTTGTCCAAACGGGTGCAGTGCACCCTAATCGAAAGCCACGTTACGCCGTCATTCTTGACCGCATCTCCCACGAGATTCCGTTTTATCGCGCATTCCTCAAGCAAGCGGCGCTCGAAGGCACGGCGGTCATCAACAACCCTTTCTGGAGCGAGGCTGACGACAAGTTCTTCAACTACGCGCTGGCCGCGCGGCTCGGCGTAGCTGTGCCGCCGACCGTACTGCTGCCGCATAAGGAATTTCCAAATGGAACCACGGCGAAATCGCTGCGCAACCTTGAATTTCCGCTAGATTGGGACGGCGTGTTTGCAGCCGTCGGCGAGCATGGTTTCCTGAAGCCGATCCACGGCGGCGGCTGGCGCGATGTGCACGAGGTGCACGGCCGCGAAGAGTTCTTTCGCGCTTACGACCAGTCGCGCGACTTGTGCATGGTGGTCCAGAAGGCGATCGAATACACCGAATATTTCCGCTGCTTTGTCGTGGGGCCAAAGAAAGTTCGCATCATGCCTTACGATCCGCGGCGTCCGCACGCCGAACGCTACCTGCAAGGCGCCCCGCGGGCCAGCACGCTCCGCGCCAAACTCCTTTTCCGCCGCATGGAAGAAGATGCGCTCAAGCTCTGTCGCGCGCTCGGCTACGAATTGAATTCGGTTGAATTTGCGGTCGAAAACGGAATCCCTTACGCCATCGACTTCCTGAATCCGGTCCCCGATGCCGATGTGCATTCGGTCGGAGCTGCCAACTTTGAATGGATTGTCGACCACGTCGCCCGGTTCGCGATCGCCCGGGCCAACACCTCTCCGCGCGCGCTCGCGTTGCGCTGGCCCGAGGTACTGAACACAGCAGCGCCGCCCATAGGCCGCCCGAAGAGCAAGCAAGCGGCGAAGAGGCTGAATATGCGGCAAGCGTAAACGACAGACCTGAGTTGCAGCGCCCGCTACGCCAGCTCAACCTTCAAAGTAATGCCGATATCAGAAAGCTTCTCCGCAGGCATCTGGACCTTAAGCGCACTGTCGTCCTGCTTCCAATTGAGGTCGCCTTTATGCCCAAGGAGTTCCACCTTGAGGATCTTGCCCGGCTGCTGTGGACTGGCCAATCCGAGAGCCCGCACCACGGCCTCTTTCTCCGGCCAGCCCATGACGAAGGCGTACAGCGTGCTGCTCTTTGCCGTAAAGCGAACATCCTCGGCAGTCAGATCGCTCTGCTTGTCTTCGTTGAAGTTTCCGGTGACGATTTTCACTTGCGTGGAAGGGCCTTCGCCGTAAATCTTCCAGGGGCGCGTTGCGTAGATGCCTTCGCTGTTGATTTGCATCCACTCGGTGATGCCTTCCAGCACCTCCATCTCTTCGAAGTCCAGTTGGCCTGAATTGGGCAGCGGGAAATTCAGCAGTAGGTTGCCATTCTTGCTCACAATGTCAGTAAGCAGATCGATCACTTTCTTGGGTGTTTTGTACTTGATTCCGCGCCGGTAGTGCCACTGTCCGATGCATGTATCGGTCTGCCAGGGATTATCCGCGATGCCGTCCGCTACGCCGCGCTCATGGTCGAGAGCACAGGTACCGACAGCGCAATCCGTCGCCTCTTTGCTGGTGTAGACCGCTTCGACTTTGCCGCCGTTCAACCGCGCGCTTTCGTTGTAGAGGTGAGACACCATCTTGAGGCCATACTCCTCAAAGGGAAGATGGCCGTCGGTGTAGAGAATGTCAGGGTGGTACTTGTCGATGAGATCAGTCATGCGGTTGAGATAATGCTGCCGCCAGGAATCGGGTATGCCGTCGTCATTCCAGGTCAGCTTGTCGATGAACTGCGCGCAGCCGGCATCGTGATAGAGGTCGGCGTTCTTTGCATCGACGCCATCGTACGAAATTCCGGCCATTGGCCCTGTCTTGTCGGCGCCATGGCTCACGGCAAACCATTTGTAGCTGATCCAAAGGTGTTCGCTCACGCCAAAGCGCAGGCCGTGATTCCGCGCGGCTTTTTGCCATAGGCCTACCACGTCCTTTTTCGGCCCCATGTTCACTGCGTTCCACCGCGTGTACTTCGAGTTCCAAAGGTCAAAGTTGTCGTGATGCACGCCCATCGAGAAGAAGTACTTCGCACCGGCCTTCTTGTAGAGGCCCATCAGATGATCTGGGTCCCATTTCTCCGCTTTCCACAGATTCACGAGGTCTTTGTAACCGACCTTGGAGGGATGGCCATATGTTTCGCAGTGGTACAAGTATTGCGGCTGGCCCTGGATGTACATGTTGCGCGCGTACCAGTCGCCGTCTTCAATCGCGGACTGCGGCCCCCAGTGAGCCCAGATGCCGAATTTGGCATCGCGGAACCAATCAGGGATTTTATAGGCTTGCAGCGATTCCCTTGTGGGCAGAAATGGTCCGCTCGACGCAGTCTGTTGCGAAGGTGCAAACTTCGACAAAGCCAGGGCGGAATATGCGGCGCCCATCCATTGGAGCAAATCCCGGCGATTCATTTTCATGTGAAAGTCTCCCTTTCCTGCATTGGTTCAAGCAAGCGTGTCGAGTTGGACGGCGGCGATGGCTGCGATTGTTCACCCTAATCTGTGGCAGAGGCAGCCATCGCTCGCCGAAGTCGCCGTTCCGCTTCAGGCGGCCAATAGCCGCAGTCGAGTTCGAAAAAAATTGAGGTGTAAGGAATCACGAGTCCGGTCTTGATGATGAGGACGCGGAATTTCTGAGCAGTCTGGTCGAGCTTGGCAATGATCTGCTCGTGGGGCAGCGTGGTTGGCTTTACTCGCTTGAGCAACTCTGCGAGTTGAGTGCGATAACGCGATACGCCCGGCGCATCGCTCTCTGCCACGAATTGCAACTCCAGGTCAAGATAGACGTTGGCGCGGACGTGATTGCTGTCCGCAACGGCGTCGAGAACGGTGCGAGCCACTTCCAACTGTCCGGAGCGGGACACGATCGTTTCGATGCCGGGCCTGCACTGCGCCGGATACGCCGCGTCCGCAACCACGATCCAGTTGCGATGGCCGAAGACCGGCAACGTCGCTTGCAGTTGACGCTCCCAAACCGATTTCTTTCGTCGCGGCGCGATGCTCATGGTTTCAATTCTCGATCCCCGTTCATTTCAACTCCTCGTCCGCGCAAACCGCCACCTTGCCGCATTTTCCTGAGGCCATCAGCGCGTAGGCCTCGGCGGCGCGCTCCAATGGAA
>Ga0181516_10001945_pt1 | contig 15202 bp, 14 predicted proteins | sample PEATcosm2014_Bin_25_FD_121104 | JGI IMG/M metagenome (GOLD analysis project Ga0181516, IMG submission 121104) | Peatland microbial communities from MTU Mesocosm Facility, Houghton, MI, USA - PEATcosm2014_Bin01_10_metaG | ecosystem: Environmental > Terrestrial > Soil > Wetlands > Peat | place... | reverse complement strand
GTATTCGTCGAATCGGCTGGCACACGCCTGGTCGATTGCCATAGGCCCACCCCCTTAGGTGAAAGGATAGGCTTAATTGAGGATTACGCCATGTTTTTTTAACACAGTAGTACTAGGAGCCTGTTCAGGTACCAAGGTCCCAAAGCGTCCGGATGGGAACGGCGAACAATCCGTCGCCAAAACCCACCCGGGCCTCGCCGTCATACAGCACAACGCCGGCCTTGAACCGTTCGCCTGCGGCTTCCTTGAGCTTTCTCAAGCCCTTGAAGTCAGCCTGCGTGACCGTGCCCGATGCCTTGATCTCGATTCCGGCCAGATGATGGGGTCCCCGTTCCAGCACAACGTCCACTTCCGAGCCGTCCCGGTCCCTGAAGTGGTAGAACCGGGTGGGCAGTTCGGCCCAGTCAGCCTGGCGATGCAACTCCTGGTACACGAAGGTCTCGAGCAACTGCCCCAGGAGCGTCCGGTCCCGCCAGAGGCCTGCGGCGTCCACTCCGAGCAGGGAACAGGCCAGGCCTGTATCGCCCAGGTGCAGCTTCGGAGTCTTGATGAGCCTGCTGAGACGGCTGCTGTGCCATGGTTGGAGCTCTTCCAGCAGGAAGACCCGCTCAAGGAGGGTGGTGTAGTCCCGAATGGTCTGGCGGCCCATCTGAAATGGGGCGGCAAGATCGCTGATGTTCAACAGGTGGGCGGTTTGTCCGGCGGCGATCTCCAGGAGGCGGGGCAGCGCATCCAGGGACATGATCCGGCTCAGGTCACGCACATCCCTTTGGATGATCGTGTCCACGAAGTCTCGGTACCAGGCAGCTCGGCGGCTGGCAGTGGGGCGGGCCAGGGCCGCCGGGAAACCTCCGGAAGCGATCCTCTCCGCCAGTTCCGGGCCCAGCCTGGGCATGGTCCGGGTCGGGAAGGAGGGTTGGAACAGCTTGTCCAGGAAGGGCACCTCCTGGCCCGCAAGTTCGCATTGTGCAAGGGGATGGAGCCTGAGGATCGCCATCCTGCCGGCCAGGGAATCCCCCAGCTTCGGAACCAGCAGGACATTCGCAGACCCCGTGAGCAGAAACCTGCCAGGTCTGCGATCACGATCCACGGCCATCTTGAGGGGCATGAACAGGGCCGGGACGCGCTGGACTTCATCCAGGATGACCTTCCCTGGCAGGTCAGCCACAAAACCTGCGGGATCGGCCGCCGCCGCCGCGAGCAGGTCGGCATCGTCGAAGGAAAGATAGGTGAAGCCGAGGGGCGTCCCCACCATGCGGGCCAGGGTGGTTTTTCCGCACTGCCTGGGACCATGCACCAGGACCACAGGGGAGTCCTGCAAGGCCGTGATCAGGCCGGGGGCCGCGAAGCGGGGATGGACGGGAGCTTCTTTCATCTCGGCAGATTGTAATCTGATGGGCCCGCTGATTGTCACCAGTTGTTACGGCTAATTGTAACGCATGCCGTCACGACCGGATTTAATCCTTGCTTATAAAAGCTTTGCAAACACGCTCTAGCGGATCCCGGAAAACACCGTCGCGACGATGGCCTCCGCCTCCCGGTCATCCAGCGGGCCGTGCCCCGCCAGCAGGCGGAAGATCACCGGGCCGTAGATCAGGTCCAGCACGATCTCGCTGTCCAGGCCGGCCCGGATCTCGCCCCGGGCCACCCCGCGCCGCCACATGCCCCGCGCCTCCTGGCGCCGGGACTGCAGGAAGCGCTCCCGGAACAGGGCCAGGAAGGCGGGGTCGCTCTGGCCCTCGGCGATGAACTGGCAGAACGCCCGGCCGCCGGGGCCGGTATAGAAGCCCACCACCGACTTCAGCTGGGCGGTGAAATCGGCCAGGGCCGAGCCGGTGTCCGGGGTGGGCACGTCCCGGTCCATGGACGCCAGGAACGCGTCCAGGGCCACCTGCGCCTTGTTCGGCCACCACTTGTAGATGGTCGCCTTGCTCACCCCGGACAGCTGGGCGATGGCCTCGGTGGTGACCCCGCGCAGGCACGTGTGCTCCATCAGCCGGCAGGTGGCGTCCAGCACCGCGGCCTGGGCCGCGAGGCTGCGCTGCCGCCCGGGCCGCCGGGGCGGCGGGAGCTCGGCTTGCGCCGGGCCCAGGCTCAACTGAAGCCCAGGACCGGATGCGCCACGTAGGGCGCCTCCAGCGCGGCGGTCTCTTCGGGGGTGAGGCGCAGCGCCAGGGCGGCCACGGCGTCCGGCAGGTGGTGCGGCCTGGTGGCGCCGACGATGGGGGCGGTGAGCCCGGGCCGGCTGAGCAGCCAGGCCAGGGCCACCTGGGCCCGGGGCACGCCGCGCTGTTCCGCCACCCGGCCCAGCTGGTCCACCACCTCCCGGTCCGCGCCCTCGGTCTGGCCGTACAGCTTCCTGCCGAAGGCGTCGGTCTCGAAGCGCTTGGTGGACTCGCTCTGCCAGGCGCGGGTCAGCCGGCCCCGGGCCAGGGGGCTCCAGGGGATGACCCCGATGCCTTCGGCCCGGCACAGCGGGAGCATCTCGCGCTCCTCCTCCCGGTAGAGCAGGTTGTAGTGGTTCTGCATGGTCACGAAGCGGGTCCAGCCGTGGCGCTCGGCCAGGTACAGCGCCTGGGCGAACTGCCAGGCGAACATGGACGAGGCGCCGAGGTAGCGCACCTTGCCCGACTTCACCAGGTCGTGCAGCGCCTCCAGGGTCTCCTCGATGGGCGTCTCGTAGTCCCACCGGTGGATCTGGTACAGGTCCACGTAGTCGGTGCCGAGCCGGCGCAGGCTCTGCTCCAGCTCGTGGAAGATGGCCTTGCGGGAGAGGCCGCGGCCGTTGGGTTCGTCGCGCATGACCCCGTGCACCTTGGTGGCCACCACCACCGCTTCCCGGCGGACGTTGGCCTTGAGGAAGCGCCCCAGCACCTCCTCGCTGGTGCCGCTGGAGTAGACGTTGGCCGTGTCGAAGAAGTTGATCCCCAGGTCCAGGGCCTGGCGCAGGAACGGCTGGCTCTCCGTTTCGTCCAGGGCCCACGGGTGGCTGCCGCCCTTGGCCGCGCCGGTGTCGGGCGCCCCGTAGGTCATGCAGCCCAGGGCGAGGCGGGACACCTTGAGTCCGGTCCGGCCGAGATTGATGTAATCCATGTTTGCCTCCAGGGTGTTCGCGGTTTTTGACATTTCCCAAACTGCACGTCTAGTATAGATCCATCAGGAGGCACCATGGCTGGGAAGGTTTGGTTCATCACGGGTTGCTCCACGGGGTTGGGCCGGGCCTTGGCCCAGCGCACCCTCGAGCTGGGCTATGCCACGGTCTGCACCGCGCGCAACCCCGCGCAGCTCCAGGATCTGGTTGCCGCCTACCCTGCGCAGGCCCTGGCGCTGGCCCTGGACGTCACCGATCCCGGGCAGATCGCCGCCGCGGTGGCCGCGGCCGAGGCCCGGTTCGGCGGCATCGACGTGCTGGTGAACAACGCCGGCATCGGCTATTTCGGCTCTTTCGAGGAGAGCGACCTGGCCGCGGTGCGCGGCATGTTCGAGATCAACGTCTGGGGCCTGGCCCAGACCACCCGGGCGGTGCTGCCCCTGCTGCGCCGGCGCAGGTCCGGCACCATCGTGAACATCTCCTCCATCGCCGGCATCGCCGCGTCCCCGGCCGTGAGCTTCTACAACGCCACCAAGTTCGCCGTGGAAGGCCTTTCGGAATCCCTGGCCCAGGAAGTCGCCCCGCTGGGCATCAAGGTCCTGCTGGTGGAGCCCGGGCCGTTCCGCACCGACTGGGCCGGCCGTTCCGCCGAGGAGTCCCCCGAGACCATCGCCGACTACCGGGACACCGCCGGCGCCGGCGTCAAGCGGTTCCGGGCCCGGAACGGGCACCAGCCCGGGGATCCGGCCCGGGCCGCCGCCGCCATCGTCCAGGCCGTGGAGGCGGAGCATCCGCCCCGGCGGCTCCTGCTGGGCAAGTTCGCCCTGGCCGCGGCCCGGCGCAAGGTGGGGGTCCTGCAGGAGGATTTCGAGGGCTGGGCCCAGGTCACCGAAGGCGCGGACTTCCCCGAGGACTGACCCGGCAAGGGCCGTTCACCCGCAACTCCAGAAACAGCACGAGGAGGGCAAGAACCAGCTACACCGGTTCCATCACCCCGCAGGGGGCGCAGCGGCGGAAATACTTGCCCCGGGCCGTGGACGGGATCAGCCGCATGGGCTGGCCGCAGGTGGCGCAGACCCCGGCCTCGGGCAGGGGGCCCGCCTCCGGGTCGCCCACCCACTTGCCGCAGAGCACGCAGACCTTGCTGCCGCCCTTGGTGGTGCGCACCGGCCCCTGGCAGTGCCGGCACAGCTCCAGGGGCTTGCCCTCGGGATCGGTGTCGTAGGCCAGGCGGCACTCCGGGTCGGCCCCGGAAGCTCCACACTTCACGTAGTGCCGGCCTTCCCAGTCCCGCAGGTGCAGCTCGGCCCCGCACTTGGGACAAGGCCCCACCACCGGGCCGAAGGCCTTGGCGCCCGGTGCACCCGCCGTGCGCTGGGCGACCTGGGGCGCGGAGCCCTTGATCTGGGCCACCACGTCCTTGACGAAGCCGCGGATGCCATCCATGAAGGCGTCGCGCTCCGCCTCGCCCCGGCGGATGCGCTCCATCTGGGCCTCCCACTCGCCGGTGAGCTGGGGGCTCTTCAGGGCCTCGGCCTGGATGCTCTTCACCAGCTCGATGCCCTTGGCGGTGGGCTGCAGGATGTTGCGGCCGCGCTCCACGAAGCCCCGCTTGAGCAGGGTCTCGATGATGTTGGCCCGGGTGGCGGGGGTGCCCAGGCCGCAGTCCTTCATGGCCCCCTTCAGCGCTTCGTCGTCCAGTTCCTTGCCGGCGCTCTGCATGGCCCCCAGCAGATCGCCCTCGGTCATGCGCTTGGGCGGCGAGGTCTTGCCGGCCTTGGTGGCGAGGTCGGTGGTCGCAACGGCCTCGTCCTTGACCACCGCCGGCAGGGTGCCGGACACCTCTTCGTCTTCGGCCTCGTCCGCCTCCCCTTCCTTGGCTTTCGTCTCCTTCTTCGGACGGCCGTGGGGCGGATCCACCTCGGACCAGCCCAGGGCCTTGACCACGGTGCCGGTGGTCTTGAAGGTCTCCTTGACGATGCGGGTGACGATGGTGGTCTTGGCCTCCACCCGGTCCGGCCAGTGGGCCGCCAGGAAGCGCCGGGCGATGAGTTCGTAGATGCGGGCCTGGTCGCCGCGGAGGTCCCGGGCCGGGCTCTCGGTGGGCACCAGGGCGGTGTGGTCCTCCACCTCCTTGTCGTTGACGAAGCGCTTGTCCAGCTTCACCGGCCAGCGGGTGCGCAGCTCGGCCACGAACGGGTGCAGCACCGTGAGCTGGCCCTGGCCGATGGCCTTGATCCAGCCGGGGATCTTCAGGGCGTCCGCCTCGGTAAGGCAGCGGGAGTTGGTGCGGGGGTAGCTGATGAGCTTGGCCTCGTAGAGGGCCTGGGCCACCTCCAGGGTGTGCTCCGCGGTGAGCCCGAAGCGCTTGTTGGCCTCCTTCTGCAGCGCGGTGAGGTCGTAGAGCAGCTCGGGCTTCTTCTTCTCGGTGCGGGCGGCCACCGAGGCCACCTTGCCCGGCTGGCCCCGCAGCGCCTCGGCCAGGGCCGCGGCCTCGGCCTCGGTGTCGAACCGGTCCCGCTCCCGGCCCTCTTCCTTGCGGAACCACTTGCCCTTGTAGGACCCCGCGCCGGCCTGGAACTGGGCCCAGAGGGTCCAGAAATCCCTGGGCACGAAGTTGAGGATCTCCAGCTCACGGTTCACCATGAGCGCCAGGGTGGGGGTCTGCACCCGCCCAACCGAATACACCCCCTCGCCCCCGGCCCGGCGCTGGGCCAGGGTCTGGGCCCGGGTGCAGTTGATGCCCACCAGCCAGTCCGCCTCCTGGCGGCAGCGGGCGGCGTCCCGCAGGCCGCGGTAGCTCTCGCCCGGCTTCATGCGCCCGTACGCCTCCAGGATGGCGGCGTCGGTGAGGCTGGAGGTCCAGAAGCGCAGCACCGGCTTTTCCGCGCCGCAGAGGCGGTAGACCAGGTCGAAGATCAGCTCCCCTTCCCGCCCGGCGTCGGTGGCGTTGACGATCTCGCCCACGTCGGCCCGGTTCATGAGCCCGGCCACGATGTCGTACTGGTCCCGGGTGGCGGGGATGGGCGCGTAGCGGAACGCCTCCGGGAAGAACGGCACCGACTCCATCCGCCAGCGCTTCAAGGCCGGATCGTAGCCTTCGGGCGCCAGCGCCTCCACCAGGTGCCCCACGCACCAGGTGACGATCACCCCCTGGCCCTGGATGGAGCTGCGGCCGGACCCCTGGAGCCCCAGGGCGGCGGCGATGGCGCGGCCCATGCTCGGTTTTTCGCTGACGATGAGGCGGAGCATGGGACGGAGGGTCTCCTTCAGACGATCAACATTCCGGGTCCTCCATTGTAGGCCACAAGCTCCCCCCCCGTTGGGGGGCCGGCCGCCAAGGCGTGTAAACTGGTCTGGAGGTTGTCCATGTCGTTCACCCCAGGCTCCACCCACGGCCAGATGGCATCCATCAACATGACCCCGCTCATCGATGTGATGCTGGTGCTGCTGATCATCTTCATGGTGGCGGCGCCCATGCTCACCACCGGGGTGGACGTGAGCCTGCCCGAAAGCCGCACCGGCAGGAACCTCCAGTCCGAAGCGCTGATGGTGACCCTGGAGCGGGACGGGCGGATCCAGTTCGAGAAGGAGTTCGTCCAGGAGGGCGTGCTCCGGGCCCGGCTGCGCCAGCAGGCCGCGGCCAGCCAGAAGCGGCCGGTGATGGTGCAGGCCGACCACAACATCCCCTACGGCCGGGTCATCGCCCTGGTGGACGACATCCGCGAGGCCGGCTTCACCCAGGTGGGCTTCCTCACCCAGGCCGAGCCGGTGCCCGCGCCGCAGCGGCCCTGAGGCGCCCTTGAGCCAGGACCTCAACAGCATCCTGCGCCAGCGCTCCCACATGCGGGGGCTCGGCTGGCCCGTGGGCCTCACCGTGAGCCTGGCCCTCCACGGGCTGGTGGCGGCGGCGATCCTCATCGGACCCAAGAGCGGGGCCCAGCCCGAACCGGTGAAGGTCACCTGGGTCACCCTCCCCGCCGCCAGCGACGCCGGCCCCCAGGGCGGGACCGCGCCCATGGAGCAGGGCCAGCAGGGGGAACGCCAGCGCCGGGTGGAGCCCGTGGCCCCCAGGCGGGAGGAGCCCGCCGGCACCCAGGTGACGCCCAACACCTTCGGCACCAAGGCGTCCCGCCCGCTCAAGGGCACCAGCGCCGATCCCGACAGCCTGGGCAAGGCCCCGGTGGCCGCCAAGGGCAAGGCCCCCGCCGCGAACCCCTCCGTGGGCGCCGCCGGGGCGGGCTCCGGCGGCGGGATCGGCGTGGGCAGTTCCATCCCCGGGCTCAAGGCCTCCGCCGGCGTCCAGGGCGGCTACGGCCTGATCTCCGACCTGGACAGCAACTTCCCCTTCACCTGGTATCTCCTGCAGGTCCAGGGCAAGGTCACCGGCAACTGGAACCGCCAGAACCAGTTCCAGGGCCGGGCGCAGATCCGTTTCCGCATCAGGCACGATGGCTCCATTGACGGGGTCCGGGTGGAGAGCCCCAGCGGGGACGCCACCTTTGACCAGAGCGCCGTGCTCGCGGTGGAACGCTCCACCCCCGTGCCCCAGCTGCCGCTGCCCGAGGGCGCCACCCTGGGCGTGCTGTTCTGGTTCTCCTTCACGGGCAACTGACATGCCTGTGGGGGGACCGCGCCCTCGCGCTGCTCGCTCTCCGTCCCCCCACCCCTCCACGCCATGCCCGGGCGGAGCCCGGACATGGCGTCAGGTCACTCCGCCGGCCCGTCGTCGCCGGTGGGGGTCTGGCAGGGCGTGGGCAGCCCGTTGAAATCGCCGATGGCCTTGGCGTCGTGGGGGCCGTTCAGGGTCAGCCAGCCGGGCAGGGACATGGGCAGGGACTGGCCGAGGACGCCGTAGGTGTAGACGATGTCCTTGGCCCGGGTGACCTCGATCACCTGCTGGTTGAACTGGTCGCTGATCAGGGTGTGGCCGTTGCGCAGCCGCACCGCCCGGGTGGGCCGCGGGTTGGCCACGCTGCCGGTCCTCAGGCTGGTGTTGTATAGCCACACCATCAGGTCGCCGCGGGTCACCTCCACCACCCGGTTGTTGCCGGTGTCGGCGATGAGCGTGTTGCCGTCCCGCAGCCGGCAGGCGAAGGTGGGCCCGTTCAGGGGGCAGCCGGTCTTGCTGTCGCTGCGGTACTCCCAGACGATGCCGTTGAACCCCGCGGAGCTGGCCGGGTCCCGGGACACTTCGATCACCCGGTCGTTGCCGGTGTCGGCGATGAGCACGTTGCCGTTGCGCAGCAGGTGCGCGCTGGACGGGTTGTACAGCTGGTTCGCGCCGGATCCCGGCATGCCGCTCATCCCGTACTGCCAGATCAGGTTGCCGTTCCAGTCCACCTGGAGCACCCGCTGGTTGCCCTGGTCGGTGATGAGCACGGTCTGGCCGTGCAGCAGCACCGCGTAGACCGGCTGGTTGAGCTCGTTGGGCCCCGAGCCGGACACCCCGGCCTGGCCGTACTGCCAGGCGATGGCGCCGGTCGGGTCCACGGCGATGACCCGGTTGTCGGGGCAGCCCTGGGGACACCCCGGCGTCCCGGCCGGCGTGCCGGCAGCACACATGAAGGTCAGCTGCCCGATCCGTTCCGCATCGCAGGGGCCCATGAGGGTGGTGGCGCCGGGCATCGCGCCGCCGTCGCCGAACTGCCAGACGATCTGCTGCTGCGGATCCACCTCGATGACCCGGTTGTTGGCCCGGTCGGCGATGAGGACGTTGCCCCGGTTGTTGAGTTCAGGATGCGCCGGCCGGGCTTCCAGGCCGGCGCCCAGACCCGTGACCGCCAGGGCCAGGGCGAGGTGCTGCAAGCCGCGCAGGGCTTTGCTGGGGAGAATCGGGCTTCGGCGCATGGGGTCTCCAATCACTTGAATTCATACCGGACACGGCCTCCAGCGCGGAGGCCAACGCTTTCAGATGTCCCAAAACACCGAGCGTTACAGCCCGGAACCGGCCCTTCCGCCCGGGCCCGGCACCGGCATACTGGTAGCTTGACCTCCCGAGGCCCCCCTTTGCTCCTTGCCACCTCCCTCGTCCTGGCTTCGGCCTGCCTCCATGCCCTATGGAACGTCCTGCTGAAGCGGGCCCGGGACCTGCATGCGGCTTCCCTGGGCATCCTGGCGCTGTCCGTGCTCATCACCTGGGCCATGGTGCCCTGGACCCGCGGACCGCTCATCCCCGGCCGCGCGGCCCTGGCCTGGACCCTGGGCGCGGGGATCGGCGAGGGCTGCTACTTCGTGCTGCTGGCCTGCGCGCTGGAGGCCGCCCCCCTGGGCTGGAGCTACGCCTGGATGCGCGGGGTGGGCATGCTCCTGGTGTGGCCGGTCTCGGTCCTGCTGCTGGGGGAGCCGCTGCGCACCCTGGCGGCCCTGTCGGTGGGCGTGGTGTGCCTGGGCCTGGCGCTCCTGGGCCGGGCGCCGGCCCGGGGCCAAGGCTCCAGGAGCTTCCTCTGGGCGGCCGCCGCCGGGGTCGCCATCGCCGGCTTCACCCTCTGCTACAAGGCCGCCCTGGTCCACGGAGCCCATCCGGTGATGCTCTACGCCACGGCCATGCTGGTGGCCCTGCCCATCCAGACCGGGATCCGCATCCGCCGCCTGGGCTGGCGGGCGGGCCTGGTCCTGCCTGAGACATGGCGGGCGGTCCCTCCTCGTTCATGTCAGCCTGGGCTGGTGCTGTGCGCCGGCATCCTGTGCGCCGCCAGCTTCCTGCTCTACCTGGAGGCCCTGGACCTGGCGGGCGCGGGCGCCATGGCGACCCTGCGCAACACCTCCATCGTGTTCGCTGTCCTGCTGTCCCGGGCCTTCGGCGTGCTGGCCGAGCGCCCCACCTGCCGCCAGTGGGCGGGAGCCGCCCTGGTCACCGCCGGCGCCGTCGGGCTGGCCTGGGGCAGATGATCAGTCCTGCGGGTCCAGGGCCAGGTCGGCGGAGCATTCCACCGGCTGGTCCGGATGCCGGCGCAGCTTCACCAGCAGCAGGGTGCTGCCCTCCCGGGTGGTCTCCATCAGCACCGAGTCCATCACCTGCTTCATGAAGTAGACCCCGCGGCCGGAGGGCTTGAGCAGGTTCTCCGAACGGTTGGGGTCGGGCAGCCGGTCCAGGTCCACGCCCTGGCCGGTGTCCTGGATGCGGATCTCCAGCCGCTGCGCCAGCGGCGTGAAGGTCACCTGGATGGACTTGCGCTTGTCCAGCTTGTTGCCATGGCGCATGGCATTGCCGATCCCTTCCTGGATCGCGAGCCAGATCCGCTCCCCGTCCTCGTGGGAGAAGTTCAGATGCTTTAGGAGTTCCGAGCCCACCACCTGGATGAGGTCGATGAACCTCAGGTCGGTGTTGCAGGTCAAGGTCACTGGAAGAAGCGGGGCAGCAGCCATGTCCAAATATCCATCCTCGAGGAGTGGGATTCCCCAGCACTAAAGTTACTGGGAAATCGGGTTGCTGGGTATGGATATTTCCAAAGGATCCGGACCGTCCCTGGCGGGATGCTGCCGTTGCCGCTAAAGTAGTTTGTCTGACCAGCCCGGTCAGGAATGAGGGGAGCGTTCCATGAAGGTGATCGTGGCCAAGACCGCAGGCTTCTGCTGGGGCGTGCGCCGGGCCATGGACGCCGTGCTGGAGGCCTCCGCCCGGGGCGGGCCGGGCCCGGTGCAGACCCTCGGCCCGCTGATCCACAATCCCCAGGCCCTGGAGCTGATCAACCGCCGGGGAGTGTCGGTGGCCGACCGCCCTGAGGCGGTGCAGGACGGCACCGTGGTGATCCGGGCCCACGGCATCCCCATCCAGGATCTGCGCGGGCTCAAGGAGCGCCAGAAGCGCGGCGAGCTCGCCATCGTCAACGCCACCTGCCCCGAAGTGGCCAAGGTGCACAGCCGGATCAAGAAGTGGAGCCCCAAGGGCTACTTCGTGATCATCCTCGGCACCCACGGCCACGCCGAGAGCGTCGCCCACCAGAGTTTCGCCGAACACGGCTCCGCCATCGTCTCCAGCCTGGAGGAGGCCAGGGCCCTGCCCGACAGCGTGCTGGAGAAGGCCCTGGTGGTGGCCCAGACCACCTTCACCGTCAAGGACTTCCAGACGATCTCCGACTACCTGCGGACCCGCAGCGGGGCCTGCATCGTGGAGAACACCATCTGCGAAGACACCTGGACCCGCCAGGCCGAGGCCGCCGAGATCGCCCAGGCGGTGGACTACGTCATCGTGGTGGGCGGCAAGGCCTCCTCCAACACCAAGCACCTGGCGGAACTGGCGGTCCGGCTCGGCAAGCCGGTGCAGTACGTCGAGACCGCCTCCGAGCTGGAGCTGGCCGCCTTCACCGGCAGCGAGACCATCGGCGTCATGGCCGGCGCCTCCACCCCCACCTGGCTGGTGGAGGAGGTGGTGGACGTCCTGGAGCAGCACGGCGGGCCCGGCCCGGCCCGGTTCCTCAACGCCGTCTTCGCCAATCCCCTGAAGCTGGCGGTGGGGGCCGGCATCCTCACCATGGGCATCTGCCGCTGGACCGGCCTGCCCTTCACCTGGCGCTATCCCGCCATCACCGCGGCCTACGCCCTGTCCATGTACCTGCTCACCCCCTACCTGGACCCCCTGGGCCTGGGCTCCAAGGGCCCGGCCCGGGCCCGGCTGCTGGAGCGGAACCGCAGCTTCCTGGTGGGCACGGCCCTGGGCGCCCTGGCGGCGGCCTTCGTGCTGTCGGCCACCCTGGGCCTGGGCTCCATCCTGGTGGTGGGCGGCGCTTCGGTGTTCGGCCTGATCTACAAGCAGAAACTGCGCCTGGGCGGGATGGTGCTGAGCCTCAAGTCCATCCCCGGCTCCAAGGACGTGCTGGTGGCCCTGGCCCTGGCCGTGGTGGCCCTGGCCCTGCCGCTCTGGCACGACGGCCGCCCCTGGGACGCCCGGGCCTGGGCCGGCCTGCTGCTGGTCACCGCCCTGGTGTTCGCCCGGACCACCACCTACAACCTCCATGACATGCAGAACGACCAGATCCTGGGCCGGGAGACCCTGCCGGTCCTGTTCGGGCGCCGGGTGACCAAGCTGCTGCTCCTGGCCTGCCTGGCGGCCGCCCTGGGCGCCACCCTGGCGGTCACCTTCCTGCAGCCCACCCCCCACCGGTGGCTGGTGGCCCTGGTGCTGGTCCTCTGCACCAGCTACCCGCCCTTCCACCTCTGGTATTTCCATGAACGGTTCTCCGCCGGCAGGCGGCCCCTGGAACTCTGGGTGGAGACCAGCCTCTACCTGGCCGGACTGCTTGCCCTGGCGTGAGATCCGCGGTGGGCGCCCGGCGTTTCGAGTCGATACTGGGGGCATGAGCGCGTCCCCTCCGCCCCCTGCCACGCCCGCCCGGCCGGGAGGCAGCCCATTTCATGAAAACATGCCCCGCCAGGCCCTGGCCCTGGCCGGCTGGGTTTTGCTGTGGCTGGGGCTCGAAGCCGCCCTGGGCGGGCTGGGCCTGGGCCCCCGCCGCCAGCTGGCGGCATGGCTCGCCGCCCTGGCCGCGATGGGCGGGGCGGCGGCCCTGGCGGCCCCGGGCTGGCTGTTCCGGCTGCTCACCTCGGTGCGCTTCGCCGTGACCCAGGGGGCCTTCCTCATCGCCGCCGCGCTGCTGGGCGGGCTGGCCGCCGGGGCCGGCCGCCCGGGCCTGTGCCAGGGCCTCTGGTTCTGCAGCCTCCTGGCGCTGCTGTCGGCCTCCATGCTGGCGGTGACCTGGAAACGCCGTCCCTACACCCTGGCCCGGCTGGGCTTCCTCCTGGTCCACGTGGCGCCGACCCTGGTGCTCCTGGGCGCCCTGTGGGGCCGGTGCTCCGGGACGCCCGGCCGCGGTTCCTGGCTGGTGGGCGGCGGTTTCGCCTGCCTGCTGATCGGCTGCGCCTGGATGTTCTACCTCAAGCCCGCCCTGAAGCGGCGGGAGGCCAAGCCATGATGGCGGCCCAGGCCGCCTTCCAGATCGCGGGCTTCGCCTGCCTGACCGTGGCCTCGGCCTGGGGCGCCGCGGCGCTCCTGGGCGCCGGCCAAGGCCGGGGGGCCCGGGTGCTCCCGTGGACCCGGGCCGGCTTCCTGTTCCTGGGCGGCGCGCTGGCCGCCGGCGCCCTGGAGAGCTGGCGGGCCTGGGGCCAGCTCTGGCCCCGGAGCCCCCGGGACCACTGGGGCCTGGTGGCCTGGCTCATCGTGTTCGCCGTGCTCCACGTGCACCGGATCAAGGCCTGGCAGGGCAGGCCGGCGCTTCGCGCCGGGCTGGCCGGATGGGCCCTGGCCCTGGCCGCATGCTTCCTGCTGAGGTGAGACCATGGACCCCATGGACAACGAACAGGCCTGGGTGCTGGTCACCGGATGTTCCACCGGCATCGGCCGGGCGCTGGTGGCGTCCTGCCGGGCGGCGGGCTGGGGCGTGGTGGCCACCGCCCGGGCCCTGGACCGCCTGGAGGACCTGCCGCCGGGTCCGGACCTGCGCCTGCTGGAACTGGACGTGACCCATCCCGACACCATCGCCGCCGCGGTAGAGGCCTGCGCCCAGCTGCGCCTCACCGCGCTGGTGAACAACGCCGGCTACGGCCAGATGGGGCCGCTGGAATTCATCCCGGTCCAGGACCTGAGGGCCCAGCTGGAGACCAACGTGGTGGGCCTGCACGCGGTCACCCAGGCCTTCCTCCCCCTGATCCGCAGGCAGGCCCGGCCCGGGGAGGGCCGGGTCGTCCACGTGGCCTCGGTGCTCGGGCGCATGAGCATCCCCTGCGCGGGCGCCTACTGCGCCTCCAAGCACGCGGTGGTGGCCCTGGGCGAGACCCTGCGGCTGGAGCTGGAGCCCGGCATCCGGGTGATCCTGGTGGAGCCCGGGGCGATCCGCTCGGAATTCCGGGCCACCCTCTCCAGGGGCCTGGCCGGCCTGCAGGCGCGGGTCAGGGGCACCCGGTTCGAAGCCATCCTGGCCGGCTACCTGGCCCGCAACGCGGCCCACGGGCAGCGCCACGGCCTCACCGCCGAAGCCTGCGCCCGGCGCATCACCGGCGCCATGGCCCGGAAGCGCCCGCCCCGTCGGCTGGTGATCGGCCGGGACGCCTTCTGGTCCGGCGTGGCCAAGGCCGTCCTGCCCGCGGCCCTGTGGGAGTGGGCGGTAAGACGCGCCTTCGGCCTGTAGCTTGATGAAAGGATGGCAAACTGTTCCCATGAGCGAAGACCGGCTGTACCTGATCGACACCTTTGCGCTTATTTTCCGTGCCTACTACGGCAACATGCGCATCAAAAACGGCGCCGCCATGACCATGGCGCGCATGCTGCTCGCCCTGGTGGCCCAGCACAAGCCCAGCCACATGGCCTGCGTGTTCGACCGCCCCGAACCCACCTTCCGCCACCAGATCTACCCGGAGTACAAGGCCAACCGCGCCGAGATGCCCGAGGACCTGCGGCCCCAGATCCCCATGATCCGGGACCTGGCCGCGGCCCTGAACATCCCCATCGTGGAGCTGTCCGGCTACGAGGCCGACGACGTCATGGGCACCCTGGCCCGGCAGGCCAGCGCCCGGGGCCTGGCCACGGTCATCGTCAGCCCGGACAAGGACCTCCTGCAGCTGGTGGACGACGCCGGCGGGATCCAGGTGCTCAACAACCGGGACGGGGAAGTGTGGATCGACCGGGCCGGGGTGAAGGAGCGCTTCGGGGTCTGGCCGGAGCAGGTGGTGGACATGCTCACCCTCATGGGCGACGCCAGCGACAACGTGAAAGGCGTGGACGGCATCGGCGAGAAGGGCGCCCGGGACCTCATGGAGCAGTACGGCACCCTGGACGCCGTCCTGGCGCACCGCGGCGAGCTCAAGCGCAAGGCCCACCGCGAAGGCCTGGAAGCCTTCCTGCCCCGGCTGGACCTGGTGCGGCGGCTGGTCACGGTGGTCACCGACCTGACCCTGCCCCTGGGCCTGGACGACCTGGCCTACCAGGGCGTCGACCAGGCCCAGGCCCGGGCCGCCTTCAAGAGCCAGGGCTTCGAGGCCCTCACCAAGGCGTTCACCACCGTGGGCAGCCTCACGGACCCGGCCGCCCCGGCGGGAGCGGCCCCGGCGGCCGGCGCCCGGGTCTACCGGGCCGCGGCCGGCGCCGCGGACCTGGAGGCCGCCGTGGCGGAGTGCCGC
>Ga0181516_10001943_pt1 | contig 15209 bp, 13 predicted proteins | sample PEATcosm2014_Bin_25_FD_121104 | JGI IMG/M metagenome (GOLD analysis project Ga0181516, IMG submission 121104) | Peatland microbial communities from MTU Mesocosm Facility, Houghton, MI, USA - PEATcosm2014_Bin01_10_metaG | ecosystem: Environmental > Terrestrial > Soil > Wetlands > Peat | place... | reverse complement strand
TTTCCTGTCTTTGGGTCCTTCTCCTCCACAATCTGCGCGTAGTTCTCCAGAATGTCGGTCAGTCCTGCCGGTATGAGCACTTCTTTCCAGAGATAATCCGTCTTCAGCCCATCAGGGTTCGGAGGGTTGCCGGCGCCGTCCTTGTAGCCTTTGTTGAAGGGCAGGAACCACGATGCCTTCCCTTTGAGTTCAGTACACATCTCCACTTCGCTGTCGTCGATGGCAAAGTGCACCACGCAGCGGCCGAAGCCAAACAGGCGCTCCCGCGGATCGCGGTCGCGACGGTACTGCTCAACGGCGTCTTCCACCGTCTGCTTGGTCAGGCTGTTCTTTAACTCAAAAGTGGCAATTGGCAGGCCATTGATGAACAGGCCAAGGTCGAGCGCGCGGCGCGTTTCGTCCATGCTGTAGGCAAGCTGCCGGGTGATGGAGAAACGATTCTGCGCGTGCAAGGCCGCGGACTTGGCGTTGCCTAGCGACGGCGTCCCATAGAAAAGATCGAAGTGCACCGGACCGTGCTCCACCCCTTTGCGCAGCACGTCGATGACTCCCCTCTTGCCAACCTCAGCCGAAAGGCGTGCCAGGAACTTCAGCCGGTTGATGTCCTTGGCGTCGTCGGTCATCGCTAGCTTCTTGAAGGCGTCCAGCTGGGTGGTGCGCAGGAAGGCAAAGAGCTGAGGCACGTCAATCGCCTGGGCTCGGTCGAAGTCCTTGGGACTGCCGGCAAAGTAGCCGGTGCCGCCGGCATCCGGCTTCTCCTGAGCCGCGCCCGGTGGCACAGCCAGACCCTCGGTGCCGGTCATGTACCGCACGATGAGTGTTTCCAGGCCCTTCTCGCTGATGTCTATCGTCATGGGTTGACCGCCCAGATGTTCAGTAACGACTGCGCGAACGACCGGTTCCTAACTACGCAGTCGCGGATTAGCAGCTTCTGAGCACACCCTAGTGCCTTTGCCAATGAGCGTGCCGACCGGCGCCGCCGGTCCGGGCGCTCCAGGTAGACAAACGATACCAACCGCTTACCGGAGGGATTTGACCGGACCACATGGAGTACGTTACCCGGAGCAGCAACCAAATACTTTCCTTTGCCCTCATCCGTGACTTGAATTACTACATCGCCGGGCGCATACGGGCACTTTCCAGCGTGGCGGAAATCATCCAGCTCCCAGCTGCGGGGATGCTGGCGTTGCTTCTTTGCTAAGGACAGGCCCTGGTCATGGAGCTGCTGATCATGCTCTGACCAATCCTCGTAACGCAATTTCGCGAGGAACAGGCGCGGAATCTCCGGACGGCTGGACGTTCCCCTAGGCTGACCCTTCTTCCCCCCACCGCCGGGAACCTGGGGCGGGTGGTAGAACTTCGCCAGCTGCTTCAGAACTTCGGGTGTCAATTCGTGCAGACAGTGATCATCCACAAACTTGCGGGCGGCAGCAACCGCGCTCGCATCCGTCGTGCGAATGACTGCCTCAATCAATGTGTTGGCGGAATTGTTAGATACATTGGCAGAACCGATGAAGGCGGCCTTGCCCACGACAAAGACCTTCGCGTGCAGGTTCGGCACGCTATAGACGGTCACGCCGCGGTTGAGGAGCTTCGTGAGATCAGCGGGACAAGTCTGGCCGGTTGCAATGGCGCGTTCACTGGCGTCCACTACCAAGCGGCTGCCCTTTGGTAGTGGCAACTGTTTGCTTGCGCCTTTGCAAAAGTAAGCCACGGCCGCGAAGCAGCGATGGCGGGAAGTGCGCACAGCTTTGGTGATTTCGGGCCAGACGCCCTGGCTGCGGAACGCAGTGCTCATACGACTGCCTCCTCGTCAACGGCTTCAGGATCAATGCTTGGGTCGGTCTCGTCCTCTGTGGCCTCGGGAGCTTCGTCTGGCAGGCGTGCCGCCGCCTCGCGCACATCGAGTTTGCCGGTCACAACGTCGGCAACAAGGCGGATTCGGTACTCGCGAAGAAGGGCGATCTCGCGCTCGAGGCGGGAGATCTGTCTACTGGCATCAGCGGTCTCTGAATCAAACGCCTGTACGATCTGTTGCTGCTCTTCGAACAGTGGTTGGATAATCGGAAGGCGAAGAAATTCTTCCGGGTACAAGCGAAGCCGAGAGGCTCGTACTCCCGTTGAATGACAGATGATGTTCGATATATAGGGCCTGCTTCGCAGCAAGCCGTCTACGTATCTGCCAACGATTCCGTCAGGTTTGAGCGGGCGATAAACAGCATACCCTGGGCTGATAATCCCATCGTAAGTCGACACGCCCAGCGCACCCATCCACGCCCACATTGTGTTCACCGCGAGGTCACCGGGACGACAAAGCTTGTGCCCAGCGTAGGAAGCCGCTTTGAACATCGTAATGTTCTTCTGGCTGCGTGGCGTGACGCCAGTAATGTGAGAGACAGAGAGCAGCTCTTCGCTCCCGTCCGTGGATCGATCATCCACTTCGCGATAGATGTACTTTGCCCGCCGTACCTCCCAGTGTTGCGGAATGTCGCCGAGCCAGGAGATGCCGGAGGGTTTGAGTGGGACGGAAGGATCGAGGCCACGAGTGACGGCGCGGTGGATGATGGCCTGTTTCTGCTCGTTGAGCAGCGCGATCACCTTCCGCTTCGCCCGTATCGCCCGCTCCAGCCGCCCGCTCACCCAGCTCAGGAAGCGGACAATCGCCTCCTGCTCATCGGAAGGAGGTTGAGGAGTCTTTGTCCCCAAGAACCTGCCCGGTGGAATAGTGTTCCTCAGGCCAGAATAGAGCGGACTAAGGAGCTTTCGATCATCCATCGCCCGATAGAACATCTCAAAATACTCGCGACTGCCTCTGCCCAGAGATTCAAATACCGTATACGCACCGGTAATCATTCCGTCATGCCGAGACAGACCAACAGTCCGGGGGGTCTCTGGTACATCGAACAAGCAAAAGACGAGATCTCCGCTACGCACTTCCTGAGAGGTCCCCATGTCCGAAGAGAACTTCCCTTTGCCAGTGGATATGTCGCGAACAATGACGCCCTGCTTCGTTAGCGAGAGTAGTCGATATTCCCCGTGACGTTCGCCGACGAGTGCCTTCCGCTTGCGTATGAGGCCGCGATTAGGCACGAGCTCCCAGTGTCTCGGCACCCGTCCGAGCCACGGAAGTCCCGACTCCTTATACTCCGAATATGGCCTGAGCAACTCTATAAGCCCGTGCGACGTCCGTTCCTCCTGAACGGTGATCTCATCGAAGAGCGGCAGAGACTCCGTGGCAATCGTTGCAGCAAGTTCAGGTACCTTAACTGTAGGTTCTGGCGGTCGTGTTGGATCCATCGCTTGATCGCTTGGCTTGCTGCCTTTCGATGGTCTGGAGTCCACTGCTCTGATCGGCTTTGCGAGAAGCAAGAAATCAGTGATTTCAAGCGGCTCGACTCGCCTCAGCCGATCCTCATCTCCGCGCCTGATCTCTTCCCGAAGTTCCATCAGCAGCCGGCCCAAAGCGTTGACCCCAACCAACGTGTCGGCGCCTACGACCTTTGCTCCCCAAAAGTCGTCCTTTCGGGACTCCTCAACAATCGCCCGATCTTCCGTCGAGAGGAGTAGGTGACCGAATTCTCTCCAGTTCAGCGCTAGCTTCACACGCAAGCACCAGCGCATTACTTTCACGCGCACTTGCTCCCAATCTGGCCTGGAGTTCCTCCGGTACGGTTTGCTCTTCATCTTGGCAGTCATGGGACTGGCCTCATCGATGATGAGCTTCTGCACATCGGGCAGATGTGGAAACCGACAGGCTTGGTAAAGTGCTTCAGAGGTGCGTATAAAAACTCCACTCACCCGCAGGGGAAACCCTGCGGCCATATTCGATAGCCCGCCAAATCCCTCTTTTGTTTTGCAGAAGACGACGCTCTCTGCACGTTTATAAGTGCGTATCGGGGATTCCACCTTTCTCGTCGAAACCTCTCCCTGAATATTTAAGTCACTGTTCATAAGTTTTCCGAGGCAAGAGCGGATACCAGTGGAATGGCCCAGCAGTCGCCTTTGGGTCACCCCACCAGAGAGCTAGCGGGCTGTTGTTCGGACAGTTACGGAACGTGACAATCATAGAGCCGAATCCTAGGCCGAATGGACTAAATCCCAAGGGCCGCAGTACTTCCTTTGGATTCTGGCTGAGATTTCGGATCTTAACGCCGGCAATCAACAACTCTCGTTCGAGAAGCTGCCTCCCTTCTTCGGACGAAAACGGACCGAGACTACCACCCGGCGTTCGAGGCTCGAATGGAAACTTCTGGGGTCGGGCTGCATACTCCTGTACATCTGGATCGTCAGGAATCGCTACCGGCCAGAGAACCTCGGAGTTGTTCTTGTAGTAGCGGCGGTTCTCAATGGTCACAGCGCGCCAGTACCTGATCTTGATCTTTTTTCCAGAGCCTGCAATTACCTCGCGCAATCGCTCTATCAACTTAAACTCACCAAAGGCGTGAACCGCAACAACAATGACGTCAACATTAGCTTTTTCGGGAGCAGTGTTCGTAATCCAAGCGGTCAAATCATTGCCGATCCGACTTCCGCTGAATAACACATCGTCGATATATATGTAGTGGCCGCTCTTTTCACATTTGATCGGGGGGCCACATTGACGACGGAGGCTTTGATTGAACACCTTTAGCATTTCCTTCTGGCTGTGCCCGTTTTGCTGGATTTGCATAAACTGGGCACCTGACCAGAATGCGCGCGGATCATTGCCAACGAGTGCTACGTTTGTGACAAGACTATCCAAGAAAGTGGAAACAAAACTCCTCGTTAGGTAGGTCTCCTTAAGGACGGCATCGAGTTCTCGCAAGAGAGGTACCTGCACATTCTTACAGAACTGCTTCACCCACCGATCAACATGCTCAGCCGTCGGCTCGGCAAGGTCACCCGCGCGGTAATCCTGGATGGTATTGGCTATTGACTCCAACAAATCTGATCGCTCGCTCATGACGATTCTTCCCCGATGATCTCAGAGAGAACTCCTTCCGCTTCCTTCTCAACTGCAAGGATGTCTTTGCGAATCTCCTCCAGCGTGCGGAGCGGCTGCGGCTTGTAGAAGTGGCGGGTGAAGCTGATCTCGTAGCCGATCTTGGTGGCGTCCTCGTTGATCCAGGCATCGGGGGTGTAGGGCAGCACCTCGCGCTGGATGAAGGCCTCGATGCCACCCTCCTCCAGCAGCGGCACCTGCTCGGTATCGCGCAGTTCGGAGTCGCTCTCGTATTCGAGTACAAGTTTCCTGTCGCCCACGGGCGAGGCGTAGCGTCCATGAAGGGGATCAACTGTCGCCTTGCCCGGCCTGTGAACCTTGGCGATGATTGGCGGGGCAGCTTCCACCCGCCAACTGACGGCCTTGAGTATCTGCTTGAGATCGGCGGCACCGATCTTGATCTCTGCTTCTGCCAGGGCCGCCGCGACACGCTCACGGAAGACGTTGTGGTCTTCAAAGAGCCCATCGCCCAGGGCAGCACGCAGCTTGGTGGCGACCTCGACGAGGCGCCCGTCGCGCTCCCAGGTTTTGGGATCCATCAGCTTCTTTCGCTTCTTCTCCGGTAAACCCTTTCTGGCGCTGCTCTCCTCATCGTCGTCACTCTCCTCCTCGTCGCCGCCCCACTCGGTCAGCCGCTTCTCCAGCGCCGCGGCGATCTTGGTGAAGTCAATGAACAGTGCTTCGCCGAACTCCTCGTAAAGCTCGGAGCGAATCTCCTCGTCCCCGGAAGCGAAGCGCAGCGTTTCGATGGCCTTGAGGGTGAGCTGGCTGTGCAGCCGCAGAGGCCGCTCAACCGTGACTTTCCAGTAGCCGAAAGCGGCGTTGGGGAAGATCTTGGACTCGGGCGTCTCTTTGAAGTCGAGGAAGGCCTGTCTGACGCGTTCGATGTCCTCGGGGGAGAGTTCACAGTTCTTCTTGCCGAGGTTCTTGCGTAGCGGCTTGAACCACTGAGTGGCATCGATCAGTTGCACCTGTCCCTTGCGGTGCGCCGGCTTGCGGTTGGAGAGCACCCATATATAGGTGGCAATACCGGTGTTGTAGAAGAGGTTGAGAGGCAGAGCGACGATGGCCTCCAGCCAGTCATTCTCGATGAGCCAGCGGCGGATGTTGCTCTCGCCCTGGCCGGCATCGCCGGTGAACAGCGATGAACCGTTGTGGACCTCTGCGATGCGGCTGCCGAGGGCGGAATCCGGGTTCATCTTCGAGGCCATGTTGGCGAGGAAGAGCATCTGGCCGTCGCTGGAGCGGGTGACCAGCTTGAGTTCCTCGCCCTCGTGCATCACCCGGAAGCGCGGATCGCGCATACCATCCTTGCCGCCCATGTCCCCCAGGTCCTTCTTCCAGCTCTTGCCGTACGGCGGATTGGAGAGCATGAAATCGAACTCGCGGCCGGGGAATGCGTCATGCGAGAGGGTGGACCACTCCGCGCCGCCTACGATGTGGTCGGCGCTCTCACCCTCACCCTTCAGCAGCATGTCGGCCTTGCAGACGGCGTAGGTCTCGGGGTTGATCTCTTGGCCGTAGAGCAGGCACTTGACCCGCTGGCCGTGCCGGGCACCGATGGCCGTGAGCGTTTCCTCTGCCACAGTGAGCATGCCGCCGGTGCCGCAGGCGCAGTCATAGAGCAGGTAGGTGCCGGACTTGATCTCAGCCTCAATGGGTAGGAATACGAGGTTTGCCATCAGCCGGACGGCATCGCGCGGCGTCCAGTGCTCGCCGGCCTCCTCATTGTTTTCCTCATTGAACTTGCGGACCAACTCCTCGAAGACCGTGCCCATGGAGTGGTTATCAATTCCGGCAGGAGAAAGGTCGATGTCAGGATCGAGGAACTTGTTGATCAGCGTGCCGATCGCATCGGCCTTGGAGAGGGTGGATAGCTGGTTGCGGAACTTGAAATTCTCAACGATGTCCAGCACGTTGGCGGAAAAGCCGTTGAGGTAATCCTCGAAGTCTGCGAGGAGTTGCTGCTGGCTGCCGCGGGACTTGAGGTCCCGCAGGGTGAACTTTGAGGTATTGTAGAACACTTGGCCTGCAGCCTCGGCAAGCGCGGCACGCTGTTCGGTGATGCCGGCCTCATCGAGCATCTTCTTGGTATCGAGCACCGCCTGCTTGGTCGGCTCCAGCACGGCGTCCATGCGCCGGATGACGCACATCGGCAGGATCACATCCGGGTACTTGCCCCGCTTAAACAGGTCGCGGAGAACGTCGTCGGCGATACCCCAGATAAACGAGACAATCTTGTTGTGCGTTGCTTGGTCCACTGTCGCGCCAACTCCCTGAATCTATGGCTTTTCCTTGTTGCCTCCAATGTACACCAATCGATTGAAATACACGGCGAGAAAAAGCTCGCTCAAGAACAGGCTCAGACTTGTGGAACTGGCCCCGTTTGAACATGCGGTTTGCTAGTCCCTCAGAGTGGGCGCAAGGGCGTCCTTGCCTGCGCACTTGAAGGAATTAGGCTGGCGCGGGGGTAGAAACGAACTCTCCTCTAAATCGGAAGCAGCTGCGACGTCGCGCAACCGCGGGGCGAGAAGCAACTGGGTTAACTATTTGCAGGCTTCTCGGCGCTCTCGCAATGAACCAGCGAACGTGTTTCCCGACCTCCGCCTTCACGCTTCGGTTCGAGTGCGGAGAATCTCGTATGCGCGATTCTGATACGCTCCAGCGACGCGCACTTCGGGCAGTTCGGGTCGACCATTGCGCCTTTACTGCGATTGCTTGATGCGAGTGGTGTCCAAAACTGAAAGACGGCACGCTGTTCGCTATCTGATAGCGGTGCCTCGGAGCCCATGCTGTCCTTCAGGAGTTCGGCAACGCCGACTGTTCCGGCGAACACGGAGACGAACCCCACGGCGAACTCTTGTGGCTCTGCTTCTGTGTGTCGAAGGTGTGAGAGCAACCTCGCGCCAACGGTTCCACACTTCCCTGACGCAATCCAATCAGCGGCAGCAGCAGTGCCTACATCCGCAGCCGCAGCTATGGATCGAATGGCCTCTTCCCTTGCATTCGCCAGTTGTTCTCTGATCTCGTCATCACTCTTTAGCTGCTCAGGAGGATTAAAACAGCTCAGGCACGGTCCCGTGCCTGGCGGTCCACAGCGCACGACCTCAGCCCTCAGATCGCTTGTAGATGCACCGATGATGCGGGCGGGGTACTTGTCCTGGATCGCCGAGCGCGCACGGTTGCGATCCACTGCAGAGAGTACTCGCTTCATGGACCATTGGAAGTCCACTTCTTCCGCAGGAGACTGGAACGGTACCCACTGAACGGACGCTGTCCCGGCAATGCGGGCTGCTTCGGCAGCTTTGGGCTTTCCCAGCGATTCGGTTCTGAAGAGTGGATAGCGATTCAGATTAGTACCATCAACCCCTTTATCGTCGTTGTCTGCCAGCACCACGCGGCCACCGACTCCATCGCAGGCCCACAAACAGTGAACAGCCGTGCAACCAACTGCACCGACTCCGGCGATAAGCGCATCAAGCTCTACGGCAATTTGGCTCGGGCCGGCGTAATTTGGCGTGTCCGAGACACGCAAGGTCCAAGCTGAAAAGAATGCTGAGTGCGGTGCCTCGTAGGTATTCTCAGGCAGCCTGGCGAACTTGAAGACCTCACCGGCCGCGACGCAAGCCGCGATGTATGGCCCGAACGGTAGCGTTGATGGGGTTACTGGAGGTTGGATCGCCGACTTGGAGACTCCACCAGTCCAGCCAGATCCAAAAACTGCCCATCCACCCTCTTCTGGATTGGTCCCCACGACTATACACAACCCGCCCGTCCGACCTCGATGGACCGGAACAACGTCCAGACTCTTTGCAGCCTCTAGAACGGCAGCCGCAAAGCAGCTACTGGAGACCTCTGGCACAACCCTCTCCTGGAGTTGTACGTGCTCTGGACAAACGAACCCGACCTTCCGGACTATTCCTTTGAGGCGCGAGAGGATATTCACCAACATCCACGCACAATGCTGCATACTGCGCTCCCCGGCCAAGTCGGGCTGGACCACGACATCCACGTTTATCTGCAAGGATTGATCGAAGGGCCGCAGTCGGTCACCTAGAGTTCCCTCGTGCCGACTGGACACGTTCATACTCGCCCTCCAAACACAAACATCGCGGGGAGTATCTGTAGGTAGGACTCATATTCCTCCGGGCTCAACATACGCCAGTCATCTTCCTCACGGACATGAATGCCGCAGTCCTCAAGAAACACGCCTCCTCTTGCGTAGTTAGGAAGCACGATGGAGAGGGAGCCCGCACGTTGCGAGTACGCGCGCTCGTCATCATGCTCGGAGTGGTCAACCCAGGTTCCAGGGTGCGTGTGGACCTGAGCGAGCCTCACTTGGCCAAGCTGTCTCAGATGCTTTCCGGCCGCGCTCATCGCCTCAGGCGAGACTTCAAAATACCCGCGTTCGAGCCGAGCCTCTGGGATCGTGATCGTAGTGACGATGCCGTGGTCGCCGAGTTCGTAGCCGTCGAAGTAACCGACTTGCTCCACACGCTTGGTTGCCGCGGCAAAGCGCCTCATCATCGCTCGCCAATGGCAAGTTGGAATCGTGATCATTGTTCACCTGCTGGTTTGTTGTAGTAAGGCTTCCCGAGAACCTCAACAAGCCGGTTGATGGTTGCGGCCACGGTGTGCCGGCCTGGTGTCCACACGGTTTCCTCACTTGGCGAATGGTCCACCATGTAGTATTCGGCAGTGACCGTAAAACACAGCAACTGACGTGGACGACCATCGGGATAATTGAAGGCGGGGTGCCAGCCGAACCAAGGTGGCAATGTGCCAAACGTCGGCTGCCACCGACCGCCCGCAGTTGCGTCAGACCAGTCCTTGGGAGTAACGAAAGCTGCGGTGGGTGGGAAGCTGTCGTAGAATTCAGCCCCCAGGCGAACGAAGTACCAGTCGCACTGATCGTTTGCTCTCACTGCCGGAACAGCTATCACCGAATGCAGGCAGTCGAGCTGGATCCGGCCGAGGCCTTTCCGATCCGGGATGCCGGTCGCCCAGAAATCGCCCAAGTGCTTACTGAAAAGCGCGGAAGCAATCTCTGGGTCGGCCGGTGTTGGTCTCCCGAGCATCAGGCGCCCCCAGTCCCGCCGGCGAAAACCCAGGTGTGGTCGGAGCAGTGGCCGGCCTCAAAGTACGCCCGCAGGTGCATTGCGTGGAACTGGTACACGTCCTCGCCGTTCTCGCAGCGGAGTCGATCAGTCTTCTCACGCTTGACGCGCAGCTTCTCATACGCCTTCTCGATCATCGTGGCGACCAGTGTGGTGGCCTCCCCATGAATTTCGTAGTTGCGTCCGTCATCCTCATTGATCAGCTTGATCTTCAGCTCGTGGTGGTGGTGATGTTCCGGCTTGTCCTCGTGGTGATGGTGCTCTCCGGTTTCCTGTTCATGATGGCCACCTTCTCGGTGTCCATGTTCTTCTTCGTGCAGATGATGCTCGTTTTCGCTAGGCATAATGCCCTCCGACGGAGTGCCGTCAGTGGAGATTCGGGTGAGAAGCTGAATTCTTGCCGCGGGCCGAGCAGAAAAGTCCGGGGAGCCACCGGAAATAAAGTTAAAATTCATGGCAAAGTTGGAGCAGGTCAAACGAATAGGAACCGGAGAGCAAGGCTTTGGCCGGATCAAGAGCGGAAGATTCGATTGATTACGATGACCTCTTGCGCCGCCTTACGGCCCAGGCGGTCAAACTCTTCGCGATCTTCGGTCTGGCTGGCGCCGCTTGCGTGCTCTCTGGAACTGGCATGTCGCCTGAGGACCTTGCTTCGCAGACTCTACTGAAGTTCCTGACCGGAGACGGGATCAACTATCACTCATCAAAAGGTCCGCTGTTCCCGTTCCTGGCACTCGTCATGGAGCGAGATCTCATGGACATGGCGAAACGACATGCTCACTCGCACACCGAGGTGCTCGATCCAGCCAGCGATGGCGGCGAAAAAGATGGTGAGCGCAAGAAAATAACGCTGATGGACTTTCCAGCTCGGGGGAAGACCGCTGAGGCAATTGTGTCTGAGCGGGAGTTCAGAGAAGGCATCCTGGAACTCGTCCAGGATGACCCTGACCTTCAAGATGTCGTAGTTGCTGTAGTGGATTTGGACCTGCAAAAGCGCGAGGAGATTGCAGACGCCCTCGGCGTTACTGCGGACGAGGTTACGAACCGCAAGAAGGTATTGCAGCGACGGCTTGCGAAGTCCTTAGGCGTAGAGAGGCAGGGGTAACGCGATGGATGAAAAAGAGAAATTCAACATCGCTTGGAAGAAGATAAAGGCGAAATCAGATGCTGTGTTCGGCAGTGCCGAGGACATGACTGCCTCGGAGGCCGACCGTGTTTTGGAGGCATCGGGGATTGACACGGAAGAACTTCGGCGTGCTGCTTACAAACGGATTTACAGTGCGGCTCAGACGTATTGGAACGCGCACAAAGAGCTTCCACCGCGATTGAAGCAAGCTCTCAAGGATTTGCGTCCAGATGATCTTCCCGCACAAACTGAGTCCGAGGCAACACACCAAGCGGAGAGCATACTTGACCGAGTGATGCGGCCTTTCACGTTGCAAAACGTAGGCGTCATCAGCTATTCGTACCGGGCAAAGAAATCTGTGTCCTCTGACGACCAAGCTGCATTAGATAGGTTGGAAGAGAAGTTGAACCGCCGCCTTAGACAAAAGGAGCGGAGCGATGAGCAGTCCTGATCTTCCCCGAGCGTATGCAGAGGCAGTCCTTCGAAAACTCGGCTTCCGCGAGCAGGTTCCCGACGTTGAGGAAATTGCTAGACGGCTAAGTCTCGATGTTGAAGAAGAGGACCTGGAGGGCTTTGATGGCTGCCTTGTGAGGCCGGTGGGAGTTCCCATCGGGATAATCGGCGTGCGCCGTGACATTAGGGAAGTCGCCCGGAAGCGATTCACTGTCGCCCACGAGATTGGGCACTTTCTCTTACCGGGACACGACCAGGCGGAAGGCGTATGCACATCGAGGGACTTGAATCGATGGTCGCCGGCGAAGCATGACTACGAACAGGAAGCAAATCAATTCGCCGCGGAACTACTGATACCCACAGAGTTCGCGCAGCGGATCATCGCGGGCTTCACACCTTCCTTGGATGCGGTCAAGGAGACCGCGAACAAGTTCGGGACCTCCCTGAGCGCGACGGGATGGCGCTACTGTGAGCTTACGACTGCGCGGTGCGCTTTTGTGTGGAGCGCCGATGGGAGAATCGTCTGGTCCAAGACGTCAAGCAGCTTCGGATACCCGCTGTACAGCCGCACCGAAGTCGGTGATGGCACGGGAGCTTTCGAACTGTTCCAGGGCAGTTCGGTATCAGCGGACCCGCTGCGGGTATGCGCCGATCTCTGGCTCCCTGCAGGTCGTGTAGCGTCTAGTGCCACGGTCTTGGAGCAGTCGATGCGCCTGACAAATTACAACGCGGTAGTCTCGTTCATCTGGATCGATGACGAGATTGATCGCGATGAGACCCCAGAGCTACTCGATGAACTTGACCCCGAGGAGTTCACTATCAACCGCAGGAAGTGGCCGGGGAAACGATAGACTATCTACTCCTGGTAACCTGCGAGTATCAGATCAGCCTCTGCGATGGGAGCCATCGTAATTCAACGTGATGAACAGCTGTGATGAAGCTGTGATGAAGCTGTTCGTAGCTTGCATAACGTACCAGGATTTGCCATAATGCAGCTGCTGCCGGAGTCAGAACAACGATTCCGCCAGCGGGTATAACTCAGACGGAATCCATGCCCGACGAGCTCAATCCCTGACGAACCCATACCTGACGGCAGTACAAAATTGAATAGAAGTGAGGAGGCCGCGGCAGCATAGAAAGCGGCCTCTACGATTTTCAGGGATCATTTTTCACCCGCCCTGCTCTCTTTCATTGCGATGAATGCAGACTGGTGTCCGGCTCTCGGAAGATGCCCGATTACGCGGCCGCTCGCTTGCCACGCGCCGCGCCTTTTGCTGTCCGCTTCCGTGCAGCCCTCCGCATCTTGGCAAAGTGGATTGGATCAACTTTAAGCGGGGCTACCCGCCCGGTCTCGGCGTTGTAGAAGCCCCCGTGATACGAGATTTGCCCGTACCGCAACAGGCGAGCGAGCATGGCGAGCGAACTGACGGCCAAGGTCTGATTGATGAACGGCTCCTGCCGCTCCAGCGCCTCCACGGCCGAACAACTTGGAAGCGGACTTTCCGCGATGGTGATGTCGGCTATCTCTGGGTAGAGCTCGAAAACCGTCGGAAGGCGGGGCTCCTGTGCACGTGCGGACACCGTCCGATCCCGGGGCTGGCCAAGAACATACTGCCCGCTGGAGGCGTTGTTGCCGAGGTCGAGGTGATATGCCGGCGCCCGGAACTTCTTGAACGACTCGGCAATCTGATCGCGGGCCTTCCTGGTGTCAACGCAACTGATCAGTAGATCGCACTCCGGCTCCGCGGTTGGCCCCTCCCCAAAGGCGTGCGGTATCGCTTTCCAGCCGAAGCCCCAGAACATGTTGATGCGGCCGACCAGGCACATGGCCTTGTTTGAGCCAATATCGCCATGGGAGAACGGTTGACGTACGACGTTCACCTCGGACACCGAATCGGGGTCCATGACAGTGACGGTGAGTCCTGGTTGTCCCCAGGCGCGCAGAGCTTGCTCCAGAAATGGCAACTGGAGCAAGATCGCACTCCCGCTCCCGCCCGCGCCAACAAGCAGGACGCGCAGCGGACGGGTGCTGCCCATCAGGCGAGCATGAAGGTGGTGGACGGATTGCATTGGTGCTCTAATCCTTTCGCTACTTCTGGCAGCGGCATATGAATTGCAGTAGGGTCTCGTGGGCAGCGACCAGATACTGATCCGGAAAAACATCTCTGCCGAGAACGCTCGTCCACATCGGGATGATGCCACCTTTATATGAGGTCAGCCGTACGGCGCCGGCGGGGTGGGTGAAGGCGCTTTCGAAGAACCCTCGTTCCCACTCCGCCGTGACCGAGGACGAAACCTCTGCGGTTGGCACACGCATGCTGCCAGTGCAGACTGAGCCGTCCTCGTAGGTGTTCCAGTACGGTGCACTCAGCAACTGAGTGCCGCTGGTGGGCCTTTCGTTGCTGGGCAATGCCCGGACCGAGAGCTGTCGCTCTGTGGCGACAAACACAAGGGCAGGATGCGGAATCATCCCGCCAGACAGCGCGTTCGCCTCTTTGTCCGTGGCCGACTCGAAAAACATGGGACGCCCTGCAGCCGGACACCACCAGGCGACCAAATCGTCCGTGAGACAGAGAACATTGCTCGGCAGAACTTCGATCTCTCGGACCACCTTCTGGTTTAACAGTTCACAGAGGCTTTTCACAAACTCTGCACTCAGAGCTTCCGGCGGGCCATAGTGCGGTCTTCCCTGCTCGTCGCGCAGCACATCGTGCACTGTGACGTAGGCATAGGTTCCCGTGTAGATCATCACGGCCTTACGCAGCTCGACCGCTGAGTTGCCGCCGATTTCGATGTCGGTGTTCATTCTTCTTCTCCTCTGCGGCGGACCACCGCCTCCAGTTCTCAGCGAGGCTGGCCAGTTCCAACGCGATCTCAAAGTTGATCCTGAGAATCCTCCACGCCTCGCGCATCTCCTGGGGCTGGGAGGAATCAACCTTCAGGTCCACCACAGGCGGCGAAGAGCACTGGCTCCAGTTCTCAAGCTCTTCGTTCACCGTGGCGACAATTGCGTCTTGTTCGTCAAAGGACAGAACCGTGGCGGGAACGGGTTGCAAGTAGTCGTATCCCTCCTCCTCCGGGTCTTGCTTGAGGCGTTTATCGATGGGAATACGGGTCAGCGCGTACATGCGGAGAAGCGAATTGATCCACACCCCAAACCGACCACCTGCATGCGCACGGAGAATGCGCAGGCTGTCCCGGATCGAAACGTGCTTCTTGCGCGCTTCCGCGATGAACGTCGGAGTGCAGCCATCAAGGTCGGGGATTTCGAACTCCTCCCCTGCCCCGCCCTCCTCTTCACAGGATTCACTGGCCCATTCCTTCATCTGTTCGACGCTGGCCGCCGCATCGTCGAGATCCCATGATCCAAGTGAGCGAACCAGCGTATAGGCAAGGAGTTGGTAAAACGCTGCGCCCAGGCCCGGCGCCTGCCCTTCGAGCGCCGTCAGCGGAGCCCGACAAACGAGCTGTCCAAGATGCCAGTGCTGCACCGAGATGTGTAGCTTTTGGTCGCCCCCGCCCCGAATCGCAA
>Ga0181516_10001941_pt1 | contig 15233 bp, 5 predicted proteins | sample PEATcosm2014_Bin_25_FD_121104 | JGI IMG/M metagenome (GOLD analysis project Ga0181516, IMG submission 121104) | Peatland microbial communities from MTU Mesocosm Facility, Houghton, MI, USA - PEATcosm2014_Bin01_10_metaG | ecosystem: Environmental > Terrestrial > Soil > Wetlands > Peat | place... | reverse complement strand
TTACGGCGCAGGTGGAGATTGGGTCGTGGCCGGTGCTGCCGATCTTCGAGCACTTGCGGGAGCTGGGGCAGGTTTCGCAGGAAGAGATGATGCGCACGTTCAACATGGGCGTGGGGCTGATAGCGGCGATTCCGGCGGCGAAGTTTGCGCGTGCCAAGAACGTGCTGGACCGCGCGGAAGAGAAGTTCTTTGTGATCGGGCGGGTGGTGAAGGGTGAGCGGCGGGTGCAATACACATGAGCGCCGCGGTGTCGACGGCTGACAGCGGCCCGGTGCGGCTGGGGATTTTGCTCTCGGGACGGGGGTCGAATTTTCTGGCCATCGCGGAATCGATTCGTTCCGGGAAACTGAAAGGCGTTGAGATTGCGGTGGTGATCTCGAACGTGGCAGAGGCTGCCGGGCTGAAAGCTGCGCGAGAGCTGGGATTGCGAACTGCCGTTTTTGTCTCCGTGGGAAGGAAGCGCGCGGAGCACGATGCGGAGGTGACTGCATGCCTGCGCTTGCACAATGTGGAGCTAGTTTGTTTGGCCGGGTATATGCGGCTGCTCTCGCCACATTTTGTTGCAGCGTTTCCGCAGCGGATTCTCAATATTCACCCGTCGCTGCTGCCCGCGTTTCCGGGACTCGACGCGCAGGCGCAGGCTATCGAGTATGGAGTCAAAGTAACCGGTTGCACGGTGCACTTTGTCGATGAGGATCTGGACCACGGGGCGATCATCCTGCAGCGGACTGTTCCCGTGCTCGAAGGCGACGATGCGCACACGCTGGCGGAGCGGATTCTGGCCGAGGAGCATGTGGCTTACAGCGAGGCGATTGCACGGGTTGTGAGCGGCGAGTATGAGCTGCGCGGACGGCGATATGTGAAACGCGACGCAGTGGACGCTGGCTGACGAGAAATCCGGTCTCGGCTTTTCATCCAGCGGCGAACTGTCAAATCACAATCTGTCTCACCCAAGGGGTGCACCCCAAGGCTTGTCAAATGCCGGCGAGTTAGTGTGCACGGAATGTTGTTGAAAACAAAGGTCGAAGATTCTGAGTTGGGATTGCAGATCATTATGACCTTCTTGGGTAAGCTAAGAACATTCATACCGAAATGAAACAGAACAGAAACTGAGTTGGGGAAAAGTTGAAGAGACTTTTCCTATCTTCTTCAGGCCATCGCCGCGGATTCATTGGCGTAGGGAGGAAGAAGAGACCGGTGCGGTGGCTCCCGTGGGGAGTTGTCCCTTTTTCGTTTCTACGTCCAGAAGGATCGTGGAACGATGGCCGGAATGGCGGACAGGTGGCCGAATCAAAGAGTGAGTCGACGGAAGCAGTAAACGCGAGAAGCACAGGCGGCGAGGAATTCCGGGCAGCGATGAAGGAAGGGAAGAAAGAAACGAAATCGAACGGAAAGTCGATCGCAGCCAGCAAGGATTCACGGGACGGCAGAGGGAGAAAAGCGGAGATCAGGAACAGCGTGATCTTTTTGCCGACCGATGACTGTAACGAGCGGTTTCGCAAGGTATCGGAAAAGCTGCTTGGCGAGAACATTTGGGAGATCACAGAGGAACTGGCAGACAAGGCGGTGAAGGGCAGCGAAAACAGCTTCAAGCTGCTGCTGATGCTTGCTTATCCGAATAGGCCCGGAAAGAAATCGGCGAAGCGACCGCTGGGGCCAACACAGGCGATGCAACTGACGGATGAGGTGCGGAGCCAAAACGGAGCGAAGGCAGAGACGGCGATGGTGCTGGTGGGAAGCCGGTAGAGCGGTGGCCTGGCTGGGGATTGCAATCTCCGAAGACTCCAGCCGGAGCTGGGCGTTACACAAATTGTCTGGATCATAATTTCTTGCAGTTGGCGATGGCGACGCCGATGGGCGGGGCTGGAGCTTCTTGATGCCGCGACAGGGTGAGGTTGCGGGCGAGGGGCTCCGGCCCATTTTTTGATGTGGGCGTGAGTATTTTGTGTTTGAACGAGGCTGACGAGAGGCAAGAGCAGATTCTTCACATACCACCCCCCAAAACTGAAATGCGATTGGGGGCCCGTGCGTTCAGAATGACAGCTAAGTTTTGCAATGAAGTTTGGAGACAGGGTGCTGGGCTCGCAAAGGGACAAATGCAGATTCTTCACTTACCACCCCCAAACTGAAATACGTTTGGGGCCTCGTGCGTTCAGAATGACAGCTAAGTTTTGTAATGAAGTTTGGAGACAGGGTGCTGGGCGCGCAAAGGGACAAAAGCAGATTCTTCACTTACCACCCCCCAAAACTGAAATGCGATTGGGGCGCCTTGCGTTCAGAATGACAGCTAAGTCTTGTAATGAAGTTTGGAGACAGGGTGCCGGACGCCCAATTGTTTGAAGTGGTGGATGGATTCGATTGGCCCGGAGTTGGCGGGTACGAGATTCAAGAACACGGAAAAAGAAGGATGAGATGGGAATGAAGCTCACAAAGGACGAGTGGATGCGTGGCGGCGCGGCTGCAGGATGCCTGGGGCAGATTGTCATTGGGTCAGTATTCGTACTTTTGAGCCTGATGGCGGTGGAGAAGGCGGCTCCTGCTCAGACGGTTGCGACGACAACGGTTCAGGGGACGGTGTACCTGGCGAACGGGCAGGCCGGCGCGGGGTCGTTGGATGTGAGCTGGCCTTCGTTCACGACGGCCGCCGGACAGGCTGTTGTGGCGGGGCGAATCGATTTGGCGATACCGCCGGATGGGTTTGTGAGCGTGAGCCTCACGCCTAACCTGGGCGCGACGCCGGCGGGGCTGTATTACACCGCAGTGTTTCAGATGAGCGATGGGTCGACGAACACGCAGTACTGGGTGGTTCCGGCGGCGGCGCAGGCGAGCCTGGCGCAGGTGCAGGCGACGGTAATGCCCGCGGCGCAGGCGGTGCAGGCGGTGAGTAAGGCATACGTGGACCAGTCGGTGAGCCAGTTGGCGCAGAGCCTGTTGACAGCGAACGGCGGGACGCTGACGGGACCGCTGACGCTGGCAGCCGATCCGACGCAGCCGCTGCAGGCAGCGGACAAGCACTACGTGGATACGCAGGTGGCGACGGCAGTGCCGCTGGCGGGCGGAAACATGACGGGAGCGTTGGAGACTCCGGCGGTGAATGGAGTGGAAGCCCCAGAGGCGGCAAGCGCGCAGACGACATTGCAGCAGGCAATGACGGCGGCTGGGGCGACGGGAGCTATGGAGATTCCGCCTACCTACGCGGGGACGGATACCTTTACGAATCTCAATGGCGTGCGAGTGACGGACTTGCGGACGACGGGCGCGCAGCAAGTGGAACGGAGCGTAAAGGAGTGGGGCGCGGTCTGCGACGGCGTGACGGACGATACGAATGCGTTGCAGGAGGCGATTAATTATGCACAGACGCACGCGGTGGCGCTGACGATTCCCGAAGGCACTTGCAAGACGCGGCAACTGAATTGGCATGGGGAGTCGATTGGCGGACTCGGGAAACAGGTGTCGGCGCTGATGGGGTTTCCGGGGCAGGATGTGCTTTCGACGGTGGCGGACAGCACGAATCTGCTGAGCTATACGCGGGTTCACGATCTGACGATCTATGTGGACCAAAGCGTGGATGTGAGCTGCTCGGCGGCGGAGGGGCGTGCGCCGGGGGGAAGCTGCGGCGTGAACCGACCATTGGAAACGAACTCCATTTTCTCGCCGGGTGGGAATGGGCTGACGGGCGTGGCGGGGATGGGCGCGGGATGGTCAGTGGGCAACTGCGCGATTGCGATGCCGGCTGCGACGGGGCTGGGTGGGAACGGACTCAGGAATGCGTCGATTGAGAATGTGGAGATTGCGACCGTGGGTGTGGACCCGATGGCGGGGCAGTACCTGGGCGCGCACTCGACGCATACATGCGGACTTTACTTTGCGATGTGGCCGCAGTGGAGCGAATTCAGGAATATCGATATTCGCGGACTGAATACCGGGATTGCGATCCCGGCATTGCCGGTGACTACGCCGACGGGATTGCACTCGGACTCGAACCGCTGGCAGAACATCACGATGCAAACGACGCATGGGTTTCAAGCGGGTGCTGGATCGAACAATGTGCTGGACAACGTGGTGGTGATGGCGGGGAACTCGGCCGCGACGGGCGAGACGCCGACGGGCCTGGTGCTGGATTTCGGCGGTGCGGGGGAATATCCGGGACAGGGATGGACGGTGCGGAACGCGGTGGTGCTGCCGTCGTGGATTGCGGTGCAGCCGCAGTTGACAGTGACGGCGGCGGGCGGGGCGGTGACCGCAGTGACGGTGGGACCGGAACATGGGCTGGGGTTTGATCCCTATGGGATGACGGTGCCGCTGGCATTCAGTGGAAGTTGTACCGCGCAGGCTAATGCAGCAGTGAATGCAAACGGCTCGCTCAGCGCGGTGACTGTGACCGCAGGAGGAGTGGGCTGCTCGGGGACGACAACGGCGACAGTCAATGTCGCGAGCACGTGGGACACGGTTGCGCCGGTGAACTTGATCGGCGGACAGAATATGACGTTCTTTGCCGGGAATCTGCTAAAGGGCAATGGCGGATACACGGTTTGGAATGCGACCGGTTCGCAGAGCTCTGGAACACAACTGGCCGGAGGCGGGGGAGTGCTGCCTGGAGGTGGGGCATACCCGGCGATGGTGGTTAGCGGCGAGCTGGGATCGAGCTACCAGGTGGATCAGTTTCCCGGGGTGGACTTTGGGGCGAAGCTACAGGCGTGCTTGAACACTCTGAGCGCGACGAATGGCGGGACCTGCGATGCGCGGAATTTTCAAGGCATGCAGGCAATGGGCTCGAACTTGACCATTGCCACGGGGAACGCGACCGTGCTGCTGCCGTGCGCGACGATTCAAACGGCGAACCAGATTGTTGTTACGGCGGGACCGCGGAATGTGTCGCTGCGTGGGTGCGCGCTGCGAGGCGGAAGCCAGGCGAGCGGAAACACGGGCGGGACGGTGCTGGCTTACTCGGGAACGGGCGCGATGGTGCAGGTGGGCGACCCGACTTATGCCGTGGACACGCCGGGATTCCACCTGGATAACGCAGTGATTTCGACGGCTGCGGCGACGAGCGCGACGGCTCTTGGGCTGGTGGCGTACCGGACGCAGGAGATGGATCTGGAGAGCTTGTATTTCCTGGGGAATCCGAATCAGACGGCAATGACGCTGGACGGGACGGGGAATTATACGGGTGGCACGTTCTACGACAACCAGATCGACGGGTTCCAGATGGGCGTCAATGCGGTCGGGCACCAAGTGGCGAATCCCGCGACGACGGATTGGATGAATGCGAGCGAGTTCGTTCGACTGCATATCGATTGTCCGACGAGCGGAGGGAATCCGATCGCAGGGACGACGGGCATCAATCTACAGCAGGGCGACGGGAACACGTTTACGGGCGGCGACGTGGAGAATTGCGCGACGGCTCTCCACCTGGGAGCGAATGCACAGAACAACACGATTGTCGGGCTGCGGAACGAGAATTCGACGAACCAAGTCGTGGCCGATGCGGGGAGCTCGTACAACAGCTGGATCACCGGCGGGACGATGTTTACCGGGAAGCTGACGGACAACGGCACGCGGAATAGTTTTCTGGATACATTTCATCGCAGCTTCAACGGATTGAATGGGGATTGGTACGGGAGCCAGCAGGACGCGACCGTGACGAATCACTACAGGTTGGGGATTGGAACCGGCAACGAGCGCGGGTTGCTGAACGAATACCAGACGGACTACGGCTACCGGTGGATTACTGGATTGAGCGACGCGACGGCGGGCGAGCAGAATTATCAGATTCAGGATCTGCTCAACAACGTATACCGAATTTCGATCGGGCAGTATAACAACGGTCAATCGAGCACCAACAATCAGACGGTCATCAATTCGGCGGGAACGGGCGCGGTGGTGCTGAATGGGTCAACGAATGCAGGGACCGGCGGCGTTGTGTTTGGGTCGGGTGGGACGAGCGAACAAACCGTAGCTACCCTTAGCAATGCTGGGAACGCGCAGCTCAACGGGACGCTGCAGGTGGGTGGGACGGCGCAGTCGGCAGGCACGATGACGGTTAGGAACAATGCCGACGCCGAGGTGGATTATTACCTCTGGCCGGGGCTTACAACAAGCCAGAAGGGGTCTTTCACTTACAAAGATTGGAATGGAAACAGCCAGTGGTACCTGCTGAAGGATCAGTACAACAACTGGGCCGTGAACTCGGCAGTTGGCGGATTGGATAGCTTCAAGGCGTACCAGAGCACGAATAGCGGTGACACATATGTGAATGCCAGTAACTCCACAGGACACATACGACTCAATTATGAAAACGGGTCGGGCGTTGAGACGGACATTTATTCAAATGGGGCTTTGGATGCTGCATTTCTTGGAACGACCAGCGTCAAGCTGCCTGGCCTGGCTGCATCGACGGGGCATAACTGCCTACAGATCGATAACTCGGGCTACATCACCAATACCGGTGCGGCCTGCGGAGTGAGCACTGGCGGCGGCGGTACGGTGAACACAGGAAGCGCCGGGCAGCTTGCATATTACTCGGCGAACGGCACGGCGGTAAGTGGGATGACGGTTGTACCGGTGACGGCGGGTGGGACCGGGGCAGCAACGGCGGCGGGCGCGATGGCAATCCTTCTACCAGGAGTTACGACGAACGGGACGAACGGGCTCAGTGTTGCCGGGAACACGCAGTTGACGGGACCGCTGCAGGTAAATGGAGAAGCGACGTTCAGTGGAACGCCTGCGATCAAAGCTCCCGGACTCGCTGCGGCAAGCGGCTACAACTGCCTTCAGGTGGATAACACAGGGAATGTAACCAATACCGGGTCGGCGTGCGGCGCGGGCAGTGGAGGAAGCGGTAGCGGCACGGTGAATGCGGGGGCAACGGGTCAGATTGCATATTACGCGGCCAACGGCGCGGCGGTTACGGGCGAGAACGCGGTTCCAGTTACGGCGGGAGGCACGGGCGCGACAACAGCTAACACGGCCCTGACAAACCTAGGCGCTCAATCTCTCATGCCGGGAGTCAGTTCCGACGGAGCGAATGGACTTATGGTTGCCGGTGCGGTTACGAGCCCGATCATACTACCGGGGGGTGGGACATCGGCGCAAACGGTCAATGGGAAACTCACAAACTCGATTAGTTATCTGGATATGGGCGGCGTGGCGGACGCGGTATTTTGTACAGATGCCGCGACTACTGCGAATAGCGCTGTTATAACTTCGCCGAGCGGATGCTTCGCCGGGGCCACTACCGGCAAGAGTGTTGCCTTGCAGAATGCGGGAATCTTCGCAACCGTACCAACAATATTGACGGTTACATCGGCTAACCAGGTCACGCTTTCGGAACCGGCGCCAAATACGATTCCCTATGTCACTATTTCGACTACGAGCACAAGCAGCGGCAACTTTACGGCGTCAATACCGACAGGACTCGCTACGGGACAGAGCGTTTCTGTGACTGGGATGGCAGGCACTTTCACGATCGCAACCCTGGGGGCAACGAGTGCGGTTCTAACTGTAAACGCCTCGGCCACAGTTACGAATGCCGCTGTAAGCAGCCCATCGGGAGCGAGCTTGGGCGTTACCATGTCCAGCACGTTGAATTCTCCTAACGTTGTCTTTTCGGGACCTGGCGCACTTTATAACTACGAGCCCATTGTTGTTGCGGGATTGGGCAACGTGACAATCCTCAATGTGGGCACCGTCGCAGGGACATTCTCAGCGAATGCCGGCGCGGTGGTTACAAATGCCGCTGTTCAAGCAGCTACGATGAGCGGGATCAGTGCGCAATGGGGAACGGACAATACGTCGATTCTCAATTCGGCGATTGCCACGATCTCGGCTGCGGGGCCGAACTCACCGCCGCTCTACGTGCCGCGCGGGCAGTATCTATTCACCGGAACGGTACAGATGCTTTCGAACGTGACGGTTCAGCTCGACCCGTTGGCTGTTTTCAGTTGGGATACCAATCATGGCAGTTATCCGGCTCTCGGACTTGACTGGCAAGGGAGCCTGACGGACTGCGGAGCGGCTTGTACCGGCGCGGTAACTCCGCCGCTGCAGATGATGTATCAGATTGCGCCTGCTCCGGCCGGAAGCAAGACTATTTCATGCGCCACGCCAGGTTGTTTTGCAGGCGCCAATGAGCCGGCGGCACTTTCAGCCGGACAATACTTCTGGCTTGCAGAGGGTTCCGATGGGAACCTAAGTTGCGAGAACTCTTACATGGGGTCGCCGTGCTTCTATTCCAACGTTCGCGTCTACAACCGATGCACTTCGATTATCGGCGACACGTGCACTCTGGAGAGAGCACTCGAGCAGAACTTCACCGGATCAACCGCGGCCCTATTTCCGTGCTATCAGACCTATGTGGCGTCTGCCGGCAATCCAAATCCCTGCGGAATCACGGCAACGACGACAACCGCGAGCGCAAATAACGTTACCTTTGCGGGAAGCAGCGGAGTGACCTCGATTCTCTCGGCGGTTCCTACCAGCGGAAGCCTGACCGGCACTGGAACAATTCAGATTTATAGCTTCAACAATTCGTGCCAACAGGCTTCTTATACGCTTCACCTTACTGCGGGGGCGATTGATCGCACGACCGGCTCTTATAGCGGATGGAATTGTTCATCCCCTCCGACCACAGCCCTATGCTACGACGGAAACTCCACCGGGACGGCACACTGCAACAACCTGGGCGCCAACATAGTGAACTACGCAGTGTCGGCGACGGTGGGACTGTCTGGAATCGGCGTGGGTGGTTGGGTGAACATAGCAAACCTTTCCGGTGGACCTTACCAGGTTACCGCGCTGAACACGTCGACGGGGGTGGGTACGATCAAGAACGCTTCTGGCGCCGCGCCTGCGTCCGCTGTGATTTCGCAGACGGTGATAAATACGCCTGTGTACGACGGACTCTTCAGGGAGTCGCCGATTCAGAATTCGTACTTCAAGGGCGGACAGCTCATCTACCGCGACGCGGATGTGCAGACTTTCATTGGGGTTCAGTACGTGGTGAATGGTGGTATCAAAGACAGCAGAATCACGCCGATTTACCAGACTAATTCGATTCTCGAAAATGGCGCGCCACGGCATGCCGGACAGGGTTACTTCGACGGCAGTCTTTATTGGACCATGGACAACACCACTTGGGATTACGGAGAGCCCGAAGGCTGTTTGTCTTCCCAGTATTGCTACGAGACGAACAATATCTTCCGCGATTTGTCATTCGCGGATGGCAAGGAGATCACGGATGGATCAGGGCCAATGTTCTTTGAGCACAATACTTATCTGGGAAGTCAATACATTCTCTTTTACGTGGAGCAGTGCTTTGAGTGCGTGATTACCGACAACTATTTCGCTGGAGCTACCGGCGCTCAGTTTGTCGAGGACCTTGGCGGAACCCACGATCTTATTTCCCGCAACACAGTGATCGACAGCACCATTGGAGTGGGCGCAGCAACGAACAACTGGGTTCCGTACCACTACTCACTCGGCACGCAGGTGACTAACAACAATATCTGGTCCGGATCTACATCGAACTGCATTGTGCTCGGAAGTTATCCCTTCGCGGTGAGCGCCACTATTTCCGGGAATAGCTGTCCGAGCCCGCTAGAACTGGGCATTTCAGGTGGTTACGGGACCTTCGCAAGCCAGCACACGAACATCGTAGAGGATAATAATTTTCCGACGAGTGTTCCTCAATTCAATCGGATCCCGATCGGGCAGGGTAACTTCATTCGATACACAAACGCCGATCCGTTCTCTCCATCCAGCACAGGTCTGGGCGATTATCAGCAGGGAGACATCCTGATCATTCAACCGACTCCCGGGTCAAACTATACGGGGCCAAGCATTGGCGCCGAGTATGTGACGGTATCGGGGACTCTCGGGCCGGCTCTTTCGGGGGTTACTGCAACCACGACCAGCGGTTCACCTAATGTGACTTTCAACAGCATAGGGAATCTGACTCCAGGTAACTGGATCAACATCAGCGGCGGCGGTGGACCCTATCAGATTGCGACGATCAATACGATGCAGATTGCAGGAGCCTATCAGGGGACACTGAATACGGTCGCTTCGACGTCGGTGACGAATGGCGCGGTGTCGTGGCAGACCCCGGCGGTTCGGCCTCAATTCCCTCTCGATTCGAGAGCGACGAGAACGGCAGCTGCTTCGGGCGATAATATTGCGGCCTCGTCGGATCTTTGGGTCAACCAACCCAATTCAGGCGGAAGAGAAGTACTGCCTTCCACGGTTGCGATGACCGGCGGGCCCACGACAACCAGCGGCAAAATGTTCGTGGTGGAAAACACCAGCGGCGGCTCGGTGAGTCTTTGCGCCGGCGACACAACGCAGTCGATTGGTGGCGCACCGGTACAGTCTTCGGCCTGCGGAGCGGGTGTACGTGGGGTGTTACTGCCGAACAAGTACGACTTTCTAACCGTGCAGTGGGATGGGACGAACTACGACGTTATGGGCGGCAGCCCGGTTGCGCTGCAGAACGCGGGAATCGCGCAGGGGAACCAGACGACGTGGAACTTCTCTCTTCCATCGGCACAGGCAAGCGGGGTTACTTATGTTGTGCCAATTGCGTCGTCGCTGGGAATGATGTTTAACGCGTGCAGCGGAAACTCCTGCATCGGTACGGCACAAGCAGCGGCGGCAAGCGGCGCTACGGTGACGCTCTACAAGAACGGCGCGAGCTTCTGTACGGCGACTTACATCGCCGGCGCGACGACGCCGACTTTCTCCTGTCCATCGACAACTGCCTTTTCGCAAGGGGACATGCTAAAGGTGGTCTATTCCGGGGACGCAAACCTGGTTCCCAGTGTTTCTTTCACAGTGGTGAACTAATGAAAGAACTGAGCCTGGTTCTTAGCGTGCTTCTCATGCTCGCTGCGCCGGCGTGCGCGCAGACGACGTTGCTTACGGATGCTCTATCCGGCACTGCCGGAACAAATCTAACATCTCACACCGCTAATTCGGGTAACACGTGGACCGATTTATCAGGTTGCTCCGGGGCAGAGGAACTGAATGGCAGCGGGTACATGTATCCAGCTACCACGGGTGGAACTGTCCACTACGACCAGGCTTCCGGCACGTTTCCAGCCAACCAAACCACGACTTACACCGCGGCGTTCGACGCCATCGACAATACGCACAACTATGCCGGGCTGGGGGTCTTCGACTCCGCGCATAACGCTTACATTCTGGCCATGCTTGAGTCTTCATACGGCGGGAGCGGAGGTGGTGGATTCGGCATCCTCAAGGTCCCGGCCTCCGGATGCGGTTCGTCGTTTACGAGCGTCGCGCACTCCTCGACCTTCACTCCGAGCGGCGTCTATAACGTGACCTGGACGATCAGCAGCAATGGCGCGACGGTGTCCATGACGGTGGTTGTGACCCAGAGCAGCACCACCATCTGGTCGAGCGGAACCATCACCGACACCAGCTATCCTGGCGTTAACTCGGTCGGCATCTATACCGCCAACCAGGGCGTAAGCGGCGCCGGGTTTGAGATAGGCAACTTGTCGGCTACTTATACCGGAGGCTCGATGTCGATCTCGCCTTCGTCGGCGCCGGCGAGCAGTACCGGCAATGTGCTGACGGTGACCGGATCGGGCACAAACTGGGTGAGCGGGACGACGACCTTCGCGGCGAGCGCGGGAACGATTACCGCGACGACGATTCATAGCGGTACATCGGCTACTTTGACTTACACCGCGCCGAGCAGCGGCTCTTCGGTTACGTTCAGCGATTCGAGCGATTCGGCGACAGGGACTATATCCCTGGTGACTGCCTCGATGTCGGTATCTCCGGCGCTGGTGCAGGCAGGCAGCACGGGCAATGCTTTGACGGTCACCGGGACAAATACCAACTGGGTGAGCGGGACGACGACGTTTTCAGCGAGCGCCGGAACGATAACGGGGACGACGATTACGAGTGCGACTTCGGCGACCCTGACTTACACAGCGCCTGCAAGCAGCAATGCAGTGACGATCAGCGATTCGAGCGATGCGGCAGCAGGAACAGTGACCACCTATCTTCCGCCGACAAACGCCGGGTTCTATTTCTCGCCCGGATCGTGGTACTTAAGCGGGTCGAGTTATGCGGTTGCGAATAGTGCGGGGGCTTACTTCTATTTGAGCTTCACCGGGACTTCAGCGACGCTGCTGCTGAATACCAGCAACCTGGGCGCGAATCCACTATATGTGCGCGTGATTGTGGACGGCGGGGCATATGCGGATACGAACATTCAAGGGCTATCTTCGTTGACGCTGGGGAGCGGGCTGGCTAATACGGCGCACAATATCACGGTGATTTACCGGGCGCGGACGATCAATGTGGACGCGTGGAATACCCCGAGCGACGGGCTGGTGGTGACCGGGGTGCAGTTATCGAGCGGCGCAGCTACTACTGCTCCGGCGCATCTCGCGAAGACCTGCCTGATTGTTGGGGACTCCATTGTCGAGGCGTACAACGTGCTTGGAAATGCGGGCACGGCGGCAGTACAGGATGTGACCTATTCCGCGGCTGAGGCGATGGCGCAGGCGCTGGGATGCGAGTTTGCGATGGCGGCCTGGTCGGGGCAGGGATGGGACACAACTGGAAACGGCAACATCCCCGTTCTTGGATCGACGTGGAACTACATCTACAGCGGAGTGCCGCGGAATGTATCCGGATATAACTACATCATCGACGCGGATATGGGAACGAACGATTACTCACACAGCGTGCCTGCCTCAACAGTGACGACGCTGGTTGCGAGTTGGCTAAGCGCGGTGCGAACGGCCAATGCGACCGCGAAGATCATTGTTATCCCGCCGTGGAATGGGGAATTCGCATCGGCGGTGCTGGCGGGTTTCAATAACTACCAGACTGCGACGCCGGATGCGAATGCCTTCTATGTCACTCCGGGACTGACGGCGGCGCAGGTTGCGGCAATCAATTATTGCTCGGGGAGCTCCTATATCTCTTATGACTGCCTCCATCCGAATGCCTGGGGACAGGAGACTGTTGCGGCTGGACTTGTGGGCAACCTGAAGACCGCGACTACAGCAGCGCCCTTTGCGGTGTTGGGGAAGTTTTGAAGGGGTTAGACAATATGGAGTCCAGCGGCAGGCCGGAGGATGAGCAGGCAGATGGAGAGACCGAAGGCTTGACGGCAGGCGCGGCCGAGGCGTGTAGGAAGGGTGAGTGGAGGCTTTGCCCCGAGGAGCTCGATCAAGAGGAGTTGCAGAGGTTCGGGCAGATCCTGGATGAGCGGCCGCCGAGTCTGGGCGGTCGGACCGTGGGGATGATGCTGGCGGAGCAACTGCTGCTGGTGAGGACAAAGGCCGGCTGGACTGCGCCTCTCAAGGCAAATGCCGTGCAGAGAGCGTTTGAGCTTCGGCGGGGCACGCGGAATATTGTGCTGAAAGCGCGGCAGGTGGGGCTAACGACGTGGGCCGCTGCGCGATTTTTTCTGAAGACGATTACGCATCCCGGAACGCTGACGCTGGAGGTGGCGCATACGCGGGAGGCGGCGGAAGAGATCTTCAAGATCGTACACCGGTTTGTGGACTGGCTGCCTGAAGAAATGCGGGGGGGTGCGCTGCGGACTTCCCATGCGAACGCGCGGCAAATTGTGTTTCCCGAACTGGATGCGCAATACCGCGTGGTTTCGGCGGGGGAGAAGAATGCCGGACGAGGGTTGACGGTGCAGAATCTGCACTGCTCGGAACTGGCGCGGTGGCCCGGAGATCCGGCGGAGACGCTGGCGGGGTTGCGTGCGGCAATGGCGCCTGAAGCGGAGCTGATTCTGGAGTCGACGCCGGACGGTGTGGGTGGGTGCTTCCACGAGGAGTGGCAGAAGGCGGATGAGACGGGGATGGTGCGGCACTTCTTTCCCTGGTGGATGGAGGAGCGGTACCGTGCGAGTGCGGTGGATGAGGCCTCGTTAACCGAGGAAGAGCGGGAGTTAAGAGCACGGGAGAGCCTGGGGTTGGATCAGATTGGCTTCCGGCGGCAGATTCGGGCGGACTTTCGCGGGCTCGCGCGGCAGGAGTTTGCAGAGGACGAGGCGAGCTGCTTTCTGGCCAGCGGCGAGAGCGTATTTGAGCTGGCTGCTTTGGAAGCGCGTCTGGCCGAAGCGCCGGAACCGGTGGATCGGCGGAGGAATGGGGAACTGGAGATCTGGCTGCCGCCAGTGCCGGGAGGTCAATATCTGGTGGCAGTGGATCCGGCGGGCGGCGGGAGCGAAGGGGACTACTCGGCGGCTGAGGTTGTGGAGATGCAGTCGGGGCTGCAGTGCGCGGAGTTTGCCGGGCATGTGGGAGGGTTGGAACTTGCGCGGCTGGTTGTCGAGTTGGCGAAGGAGTACAACCGGGCGTGGCTGGTGGTGGAGCGGAACAATCACGGCAGCGGGGTGCTTGCCATGGCGGAAGGGCCGTGCGGGTACGAGCGCATCCATCGCCAGGGCGGGCAAGCGGGGTGGCTGACGTCGTCGGTGAGCCGGCCGGCAGTGCTGGGAAGGCTGGGCGCGGCGCTGGTGGAGGAGCCGGGGTGCTTTATGAGCAGGAAGCTTCTCAGTGAGTGCAGAAGCTTTGTCCGGCTGGCGAACGGCGGCTCGGGGGCGCGGGCGGGAACGCACGACGACCGGGTGATGGCGATGGCAATCGGGCTGGGGGCGAGAGCGGAGCTGCTTGGACGGTGAACAGCGAGCAGGGGTCAGGGATCGGGTTTCAGGGAACAGGGAACAGGGAACAGATGGATTCTAATCAGCAATCCGAGTCGAGGAAGCTGGCCGGTCGATGTCTACTTGTTACTTACCACTTCGTGAGGCTGCATTTAGTATTTGAAGGAGTATCCGAAGAAAGCAGGGACGGGGTTGGCGGTTCTGGCGGTGCAGCATATCCGGCGGATGCGGGGCGGCGCGCAGGGGCAGCTGATGCTGGGCGCCGACGGAAACGTGTATGTGGTGAAGTTCCAGAACAATCCGCAGCACACGCGGGTGCTGGCCAATGAATTTCTGGCTACGCGGCTGGCGCAGGCGGGGGATTGTCTGCGCCGGAGATCGACGTGGTGGACGTGTCGCCCTGGCTGGTGGAGCATACGGCGGAGCTGGAGATCGATCTGGGCCGGACGCGGGTGCGATGCAAGGCGGGACTGCAGTTTGGATCGCGGTTTGTTGGCGGGACGATGCCGGGACAGGTAGTGGACTTTTTGCCCGAAGAACAGTTGCTTGAGGTGAAGAATCTTGCCGA
>Ga0181516_10001940_pt1 | contig 15234 bp, 14 predicted proteins | sample PEATcosm2014_Bin_25_FD_121104 | JGI IMG/M metagenome (GOLD analysis project Ga0181516, IMG submission 121104) | Peatland microbial communities from MTU Mesocosm Facility, Houghton, MI, USA - PEATcosm2014_Bin01_10_metaG | ecosystem: Environmental > Terrestrial > Soil > Wetlands > Peat | place... | reverse complement strand
GCGCGATGAACCGCACCGCTGCGGCCGCACTCGGTGATGCCGACGTGGTGCTGCTGGTCCTCGAGGGGCTGAAGTGGACGGAAGAGGACGATCTGGCGCTCTCGCGGGTGCGCGAGAGCGGTCGCAGCGCCATCGCCGTGGTCAATAAGATCGATCGTGTGCATCCACGCGAACGGCTGCTGCCCCATCTCGCGCAGCTGGCCACGCGCCACGATTTTGGCGCCATCGTGCCGATTTCGGCCCGCTCCGGCAGCAATCTCGATGATCTGCGCCGCGTGATCGTCGCGGCGCTGCCGGTCGGCGAGGCGATGTTTCCGGCCGATCAGATCACCGATCGGACCACGAATTTCCGTATTGCCGAGGTCATTCGCGAGAAACTCACGCTCGAACTGGTCGAGGAGCTGCCCTACGGCATCGCGGTGGAAGTCGAGCAGCTCGAGACGCACGCCGATGGCCGGCAGCTGGTGTCGGCGGTCATCTGGGTCGACCGCGAGGGCCACAAGCCGATCGTCATCGGTGCCGACGGCTCGCGCCTGAAGCGAGTCGGGCGGTCCGCGCGGCTGGAACTCAATCGCCTGCTGGGCGGGCGCTTTCACCTGACGCTGTGGGTCAAGGTACGCGAGGGCTGGGCCGATGACGCGCGCGCGCTGCGCCAGCTGGGGCTCGAATGAACCGCTCGATCCAGCGTGTCCAGCTCACGCGCGCGTTCGTGCTGCAGCGGCGGCCGCTGCGCGACACCAGCCTGATCGTCGAGGTGTTCGCGCGTGACCATGGCCGCATGACGGTGTTCGCGCGGACGGCGCGCGGGCCCAAGTCGCGCTTCGTCGCGCTGCAGCCGTTTCGGGCGCTGCTGCTGTCGTGGAGCGGACGCGGCGACGCGCCGCAGCTCACGGCCGCCGAGAGCGCCGACGTGCTGCAATCCACGCTGCCCCCCGGACAGATCATCAGCGGCTTTTATCTCAATGAACTGCTGCTGACGCTCACTACGCGGCACGATCCGCATCCGGAACTGTTCGACCAGTATGCCGCGACGCTGGCGCAGCTGGCCGGAGGATTGCGGGCCGAGGCGTCGCTGCGGCACTTCGAGGCGCGGCTGCTCGACTTCATCGGCTATGGTCTCAATCTCCAATCCGAAGCCGATAGCGGTGAGCCGGTGCGAGCCGAGGCGCACTATCACTACCGGCCCGGGGTCCACGGCCTGGTCCGGGCCACGGCGGCCGCCGAAGGCGCAGTGGCCGGTCATGTGCTGCAACGGCTGGCGAGCGCCGCAGCACTGACCGATGAGTCCGATCTGCGCCAGGCGCGGGCGCTGATGCGGGCGGCGATCGATCACTGCCTCGATGGACGCGAGCTGCGTACCCGGGTGGTGGCGCGATCGGTGGCAAATTATCCGCGCAGGGAGCGCACCGTCTGATGAGCACCTCGATCGCCCTGGGAGTGAACATTGATCACGTGGCGACACTGCGCCAGCAGCGCCACACACGCTATCCGGAGCCGGTGCAGGCGGCCTTGCTGGCAGAGCAGGCCGGGGCCGAGAACATCACGCTGCACCTGCGCGAGGACCGGCGCCACATCCAGGAGCGGGACGTGCGGCTGCTGCGAGAACTGCTCGCGACGCGCATGAATCTCGAAATGGCGGTCACGCCGGCGATGGTGCAGTTTGCCTGCGAGCAGCGGCCAGCTGACTGCTGCCTGGTGCCCGAGCGTCGAGCCGAGCTCACCACTGAAGGCGGGCTCGATGTGATCGCCGCCGGTCCGGAGTTGCGCGAGCGCTGCGGCGAACTCGCCGCGGCCGGGATCCGGGTGGCACTGTTCATCGATCCCGAGCCGCGACAGATCGAGGCGGCGCGCCAGACCGGCGCGCCGGTGATTGAGCTGCATACCGGCGCCTATGCCGAGGCGGCCGGTGCAACTCAGGCGCGTGAACTCGAGCGGCTGCGTCGCGCAGCGCAGCTCGCCGCCGGACTGGGGTTGGAGGTGCACGCGGGGCACGGGCTCAATTACCAGAATGTCGCGCCGGTTGCGGCGTTGTCCCAGATCGTCGAGCTGAACATCGGCCATGCCATCATTGCGCGAGCGCTGTTCGACGGCCTGCCCGCGGCGGTGCGCGAGATGAAGGCGCTGATGCTCGCAGCGCGGACATGATCTTCGGCATCGGTGTCGATGTGCTCGAAGCCAGGCGCGTGAACGAGAGTTTCGCCCGCTTCGGCCAGCACCTGGTCGATCGTCTGCTGATGCCGCAGGAGCGTGTGCAGTTCGAACGCACCCGCCGGCCGGAGCGCTTCCTGGCGACGCGCTTCGCTGCCAAGGAGGCGATCGTCAAGGCCATGGGCACCGGCTTTGCGCACGGCGTCTGGATCCGGGATGTCGGCGTGGTACAGAACGCCTGGGGCAAGCCCGAAGTGATTTACTCGGCACGGGGCGAGCAGGTGCGGCAGCAGCTCGGCGTGGGCGAGGGACACGTCACACTCACCGACGAGGCGGGACTGGTGGTCGCGGTGGCGATCCTGCTGCGCGCGGCTGCCGCCAGCGGGGGCGCTCGCATATGAACGTGCTGGTGTTCGACATCGAGACCGTGCCCGACGTCGAGCTGGGACGCCACCTCTACGGCTTGTCCGGGCTGGACGATGCAGCGGTGGCGAAGGCCATGTTCGCGCGGCAACGGGCCAGCTCCGGCGCCGAATTCCTGCCGCACCTGCAGCAGCGCGTGGTCGCCATCGCCTGCGTGCTGCGGACGCGCGATCTGCTCAAGGTCTGGAGTCTCGGCGACCTGAATTCTGGCGAACCGGAATTGCTGGCGCGGTTCTTCGATGGCATCGACAAGTATCTGCCGGATCTGGTGTCGTGGAACGGCGGCGGCTTCGACCTGCCGGTGCTGCATTACCGTTCCCTCAAGGCCGGGGTGCAGGCGCCGCGCTACTGGGACGTGGGCGATGAAGATCACAGCTTCCGCTACAACAACTATCTGAGCCGCTTTCATTGGCGGCACCTGGATCTGATGGATCTGCTGTCCGGGTTTCAGCCGCGAGCGCGTGCCAGTCTCAACGACGTTGCCGTGCTGCTGGGCTATCCGGGCAAACTCGGTTTATCGGGTGATCAGGTCTGGGATGCCTATCTGGCCGGCGAGCTGCTCGCGGTGCGGCGCTATTGCGAGACCGACGTCATCAACACCTATCTCATCTACCTGCGCTTTCAGTTTTTGCGGGCACGTCTCGACCGCGGCGCGCTCGAGGCCGAACTCGAACGCCTGCGTGTGCTGCTGCGCAGTTCCGGCGAACCGCACCATGCGGAATTTCTACAGGCGTGGGAGCAGGTCGGTTGACGGGTGAAACCGGGCTGGTCGTGGGCTTGAGCCACGACGGTGAGGGCATCGTGCGCGCGGGCAAGACCGCGCTGGTCGCCGGCGCGCTGCCGGGCGAAACCATTCGTTTCCGCCGCGCACGCCGGCATCGCCAGTACGACGACGCGCTGCTCGAGGCGGTGCTCGAGGCGGCCCCGGAGCGGGTCGCGGCGCGTTGCCGGCATTTCGACATCTGCGGCGGCTGCGCACTGCAGCATCTCGAGCCGGGGCGCCAGCTCGAGCTCAAGCAGCAGCAACTCGCCGACAGTCTCGAGCGAATCGCGCGGCTCGCGCCGCGGCGCTGGCTCGAGCCGATCCACACTCCGCCGTGGGCCTATCGCCGGCGCGCGCGTCTCGGGGTCAAGTACGTCACCAAGAAGGGCCGGGTGCTGGTGGGGTTCCGCGAGCGCTCATCGCACCTGATCGCGAGCCTCGAGCGCTGCGAGGTGCTGGCCGCGCCGGTGGGCGAGCTGCTCACCCCGCTGGCCGCGCTGATCGGGCAGCTGACGATACGCGAACAGCTGCCGCAGATCGAAGTGGCGGTCGGCGAGCGGGCCGCTGCACTGGTGCTGCGCGTGCTGCAGGCGCCGGCCGAGCGCGATCTCGCGCTGCTGCGCGATTTCGAAGCCGGACATGGGGTGCGGTTCTATCTGCAGAGTGGCGGCCTCGACAGCGTTCGTGCGCTGACCGAGCCCGAACCCCGGCTGTTCTACACGCTGCCGGAGGCGGGCGTGGAGCTGGAATTCAGACCCACCGATTTCATACAGATCAACGCCGAGGCGAATCGTGCGCTGGTTGCTGCGGCGCCCGAGCTGCTGCAGTTGACGCCGGCCTCGCGGGTGCTCGACCTGTACTGCGGCCTCGGCAATTTCTCACTGCCGCTCGCCAGGCGCGCCGCCGCCGTCGTCGGCATCGAAGGCGATACCGCGCTGGTCGAACGGGCCCGCGCCAATGCACGCCGCAACGGCATCGACAACGCCGAATTTCATCGCGCCGATCTTGCCGGCGCCGACCTCGGCGGCGCGCCGTGGCTGCAGCAGCGCTTTACGCACGTCCTGCTCGATCCGCCACGGGCCGGCGCGCGGGAGATGCTGGCCCGCATTGCGCAGCTTGCGCCGCAGCGGCTGCTGTACGTGTCGTGCCATCCGGGTACGCTGGCGCGCGATCTCGGTCAACTGACGCACGAGTACGGGTTCGAATTGCTGGCCGCGGGCGTGGTGGATATGTTTGCTCACACCGCCCATGTCGAATCGCTGGCAGTACTGCAGCCGCGGGGAGGCGGCCATGGCAATTGAGATCGAGCGCAAGTTCCGGGTAATCGATCAGCGCTGGCGGCCCGCGGTCAGCAGCAGCACGCTGCTGCGCCAGGGCTATCTTGCGAACACCGCGCGCGCCTCGATCCGCGTGCGGCTCGCGGGCCACGAGGCGTGGCTGTCGGTCAAGGCGATGACCCGAGGTGTGGCGCGAGCCGAATACGAAGCGGCCATTGCGGTCGCCGATGCCGAGGCGATGCTCAATGACCTGTGTGAGGGACCGCTGATCGAGAAATGGCGCCACATCGTCCTGCACGACGGCGACCGCTGGGAGATCGATGAGTTCCTGGGCGAAAACGCCGGATTGGTGATTGCCGAGCTCGAACTCGATTCCGAAACCCAGCCGTTCGCACGGCCGGACTGGCTCGGCGCGGAAGTCACGCACGAGGAGCGCTACTACAACTTCCGCCTCGCGCAACGACCCTACCGGCAGTGGCCCGACGAGCTGCAGGCAGCGCGATGACGCTCGGCCCGCTGATGATCGACATTGCCGGCACCTCGCTGTCCGCCGCCGACCGCGAGCTGCTGCAGCATCCGCTGATCGGCAGCGTGCTGCTGTTCAGCCGCAACTATGTTGATCGGTCGCAGCTGCTCGCCCTGATCGGCGAAATCCATGCGGTGCGCAGCCCGGCGCTGCTGATCGCCGTCGACCAGGAGGGTGGGCGGATCCAGCGGTTCCGCGAAGGATTTTCAGCGCTGCCGCCGTTGCGCCGCATCGGCCAGGCCTATGACGGGGATGCGCAGCAGGGCCTGTCGATGGCGCGCGCGCTCGGGTGGCTGATGGCGGCGGAGCTGCTCGCGTGCGGGGTGGATTTCTCATTCGCGCCGTGCATCGATCTGGACTACGGGCTGTCGGAGATCATCGGCGATCGCGCCTTCCACGCGCGTGCCAGTGTGGTGGCAGCGCTCGCGGTGGGCTACGTCCACGGCATGCGCGATGCCGGGATGGCGGCCACCGCCAAGCATTTTCCGGGGCACGGCGCGGTCGTGGCCGACTCGCACCTGGCGTTGCCGATCGATCGGCGCGAGCTGGCCGATCTTGACGCGGATCTGCTGCCCTACCGGCGTTTGATCGCCAACGGGCTGCCCGCGGTGATGGTGGCGCATGTGCTGTTCCCCGCCGTGGACGACGTGCCGGCGAGTTTCTCGCAGCGCTGGATTGTCGGCGAGTTGCGCCAGCAGCTGCAGTTCCCGGGCCTGGTGGTGGCCGATGATCTGACGATGGCGGCCGCGGCCAGCGTCGGGGCGCTGACGGAACGGGCCGCCCGAGCGCTGGCCGCCGGATGCGACGTATTACCGGTCTGCAACGACCGGCCCGGTGTTGAAAGGCTGCTCGATCACTTCAAACCGCGCGTCGATCCGGCCTCGCAGCTGCGTTTGATCCGCATGCGTGGCCGCAAACAGCCGGTTTTTGAGACGCTGGAGGCTTCCGCGAGCTGGCGAAGCGCGCGACAATGGCTGGCGCGCAGCGCGGCGAAGCCGGAACTCAAATTTGAACCCGCTGCGGGCGAAGCCGGGGGCGATTGACAGTGAATGGACAGTGGTCGGCCGAATTTCTGCGGGGGGTGCTGGATGCATCTCCCGAAGGCATTGTCGTGTGCGAATCTGCCGTCGATCAGCATCCCGTCGTCTATGTCAACAGCGCCTTCGAGCGGATGACCGGCTTCAGCTCCGAGGAGCTGCTGGGCCAGGATCTGCGGCGCCTGCAGTCCTGGGACCGGGACCAGGAGGGGCGCAATCAATTGCGCGCCGCCATCGCGCAGAGTGAAACCTCGCGCGTGCTGCTGCGCAACTATCGCAAGGATGGGACGCAGTTCTGGAACGAGATGGTGGTGCAACCGCTGCGCGGTGCCGATGGCAGTGTGACGCATTTCGTCGGCTTCCATCGCGATGTCACCGAGCGCGAGCGCCTCGGTCTGCGACGTTCCAGCGGCCTGCCGACCTGGCTGCGTGAAGATCGGTTGTCGGGCCTGTGCTCGCGCGCCTATTTCGAGGAACTGCTGCATCATGACTGGCAGATCGGCGCGCGTGAAGCTCGTCTGATTACGCTGATCGTGTTCGATATCGACGATCTGTCCAGCTACAACGATACCTTTGGGCGCGCGGCCGGCGATGCCTGCATCCGCCGTGTCGCAGGCGTCATCGGCACTGCCTTTCGACGCGGCGCCGACGTGGTCGCCCGCTGGGAGGGCGGCCGCATCGTCGCGCTGGTACGCAACCCGGATCTCGAGGTCGTGCCCTCATTTGCGGCCGCCGTGGCACAGAAGGTCCTGGGCCAGCACATCCATCATCCGCGCGCCGCCCGCCGCCAGAAGTTCGTCTCGGTCAGCGTCGGCGCCGCCAGTCTCAATCCAGGCGGCGAGCAGACCGCCGACATGCTGGTACAGGCAGCGATGAAGGCGCTGGCGCGCGCCAAGGAAGATCACGACGCGCCGATCACGGTCCTGCGGCCGGAAGACGTATGAAGCGCGCGCTGCTCGCGCTGGCGCTTTTTGGGTTGCCATCGATCGGGGCGCTGGCGCTCGATCAGCCGGCGCCCGATCAGCCGGCGCCAGCTTTTTTGGGTCGCTGGCTCACCGAACCGCGGGACGGCATCATCGAGATCGCGCCCGCGGCCGACGGCAGCTACCAGGGCAAGATCATCGGCGGCAGCACCCCGACCCGGGTCGATGCGAAGAACCCGGACCCCAGCCGGCGCCAGCGGTTACTGCTCGGACAGACCATTCTCGTCGGCATGCGGCCGGAGGGCGACGGCGCCTGGAGCGGCGGCACGATCTACGAGCCGGACACCGGGCGCACTTACAAGTGCCGTATCGAGCTGATCGATCGCGACCATCTCAAGGTGCGTGGCTTCATTGGCATCGCGCTGTTGGGGCGATCGCAGACCTGGACGCGCTTCACCGGCTCATCGCTGGATCTGTCGACGCCGGCGCGCTGAGCGACTTCTGCAGATAGACGACGCCGGCCAGCGGATTGTCGTAGTACGCCGGGATCTCGCGGAATCCGAACCGGCGGTAGAGCTTCAGCGCGCGAGCCATGTGCGACAGCGTGTCGAGGCGGATCAGCGCATAGCCGAGGCCGCGCGCCCGCTCGAGCACTGCCTGCACCAGCAGCTCGCCGAGTCCCGCGCCGCGATGCGACTCGCGCACCCACAGGCGCTTCATCTCGCAGATGCCGGGCTCGAGCGCGCGCAGCGCCACGCAACCGGCCACGTCCTGGCCGCGGCAGGCCAGCAGCAACGCGCCGCCGCGCTCGGCGCGGTACTTGCCGGGCAGCCCGTCGATCTCGGCATCGATTTCCTGGAAGCACAGATCGACATTGATCCAGGCGGCGTATTCGCGAATCAGTGCCCGGGCGGCGGTGATCTGAGGCGCGGTAACCGCCTCGAGCAGCTGATACGGCTCGGCGCTCGGCACGCGGTCAATCCGATCGGGCGGCTGCTACCGGGGAGACCAGGGCGATGACGCCGAATGCGGGATGATCGAAGTACTGCCGTTCGTTGAACTTGACGCTGCGCATTTCCTTGATGGAGTAGTTGATGCCGCCAGCGTTCAGGCTCAAGTCCAGGCCGAGGTGCAGATAGGTCGCGCGCTCGAGGAAGATCGATCCGCTCAGGCCGGGCGTGTTGATGCCGACGTCGGCGAGCGCGAGGCCGATATGCGTGCCCCAGTTGGCGGCCGTCTGTACCCAGGCCGCATGGGCGATTGGTCGCCACGCCCCGCTGCCTCGCAGCGTCGTCTCGACGCTCGAGAGACGATAGTCACTCACCGGCAGTATGCGCACGACCTGCGGGGTGCCCCCGCGGGTGCTTTCGTTACCGAAGCCGCGGCCCGTCGGCTCCGCGCTCCAGTCCTCGTTGCCGGCAGGACTCGAGACGCGGAACACGATCAGCTCCACGGCATACAGCGAGCCGCCGGATGGCTCCGCCGGCACCGCCTGGGGAGCTGCAAGTGCCAGCAGCCCCAGCAGCACCAGCGACCTTCGGACGGCTCTCATGCGGGTATGGTAGCAGGGCTGCCGTTTCATTCGCCGGCCAGGTAGGTCAGCAGCGCATCGGCGCGCACGAAGCGCTGTTCGGGTTGCGGCAGCGCGCGCGAGATGCGCAGCTTGAACGGACCCTCGAGCCGGTACTCCTGTGCCTGACGCTGGATCAGGCCGATGATGCGTCCGGCGTCGATGTGGTTGTGTTCCTCGAACTGCATGCTGCCGCCGGCTGGTCCGAGCTCGAGCCGCCGGATGCCGAGCTCACGGGCGCGCAACCGCAGGCGCGCCAGCTGCAGCAGATGCTGCGTCGGTACCGGCAGGGCGCCGAAGCGGTCGATCAGCTCGGCAGTCATGTCCTCGAGGCTGGCGGCATCGGCGGCGGCAATCTTCTGGTACAGCGCCAGGCGCAAATGCACGTCACTGACATAGTCCTGGGGCAGCAGCGCAGGCACGTGCAGCTCGATCTCGCTGACCGCCGCCAGCGGCCGATCGAGCAGCGGCTCGCGCCCCTCGCGCATCGCCCGGACGGCCTGCTCGAGCATCTCGAGATACAGGCTCAAGCCGACCTCGCTGAGCTCACCAGTCTGCTTCTCGCCGAGGAACTCGCCGGCGCCGCGGATCTCAAGATCGTGGGTCGCGAGCACGAAGCCGGCGCCGAGTTCTTCCAGCGACTCGATCGCCTCGAGCCGCTTGGCCGCATCGCCGGTCAGGTGCTTGCGCGACGGCACGATCAGATAGGCATAGGCGCGATGGTGCGAGCGGCCGACGCGGCCGCGCAGCTGGTGCAATTGCGCCAGCCCGAGGCGGTCGGCGCGATCGATCAGGATGGTATTGGCGCTCGGCACATCGATGCCGCTCTCGATGATGGTCGTGCATGCCAGCAGATTGAAACGGCGATGATAGAAGTCGACCATCAGCTGCTCGAGCTCGCGCTCACGCATCTGCCCGTGACCGATGCGCACATCCGCCTCGGGCACCAGCCGCGCGATATCCGCTGCGGCCTTCTCGATGCTCTGGATCTCGTTGTGCACGAAGTACACCTGGCCACCGCGCCGCAGCTCACGCAGTACCGCCTCGCGCAGCGTCGGCGCGTGCCACTCGATCACGAAGGTCTTGATTGCCACCCGCGCCGCCGGCGGCGTGGTGATCAAGGACAGGTTGCGCAGACCGCCAAGCGCCATGTTGAGCGTGCGTGGAATGGGAGTCGCCGTCAGCGTCAGTACGTGCACCTCCGCCCGCAGAGCCTTCAGCCGCTCCTTGTCGCGGACGCCGAAGCGGTGTTCCTCGTCGACCACGATCAAACCCAGGCTCTGGAAGCGCGCATCGGCGTGCAGCAGCCGATGCGTCGCGATGACGATGTCGACCGTGCCACGCTCCAGGCCCTGCAATACCGAGGCGGTCTCGGCACTCGAGCGAAAGCGCGACAACGCCTCGATGCGCACCGGCCAATCGGCGAAGCGGTCGCGAAAGCTCTGCAGATGCTGCTGTGCCAGCAGGGTGGTCGGCACCAGCACCGCAACCTGCCGCCCGGCCTGTACGGCCACGAAGGCCGCGCGCATCGCGACTTCGGTCTTGCCAAAGCCGACATCGCCACAGACGACGCGGTCCATCGGCTGCACCGATTGCATGTCTTTCAATACCTGCCGGATCGCCTCGGACTGATCCGCGGTCTCCTCGAACGGGAAACCGTTGGCGAATGTCTGGTACTCGAGTTCGCGCGCCACCAGCGGCGTGGCCTGGTGCGCCGCGCGCCGCGCGTGCAGATCGAGCAGTTCGGCGGCCACATCGCGGATCGCTTCGGCCGCGCGCCGCCGCGCGCGCGCCCACTGATCGGTGCCCAGCTTGTGCAGCGGCGCGGCCTCCGGCGCGCCGCCGGTGTAGCGGCTGACCAGATGCAGCGCGTGCACCGGTACATAGACACGATCGCCGTCGCGATACTCGAGCACCAGGAATTCATTGCTCTGCCCGGCGATCTCTATGGGCTGCAGCCCGACATAGCGGCCGACGCCGTAGGTGTCGTGCACCACCGGCGCTCCGGGCTCGAGACTCTGCAGATCGCGCAGGATCACCGCCGGATCGGACGCCGCGGTGCGCCGGCGCCGGCGCTCCTGGCGGGCGCGTGCGCCGAACAGCTGTGATTCGCTCAGCAGCAGCAGCGGCGGCTCTGACAATGCGAGGCCCGCCACGTCCTCGGCAACCTGGATCGCAAGCTGGGCGTCGCCATCGACGAACTGCTGCCACGAATGCACGGCGCGCGGCCGGCGACCGTGCGCACCGAGCATTTCGGCGATCACCTCGCGCCTGCCGGGGGAATCGGCGACGATCAGCACGCGACCGGCGTAGCTGGCCAGGAAGCTCGTCAGCGGCGCGAGCGGCTGCGCGGCACGCACGTCGAGGCGAAAATCCGGCGGCGCGGTGCTGGCGAAGTCGCGCGTATCGGGATTCGATAGCTGCTCGCCGCCCGCGAAGCGCTCGACGCTGACACTGGCCCACGAGGCGAGCGCCGCGTGCATCACGCCGGGCTCGATGAAGGCCTCCGCCGGTGGCAGCAGCGGCCGTTCGATGTCGTGGCGCCGGTCTTCGTAGCGAGCCGCGATGTCGTCCCAGGCGCGATCGAGTGCCGCCTCGAGACCGGCGTCGTGTGCAATCACTGCGTCCGCGGGCACGTAGTCGGTGATCTGCGCGGTGCTGTCAAAAAACAGCGGCAGATAGAACTCGATGCCCGGCGGTGCGATGCCTTCGCTGACACCGCGGTAGACGCTCATGCGGGTGACATCGCCCTCGAAGCGTTCGCGATAACGGCGACGAAAGGACCTGACCGCATCGGCATCGAGCGGCAGCTCACGCGCCGGCAACAGCCGCAGCTGCTCGATGCTCTCGAGCGAGCGCTGCGTTTCCGGATCGAAGCGCCGAATGGTATCGATGCGCTCGTCGAGCAGATCGACGCGCACGGGCGTTTCCGATCCCATCGGAAATATGTCGAACAGCGAGCCGCGGAGGGCGAATTCACCCGGACTGCGCACCTGACCGACGCTCGCATAGCCGGCCTGCGCCAGCCGCAGGCGCAGCGGTTCGAGCGCCAGAACCTCGCCGCGCTGCAGTTCGAAGCTGCGCGCCTGCACGTAGGACACCGGCGGCAGCCGCGTCATCAGGCTGTCGGCCGCCAACAGTAAAATTCCGCGGCGCAGCTCGGGCAGGCGCGATAAAGTGCGCAGGCGCTCCGACACGATGTCGGGGTGCGGGGAGAAGATGTCGTACGGCAGTACCTCCCAGTCGGGCAGCGTCAGGACTTCAAGCGCGCCGGCGCAAAAGAAGTGCAATTCGGCAGCGAGCTGCTCGAGTTCGCGCGTATCGGCAGCAACGAAAACCCAGGGCCGGCTGTCGGCGATCGCCGCTTCAGCCAGCGCCAGCGCCCGCGCACTGCCATGCAGACCGCGCCACCGCCAGTGGCGCACGGCGGCAGTGGGCAGGGGTGGGTGCAGCAGGGTGGACATGCAGGTGTGCGCTGGCGCTGCGCCGGGCGCAGCAAAGCGCGCGAGCTTAAACTGCCGCGGGATGAATTCAAGCTCAACGGTGCACAAGCGGTGATGGAGTGACAGTGGACGGTGACAAGAGCGGATTGCTGCGCGAGCTGCGCATCGATCACAGCCAGCGCGATCAGCCGGTGGGGGGGCGCAGCCGGTGGCGCCTCATTCTGCTGCTGTTGCTGCTGCTGTGTCTGGCCGCCGCCGTGACCGCATACCTGCTGCTGCGGGGTCAGCGGCTCGAGGTCGACACCGTCACGGCGCTGGCACCGGCCGCCAATCGGGGCGCAGCCTCGGTGCTGCAGGCCACGGGCTACGTAACGGCCCGCCGGGAGGCGACGGTCTCGGCCCAGATCACCGGCACACTGACGCAGGTGCTGATCGAGGAGGGTGAGCAGGTCCAGGCCGGGCAGATTCTGGCGCGGCTCGACGATACCGCGCAGAAGGCTGCGCAGGCGCAGGCGCAGGCGCAGCTCGAGGCCGCGAGCGCGTTGCGCGACCTGTATCTGGCCCAGCTGGCGCAGGCACGACGCGATCTCAAGCGCGCCCAGGACCTGGTCGATGCCGATGCGGTATCTCGCCAGGCGGCCGAGCAGGCGCAGACCCAGGTCGAGACGCTGGTGGCGCAGGTGGCCGCGCAGGAGAAGCAGCAGCAGCTGGCGCGGGCCGGGATCGACGCCGCTGCGGTACAGCTCGGCTACACCGTTATCCGCGCGCCATTTTCCGGGGTTATCGTCGCCAAGGCGGCGCAGGCCGGTGAAATCGTCTCGCCGATCTCGGCCGGGGGCGGCTTCACGCGCACCGGCGTGGGCACGATCGTCGACATGGACTCGCTCGAGATCGAAGTCGACGTCAACGAGTCGTATATCAATCGCGTGCAACCGCGGCAAGGGGCACAGGCGGTGCTCGATGCCTACCCCGCGTGGACCATTCCGGCGCACGTGATTACCATTATTCCGACCGCGGATCGCAGCAAGGCGACGGTGAAAGTGCGCATCGGCATCGATCAGAAGGACCCGCGGATCCTGCCTGACATGGGCGTCCGGGTGTCGTTTCTCGAAGCCGGCGCGGAGGCCCACGCGAACTCGGCAGCCGCCGCGCCGCTCAACGGGGTGCTGGTGCCGGCCTCGGCCATCGTCGAGCGCGGCGGCCAGAGTGTAGTATTTACCATGGCCGACGGCCGCGCCCACGCCCAGCCGATCAAGCCCGGAGCGTCGTACGGCGAGTTGCGGCTGGTCGACGGACTGAGCAGCGGCGTCGAGATCGTGCGCGCGCCGCCAGCGGAATTGCGCGACGGCTCGAGCGTCGCAATCCACAAGCAGTGAGGTCGACATGAGTGCTCTGGTCGAGATCAGGCAGGTCAGCAAGGTGTACCTGCGCGGTAAACAGACCGTCGAGGTATTGCACCACCTCGACCTCGACATCCAGGCGCGCGACTTCGTGGCCCTGATGGGGCCCTCGGGCTCGGGCAAGACGACGCTGCTGAATCTGATCGGCGGTCTGGATTCGCCCACCGAGGGCAGCATCGGCGTCGGCGGGCAGCGCATCGATCAGTTGTCGGAGAGCGCGCTGGCGAGCTGGCGCGCGGCCAACGTCGGCTTCGTGTTTCAGTTCTACAATCTGCTGCCGGTGCTGTCAGCGCGCCGCAATGTCGAGCTGCCGCTGCTGCTGACGCGGCTGTCGGCGGCACAGCGGCGGCGCAACGCCGAGATAGCGCTCGAGCTCGTGGGGTTGAAGGACCGCTCGGCGCACAAGCCGAGCGAGCTCTCGGGTGGCCAGCAGCAGCGGGTCGCGATTGCGCGCGCGATCGTGTCGGATCCGACGCTGCTGGTCTGTGATGAGCCCACCGGCGACCTCGACCGTCAGTCGGCGGCCGAGGTGCTGAGCCTGCTGCAGCAGCTCAACCGGGAACACGGCAAGACCATCATCATGGTGACGCACGATCCGAAAGCGGCCGAATACGCGACCCATACGCTGCATCTGGACAAGGGCACACTGGTCGAGCGCAGCGGGCCGTTGGCGGCATGAAATACCTGCATCTGGTCTGGGGCGCCTTGTGGCGACGCCGGACGCGCACGATCTTCACGCTGCTGTCGGTGCTGGCAGCCTTCCTGCTGTTCGGCTTGCTCGATTCGGTACGCAGTGCCTTCGCCAGCGCCGGCGATGACGTCGCCGGCGTCGACCGGCTGGTGACGTTCTCCAAGATCTCCTTTACGCTGTCGCTGCCGAAAAGCCTGCTCGAACCGATCGCCGCGATTCCCGGCGTGTCGCAGGTCACCTATGCCAACTGGTTCGGCGGCGTTTACCAGGACCCGAAGAATTTCTTCGCCAACGAAGCGGTGGCGTCGAATTATCTCGACCTCTATCCGGAATGGCGGCTGTCGGCGCCGGAGCGCGCGGCATTCCGTGACACCCGCACCGGAGCGGTCGTCGGCGAGCGCCTGGCCAATCGCTTCCACTGGAAGATCGGCGACAAGATTCCGCTGCAGGCGACCATCTTTCCGCAGAAGAACGGCAGCAACACCTGGACACTGGATCTGGTCGGTATCTTTCACGAGCCCGACCCCAAGCAGAAGGGCCAGGAAGACGTGCTGTACTTCAATTGGGACTACTTCGATGAGTCCCGCGCGTTCGGCAACGGCAATATCGGCTGGTACATCGTCAAGCTGGCCGATCGCGACTCCGCCGGCCGCGTGGCGCAGGCCATCGATGCGCTCTCGGTCAACTCCGATCACGAGACCAAGACTCAGACCGAGCAGGCCTCCCGCGTCAACTTCGTCAGCCAGTTTGGTGACATCGGACTGATCGTGCGCGCCATCATGAGCGCGGTGTTCTTTACGCTGGTGCTGCTGACGGGCAATACCATGGCTCAGGCGGTGCGCGAGCGCATTCCGGAACTGGCGGTGCTGAAGACGATCGGCTTTTCCAACCGCAGCGTGCTGCTGCTGGTGCTGGCGGAGTCGGTGGCGCTGATCACGATCGGAGGAGCGCTTGGACTGTTGCTGGCCGGCGTGGCCGTCGACGGGCTGATGAGCTCGCTCGGCGGCTCGGTGCCGATGCTGCCGGTAGGCGT
>Ga0181516_10001939_pt1 | contig 15241 bp, 12 predicted proteins | sample PEATcosm2014_Bin_25_FD_121104 | JGI IMG/M metagenome (GOLD analysis project Ga0181516, IMG submission 121104) | Peatland microbial communities from MTU Mesocosm Facility, Houghton, MI, USA - PEATcosm2014_Bin01_10_metaG | ecosystem: Environmental > Terrestrial > Soil > Wetlands > Peat | place... | reverse complement strand
GTGGCCTTGGTTTCCTCATGCTTGGCCTTGCCGTGGATGATGCTGGTGACGTGCTCCTTCGAGTATTGGCGCACGCGCTTCCAGACGCTCATCACGTCGCCGCAGGTCGTGTCAATGAGCACGCAACCCTTGGCCTCGAGCTTTTTGCGGGTGCTGACCTCGGTGCCGAAGGCGGGAATGATGACGGCGTCGCCGGACTGCAACTGCTCAATTTCCTCGTCCGTGGGCTTGGGTGAAATGATCTGGATGCCCATGGCACGGATCTGGTCGTTGACTTCGGGGTTGTGGATGATTTCGCCGAGCAGATAAATCGGCGTGTGCGGCGCGACGTCGGAAAAGTATTTTCGCGCCGCGTAGGCGAGGTCAATCGCGCGCTCGACGCCGTAGCAGAAGCCGAATTCCTTCGCGAGCTTCACCGTCAGCCCGTCGGCGGAAAGCACGCCGCCGCCGGCGCGGATACGTTCGACAAGTTCGCTGCGATAATGCGACAACACTTGCGCCGACACCGCTTCCATGATGTCGGGGCGGCGGAGGTTGATTTTTTTTTGCGCTGCCGGAGATTCCGTTGACATGACGGGAGCAATTTAGCACGACGCGTGCCTGCGTCTAGCATTGAATCGCGACCGAAAGAATCACATTGGAATTGCATCTTCAAAAAATCATGGGATGATGTGTGCGAATCGGAGCGTAGCTCAGCCTGGCTAGAGCGCGTGGTTTGGGTCCACGAAGTCGCAGGTTCGAATCCTGTCGCTCCGACCATTTCCCCTCTTTTGACTCTCCGCGCCACGGAGTGATAAGCAGCGACTTTGACCGCATGAATATGGGAGATTCTTCAAGTTGCACCTGCACAGGCGAAGTGACAGCCGATGCCTCGTTTTGACCCGTTGCGACCGAATTTTGTGTGTCTCTTTGTGTGTCATCTTTTGGTGAAACCAGCGAGCGGTGAAAATCCAATTTTTCAATCGCTTCCTTTAACGGCAGCATCCGTGCGTCAGTGTAGGTCTTGGCAGTTTGCTTCGGATCACGATGCCGCATAAGCGCCATGCGCACGCGCTCGCTCGGCGTTCCAGGTGCAAGCTGAGTGCAATAGGTAACGCGAAAACTGTGAAAGTCCAACCGGCCGTCACCGTGGTCTTCCCAATCAATTCCAGCCGCCTTCAGGTCAGCATAAAATTGTATGTAGCCGGGGAACATTCCTTTGAAAATCAACCGCTCCGGTTCGCGCAACGTTGGTTTGATTTCCTTCAATGCTACCACAAGGTCAGGATGTAAGGGCAGTGCGTCTTCGTAATGATTTTTAGAAATGTCTGCTGGCACGATGACTTTCTGGGTTGTGCCGTCCAAATCAACGTCCGCCCAGCGCAGTTTTTTGATTTCGCCTCTGCGGATGCCTGTCAGCGCGGCCAGTAAATAAATCGGCACCCGGCGTCCGGCAACTGCCAATAGCCTTTGGATTTCTTCTGGCGTGTAAGCGCGACGCGCCCGCTTCTGGCGGCCTTGAATGCGCAGCAACTCAACTTTTTCGAGCGGATTTCGCGTGATGTATCCGAGGCGTTGCGCCCATTTGAGAAAAGCCCGCATTGCAACGAGATACTCATTCAACGTCTTCGGCGATTTTTTCTGGTGTTGCCGCCAGTTTTGAAACGCCTCGGCGTTGATGTCTTTGAAGTATTCCCATTTGCATTCTTTCATCAGCGTGCCGATATAATTTTCCACGCCCTGAACATAGCGTTTCACGCAACCGGCGGTAGCCAACTCGCGCTTGTAAAATGCAAAATGACTTGTCAGCGGTGTAGCAGCCGCTTCGCGGATTTTTTTCGACGCAATCAAACCGACCGATTCCTGGCTGTATTCGGCCAGCATTTGTTGAAGCCTTTGTTCCGCCGACCGTTTCTCGGTAACGTGAAGCGGAACATCTTTCGTTCTGTGTTCGTTTGGAAAACGGATGCGCGCGCGATACAACCTAGCGGAAATCAGCGTGCCATTGCGCCGACGTTTGGGGCGATAAATGTAGGCAATCATATTTATTCCTTTCAATTACTTGGTTGACTCAACTTTTGAAAATACACTTTGACCTGGCTTTCGAGCATCCCCACCGCCCGGCCAACCCGCCGCAACGGGGGCAACTCGCCGCTTTCGGCCCTTCGTCTCACCGTGCGCTTGCAGACACCGAAAATCTTTTCCAATTCCGGGAACCGTATCAGACGGTCATTAAATTGATACTCGACTGGCATAAAACATCATTTTTCCTCCTTCAATTTCCAAGTCTTGTTTCCTTTGTCCCACTCCATCCCCTTCCGCAGCCGTTTCCGCAGCGCAGCGGCTTTTTCTGGCGATGTCATTGCCGCTTGCAATTCCTTCTGCATATAAATCCAGTCCTGCTGCATGGTTTCTTTATTGGCACCGTCATCCCGATATTTCACCTTCAGGCTGCCCTTGTCCTTGGGGTCTTGGTTCACAAATTCGTCGGCTTCCTTTTCTTCTTTCGCACTGGTTGGCTCGTCTCCACCGCCTTCCCGCAACAGGCGTGTGCTTTCCAGAAATGGCGTCTCATTCGGGTCGTCCACAAACCCAACTTTGCGTTTCATATCCTCTGCCCACGCCTTGCATTCGCTGACGGACACGAGAATAAAGGGACGTTCTTTAGCCATGCGTTTCGCACCGAATGGCCGTGTTTCTTCATGGGTGACGTAGAAGAAAAAGGCCGTCAATTTGCCTTCCTTGATGCGTTTATGGACGCCAGCGCGTGACACCGGCACAAACATGATGACGCCGCCACTCGAAAGCCCCACGTCTCCTTTGTAATACTCGGCCAGGGTTTCAAACCATTCGCCGCATTCCTTGAACGTTCCTTCCCGCCGATAGGCGCGGGTGCCAGGTGTCGGCTCGCCGACAATGGGCAGCAGTTCTTTCGGCACTTCGATGAATGGAAACTGAATGAACGGCATATAATCCATAGTAACATTATGAATACAGTTGTCAACCATAAATCTTGAAATTGTTTTCCTGAATTTCCCGCCATAGGCTTGGATGCCGTCTTACGCATGGCTTGCGGTTGAATGTGCTTGCAGAAATCTCCGGCTGGAAATCCCGACGCGCCTTCCTAACCAGCCACGTCCCCGGCTCGGCGAGCACTGTCAAGGTGGAGCCACAAAAAGAAAACCCGGCGCGAAGCGCATCGTTTTAATTTGGACAACCTTGACAGGCGCAGACGAGCCATACAATGGGCGAAACAAGGCGTGCCGGAGTCAGCCCTTGCGGATGCAAATCAGAAATTTTTTGATGTCGCATCTTGAGCAAGAGCATAATCCAGCTTTGGTTGCGAAATGACAGGTGGTTGAAACCGCTCAAGATGATGAAACTTAACCAAAGGAATTTTTGTCCACGTTGTGACAAGTAATGAATAGCGGCGGTTCTGCACCTGTGGTAGGTTGGCACAGTGGTTGCGGCAAAAGAAATCTTGTGAATTCGTTCGTAAATGAAAGTCAACGCGGTTGTGTTGGACTGGAAGAGGGGTCGTGCGCTCTGGCGGCGGAAAAGGGTTGCCGGGTGGTGGATGAATTAAATCTGCTGCTCAACATTTCCTACACGCTGGAAAGCAGCCTTGAACTGCGCAAAGTCATCCGGCCGGTTCTCCTCAAAATGGAAGAAGTGATGGGACTTCAATGCGGCACTCTTTCCATTCTCGACCGCAAAAGCGACAAATTTTCGGCTTCCGAGGCCGTCGGGCTGCCACGCCACCTTACCAAGGAAGACTACCTTCAGCATTATCGCCTACTGATTGACGAAGTAATTCGCACCGGCCAGGCCGTGGTGGTGCCGGATGTTTCGGCGGAGCCTTCGCTCAAACTGAAAAGTGTGGATGGGAAGTCCGAAAAGGTGGCGCTCATTTGTGTGCCGGTGAAATTTGGCGAGCAAGTCGTGGGTTGTTTGAGCGCGGAACGTCCGAGCCGGACGGAGGTCAGCCTGGCGGCTGATCGGCGGCTGCTTTCGCTCGTGGCCAACGTCATCGCCCAGAGCGTCCATTTTCACCACGTCACCGAGGAACGTCTCAACGAGTTGAAACGGGAAAATGAGCGGTTGCAGGAGCAGTTGCGGACGAGCCTGCGTCCGCCGAACATGATCGGCAATTCCACCGCGATGCGCTCGGTTTATCAGCACATCGAGCAGGTGGCGGGCAGCGCCACCACGGTGCTCATTCGTGGTGAGTCCGGTGTGGGCAAGGAACTGGTGGCCCGCGCGCTGCACGAGCAAAGCCCGCGCAAGGGCAAGGCGTTCCTGAAATTCAACTGCGCCGCGCTGCCGGAATCCATCATCGAAAGCGAGCTGTTCGGTCACGAAAAAGGTGCGTTCACCGGTGCGGTTGCCATGCGCAAAGGCCGGTTTGAGATTGCCGGCGGCGGAACAATTTTTCTTGATGAAATCGGTGACATTTCGCCGTCCACCCAGATCAAGCTGTTGCGCGTGTTGCAGGAAAAGGAATTCGAACGCGTTGGCAGCCAGACGCCAATCAGTTCCGACGTCCGTGTCATCACGGCCACCAGCCGAAATCTTGAGGAGATGATCGAGCGGGAAAAATTCCGCTCCGATTTGTATTACCGCCTCAACGTTTTTCCGATTTACGTCCCGCCGTTGCGCGACCGCAAATCGGACATCCTGCTCTTGTCGGATTGCTTTGTTGAAAAGTTCAGCAAGAGCAGTGGTAAAAAAGTCCGGCGCATATCCACTGCCGCCATTGATTTGCTGGTCAGCTACCACTGGCCCGGCAACGTGCGTGAACTGGAGAATTGCATCGAACGCGCCGTGCTGCTGTCGCCGGGACCGTCCATCGAGGCGCATCATCTTCCGCCCACGTTGCAAAAAAAGGACCCGTCCGAAAAGGGGGCCACCGGCACGCTCGATTCCGCCGTGGCCGCGCTGGAATATGAGATGATTGTGGCTGAACTCAAAGCGTTCGATGGCAACATGGCCCGCGCCGCGCGAAAACTCGGCCTGACCGAACGCCAAATCGGCCTGCGCGTGAAACGCTTCGGCATTGATTTCAAACGCTTCCGACGCGGGGAAGTTGCTGCCACTTGACCGCCGTGCGAGCGGCCAACTCATGGAGCGAATGACCATTTTGGAAGGCCGATCATCTTATTCACAGACGAATTCCTTGTTGTTGGATCGTGCCTTGGGATCGTTCCTCGGCTTGGCTGTCGGCGATGCTTTGGGCGCCACGGTGGAATTTATGACGGCGCGGGAGATTGCCGCGCAATATAAGGTTCACAACCAAATCGTTGGCGGCGGCTGGCTCCACTTGAAACCGGGCAGTGTCACCGATGACACCGAGATGGCACTCGCGCTCGGCTCCGCCTTGATTTCCAGCGGCGGTTGGAATTTACGCGCCATCGCCGACGCTTTTGCAACGTGGATGCGCAGCGATCCGCCTGACATCGGCAACGCCTGTCGGCGCGGCATCAGCAATTATATTTCAAATGGCAGCCTGTGTGTTCCGCCTGCCGAAAACAATGGCGGCAACGGAGCGGCCATGCGCAACCTGCCCGTCGTGCTGGTATCCTTGGAGAACGAAGAACTTCTCATCCGGCGGAGCATCGAGCAGGCGCACCTCACCCACAACCATCCAAAATCCGACGCCGCCACCGCTGCGCTGGCCTGCATGACCCGGCGGCTCCTGCTCGAAGGCGAGCAGGCAGCTTGCGATCAAATCGTTGGCGACTTAATCGCCCGGCATCCCGACTTCAATTTCAAACCCTGGCCCGGCAAGACCAGCGGCTACATCGTGGATACGGTGCAAACGGTCTTCGACGGTTTTTTCAACACCGGCAGTTTCGAGGAATGCCTGGTGCGAGTCGTCAATCGGGGCGGCGACGCCGATACCAGCGGCGCGCTCGCCGGCCAGCTTGCCGGGGCGCTCAATGGCGTTCACGGCATTCCGGTTCGCTGGCTCAAAAAACTCGACCCCGCCGTCACCACCGCCATTCGCAGCCAGACTGCGCAGCTTCTCAAGCTTTGCGCTTGATGATTGAATGCCCGAAGCCATACGCTGTTTTTCAATTCCATCAATGCGCCCGCCAGAAAATTTATATCATCAGAACATCACCCAGGACCACTCGCGCTCGTCCTGCTCGCTCAACCGCTGCAATCTCTCGCCCTGGATCATCGGCTCCGAGGAATTTCAGGCCAACCCGCTCCCGGTTGAAATTGACGGAGCGCGCACCACCAATGGCTCGCTCTTCCGCCGCCTGGAAGAAATCGCCGATGCCGAGGAACGCAGCCAGTTTTTTCACGACTACGTTTGTGTGAAATTTGGCCTCAACGACAAAACCGTGACAACCGGCGGCAAATTGAAATCCGTCTACAGCTATGTGCATTTGCTGAACGCCTGGGGAGCGGACAGCAACCGGCAGTCGGGTGCCGTTCTCAAGGCGTGGGTGGAAAGCCGCTTTGGGATTCTGGCCACCTACCACAACGGGCGTCTGGCCGATAATGCCGCCGCACGCGAAGCCTTCCTGCTCGACCGGACGCGCGGCGCGGCCAAATCCATCGGCGTGCTGATGCAGCTCGATTTGCTTTATACGTTTTGCCAGGACGAACTCCGCCGCCGATTTCCGGGCGGAAAATGGAAGACGCTTTATCGCGGCACACACGATTCCGAGGAATACACCGTGAAAAAGGAAACCGGCGCCAAACGCGCCGCGTTGGTGCAGTTGAACAATTTAAGCTCGTTCACTTCTGACCCGGAGGTTGCTTGGGAATTTGGCTCCAGCGCGTGGGAAGTGGAAGTGCCGCTGGCCAAAATCGTCTTCTTCAGTGGGCTGCTGCCGAAATCCCTGCTTGCGGGAGAATTCGAACATTTGGTTCTGGGGGGATATTACAACGTGCGCACTCTTCTTTGTTGATGGCCTCTGAGTCGCCGCCCGCCACGGTAACATCCATGTAGCTTCGCGCCGCGTTCCTACGCAAATGTAGCTTCTTTCAGGCGCGTCATTTTTTGCGCCGTCCTGATAAGAAACTATTTTCGCCTTTGTTCCCAATGGTTTTACTGACTCCAAGTGGCGGAATCAAAGGAAATTTCCCCCTTGGCATGACGCCTGCGATGGGAACAAGTGTGCCGGCCGGAAGTTTCCGCCGGATTGAAAATTAAAACAAAATTCATTTATGAGAAAAATTGCAATCTACGGAAAAGGCGGAATTGGCAAATCCACTACCACGCAAAACACCGTCGCCGGCCTCGCCGAGAGCGGCAAAAAAGTCATGGTCGTCGGCTGCGATCCCAAGGCCGACTCCACGCGCCTACTGCTCGGCGGCCTCTCGCAACGCAGCGTGTTGGACACGCTCCGCGAGGAGGGCGAGGACGTGGAGCTGGCCGACATCCGCAACGGCGGTTTTTGCAACACCATGTGCGTGGAGTCCGGCGGCCCCGAACCCGGCGTCGGCTGCGCGGGACGCGGCATCATCACCTCGATCAATATGCTTGAACAGCTCGGCGCTTACGACGCGAGTGAAAATCTGGATTACGTTTTTTACGACGTGCTGGGCGACGTGGTCTGCGGCGGATTTGCGATGCCGATCCGCGACGGCAAGGCCGAGGAGATTTACATCGTCTGCTCCGGCGAAATGATGGCGATGTATGCGGCGAACAACATCTGCAAGGGCATTCTGAAGTTTGCCACGAACGGCAAGGTCCGGCTTGGCGGCCTGATCTGCAACAGCCGCAAGGTGGATAACGAAAAGCAGATGATTGAGCAGTTCGCCAAGGTGCTCGGCACGCAGATGATTCATTTTGTGCCGCGTGACAATGACGTGCAACGCGCCGAGATCAACCGCAAGACGGTCATCGAATGGAATCCGAAATGCGGCCAAGCGGACGAATACCGCGCCCTGGCCAAGGCGATTGACCAGAACACCAATTTCGTCATCCCGAAGCCACTGCCCATGCCGGAACTGGAAAAACTCCTGATGGAATTTGGACTTTACAATTGAACCTCGGGCAACCGAAGCGAATTTGGCGTAGCCGCAGAAAAACAAGCAACCAGAATGAAATATTATGTCTGAAACGACCAACACGATTCCAGTGGCGATGTCCGACCCGGCGGCGGTGAAGGCGGAGATGCTGAAGATTTATCCGGCGAAGACCGGAAAGAAGCGCGCCAAACAAATCATCCTGAACGATCCTGAAATACCGCCGGAGATCGGGGCGAATTCGCGCACCATCCCCGGCATCATCACGCAACGCGGCTGCACATACGCCGGCTGTCGGGGCGTCGTGATGGGGCCGATTTACGACCTGCTCCAGATCACCCACGGCCCGGTCGGCTGCGGATTTTACGCCTGGCTCTCCCGCCGGAATCTCGTTCGCCCGGCCAAGGGCCAGACAAATTATCTCCAATACTGCATGAACACAGACATGCAGGAGGACCAGATTATTTTCGGCGGCGAAAAGAAATTGAAGCAGGCGATCAAGGAGGCTTACGAAATCTTCAAGCCCAAGGCGATTGCGATTCTGGCGACGTGTCCGGTCGGCCTCATCGGCGACGACATTCACACCGTGGCCAAGCAGATGAAGGAGGAGCTTGGCATCAACGTCATGGCCTTCAGTTGCGAAGGTTACAAGGGCGTCAGCCAGTCCGCCGGCCACCATATCGCCAACAACGGCGTTTTCAAAAACATCATCGGCTTGGACGACAAGCCGGACGAGGCGGAGTTCAACATGAACATCCTCGGCGAATACAACATCGGCGGCGACGCATGGGAAATTGACACGCTGCTGCGCAAATGCGGCATTCACATCACTTCGACGTTGAGCGGCGATGTCAGCTACGACCAGGTGAAAAAGTCGCACACCGTCATGCTCAACGGCGTGATGTGCCACCGCTCGATCAATTACATCGCGGAAATGATGGAGAAAAAATTCGGCATTCCGTGGATCAAGGTGAATTTTATCGGCGCGGAAGCGACGGCGAAAACGCTCCGCAAGATCGCGAAGTTTTTCGACAGCAAGAAATTGACGGACCGCGTCGAGGAAGTCATCGCGCAAGAAATGATTGCGCTGCGGCCCGTGCGCGACGAAATCAAGGCCCGGCACCAGGGTAAAAAGGCCGCGCTGTTTGTCGGCGGTTCGCGGGCGCATCATTATCAGGATTTGTTTCGCGACATCGGCATGGAAATCGTTTCCGCCGGCTACGAGTTTGCGCACCGCGACGATTACGAAGGCCGGAAGGTTCTGCCGACGATCAAAGTGGACGCCGACTCGCGCAACATCGAGGAACTGCACGTCGAAGCCGATCCGGCGCGTTTCAAACCAAGCAAGACGACGGAACAAATCGAGGCGCTCAAGGCCGGCGGGTTCAGTTTCAAGGATTACGAAGGCATGATGGTGGAGATGAAGAAGAACACGCTCGTCATTGACGACATCACCCATCACGAAATGGAAAAGCTCATCGAAATCTACAAGCCGGACATCATCGGCTCCGGCATCAAGGACAAGTTCGTCATCGAGAAGATGGGTGTGCCGTGCAAGCAGTTGCACAGCTACGACTACAGCGGGCCTTACGCCGCGTTCACCGGAGCGGTGAATTTTTACCAGGAGGTGGATCGGATGCTCACGACGAAGGTCTGGAAATACATCACGCCGCCGTGGGAAAAAGACCCGCAGCATTCCGCCGAACTGGTTCACGCCTCCAAGCTGAATGGCGGGAAGAAGAACGGCGAAGCCAAAACCTGGCGTAAACCCGCTGCGGTCGCAGACGAACCTAATTAACGATTCAACGAATCAACCTTTCACGAACTAAAATTATGCTCGACGGAACCACAGCCGAAATCAAACCACGCGAGGCGTTGCGGATCAACCCCGCCAAGACCTGCCAGCCCATCGGGGCGATGTATGCCGCGCTCGGCATTCACGGCTGCATGCCGCACAGCCACGGTTCGCAGGGCTGCTGCGCGTATCATCGAAGCCATCTCACGCGCCATTTCAAGGAACCCGTCGCGGCCACGAGCAGTTCCTTCACCGAAGGCGCGTCGGTGTTTGGCGGTCTGGCCAACATGACGCAGGCGCTGAACAACATTTTCACGATTTACAATCCGAAGGTGGTTGCCGTTCACACGACCTGTTTGTCCGAGGTCATCGGCGACGACATTCCGATGATGATCAAGAAAGCCACCGAGGAAGGCATCATTCCGGCGGGCAAAGTTGTGATTCACGCGAACACACCGAGCTTCGTCGGCTCGCATGTCACCGGTTTTGCCAGCATGGTCACCGGCATGGTGAAATACCTGGCCGAATCCAGCGGCAAGACCGAGGCGCAGTTGAAGGATGAAGCGCAACTGAATGTCATTCCCGGTTTTATTGATCCCGCCGACATGCGTGAACTCAAGCGCATCATCAAGGAAATGGGCGTCAAAACCATCCTGTTCCCTGACACCAGCGGCGTGCTGGATTTGCCGCAGGACGGGCGCTACCGGATGTTTCCGAGCGGCGGCGCCACCGTCGAGCAGATCAAATCCGCCGGCGACAGCGTGGGCACAATTGCGCTCGGCCATTTCGCCTCGCACCCGGCGGCGACAGAACTGGACGAAAAATGCAACGTCCCGTGCGCGCTGCTGGAACTGCCTTACGGCCTCACGAACACGGATCGTTTCATCCATGCGCTCCGCAACCACGGCGGCGTGGATGTGCCCGCCACCATCGGCGAGGAACGCGGTCGTCTTCTGGATGCCATGAGTGACATGCACCAGTATTTTCATGGCAAGCGCGTGGCCATCGCCGGTGATCCGGACCACGTCATCGCGCTCACGCAATTCCTCGTGGAGTTGGACATGAAACCGGCCTACGTCATCACCGGTTCACCTGGAAATCATTTCGAGAACCGCCTTGGCGAAATGCTCGCCGGGCACGCGCCCGACGCCTTCGTCAAGCAGAACGCGGATTTGTTCGAGCTTCATCAGCGGATCAAAAACAATCCGGTGGACCTCATCATCGGCAACACCTACTGCAAATACATTGCGCATGTGGAAAAAATCCCGTTCGTGCGCTTCGGATTTCCGGTGCTGGATCGCATGGGTCACCGCTATTTCCCCAGCGTCGGCTACATGGGCGCGCTGCGGCTCATGGAAAAAATCAACGACGCGCTGCTCGATCACAAAGACCGCGAGTGCCCGGAGGAAAACTTTGAACTGATCCAGTAAAATGCAATGGACCTTTTCACCATCAACCCCGCCACGGAACCCGATGTGCATCCGCTGCTGAACATGATCCGGGAATTGGCGGAGTTCGAGCGCCTCGCGCACGAATTGGAGGTGACCGCCGACTCCCTGCGCGCGGCGCTTTTCGGCGAACGTCCGGTGGCTGCCGCGTTGCTGGCGCGTGTGGGGAATGAACCGGCGGGTTACGCGGTTTATTTCCAAACCTTTTCCACCTTCGTCGGCCGTCCCGGCATTTTTCTCGACGATCTTTACGTCCGCCCGCCGTTCCGCAAATGCGGCATTGGTCGCGCCTTGTTGCAGCGCGTCGCGAAAATTGGCACTGAACTCGGCGGCGGACGTTTTGAGTGGATCGCTTTGCGCTGGAACGAAAATGCCTTCCGTTTCTATCGCAGCCTCGGCGCAAAAGTCATGGATGAATGGGCGTTGCTCCGCATGAACAGCCGCGAAGTCGGCAACCTTGTCGCTGCGAAAGTGAAGGTGCGGCGTGATTGACCTTCTTCCAGGCCGCGAAAAACAGGTCGTCCACAAAGGCGGCGAGGGCGCCGCTGCCACGGTGATGGCCTGCGGCAAGAACAGTGTCGCCGGCTCGGTCAGCCAGCGCGCCTGTGTGTTCTGCGGTTCGCGCGTCGTGCTGTATCCGATTGCAGATGCGCTCCACATCGTCCACGGACCGATTGGTTGCGCGGCTTACACCTGGGACATTCGCGGCGCGCTGTCCAGCGGACCGCAACTTCACCGCAACAGCTTTTCCACCGACCTACAGGAAATGGACGTGATCTACGGCGGCGAGAAAAAGCTTGAAGCCGCGCTGCTCGAACTCATCGCGCATCATTCGCCCAAGGCTGCGTTTGTTTATTCGACGTGCATCGTCGGCCTCATCGGCGACGACGTGAGCGCCGTGTGCAAGCGCGTTTCTGCCAAGACTGGTATTCCCGTGCTGGGCGTGCATTCCGAAGGTTTCAAGGGCACGAAAAAGGACGGCTACAAGGCCGCCTGCGACGCGCTTTACAAACTCATCGGCACCGGCGATACCGCGAACATCAGTCCGCACAGCATCAATATCCTCGGCGAATTCAATCTCGCCGGCGAAACGTGGATTCTGCGCGACTACTACAAACGCATGGGCATCGAGGTCGTTTCGTGCCTCACCGGCGATTCGCGGATTGAAGACATCCGCCGCGCCCACGGCGCAAAATTAAACCTCGTTCAATGCTCCGGCTCAATGACCAGCCTGGCGAAAATGATGGAGCGCGACTACGGCATTCCGTTCAAACGCGTTTCCTATTTCGGCATTGAGGACATGAGCGCCGCGCTTTACGAGGCCGCGAAATATTTCAAGGACGACCCGGCGATCATGGATCGCGCGCAAAATCTCGTGCGCGAGGAGGTCGCCGCCATTTATCCCGAACTCCAGCGCTTAAAGCAGAAGCTCATCGGCAAAAAGGCGGCGATTTACGTCGGCGGCTCGTTCAAGGCGTTTTCGCTGATGCGCGCATTGCGGCTCATCGGCATGGAGACGGCCATCGTCGGCTCGCAGACCGGCGACAAGGAGGATTACCAGCAGCTTCAGGAAATGGCCGATCCGGGCACGATCATCGTGGACGATGCCAATCCACTGGAGCTGGCGAAATTCTGCCTGGAGAAGGACGTGGATTTGTTCATCGGCGGCGTGAAAGAGCGGCCCATCGCCTACAAACTCGGCATCGGCTTCTGCGACCACAACCATGAACGCAAGGAACCGCTCGCCGGCTACATCGGCATGTTGAATTTTGCGAAGGAAGTCTATGCGAGCGTCGCCAGCCCGGTTTGGCAATTCGCGCCGAGACGGGCGAAATGAACCGCGCCGCTTCCGCAAAACGTCGTTCCGTGACCGGGCTTGTTTATCTGCCAACGATGTTGGCAGTTTCCGAAAACACTCCGCCAGCCCGCGCGCAATGAAGGCCAAAAATACGCTCCTACGTTTAGGTGGCTTTCACTTTGGAACCTACGCAAATGTCGGCTTGGCGGCGGCACCGGAACCAAACCGGCAACGCAGGAAATTTTTAATACGCCCATTTTCATTGGGTTTTGCGGCAATTTCAAAATCAAAGACGAATTCAAGACAGGTTGGCATCCCGATTGCAAAGAGACCAGTTGCTGTGTTGAAAACCGACATTCAAGAGATGCAGGCGGACGATCTGGATTGTCCTGGAACTTGCGGCAGCCCGGCTGATTGTCAGGGCGCGGCGCTTTGCCCGGTCAATCTTGCACGTCCGGTCGCAGCTTCCGCCAACCGGCCTGACGAAGACATGGATGAGGAACCGCAGTCGAAAAATTTCACCTCCACCCGGAACGCCTGCAAGCTTTGCACGCCGCTCCGCGCGTGCCTGGCGTTTCGCGGCGTCGAGGGCTGCATCCCGTTTCTGCACGGTTCGCAGGGCTGCTCCACTTACATCCGGCGTTATCTCATCAGTCATTTCCGGGAGCCGATTGACATCGCGTCATCGAACTTCCACGAGGAGAGCGCGATTTTCGGCGGCAGCAAGAATTTCAGCCAGGGCGCGCTGAACATCACCCGCCAATACCAGCCACAACTTATCGGCACGGCCACGACTTGCCTCGCGGAAACCATCGGCGAGGACATGGGACAACTAATTCACGACCTCAAGGAAAAGCACGGCGAAAATGCCGCCGCGCCCATCGTCCACGTTTCGACGGCGAGCTATCGCGGCACACATATTGACGGTTTTCATTCCGCCGTGCGCGAGTTGGTGGAACAACTGGCGGTCGCCGGAGAAAAAACCAAAAAAGTCGCTCTTTTTCCCGGTATGGTTTCCGCCGCAGATTTGCGGCACTTGAAGGAAATTCTCGCAGACTTCAACTTGCCGCTCACGCTGCTGCCGGATTATTCGGAATCCATGGACGGTGCGACGTGGTCGGAATACGAAAAGTTGCAATCCGGCGGCACGCCCATCACCGCCATCCGCGCGCTCGGCTCGGCGCAAGCCTCGATTGAATTTGGCCGCACGCTCGTCGAAACCAAAACCGGCGGGACGGTGTTGCTAAACAAATTTTCCATTCCGCGCCGGCTGCTCGGTTTGCCGATGGGCATCCGCGAAAGCGACGCTTTCTTCAACGCGCTCGCCGAAATCGCCGGCACCGAAATCCCATTGAAATATCAACGCGAGCGCGGCCGGTTGGTGGACAGCCTGATTGACGGGCACAAATACGCTTTCGAGAAACGCGCTATCGTCTTCGGCGAGGAAGATTTGGTGATTGGTTTGACGGCGTTGCTCTGCGAAATCGGCGTGATGCCGGTGTTGTGCGCCAGCGGCGGGCGCAGTAAACAGCTTGAAAAGTGTCTGCGCGCCGCCGTGCCCGATTTGCCGGAAGAAACGCTTGTGAAGGAAGGTTTTGATTTTGCGGAGATCGCCGAGGCCGCGCCGGATTTGAAACCGGATTTTCTCATTGGCAGCAGCAAGGGCTATTCGATTGCGCGGCGGCTGAAGGTGCCGCTGATCCGCGTCGGTTTTCCGATACACGACCGCATCGGCGGCCAGCGCGTGCTTCATCTGGGCTATCGCGGCGCGCAGGAACTTTACGACCGCATCATCAACGCGCTGCTCGAAGTGAAACAGGAAACCTCACCCATCGGTTACGCCTACCTATGAACACGACCGAAATTGATTTCAGCAACCATCCCTGTTTCAGCAAGGACGCGCACAAAAAATACGGGCGCATCCACCTGCCAGTCGCGCCGCGCTGCAACATCCAGTGCAATTTTTGCAACCGCAAATACGATTGCCTGAATGAAAGTCGCCCCGGCGTCACCAGCACGGTGCTGACGCCGCAGCAGGCCGTGGCGTATCTGGGCAGCGTCGTGGAACAGCGCCCGGAAATTTCCGTCATGGGCATCGCCGGCCCCGGCGACCCGTTTGCCAATCCCGACGAGACGATGGAAACGCTGCGGCTCACGCGGAAGAAATTTCCCAAGATGATTCTGTGCGTCGCGACGAACGGATTGAACGTCACTCCTTACGTTGACGAGATGGCC
>Ga0181516_10001937_pt1 | contig 15249 bp, 13 predicted proteins | sample PEATcosm2014_Bin_25_FD_121104 | JGI IMG/M metagenome (GOLD analysis project Ga0181516, IMG submission 121104) | Peatland microbial communities from MTU Mesocosm Facility, Houghton, MI, USA - PEATcosm2014_Bin01_10_metaG | ecosystem: Environmental > Terrestrial > Soil > Wetlands > Peat | place... | reverse complement strand
TAGTGCCTCCAATTCGGTGCTGAAGCAAGAACGCGTGGAAGTCTGTCTGTAGGGTTATTTCCTGAAAGGAGTTGCCCTATGGAATTCATTCCGCCGTTCTGTCCCAATCGAGACTGCCGGACCCACCGGGAAGAGCTTGAGTCACCGAAATCATGGTTTTTGCCGCGTGGGTACCGTATGACCAAGGTCGTTGGTCCGGTCCGCCGCTTCCAGTGCCGCGTCTGCCGCAAGGGATTCTCAAGCCGCACCTTCGACATTGACTATTGGGTCCACTGCACTGTCGACTACGAAGAGGTCAGAAACCTTCTGGTCGGCGGTTCAGGCCTCAGGCAGGCCTGCCGCACCCTCCGGGTCTCGACAAGACTGTTGGCCAACCGCCACCTGCGGCTCTCCCGCCAGTCCCTGGCCCTCCACAGCCTCTGCCTCGAGGACTTCCGTCTCAACGACTCTCTGGTCCTCGACGGCTTCGAGTCCTTCGCCTACAGCCAGTACTACCCCAACAACCTTCATCTGCTGGTGACCTCCTCGAGTCAGTTCGCCCTGGGCTTCCATGGAGCGGTTCTCAGGCGCAAGGGCAGGATGACGGACAAGCAGCGCAAGATGCGGAAGGAACTCGAAGCCGAGTTCCGGGCGCCTGGCAACGCCATCTTCAGGTCAAGCAAACAATTGCTGGCCTGGGGCTGCCATCTGAGCTTCGGATCGGGGCAGCTTCCCATCCGGATCATCTCGGACAAGAAGAAGGAATACGCCTGGGCTCTCTCTAAGATCGAACCCTACTGCCAGTGGAGGGACGAGGGCCTGCTGGTCCACCAAAGGATCGATTCCAAGGCGCCCCGAACCCTGGACAACCCGCTGTTCCCGGTGAACTACCTGGACCGCCAGCTGCGGAAGGACCTGGCCGAACATGTCCGTGAGAGCGTGCGCTTTGCCCGCCGGATCGAGCACAGCCTCGAGAGGGCGGTGGTGCACCTGGTCCACCACAACTACTTCAAGGTGTTTCGAAACCGAAGCAAGGACAAACGGCTGACCCACGCCGAGAAGGCGGGGATCGACAGAACGCTGATCGAAAGGCTTCGGGAGAGATCACTCAAGGACCGGGCGTTCGGCTGGCGGGTGAACCTGGAGCCTTGGCAGAAGGACCTGTGGTGCCGCCGGATCTCGGTTCCCGTTCACCCGACCACCTCCGTGGCCAGGCACCTGATGACCGCTTAGCGGCCGCACCGGATTGGAGGCACTGCCCTCAGTCATCGTTGACGCGACGGTTGCGCAGGATTTGGGACGCAGCCTTCTTCGCCGCAAGCCGCCTTTGGTTCGACGCCTTGGTGGGTTTGGTCTTACGCCGGGGCTTGGGTCGGTGGAGGGCGGCTTCGATGGTGTGCATCACGCGCTCGACCGCCAGTTCGCGGTTCAGCAGTTGGCTGCGCTCGTCCTGCACCTGGACGATGAGTTCGCCTTCGGTGGTGAGCTTGGCGCCCAGCTTCGCCAGCAAACGCGCGCGTTCCTCGTCGGTAACACCCTCAAGGGCGACGAGGGAGACCCGAAGCAGGGCCTTGGTCGACACCTTGTTCACGTTCTGACCGCCGGGCCCGGACGAGCGCGAGAAGGCTTCGACACCGTTGACCTCGATCCATTTCCTGACGGCGGGCACATCCATGGCCCGATGATGGTCCGGGTCGGTATCGTTGGTCAACCTTGCGGCGGCGCCCTATAATCGGAGCATGGCGAGCCAAGAATCCCGGAAGGAAGAGCGTTGGGTGTGGGGTCTCTCCGGCCTGCTGGTCACCGCCAGCGTCGCGGTCATTTGGACTGTGTTTCTGACGGCGTCGTTCACGGACAGGCAGCGCACCGAGGCGCTCCAGGGCGAGCGTTGCCTCAACACCGCCACAGCCCTGGCTGGGAACCTGGGCAACGTGCTCGCCGACAGCAGGCTGGCGCTGACCATTCTTTCCATGCAGATCGAGTTCAACCCTCGCCTGGACCCGCTCAAGGCGGAAGCGTTCACGACCTTCGCACGGGTCATTCGGGAACACAGCCAGCAAGGCCTTGACGTGCGTGTCGTCGATGGTTCGGGGCGCCTGCGGAACCTGGGTCCCCCCTCCGCCCAGACGCCCGTGTATGTGGGCGACCATGACGCTTTCGCTGTGCAGGTGCCTTACCCTGGGGTGGGGTTTTACGTCGGCAGCCCCTACCGCGACGAGGGCGGCGGATGGAGCCTTGACTTGTCGCTGGCCGCGCCGCCCAACCGGGGGGGCATTACCGCCCTGGCCGTGGGGCTGGGGTTTTCGGCGGTGAACGGCATGGTGGCCTCGTTGACGGACCGGGGAGGGGAGGAGGTCTCGCTGTACCGCCACGACGGAGTGCTCCTGTACCTGCACCCCCTTCCCGAAGACTTTCCCCGCACTGCCAACGATGAGCTGGCGCGCGAGCTGCTGGGCACCCGTACGCCCGAAGGCCTGCTCGAGGGTCCCGGCGTGACGGCGTACCACATGGTCGACAAGGTACCTCTGTGGGTGGTCGTCTCGCGGCCGAAGATGGCTCAGCTCGAGCTGTGGGACGACAGGTTCGTCGGCCAGCTGCTGCTGATCGTGCTCCTCACTGGTCTTCTTCTGGCCTCGACCCTCGGAGTCCTGTACTTCCTGAGCAGGTTGAGGCAGCTCAGGGTCGCTCAGGAGAGGCTGGCGCGGGTCGACCCGCTCACGGGATTGCTCAACCGGCGCGCCTTCCTCGAGCGTTGCGACCAGGAGCAACTGCGCAATGTGAGGCACCCTGGGCGCCTGAGCCTCGTCATGCTCGACCTGGACCACTTCAAACTCGTGAACGACCAGTTCGGCCACCAAGCCGGAGACCAGGCGCTGAAGGATTTCTCGGCGGCCGTGGTCAACACGGTGCGCGTCACCGACGTGCTGGCCCGGGTCGGAGGCGAGGAGTTCGCCGTGCTGATGCTCGAGACCAACCTCGACAAGGCCGTGGAGATCGCCGAGAGGATCAGGGTCGACGTGGCTGCCGTCGCGCTGCCCCAGGGCTTCCTGACCACCAGCCTCGGTGTGGCCGAGTGGGACGGCGTGGAAACCTTCGAAGCGTGGTTCGCCCGGGCCGACAAGGCCCTGTACCGCGCCAAGGAAGCCGGCCGCAACCGGGTGGAAGCCGCGCTGTAGGACCTCAGGTCACCCGAACAAAGGTTCCAGGAACTCCAAGCGGTGCGCCACGGGGTCGGTGAGGACCTCGATGCCCAGGGGGAGGGCCCACCGGGGGTCAGTGTGGCCGAAGTCGAGGTCGGCGACGATGGGGAGCGCGGCCGCGCCCCACTCCTCGGCGACCACGCCGCGGACCACACGGTGCAGTTCGGCGCTCTCGGCGGCGGTGTAGTCCTTGGGGCGGCCGATCCAAAGTGCCGACAGCCGCGAAAACACGCCCTGGGCTCCGTAATTGCGCAGCCAGTACATAACCTGCCGGGGCAGGGGTTTCTCCTCCGAGGTCTCAAGGAACAGGACGCGGCCCGTCCAGAACTCGGCGACGGGCCAGTACCTTGTCCCCTTGAGCATCTCGAGCACCTCGAAGCACCCGCCCCACAGCCGCCCCCGGCTCGGGACCGAGCCCTGGAGCCAGGTGAAACCAGGGTTGGTGTGGCGCTCCTGAATCTCGTTGGTCTTGTTCGCCCAGTCGCGGTACCCGTGGGTCCACGTGGGGAAGGGCTCGAGGGCCGGCGTGGCGCCGTCGAACCAACCCCGGTGCCACGCGACGGCCTCGGGGAACGAGTCGAGCTGGGCGAAGCCCGACATCACGGAGTTCGCGTAGTAGGTCACCAGGCCGTTGAGGTTGAGCCACGTGAGGTACGCCGTCGCGTCGGAGTAGCCCAGCACGGGTTTCGGGTGCGCACGGATGAGCTCGAGGTCGAGGAAGGGGAGAAGGCGAACCGCGTCGGAGCCACCGATTGCCGATACGACCAGCTCGACCTCGGGGTCGGCGAAGGCAGAGTTGAAGTCGCGGGCGCGTTCCTCGGGGTGGGCGTCGAGGAAGGCCGCGTCCTTGCGGGTGCTGGGAAACTCGCGGATTCGGAAGCCGAAGCGGTCCTTGAGCACCGTAAGCCCGGCTTCGAATACGGCGGGAAAGGCGGCAGGGCCTCCCCACGAGGGAGTCAGTACCGCAACGACGGCCCCGGGGCGGGGACGGGGGGGTTTGATCATTCCCCACCTTACACCGGAGTGGGGAAAAGACTCACGCGAGTTTCACATATTTCTGACACGAACGATCTACCATCCCTCCATGGAACCGTCGAACGCGAGCCACCGGCTGAAGAGTCTCCTCGCCGCCGCCCCCCGCCGCCCGGTGGGTCCGGACGAAAAGTTCGTGATTCTGAGCGACCTGCACATGGGCGACGGCGGCCGCAACGACGACTTCGTCCACAACGGTCCCCTGTGCCTCGAGGCCCTCGAGCACTTCTACCTGGCCAAGGGCTACACCCTCATCCTCAACGGCGACGTCGAGGAACTGTTGCGCAACTCCAAAACCGACATCGAGAAGGCCTGGCGGCCGGTGTACGAACTCTTCGACGGCTTCCGGGCCCAAGACAGGCTGGTCTGGCTCCAGGGCAACCATGAGATCCTCCCCGAGGAAATCCGCACGGGCACCCGGCCGGGCTGGTTCGACGGCGAGAGCCTCGTCCTCGAGTTCACCCACGGCACGATCTTCCTGTTCCACGGCCACCAGGCAGGTGTCGCCAACTCGGGCCGGTTCAACGGGCTGATCGGGCTCAGCCTCAAGGTGTTCGCAAACTCCCTGGGCATCGGCAACCGCTCCATTGCCCACGATTCGGTCAAGAAATTCAAGCTCGAAAAGGCCGTCCATGACTTTTCTCGGGTCGAGAACGTGGTCTCGATCATCGGCCATACCCACAGGCCGCTCTTCGAGTCGCTGTCGAAGAAGGAGTCGCTTGCCATCCGCCTTGAGAGGCTGTGCCGCGACTACACCCGGGCCGACGAAGCAAGGCGCCTGCGCATCCGTGCCGCCGTCCGAGACCTCAAGGACGGCCTGGCCAACCCCTCGTCCAACGGGTCGGGATTGGCCACCACGGTGTACGGCAACCTTCCCGTGCCCTGCGTGTTCAACTCGGGGTGTGCCGTGGGCAAGCGGGGGTTCACCACTCTCGAGATCAAGAACGGCAAGATCGCGCTTGTGTTCTGGTCGTCGCCCGAGCGTTCGAAGCTTCCGGCCGCCTACAACGAATACAAGCCCAGCCGCCGCTTCGGCGCCGGAGCCTATCGGACCATCCTAAGGCGTGACGGACTGGACTACGTCTTCTCAAGGATTCACTTGTTGGGGGAACCATGAAAATCGCGTACGCCTGCGCGGGGGAGGGGTTCGGACACGTCTCAAGGCTGACGACCCTGCTTCCCCATCTCGAGAGCCGGCACGAGGTCGGCCTGTTCCTTCCGCCTTCGGTGGAGGGCTTCCTGCGCGCCAAGGTTGGGCCCCGCCCGTGGGTGCCCATCCCCGGGCTGCACTTTGTCCACCGGGGCGACAAGATCCTCGCCCAGGAATCGCTGGTCACGGGCCTGCCGGTAGCCCTTGCCTTTCCGTTTACAGTCGCCCGGCTGGCCCGCAAGCTCAAAGCCGGGGGCTACCAGGCCGTCATCTCGGACTTTGAGCCGCACATGGCTTGGGCCGGGCGGCTGGCGGGCCTGCCCGTGTTCCAGCTCAACCACCCCGGCATCATGACGCGGGTGCGCGAACACACGCTTTTTGCGTGGCTGGGAGCCCTGGGCACCCGGCTCATGGAGGGGCCCTGGGACCAGCGCATCCTCGTCTCGTTCTTCAACGGCGACGTGGGTCCCCTGCTTCGTCCCGCGCTGCGGCGCCGGCGCCCCCGGGACCGGGGCACCGTGGTCGTCAACGTGAAAGAAAGCTACCGCGCCCAGGCCCTGGCCATCCTGCGCAAGTTCCCCCAATGGAACTGGAAGGTCTTCCCCTCCCCCGGGGGCGACTTCGACACGGCGCTGCTCGACTGCACCGCAGTGGTGAGCCCGGCCGGGCACCAGGTGCTGGCCGAGGCGCTGGCCCTCGGCAAGCCCGTCCTCGCCCTGCCCCTCGACGGGCAGCCCGAACAGCACCTGAACGCCGTGAAGCTTCTGGCCACGGGCCGAGGCCGGGTCGGGTCGCTGGCCACCCTTGAAAGCGATTTGCGCGCCTTCTTGGCCGACCTGCCGCGCCTGCGCTCGGGGGGCCCCCTGCCCGCCGGTTACAACCTGCAGGACGGCACCCCGGCGCTGCTTGCCAAGTTTGAGATCTTCCTCGCCGAACGTGTTACCGTACGGCATGCAGGCTGAATACCGGCTCGCCCTCGATCACCGTGTGGTTGGTTCGATTCCTCCGTGGTTCCTGTCGCTCACGATCGACACGTCGGTGCTCATCGGCGGGCGATGGTGGGGTGAAAGCCGGGGGACCAAGGAGGGTCTGTCCCTCGACCGCGTCGACCCCCTCGACCTGGGCAACCCCGAACTCGCGCGGTGGGCGGCGCCGTTGGCCCCCGCAGTGGTCCGGCTGGGAGGCACCGAGGCCGACCGGATCCGCTACGGCTTCCGGCACGACGGGATGCAAACCGAACCTCCCCGCGAGGCCTTCGTGCTCACCGGCAAGCTTTGGGAGCGCTTCAACCGCTGGGCTTCCGACCAGGGATTCCAGGTGCTGTTCACGGTGTCGGCCGGCCCCGAGTCCCGGGACTCAGACGGCCGCTGGTCGCCCAAGGGCGCCGAGAGGCTGATCCGCAATACAGTGCGCAAGGGCTACCCGGTGGTGGGCTGGGAGTTCGGCAACGAGGTCAACGCCTACCCGTTCCTGTACGGCTGGCGGCGCTCGGTGACCAACCGCCGCTACCTCGAAGACTTCGCCGTGTTCGCCGACCTGGTCCGCAGGCTCGCGCCGGGGACCAAGACCGTGGGACCCGCGTCGGCCGTGTGGCCGCTGATCGGTGAGCCCAACCCTCTGCTGCCCGCCCTGGGCCGCAGTCCCGTGTCGGCCTTCCTCGACGTGATGAGCTTTCATTTCTACCCCCAGCAGTCGAGCCGGGGCCGGGTCGCCGTGCGCCGCGCCAGGGAAACCACCCTGCTCAATGCGCGCAGCCTCGATGGCGCCCTGCGCTGGGTGAGGCACGGCCGCAAGAGCCTGGCCCGGGGCCCCGCAGCCAAGGCGCCCCTGTGGCTGACCGAGGCTGGGCACGCGCTGTACGGGGGTGAGCCGGGGCTGTCGGACACGTGGCTTTCGACGCCTTGGTGGTTGGACCAGCTGGGCCTTCTAGCCCACGCCGGGGTCGAGGCCGTTTTCAGGCAGTCGCTGGTGGGCGGGGATTACGGGTTGCTCGGCGAGGACTTCTCGCCCCGGCCCGACTACTTTGCCTCGGTGCTCTGGAAGGCGCGGATGGGCCCCCTGGTCCACCCCAAACCGGAGGTGAGCGGCCCCGACAGGCGCCTGCGGGCGTGGCACCACGGACGCCCCGACGGCACCTCGTGCCTGCTCCTGGTCAACCTGCACCGCCGCCGCTGGGCCTCGGTGACCGTGCCGGGCGACGTCCGAGGGGTGCTGGTCCTGGAACCCGAGGAGTCGCTGCGTTCTCAAACGGCGGTACTGAACGGGGTGCCGCTTCGGGGGGCCGCGGGTCTGGCCGCCGTGCAAGGGTGCGGTGCGGGCCCCTTCGTCCCCGGGCCCGTCCACCTGCCGCCTCTGGGGTGCGCGTTCGTGGAGCTGTCACGGGCGGCGCCGCAGGAACCGCTCAGGCTTTCTCGTGACAGTTGAACATCCACCAAACCCCGTACCTGTCCTGAAGCTGACCGTAATAGTCGCCCCAGAACTGGTCTTGGAGCTCCATCCGCACCGTGCCGCCCGCGCCCAGGCTGGCGAACAGGAGCCGGGTCTCGGCCCTCGTGTCGAGCTCGAGGGTCAGGTGCACGTTGTTTCCCGTGACCAGGGTCATCCCCAGCTGCGACGGCGCGTCGGCCCCCATCAGCACGTGGCCCCGGGGGAGGGGGAGAGCGACGTTGATGACCAGCTCGGAAACCCCGGGCGGGAGCGGCGCCTGGCCGGGGGCGGCGGGTAGATCTTTGAACTTCATGAACGGACGGCTGAACTCGGTGCCGAAGACCGACTTGTAGAAGAGGAACGCCTCTTCGCACTTGCCGTCGAAATTGAGGTACGTGCTGACCCTTGCCATGGAGGTCTCCTTGAGGAACGATCGTACCAGCCGCAGCAGAAAGCGTTCAAGGGTGGGGAGGCGACGCGCTTTCCCTCTGCATCAAACGCGTCGGGATGATGACCCGCTTTCCAATGGTCCGCGCCGTCCGCAGCCTCTCATCGACCAGCTCGACGGCGGCCTCACCCATGTACTGGATGTAGAGGTGAACCGATGTCAGCGGCGGAACCAGAAACTGCGCCTGCGCGATGTCGTTGAACCCCACCAGACTCACGTCAGCGGGGATGCGCAGGCCCTTTTCGGAACACGCCTTGTAGCAGCCGATGGCCAGGTCATCGTTGGCCACGAACACGGCAGTGGGTCTGTCAGCGCCCGCCATGAGTTCGCCCATGTGCCGGTGGCCGGCCGCTGGCGTGTACGCCCCGCGTTTGACCCAGTCGGGGCGGAACAGACCGCGGCCGCCCAGGTGCTCGGCGAAGGTCGCGTGGCGGACATCGTCCCGGGGACGCCCATGGAGGTCGGTGTCGATGCCCCCGATGAATCCAATCTTGCGGTGGCCCAGGGCGAGCAGGCAGTCCAGGGCCTGGAGGGTGGCCTGACCGTACTCGATGACCACCGAATCCACGTCATCGCCCGGCGGCGAAGAATCCAAGAAGCAAAGAGGCTTGTGGAACCGGCGGACGACCTCGATATCCTGAGGGAAGAACAGCCCCAGGCACACCACAGCGTCCAGGCCGAGGGCGGCTTCGGGCCGGGCGTCCTTGGCGATCCGCCTTGACTTGAAGCCCCGGACCTTGAGGTGCTGCTCGAGGGCCAGACGCATCGAAAGGTAGTAGGTGTCCTGCAACTCCTCTTCAAGGGAGTAGGAATAGCAGAGGCCAACCTTCCACGCCGACTGTCGCCGGTTCTTGGTCCTCGGTTCGTAGGCGAGGCTCTCGGCGGCTTCGAAGATGCGCTTGCGGGTGGAGTCGGCCACGCGCAGGGTTTCGTCGTAGTTCAGGACCCGGGACACCGCCGACGGCGAAATTCCGCAAAGTTCCGCGATCTGCTTAATTGTGGCCATGGTTCTCCTTCGCTTGTCTCAGTCCGGGTCTGAGCTCGGCGACGAGGATGGCCGCGAACACAAGGGCCGACCCCGCGAGAGTTCGAACGGTCAGGACTTCGCCAAGCAGCAGGGCCGAGAATCCGGCGCCGAACACGGCCTCGGTCGATAGTATCACAGCGGCCCGGGTCTGGGTTGTCAGCTTCTGCGACACGGTCTGGAGGAGGAAGGCCGCGGCGGTGCTCACGAAACCCAGGTAGACCACGGCACCCGCCGATGCGGCCAGGTCGGCACCGCCCTTGTGGTCGGTGAACCCCGACAGCGCCGCCGCTCCGGCCGCCAAGACGGCGAGCAGGGCCGCGACGCTCATCTGGACCAGCGTGAGTCCCACCGCGTCGCTCCCCCGGCACAGAAATTCGCCGGTAAAGAAGATATGCAGGGCGAAGCCCACGGCGCAGACCAGAGTCAGGCCGTCTCCAAGCTGTAGGCCGCCGTCTCCGTTCCACGAGATGAGCGCCACTCCCGCCAATGCCAAGACGGCCCCGGCCAGCCCGAAACCGTCGAGCCGCCGGCGAAACAGGATCCACCCCAAGAAGGGGACAAGGATGACGTTCACTGCCGTGAGAAAGGCGTTCTTCGCCGGCGTGGTGAATACAAGTCCGACGGTTTGAAACAAGAAGGCCAGGTAGAGGAAGAGGCCCAGGACGGCGCCCCGGATCAGGGTCGGGCGGTCCAAGCAGGCCCAGTGCCGGCGGTAGAGCACGCCCAGGACGAACGCCGCCACCACGAACCGACCGGCCATGGCCTCGTAGGCGGTCAGCTCTCCCAACGACAGGTTGCTGGCCACGAAGCCGCCCCCCCAGATGAGGGCCACCGCCAACAGCCCGAGGTCACCTCGCCAGCTCCGCACGGCCGGCCTCCTCGAGCAACAGCATAGTCACTCCCGCAGTCCAGCTGAACGCCGCATCAGACAGTCCTTCCCCCGTCAGCGGCTCGAAGTTCTCGGCCATCCCTCCCCGGCGGCCGAGTGCGAGGAACTTTCTCGTGAGCCGGTCGGCGGCGGCTTCGAAGCCCGCCTCCCGCAGCGTCTCGACCAGCACGTAGGTCGGCGCTGCCCAGACGGGACCAAGCCAATAGCCCTCGGGGCGGAAGAAGGAGCTCACTGGGGCCTCGGTCGCCAGCCCCCACGGGGTTTCAAACTCGCGTTCCAGCCGCACCACCAGGGCCGTCACCTTGCCGCGGTCCAAGCGCCGGTGGACCAGCAGGGGCAGGAACAGGAGCAGGCTGTCCCGGGCAGCGATGGGCTCGTCCTCTGGCTGCTTGCGGGCGAAGAAGCCCCCCTCGTCGCAAAGCCGGGCCAGCATCAAAGCCGCGAGGGCGTCGGCACGGCGCCTGTGCGCATCCCCCTCCCCGACCCGGCCCAGCTCGTCGGCCCAGCCGCCCAAGACTTCGAGCTGCCGGATCAGCCACGCAGCGAGGTCGGGGGACTCGACGGGCACCCCGCCGTGAAAAACAGAGGCGTTGTCCCAGCCCGAGTCGTTGCCGTGGAAGTAGACGGGAAGGGTGCCGGGCCGCAGGACCCGCCGTTCAAGCCAGAAATCGGTGTTGCGGGTCAGGGCCCAGTAGGCTGTCTCGAGCCGGCAGCTCGACCAGGGCCTGGAGTCCCTCCGCCTGTACCGCTCAAGGATCCAGCCGTAGACGGGCGGCTTGGCGCAGTTGAAGGACAGGAACTTGTCGTTGAGGAAGTCGGGAAAGGCGCCGCTCTCGTGCTGGCGGTCGAAGAACAGCTGGAACTGCGCCCAAGCCAGGTCGGGGTGGGACGAGGCCAGGGCCAGGGCGTTGAACGCGTTGTCCCAGCTCCATATGTTCTGCATGGCGTTTTTCGACATGTAGACGGCCGGGGAGGTCAGCAGGCCGCAGGGGGCAACCGTGACGACCAAAGCAGGTACGCCGCCAGGTCGCGAAGGTCGTCATAGCCCGCCGGGCCGCCCGGGAGCGCGGACTTCCAGGCCGAATACTCGCCCTTCACCCGACCCCAGGCCTGCTCGAAGCCTTCGACGGCGCCCTCGGGCGGGGCGACAACCTTGAAGCTTTCCCACGCACCCTCTGCCTCCCCCCCCTCGGGGTTCCACCTGAGGCTCAGGGTCTGGTTGCCCACTTGAGCCCAGGGACCATCGAAGAAAAGCCCCCCCTCGGGGACGCGGAGACGGTACTTCACTTCCTTGGTGTAGAAGTCGTACTGCCAGGTTTCGGGGCCCAGGCGGAAGAAGCTGTCGTAGCGTCCTTTCTCGGCGGTGAGCACGAGGCTCAGACCGGAACAGCGAAGGTGGAGCCGCTCGGGGGTGCCGAACGAAAACTCCACGGTGCCGCCTTGGGCCCGGAGGACCAGCCGGGTCTCGTCGGCCTCGACAGTGCAAGGAACTTCGACGCCCCTGCGGGCGGCGGTCAGGCGGAACGCCCTCGAGGGCGTCTCGTCGCCGCCGTGAAGGTCGCGAAGCCAGAGGGCGCCGGCTTCATCGAGCGACAAGGCGAGGAAGGAGCCGTACCGGCTGAAAGGCACTTTGGCCAGGTCGAGTCGCATTCAGTTCTCCCCTCCGACCGGCAAGCCCGCTAGGGTCAGGTCCAGCAGAAAGGCCTCGAGGCCCAGGCGGTGGGGCGCCAGGGCCTCGGGACCGCAGCTGTTGCTCCCCAGACCGAGCTGCCTGACATCGACGTGAACCACCGTCGCCCCGCACCTCTGGATCTCGTTCGGGTGCCGCGCCTGGGCCAAGGCGTCGACCGTGTAGTCGTGGGCGCTGAACAGCACGGGGCGGGCCGAGCGGACCTCCAGCCCCCGGGTCCCGTCGTGGATTCGGAACCAGCGGGTATCCCCCCGGGCCCCGTTTTCCTGGGGACGACCGTACGGCGTGTGCATGGCCGCCACCGTCGACGACCACAGCCCCACGAAGACTCCCTGCTGGGCGTCGGGGTACGATTCGCCGGGGCCCCGGCCGAACCACCGTACCCGGTCCAAGTCCCCCGGCAGGTGGAAGACGATCCCGAGGCGCGGCACGAGTTCGGGGACCAGGGTCGACCTCACGACGGGCGTCCCTTCCAGAGCCAGAGCGAGCGACCCGTCGCACCTCAGCCGCCATTCCCATACCAGACGGAAACCCCACCCCGAGTTGGCCGTGCCGAAGTAGGTCTGGGCCCGCACCTTCACGCTGTCCCCGTGGTGCGACCAGCCAAAGCTCTCGAGCTGCTCGGATCCCAAGGGAAGGAAGTGCTCCTTGGTCCACGCGTCCGTCTTGTGCATGTCGTTGTCGATAGGGGCGCGCCAAAGCGTGAACGCCGGGCCGCGATCCATCAACCGGCGGCCGCCGGCCGAGTAGGCGGCCAACCGGCCCCTCACCTTGTCGAACGCGACCTCGGCGTCCCCCGCCTTCAAGACGAGGGAAACCGAGGTTTCCTCGGCCTCGGGGCTGCCTCCGACGGTTGGCGGGACAACGATGGTCACGTGGCCGGGAAGCCGAAACTGCGCTCGGGCCACCCGATGGCCCGCAGGGGCAAAGCCGAGGGGCCGGGCCAAGGCGGCCGTCACGTTCAAATGCCGGTCCCCGCCGCCGATGGTTTTGGGCAGCTCCAGGACCACCTTCCCGCGCGCGCCGGGCCGCAGGTGCCCGACGGTGAAGACCCCGGTGGGGCCGGTCCCGTTGGTCAGCAGCTCCCACGAGAAGGTCAGGTGGTCGAGGGACAGGAAGTCGTAGCGGTTCTGGACCTCGAGGACCAGGTGAGCCGGGTCGTGCGAGGTGGGGACGAACTTCACTGGCTCAAACACAGCCTTGACGGTCACGAGGGCCGGCGAGGGGGTCGAGTCCGAAAACAGCAGCCCGTCCAGGCAGAAATTGGCGTTGTTCGGCGCGTCGCCAAAATCGCCGCCGTACTTGTAGTAGACCTGTCCGGCCGCGTCCCGGGCCTCGAGCCCGTGGTCGCGCCACTCCCAGATGAAGCCGCCCTGGAGCTTGGGGTACTTCTCGAACAGCGCCTCGTAGGCTTCAAGGCCACCCGGACCGTTGCCCATGGCATGCCCGTATTCGCACAGAATGTGGGGCTTGGTCCGCTCTGAGTCGGCGCCAAGCCGCTCCAGCACGGAAGGCCCAGTGTACATCGTCGAATGGAAGTCGCTGGCCACCGCCTGCTTGTCCCCTTCGTAGTGGACGGGGCGGCTTGGGTCCAGCTCCTTGCAGCGCCTGGACATGGCCACGAAGTTCGCGCCGAAGCCCGACTCGTTCCCCAGGCTCCAGACGATCACCGACGGATGATTCCTGTCCCGGGCCACAAGGCGCTCGATCCTGTCGACGTAGCTGGCCTCCCACCGGGGGTTGTTAGAAAGCCAGTCCTCGTCCCCGGTCAGCTCGACGCCGTGGCACTCCAAGTCGGCCTCGTCGATGACGTACAGGCCGTACTCGTCGCAGTAATCGTAGAACTCCTCCTGCGAGGGGTAATGGGCCGTCCGGACGGCGTTGAAGTTATTCTGCTTCATCATCAGCACGTCACGCTTCAGGGCTTCGGTCGAGATCGTCCGGCCCCCCTTGGGATCGACATCGTGATGGTTGACGCCCCGGAACCGGACGCGCCGGCCGTTGACCCTGAGCGCCCCGTCGCGCACCTCGACCTGACGGAACCCGACCCGCTGGGCCGTGGCGGCCGACACGCCGTCGGCGCCTGTCACTGTCAAGACCAGGGTGTACAGGGAGGGGGTTTCGGCGGTCCAGTGCGCGGCCGACTCCACCGCGATGTCCAGGACCGCGGCTCCCCGTGCACCGCCGGCCAGGTCCACCGCCTCGGACGAACGCGCCACGGGCCTCCCCGACGGATCGAACAGCTCGGCGCTCAGCGTGAGTTCCGCCCGCCGGCGCAGCCGGTTGGCAACCCGGGCCTCGACGGTCAAGACGGCGCCGTGGTAGGCAGAGTCGAAGCTTGTGTGAAGGCGCAGGTCCTCAAGACCCGCCGGCGGATTCTGGTGGAGCTCCACCGAACGGAAGATCCCTGACAGCCACCACATGTCCTGGTCCTCGAGGTAGCTTCCGTCGGACCACTGCACGACCCTCACCGTGATCTGGTTTTCCCCGGGCCTGAGCGCGTCGGTGACGTCGAACTCCGAGGGGAGGCGGCTGACCTTGCTGTAGCCAATCCTCACGCCGTTGATCCAGACCTCAAAGGCGCTGTCGACGCCGCCGAAGTGCAGAACTGTCCGGAAGTCCGCGCCGGCGCGCGCCCAGCGGAAGGTCCGCCGGTAGAGTCCCGTGGGATTGTCCGACGGCACGAAGGGCGGATGGATGGGGAACGGGTAATAGACGTCGGTGTAGTGGGGCCGGCCATAGCCGGCCAGCTGCCACATCGAAGGCACCGCGAGGGCGTCCCAGCGGCTGTCGTCGAACCCCGGCTCGGCGAAGCCCTGGGGGCTGAACTCGGGGGCTTCAAGGTACAGGAACCGCCAATCGCCGTCGAGGCTCTGCCAGCCCAGGCTCAGGGTCTTGTCGAAGGTGCGGGCCGCGGCTTCGTCTCTCCAGAGGCGGAACGACGTCCGGGCGGCGAGGCGGCCTTGGTGGGACGTCTCAAGGTCTTCCCAGAGCTTGGGAACGCGGTTGGTGCGGGTTGGCATGGGTAGGCTCCGTTACTTGATGGCACCGCTGATTCCTTCGACGATGGACTTCTTGGCGAAGACGAAGGCGGCCAGGGGTGGCAGGATCATGAGCAGGGTGATACACATAATGGGGATGATCTGGGTCTCGTGGACGCCCTTGAAAGACGCAAGCCCGAGCGCCAGGGTGTACTGGGACCTGTCCTGCAGGAAGATCAGGGGGCCCAGGTAGTCGTTCCAGACGGTCAGGACGTTGAGGACGGCGATCAGGGCCAGCGGAGCCTTCATGATGGGCACGAAGATCCGCCAGTATGTTTGGAAGGGGCCGGCCCCGTCGATCTTGGCGGCGTTCTCGATGTCCCTGTGGATACCCATCAGGAACTGGCGCAACAGGAAGATGTAGTA
>Ga0181516_10001932_pt1 | contig 15280 bp, 11 predicted proteins | sample PEATcosm2014_Bin_25_FD_121104 | JGI IMG/M metagenome (GOLD analysis project Ga0181516, IMG submission 121104) | Peatland microbial communities from MTU Mesocosm Facility, Houghton, MI, USA - PEATcosm2014_Bin01_10_metaG | ecosystem: Environmental > Terrestrial > Soil > Wetlands > Peat | place... | reverse complement strand
GGATACATGGGCAGCAGATAGCGGGTGAGCAAGGCCCCGCCCAGCACGCTAAAGAGCAGCGCATTGGCCACCAGCAACAGAAAGATGCGCCAGCGCGCCGGCAGGCTGATTTGGGCGCGAGCGTGGCCGTCGGCATCGAGCCGCGGCTTCAGCAGCATGGCCGCAAAAGTCATAATGACCGGCACAAACAGGTTCATATGCGCGGTAAGGTGCAGCAGCCGGTGCCCGAAGGCGGCAAGGAACCGCACCGGCGCCAGGTTGGCCTGGGCGTTGTAGCGCAGGAACTCCGGATTGCCGAAGAAAAAGCCAGTCTTGGCGTAGTGCCAGGCATACCAGGCAGCCAGCGGGAGCGCGCAGCAGGCCAGCCACGCCGCCTCGCGCCACTGCCGAAAGCGCGCCGGCGGCCGAACCAGGCAGCCCTCCACAAAATTCAAGCCGGCCAGCGCGAGTGGAATGACGATGGCCGTCTCCTTGCACAACGCGGCCGCGGCAAACCAGGCGGCGGCAGTCCACGGTTTGCGGTTGTGATCGGGCAGGGAATAGACAAATCCCCACAGCGTGCAGGCGGCCGCAAAGATGTCCGCATGGGCCAGCGTGCTTTGCGCAAACCAGATGGGGTAGAGGGCGGTCAGGACGACCACCCAGAAGGCGACCGCGCCAACGCCCACCAGGCGCATCACGAGCCGCCAGACGCCGAGCAGGCCGAAGGCGGCCACGATGAGTACGGCTTCGCGGGTGACCTCCGGATAAAAACCGGAGACCTTCCACCACAGCGCCAGGTAGATGCTGGGCAGCGGCGGATGCGCGTTGGTGAGCGTGCTCACGGGAATCAGCGAGCCGGTGCGGAAAAAGTCCCACGCCGCGGGAATATAGTATCCGGCCTCGTCCCAGTAATAGGGCAGGCGCAGCAGCGTAAAGTGGCTGGCATAGAGCGCCGCAAAAATCACCGGGAAGACCATCCAGGTGGGAAACGGCGCATCCAGCCGCGGCTGCAGGAGTTGTTTCAGGCGCACGCGCGGACTCCTGGGCTTAGTTGACGGGTCCCTGCGGGAAGTTGTGGCTCTGCGGCTCCAGGTTGAGGGTGCCGAATGCCTGCTCGTACTGGGCGAGGTTCTGCCCCAGCACGTTCCACAGGGCCTTGGCCTGCTGCGGACTGACGAAGACGGCATTCTGGTTCTTGATGGTGACCTGTTCGGGGCTCTCGCTGGATGCCAGGCCAAAAACGAGCTGGAAATCCCACACGCTCACACGAACCTGCACGCTGTTGGCGTAGGTCTCGCGGTAGTCGGGGGCAAGGGAGAGATTCAATTGAGGCTGTTGCGCCGTTGGACTCATGGTCTCATCAGATTACTCCGGTTGGGGCGGCGATGGCTGTGAGACTGCGGGAGGCTATCGGGGGAAAGGCTGGTGCGAAGGGGGGACTCGAACCCCCGTGGATTGCTCCTCCAGATCCTGATAGGGACTCTTCCACCTTCGATGGGAATAGGTGGCAGTTGAATTGGCGGGAGATTTGCGGCGTCGACGCCCGGATTTTATGGTGCGGAAGGCGGGACTTGAACCCGCAAGCCTTGCGGCGCTAGCTCCTAAGGCTAGTGTGTTTGCCATTTCACCACTTCCGCACACGTCGGATGACTTAAACATCATGGCCCCGGCTTGATGACCATCTGCAACTTGCCGCTGCAGTCTTGTCATTCCCCGAAAGGCCGACCGGCGAGCGGCGTTTTCGACACGGCCAATACCATGCTGACGAAAGCCCAAACAAGAATACGGCGTCACCTTGAGGGTTCCGGTTTCCTCAAAGTCAAGCGGCTCAGCGGCGGCCAACCGTCACCCACTCAACTCTAGATGCAAATGTGCACTCTTGCAAGGGTCGCCAAGAGCTTCGACTCGGGGCGGCAACGCTGCGACCAGGTAAAGTCTCACACGGCCACTTGGTAGAACCCTTTGGCCGGCTCGAGATCGTTCAATGCAGCATCGGGGGTCGTGGGCGGCCAGTGCCAACGGGGCCCGGCTGACGGGCAGGATCACCTTCTGAATGAGTGTGTCTTCGGGATAATCCTTACTAAGCCTGGAAATCAGCGGAAGAGCGTCGGCTTTGTCGTTAACCAGCGCAGCGGCCACCACCGCCGAAGTCAGCGTCGGCTTGGTGCGGTCCAGGCAGAGCGCAAAGCTCACCGTATGCGCTCCATCCTCGGTCATGCCGGCCATAGCGCGGCCCGTGACCAGGCCCAGCAACCGGTTGGTCCGGGCGTCCGGAGACTTGAGAATGGCGGCCTCGGCGGCCGATCTTCTCCAGGCTTCTCTGCTTGCGTGTTCTGAGTAGCCAGAACCGCTGAACGACATAGGACGCGATCGAACTCCAGCGTGCAATAGCCTGCAATGGCCTGGACAATCGCACGGACGCCCTTGCCGATTATTTCGAGCATTCTGCTAACTTGAATCCAGGTCCAGAGCAGACAAACTTGACTCAGATCCCCTCGGCGCATAATGCCCGATCGCCAATGGGTACAACGCAGCATTTTTCCGCTTTCTTGTTTTGGAAGTCGAAACGTTCGACTAAACATATGAAAATAAATAGTTTATTGTCGCCAAAAGGGACGAAAACACGAATTTGCCACTTTTTTGGCTGTGAAACTGTGAGACTGTGACCGAATCGCCCTCCGTTCATGCGATAGCCCTGCTGCAACGGTCAACGGCAAACATGGCATGTACTGCATTTGTGGTAACCTATTTTCTGTTAGTTCAGGACGGCAAGCTATGGAAAGCGTTCGATCCCCACGAGCCGCCCCAATGCACCCCTAAATCGATTGCCAAGCAGTAATTAAGGGAATTCTTCTTCATAGCAGATGACCCAGGAAAATACAGAGCTTGACGTGTTGCCTTCCCCGCTTCCGGCGGGGTTGTTTGCCTTTGCGCCGCGCCGCGGCCTGACCAACGGACATCTGCAGACGATTGTGGGCAATTACCTGCCCCGGCCGGCGTTTCTGGTTCCCTCCACCGCGGAACTTGTGGAAGTGGACCCCGCGGACGGCAGCCGCGTGATGTGCCATTGCCACTGGCAGCCCGAAGAGGTGCGGGCCCGGCGGCTGACGGTGGTGCTGGTGCATGGGTTGGAGGGCTCCTCGGAATCCGGGTACATTTGCGGCGTCGCGGCCCGCGCATGGGCGGCCAACTGCAACGTCGTCCGCATGAACATGCGCAACTGCGGCGACACCGACCTGTTGACGCCCACGCTTTACCACTCCGGCCTCTCGGGCGACGTGGGCGCTGTGGTTCGCCACTTTACCGAGCGATTTGCGCTGCAGCGCGTGGCCCTGGTGGGCTACTCGATGGGGGGCAACCTGGTGCTGAAGCTGGCAGGCGAGTGGGGCGCCGGCGCGGCGCTGTGCGGAGTTGCCGCGGTGTGCCCGGCGATCGACCTTGCGGCCGGCTCCGACGCGCTGCACGAACCGGTGAACCGCCCCTACGAGTGGCACTTCCTGGGCAACTTGATGCGGCGATTCTATCGCAAGGCCAAGCTGTTTCCGCATATCTACAACGTTCGGGACATTGGCTCGGTGCGCTCGATCCGGCAGTTTGACGACAAGATTGTGGCCCGCTACTGGCACTTTCGCGACGCCGACGACTACTATTATCAGGCCGCAAGCGCCCGGGTGGTGGACCGCATTGCCGTGCCAACGCTCGTGTTGCACGCCCTCGACGATCCATTTATCCGCCTGACGGCCGAGACGCGCGCCAAGATCCTGGCCAACCCCCACATTCAGTTGGTGGAGACGCTCCATGGCGGCCATTGCGCTTACCTCTCCAGCGATGCGGGCGACGAGATTCACTGGGCCGAGGCGACCGTGATGCGCTACCTGCTGGCTGTGAGCGGGATGGCTCATGGAAGTTGACTGGGAGGTTGAGCTGGGCGGTGCGGCGCCGGTGATTGAGGCGTATTGGCACGGCTTCGTCGACCTCAGAAACCTGGCGACGCACTCAGGCCCAGCCTGCGGGGATGCCGGCCTGGATCGGACAGGCGAGATCGCGGAGGTGGCAAACTTCCCGCCGCTGGCAGAGTTGCTTCGACGCCTGAACGCTCCGAAGTCCTCGTTCTGGACGTCGAAATGCGACGTGTGGGAAGCTTCAGCCCAGGAACTTGGCGTGGGAGCCGGCGAAATTGGGCTGGCCTGCTATGTCGACCTATTGCCGATCGAGGGCACAGTGTATCCCAGCTTGCGAGAGGCCGAGGATGCCTGCCGCGGGTTAGTAGCGCGGATTGCGGCAGGGAAAGGCGAGAATTGCCGGGTCGACCTGGTAATTCGCGCGGCAATTGCGGGAAACAAGGAAGGGCTCGGCATCACCGCCTATATTGGAGCAGGCGGCGCGGATCGGGGAGACGCCGAGTTGGCGCTGGCCAAAGCGATGGCAGTCTTCGCTGACGCAATTCCGCCGACGCGACTCCCGCTTGAGGCTCTTGAAAGTTGCAATTGAGAAGCGTGGCCGAGGAACTCAACTGGATAGAACACCGGCCTTCCAGGCCGATATTTGCATTTTCTGCAAGTTCTTCATAATTTGATATTTGATGCTGATCGGATCGGCGGAGCATGCGCGGCTGGGAATGTCTGCAGCTAGCTTGTCCGCCATGGCCTCAAACTGATCGGTTCGCCAGCCGTTAAGATCAATCGCTCGATGAGGACAAACGGCGACACAAGCGCCGCAGCCGGCGCACAGGCGGGCATTCACCTGTGCGCGCTCAAACATCGCGCCATCCAATTCCATCGGAACAACCTTGAGCGCGCCCTCGCAACCGCACTGCGCGACGCAATTCGCGTCGCCGCGCACAGAGGCTTGAACTTTGCGATCGCCACTCCGGAAATCAGGCGCGCGGTCTCTGCCACTCGCTCCACATCCACGACATCGGAGATGTTTCCGCCGCAGCGGAAGATTTAGACGCGGATCCTCGCGACCATCTGTCCACCGGGTGGACATGGGTGATTTCTGTTCGATCCTTCCCGGCCTCGCCAACTTGCCACGCACAAAGCTGATACCCATCGTCTGCGCATTCTGGTATCCGCCCAGCAAGGGCGTCTGCCGCGCTGCGGCGGTTAGGATGGAATGCGGAAATCTCGAGCGGCTGGCGGTGTGGCGAAATGCGGCGCCGAGCGGAGGGTCATTTGGGACAGGGGAGAATAATGGAAAGCAAATCGCAGAAACGGGAAGTCGCGCGGGACCACAACGAATCGATCGACGGAGTCACGCGGCGGTCGTTTCTGCGCGAAGGCACAGTCGCCGTAGGAGCCATAGCCGCGGCAACGGTTGCCGGGGCTTTGCAGCAGGCAACCAGTCCTGCGGCCGGCATCGGCCAGCAAACGGGCACTCCCGCAGGGAAGCAAAGCTCGTTCCTGCAACTGCTCCGCGCTCCCGATTCCGTAACCGTGTATAGCCGCTTTGAAGACTCAGCGCAGTCCGGCAAGGTCCGGCTGGAGCGCGCCGGCGAGCAGTGGCGCGGCGGGCAGGTTGAGATTGAAACCAGGGTCGCGCACGACGCGGTCGTGTTGACGTTGACGGCTCCGGCAGCCCCCGTCGCGGCGGTACATGTGCGCTGGCTGGCCGATGTGCCGGCCGGGCTGAGCGTGCTGGGCGACGCCTGGGAGCGCAGCTACGGCGACCTGGGCTGGCGCAACCTGATTCCCGAGCGGGTGATGCCGTGGTACTTCGCCACATGGGATGGCGCGGCCTGTCACGGCTACGGCGTCAAGACCGATGCCCGGACGCTGTGCTTCTGGCAACTCGATCCGGAAGGTGTTTCGCTGTGGCTGAATGCGATGAACGGCGGCGAAGGCGTGGCGCTGGGGCAGCGCCAGCTCACCATGGCAACCGTCGTCACGCGGCGCGGCGAGGGCGAGAGCGCGTTCGACGCCATCGCCGGCTTGTGCCGCGCCATGCGGGCGCGCCCGGCTCTGCCCATGAAGCCAATCTATGGCGCCAACGACTGGGACAACACCTACGGACACAGCACCGCCGAGTCCATTCTCCGCGACACGGAGTTCATTGCGGAATTGTCGCCAGCCAGCGGCGTGCGGCCCTATTCAGTGATCGATGAAGGCTATTTCCCCGGCACGCCGGAGTGGCCGGACATGAACAAGCTCGCCGACGAGATGAGGAAACGCGACGTCCGGCCCGGCATCTGGATCAGGCCCCTGCGCGTTCCCAAAGGCTCCGCGCCGGGACTGCTGATGCTCGACGCGCGTTTCGGCGAGAAGAAGGAACGCGCGCGGGAGCTTGCCTTCGATCCGACAATTCCCGAGGCGCAGGAGAAAATTCGCGAGCGTGTGCAGCAGGCTGCGGGATGGGGATTCGAGATGATCAAGCACGACTTCTCCACCTACGATCTGCTCGGCCAGTGGGGATTTGAGATGGGTCCGCGGCCCACGCTGCCCGGCTGGTCATTCAACGACCGCACCCGCACCAACGCCGAGATTATCGCGGACCTCTACGCCCTGATTCGCAAGACAGCGGGCGAAGCGACGGTGCTGGATGGGTGCAACACGGTGGCGCACCTGGCCCAGGGCATCTTTGACATGCAGCGCACCGGCGATGACACCAGCGGCAAGCAATGGGAACGGACGCGGCGCATGGGCGTCAACACGGTTGCCTTCCGCCTGCCGCAGCACGGCGTCTTCTCCACGATGGATGCGGATATGGTGGGCATCCGTGAAGATGTGCCGTGGGAGTTGAACCGGCAGTGGCTCGATGTGTTGGCGCGCAGCGGGACGACGACCATCATCTCCGCCGGTATGACAGCGCGCGGACCGGAGCAGCGCGCGGCGATCCGCGACGCGTTTGCGATTGCGGCAGCGGGTGGCACAGGGGCCAGGCCAAGCGACTGGATGCAGGCCAGCACGCCCGAGCATTGGCGCGACCGGAACAGGAAAGACAGCCGCTATCGCTGGAGCGGCAACGACGGCGCGTTTCCTGTGATGGGCGGCTGAGCAGGCTGCAAGAAAACGCGCGGTGCGGTGTGAGGCGAGGGTTTCAACCCCCGCATAAGATCTCTGTGCGCCATCGAGTTTTGTGTGGATCGGCTTGCCGCGCTCCACTGCGGGAATCAGCGCAATGCCCAAAAAATGGAGAATCCGTAGAATAGCCTTGCATGGCATTTACCGAACAATACGACCTGGTGGTGGTGGGCGCGGGACATGCAGGCTGCGAGGCGGCCATGGCGGCGGCGCGCATGGGCCTGCGGACCGCCCTCATCACCATGAATCTCGACCTGATAGCGCAGATGAGCTGCAACCCGGCCGTGGGCGGCGTGGCCAAGGGCCACCTGGTGCGCGAAGTCGACGCACTCGGCGGCATCATGGGCGAAGTGGCGGATGCGGTTGGCATCCAGTTCCGGTTGCTGAACACTTCGCGCGGGCCGGCCGTTTGGAGCCCACGGGCGCAGTGCGACAAGCAGCTTTACCGGGTGAAGATGCGCGAGGTGCTGGAGAGCCAGCCCGGGCTGCACATTCGCCAGGCCGAAGTCGTCGGCCTGGCATTTGCTGACGGCGAACAGTGGACCGTCAACAGCGAACGCAAAGGCCGGGTGGTCGGTCTCAAGCTCCGCGACGGGCGGCAATTGCTGGCCCAGGCCACCATCATCACAACCGGAACCTTCCTGAACGGGCTCATCCACTGCGGTGAAGAGCGCTACCCGGCGGGCCGCAGCGGCGAGCCAGCCTCGGTGCTGCTTGGCGAGGGATTGCGGGCCGTTGGGCTGCGGACTTGCCGGCTCAAAACCGGCACGCCGCCTCGGCTGGATGGGCGCACCATCCGTTGGGAAGCGTTTGAGGAGCAGCCCGGCGACGCCGACCCAACGCCCTTCAGCTTCCAGACGAAGAAGATCGTGCAACCGCAGATCAGTTGCCACATCGCGCTCACCACGCCAGAGACGCTGCGCATCATACGCGAGAACGTGCACCGGTCGGCAATGTATTCGGGCCAGATTGCGGGCATCGGCCCGCGCTATTGCCCATCGATCGAAGACAAGATCGTCAAGTTTCCCGACAAGACGCAGCACCAGTTTTTCCTCGAGCCGGAGGGGCTGAACACGCACGAGGTCTACGTGAACGGCATGTCGACTTCGCTGCCCATGGAAGTGCAGTGGCAGATCGTGCGCTCTATTCCCGGCCTCGAGCAGGCGGAGATGCTGCGTCCCGGCTACGCCATCGAGTACGACAGCGTGGACGCAACCGAGTTGGATCGCACCCTGCGCGTCAAGTGCATGGACGGGCTCTACCTGGCGGGACAGATCAACGGAACCAGCGGCTATGAAGAGGCCGCCTGCCAGGGCATCATGGCCGGCATCAATGCCGCTCTTTCGGTCAAGGGCGAGCCACCGTTCACCATGGACAGGACCGAGGGATACACCGGCATCCTCATCGACGACCTCATCTCGAAGGGAACCAACGAACCGTACCGGATGTTTACCTCGCGGGCCGAATTCCGGCTGCATTTGCGAATTGACAACGCCGACCGGCGGCTCACCCCCTACGGGCGCCGTCTGGGCCTGATCGGCGACGCGGCCTGGGCCGAGTATGAGGAGAAACAGGCCCGCATGGCCGCACTGGCAAACCTGCTGACGACCGCAAAGGCCTCTGTTGACGGCTTGAAGAACGCCGGATTCGACCACCTGACATCGACGGCAGGACAGACCTGGGCGCAACTGCTCAAGCGGCCGGAGGTCACCATCGAGCCGGTTCTCGGCGCGCTGCGCGAAGAGTTGACCCGTGACCCGCTCCTAAGCCCAATTGCCACAGCCTTGAAAGCGACCGGCAGCTTACCCTCGGTGCAGCGCAACGAAGCGCGCGCCGTCGAAACCGAGATCAAGTTCGCCGGCTATCTCGACCAGCAGAGGAAGTCGATCGAAAAGCTGAAGGCGGCTGAGGCCCTGGCCATTCCCGAATGGATCGAGTACGGCGCCATCAGCGGCCTGTCGCGCGAGATGCGGGAGAAGCTGGAGCGGATCCGGCCGCTCACCATCGGCCAGGCCAGCCGCATCCCCGGCGTGACTCCGGCCGCACTGAGCCTGGTCCACGTATCCATCCGGCTGCAGGGTGCGCGGCGGGCCGGGCCGGCCGTGGGCCGAACCGCTTAGCCCGGCATGCCCGCTCAGTAATCCAGGTCTCCCGGCAAAGCGGTCATGCGGAATTGTTGCACCATCGCGTCCAGCGCGCTGCCGATCTCGAGCAGTTCGTTGGACGCGGCCACCACATGCTCCGCGCCGCCGGCGCTCTCCCGCGCGCTCAGGGCGACAACTTGTATGGTGCCCGTGACCGCATTTGCCGCAGAGGCCTCCTCCGCGGCGGCTTCGGCGATTCTGCCAATCCGGCCATCCACCTCGATCACTAACCCAGTAATGTTATCGAAGCTTTGGTTGAGGCCGCGGACCGCCAGCGCTCCCTCATCGGCATGAGTACAAACCGTCTGGATCCCGGCGGTTGCCTCTTCGGTTTCCTTCTGAATGCCGCTCACCAGTGCGGCCACCTGGCTGGTGGCCTGGGCGGTGCGCTCGGCCAGCCGGCGGACTTCGCCTGCCACCACGGCAAATCCGCGTCCGTGCTCGCCTGCCCGCGCCGCCTCGATGGAGGCATTCAGTGCCAGCAGGTTGGTGCCGGCAGCAATCTCGTGGATGACTCCAACAATCGACCCGATTTGGCTGGCGCGTTCCGTCAGGGTGGCAACGCGGGCAGCGCTCTGCCGCGTGTCCGTAGCCAGCGCCTGCATCATGGATACGGTGGACGCCACCAGTTCGCCGCCGTGACGGGCCGCCTGGGCCGCCGCGCGCGCCTGCTCCAGGGCCTGGCCGGTGTGCGTCGCTGTCCCGGCGATGTTGCGCGAGAGTTCGGCCACCGCGGCCGAGGCCTCGTCGGCACAGCGCAGTTGCTCGTTCATCCGGGAAACCGTGTTGGCCGAAATCTCGCGAATCTCGCCCGATTTGGCGATCGACGCGGCGGAGCCATCCTTCACCTGCAGCAGCGTCTGCCGCAGCCTGAGCACAAATTCGTTGAAGCTTGCTGCCAGCTTCCCGATTTCGTCGTTCCGTTCGGTCTCGAGCAGGGTGTTCAGATCCGCCTCCGCCATGCGATGGGCCAACTCCGACACCGGGCGGATGACTTGCCGTTGCAGCAAAATGAACTGAAACAGGATCGCCAACCCGAACAAGCCCGCGATTCCGCCACATGCCAGCCCGGCGGTGCGCACCAACTGCGCCGTCACATCCGCATTCGGGTAAGCGGCGAGAACCGTGTAGCCCCAGGCCGCAAATGGCGCCTCCTGCATCACCCATCCCGCAGGATTCTTGCGCAGCGACTCAACCCTCTCCGGCGTCACCTGCGCGCCGTGGAACACTACTGCTCCCGAAGGCTTCAGCAGGGCCACGAAGCCATGCTGCAGAATCCGGGTTTCGCCGATGTTTTTGCCCAGGGACGCAATGGAATCAAGCCGGTAGCCGGTATACCAGGCCCCCGCCAGGCTGCCGCTGGCGTCGAGCATGGGCACGTAACGGGTGGTATAAGGGACGCCGAGGATGTCGACCACCCCGGCAAAGGGACGCTTGGCAACCAAGGCGCCATAGGCCGCGCCCTGCGGATCGAGAACCGTTCCCACCGCGCGCGTGCCGTCCGGCTTCATCACGTTGGTGGTCACGCGGACAAAATTCCTGCCGTCCCAGGCAAACAGGGTAGCCGAACCCCCGGCAAGTTCCTTGACGTGGTCGACGATGGCAAAGTTCATCGCCTCGGACTCGGCGCCGAAGTGCAGGTCGGGTACGCTTTTGCCGGCTACCTGGGCCGTCCCTTTCACCGCCGGCGCCCCTTTCAGCCGGCTCTGATCCTGCAGCAGGCGCATGGCGGAGTCCACCTGGGCGCGGGTGAGTTCATCGATACTTTGCAGCCTGTCCAGGGTCTGGCTTGCGCAGAGCGCGGCCTGCTCACCTGCCTCGCGATGAACCCGCGCGGAGACAACATTCCACCCGATTGCGCCGACAACCAGCGCGGAACCGAAGATGACCAGCAGCGTGGAAACCGCAAGACGGCGGCCCAGCGAAGAACTGTTCATTGGCAATGAGCCCTTTCGGCGCACAGCCGGAATCGCGACCCATGGTCACATCCTCGGCATATGACGCATAAGGGCTTATCGGCCGGAGCGGCCCAAACACGAGGCCGCGCAGAGGCAGCCGTCCCATGGAAAGGGACTGCTGGGAAGCCGGACTCTGCCTACTTGTCGCCCTTGGTAAAGAGCGGAATGTGAAACGGGAACTCGGCGTTGGACTGCTTCTTCGGCTTGCCGGTCGGATCTTCGCGCAATACCGTCCGCTGCGAGTTGATGCACACCCAACCGCCCCGCAGGCGCTCGAAAACGTGCGTGAAAACGCCCTTTTCGTCTACCTGCGCCGAGCCTGCCTTGTGGTGCAGAATGTAGGTGCCGTTGGCCACGGCGATATCGCCAAGCATGCGCACCGTGATGACGCGCTGCGCAATGTGCATGGTCTTGTCTTCGCCGGTGATCACCTGCGCCAGTTGCTGGTTGCGGGTGGTAATGTCCCCGCTGGCGGAGACGTCCACAAATAGCGGCGACAGCACCAGTTCAAGCCCGTACTGGTCGCGTCCGTTCAACGCCGTCGACCAGGAGTCTTCGATCTTCTGGAACTGCAGAACCTCGGGACTCCCGGCAGTGGTAGCGGCAGGCTGGATGGCGGCGGAAGCAGAATCCTGGGCTAGAGCAGAAGTGCCGCAAATCAGTAGGGCAGAAACAGTAAGCACAAAAACGGCCAATCGCACGATTTACTCCCAGCTCTTATTTTAGCGCTGCGTCGATGATATCCCTTGGACTCACATCGGACCGTGAACGAAAGCGGACGATGGACGAAAACCCGGCTTAAAGCAACCCCTGCAGGCTGTCGGGGTCCCGCAGCGTCACCAGGGAGTCTTCAATGGAAATCCAGCCATCCTTGCGGAACTGCCCCAGGGTGCGGGTCACCGTCTCGCGCGTGGTGCAGGCCATCGATGCCATCTCCTCATGCGTAAGCAGCAGCGGGAAGCGGTGGAAGCCGCCCTCGAGTTGCTCGCCAATCTGGTGGGCCAGTTCCAGCAGCAGGCGGCCCAGGCGGGCGGCAACCGTCTCCGCCAGGGCGATGCGGCAGGCATCCTGCAAGGCAAATCGGTATTCCTGGCAGATGCACTGGACAGCGCGCATCTGGGCCTCTTTGTGACTGCGCAGGAAGCCCATGAACCGCTCCCGCTCGACCGGACGAAGCTGCGCCGCGGTCAACGTCTCCGCCGACACCTCGTAAAAGCCATGCGAAAGAACGGCATAGAGCCCCAGCATCGAGCCCGGCCCGGCAACGCGGACGATCATCTGCTTTTCCTGGGGCCGGCCGGCGGTCAGCTTCAGGTAGCCGCCGCAGATCAGGTACAGGCAGCGGGCATCTTCGCCTACCGTAAACAGCGGCGATTGTGCGGGCAAAGAGATGGTGCTGGTGGCCAATTCCAGATCGGCCAGCACGGCGCTTCCAAGCGAGCAGAACCATCCGGGACGCCGGTTGGCACAAGCCGCACACCCGACCGGTACCTGCCGGGCTGCGTGTTTCTGTTTCACGTGCGCTTCTGCCAAAATACCCGCTTCCGCCATTGGACGTTCCCCAATCAACACCTTAGTGCTTTGTTCTCTGGAGTTTGCTCCCTGCTGCCGGGTACTTGCGAGCAAACTCCAGAGGCGTCCCTCCCCCGAGTACACTTTGAACCAAAATGAATTTTTGCAGGACTTTGAAGCCAAAGATGTGATGGGCCTCACGTTAATGGAGATCGGTGCCCGCACGCGAAAAGTTCCCGCTACGGTCAACCCGTGGCGCTTCGTCCGGCCGATTGTTCCGTTTTGATCAGCGCGCAATGGAAATTGGTGGTGTTCTTCAAGATATAGGCTAAACTCTGTTGCAGAATCCCCCAGGTTCTGCAAGTTTCCCCGAGTCTCACCAAGCTCGATGACCTGCGGTTTCCCGCCAGTGGCCGGAGATTGCGAGCTATGTCCTTTCGTAATGTGCCGTGAGCGCGATGGAGGTCTATTGTTAACTGTGATTCACGTCACTTTATGTTCGTTGAAATCCCCTTAATATCCGCCATTAGGGTGATACTCCGCACAAAGAGGGGTCACCCGTTGAATCAATGGCCTTGTCAAGTCCTCCGAAATTTCGCCGATCTGGACGGAGGACCGACGCTGAACCCCGGACGATCGCTGGAATGCCTCGGTACCGGGAAGAAAGAAACGCTTTGAGGTGGCTTTTTTGATGCAAATCCAGGTTCGTGCAACGCAATCGCCAAAATCTGCGGCTCGGGGGAAGAAGCCGGGGCTGCGAGCATGCTTGATGTTCGTGCTGGGGGCAGGAATCCTGAGCCTGAGCGCGTGGGGCGCCCCGGCGGCCAAGGCCGCCGATGACAAGGCCAAGGACGCCGCGCCAGGGGACTTTGTCGGCGCCGAGACCTGCGCCACTTGTCACGAGGAAGTCGCCAAAGGCTTCGCCACCAATCCGCACAGCAAGCTGGCGGAGATGCACGGCAAGTCGGGCGTTACCTGCGAGGCCTGCCACGGAGCGGGCCGGGCCCACGTGGATGGCGGGGGCGACAAGACCAAGATATTCGATCCGGCGCACGCCTCGGCCAAAGAGGTGGACAAAACCTGCCTCGGCTGCCACGCCGGTTCGCATCCCAACTTCGAGCGCTCCCCGCATGCCAAGGCAAACGTCGGGTGCACGGGCTGCCACAGCGTGCATGCTGGCAAGGAAGAAGACCACCTGCTGATTGCATCCCAGCCCAAGCTCTGCTTCCAGTGCCACGCCGACACCAAGCCGGCGTTCGAAATGCCGTTCCACCACAAGGTGAACGAAGGCGCTGTGAGCTGCTCGGACTGCCACGACCCGCACGGCACCTTCGAGAACAACAATCTGAAGGCTACAGCCGACCAGAACGCGATCTGCACCAAGTGCCATACCGAGACGCGTGGACCGTTTGTGTATGAGCACGCCGCGGTCAAGGCAGAGGGCTGTTTGGGCTGCCACACGCCGCATGGGTCCCAAAACGCTCGTCTGCTGAACGTGCCCAATGTGAACACCTTGTGCAACCAGTGCCATAGCCAGGTAGCCGCGGGCACGGTACACGGGATGAGTTCGGGATCGCAGGAGTTGCTGCCTTGCACCAGCTGCCACACCTTCATCCACGGGTCAAACATCAACCAGGCGTTCATCAGGTGATGAAGCTGCGCTGCGCCGTCCAGCCCGGCTGGGCGGCGCGGTCCGGATTCCACGCGGATTCAAGATTTCATGGCAGCACAGCTGCTTTTTAAGTGAGGCTCATTATGACAAAGATGGGATGGTTTTCCCGGCTGTCCAATCAGCCGCCGGCAATCGCACCGATGCAGCGCATCGTTGCGAGCCTTGGCGCCGTGATTTTACTCGGGCCGGCGTGCATTGCAACTGCACAAAATCCGAAGCCGGTTGTTCCAACGCCGGAGCCGGAGTCGCAGGTTTCCGCGCCCGTGGGCTATTCGATCCACCAGACTGTGGATTTGGGAGGACGCATCTCCAACCAGGTGGGCAGCCCGGCCATGTACGACACCCTGGTCAACATGCAGTCCGGCCCCCGCGTCCTGGGCGAAAGCCTGCAGATGCACCTGCTTCCCGGCCATAAAGGCACCCTGGTCGATTCGCTGAGCGCGATCGGCAGCGGATTTGGCGGCGATCCCAACCAGTTTGGCAAGCTCGACTTCCAAAAGGGCAAGCTCTACGAGTTTTCGGGATTGTTCCGGCGCGATCGCCAGTACTTCGACTACGATCTGCTGGGCAATCCGAACATCGTGGGCGGAGCGCCGGTCCTGGGCGCGCCCACCAGCGTGTTCGCGTGGCAGCAGGTCAACCAGTCGCCCTTCCTGTTCAACACCGTCCGTCGCATGACCGACACCAACCTGACCATTTTTCCGCTTTCAAAATTCACCTTCCGCGCCGGTTACTCGCAGAACACGTTTGAGGGGCCGAGCCTGAGCCCCGGGGCCAGCAGCCCCTATTTCGCGTTGTCAATCGGCGCCAACGATGTGCTGCTGCAGCAGTATCAGCGCAACAGCACGGACGACTTTACGGGCGCCATCGATTGGAAGCCCGTGAACGGAACCAAGTTGACATTTGAAGAGGAAATCGACCACTACAAGGGCGATTCGTTCTTCACCGTGGCTCCCAGCGAGTACGTGGTGCAGGAGGCCGACGGCACCAAGG
>Ga0181516_10001930_pt1 | contig 15285 bp, 13 predicted proteins | sample PEATcosm2014_Bin_25_FD_121104 | JGI IMG/M metagenome (GOLD analysis project Ga0181516, IMG submission 121104) | Peatland microbial communities from MTU Mesocosm Facility, Houghton, MI, USA - PEATcosm2014_Bin01_10_metaG | ecosystem: Environmental > Terrestrial > Soil > Wetlands > Peat | place... | reverse complement strand
GGCCCATCCCCTGCTCATCGCCGAGGAACCGCTCGCAGCAATGCAATTGCTGGCCCACCATGTGCGCCGGCAATGGGGACGCCGAGTCGTGGCCATCACCGGCTCGGCGGGAAAGACCACGACAAAGGAAGCTGTCGCTGCTGCACTCGCAGCAAAATTTTGCGTCTTCAAATCTCAGGGCAACCTCAACAACAAATTCGGTCTGCCCCTGCAACTGCTGCGCCTGATGCCGGAGCACGAATTCGCCGTGGTCGAAATGGGCATGAACCACTCGGGTGAGATTGCCGCACTGGCGCGCATCGCCGCGCCCGACTGGGGTGTGATCACCAACGTCGGTTCGGCGCACATTGAGAACTTTGCCGATGGCCAGGCAGGCATTGCGCGCGCCAAGTTCGAGCTGGTCGAGGCGCTTCCTGCAAACGGGATCGTGTTCCTGAATTGCGACGATGCTTATGCTGCACAGTTTGGCCGCGATTTTTCCGGCCGGGTCGTTTACTTCGGCGCCGGACCTTGCGCCGACCCGCAAATCCTTTCCTCCGTCGAGGATCTCGACGGGCTGCACATTCGCATTCGCTCCGGCGAGCGCGAGGGCGGCTTCACTCTGCATTTGCTGGGTGGGCACAACGCGTCCAATGCCGTCGCCGGATTGGCTGTAGCGCTTGAAGCCGGTGTAGATCTGGATGCCGCGATGGCCGCAATCGCCTCGCTTACCGCCGGCGACAAGCGCGGCCAGGTCATTGAGATCGGCGGAGTGACGATTCTGAATGACAGCTACAACTCCAACCCCGAGGCGCTCCGCTCCATGATCCGAACCCTCGCCGCGCGCCCCGCTGCGGGCCGTCGCATTCTCGTGGCCGGCGAGATGCTCGAGCTTGGTGAGCTCGGGCCCATGTTGCACATCGCCTGCGGGCACGCCGCCGCGGAGGCCGGCCTCGATCTTGTAGTCGCGGTGCAGGGTAACGCGGAGCACCTGGCGACCGCCACATGCGCGGGCGGAGTGCCGGCGGTCTTTCTTCGCGATGCCAATGCCGCCGGCGAGTGGCTGGTCGAGAATCTGCGGCCTGGCGACGTCGTCCTCGTGAAAGGCTCCAGAGGTGTTCATCTGGAGCGCGCCATCGAAACGCTGACCAATCGGACCGACAATCGAGAAGCCCAATGAAGACTGCGCGATTGACGTTCCGCCTTGCGCTATTCGTGTTCCTCGCCTCCGCCGACCCGCTCGCCGCCCAGAACAATCCCGCATGGACCACTTCGTTTCCTGCTTTCCGAATCGCCGGCAATCTCTACTACGTTGGAAGCCAGGACCTCGGCTCCTATCTCATTGCCACGCCCAGCGGTCTCATTCTCATCAACTCGAGCTTCGAAACGTCGGTGCCGTTAATCCGGAAGAGCGTCGAATCTCTCGGTTTCCACTTCAACGACATCAAAGTTCTGCTCATCAGCCACGCACATATCGACCACTGCGCAGGCAGCGCGCAAATCATTCATCTCACCGGCGCCAAATACTACGTCATGGCTGGCGATGTATCGGTCGTCGAGTCGGGCGGCAGAACAGACTTCCAATATAGCGCTCGGAAGTCCCAGCGCTATCCGCCCGCGCATGTCGATCGCGTTCTCCACGACGGCGACACGGTCAGCCTCGGCGGCACCGTGCTGACCGCGCACCTCACGGCAGGTCATACGAAGGGAACCACCACCTGGACACTGGACGAGACCGAGAATGGCCGCTTGCTGCACGTCGTCATCGTCGGCAGTCCCAATGTGAACCCGGGCTACAAGCTGGTTGGCAACAAGACCTATCCACAAATCACTGCCGACTATAAGCGCGGTTTTCGAGTCCTCGATGAACTGCCGTGCGACGTGTTTCTCGGGGCGCATGGCTCCTACTTCGATCTCATTGGCAAGTATGCGCGCTGGAAGAACGGCGACAAGAACGCCTTCATTGACGCCGCCGGATACAAGGCTTATATTGCGGATCGCGAGCAGGCATTTGAGAAAGAACTTCAGCGGCAGTCAAAGACTAAGCCGTAAGTTAAACGACCATCCACTTCGCCAGCGCTGCCGTCGCTTGCGCGATCGTCACTCCCCGCAGCAAAAAGACCTTGTTGCGCGACAGTTCGCCTGATGCCAGCACGACCGCGCTTTGGGGCAGTCTGAACGTTTCAGCGAGAAACTCAATCAGCGCCTCATTCGCGCGGCCCTCGAGTGGCGGTGCTTGCACCGCCACTTTCAGTTGCGCGCCGGTTCCCTCACCGTGAATTCCGACGATGGCCGTCCTCTTCGCGCCAGGTTGCGCGCGCAGGGCAAGAGTCACTCCGTCCACCGCGGCGCGCAGCATCAGTCGAGCTCCGATTCCAGACTTCCCTGACCCGTCGGCAGCTTGCGCGCGCCGAACAGCGCCGTGCCGATGCGAATCCGCGTTGCGCCCTCCTGAATCGCCAGCGCAAAGTCTCCGCTCATCCCCATCGACAGCACATCCAGACGCAAGTTCGGATGTTCCGCCGCCCACCGGTCGCGCCACACCCTCAAACTACAAAAGCACGCCCGTGTTACATCTTCCGTCGCGCCCCACGGGGCGATCGTCATCAGCCCGCGCACCTCAAGATCCAATAAATCTGGCAGCCGTTCCAAAAGCTGCGCAGCTTCGCTCGACCCCGGCTCGACTCCGTTCTTCGTCGCTTCGGGACTGAGTTTCACCTCGATGAGCACAGGCAGCCGCTTTTTCACTCGTCCCGCCGCTTCGCTCAACCGCTCCGCAAGCTTCACCGAATCCAGCGAGTCCACCCCATCGAAAAGCTCTGCCGCTCGCGCCACCTTATTCGACTGCAAATGCCCAATGAGATGAAACTGCAGTCTCTCGCGCACCGCCCAGGTTCCGGTCTCTGCTGCATGGAGCACTTTCGAACTGAATTCCTGAACGCGATTCTCACCAAACAGCGTGAGCCCAAGTTCTGCGGCATCAGCAACGGCCTCCGCGGGGAAGGTCTTCGACACCGCCATCAGCTCAACTTCGCCGCGCGCGCGTCCAGCTGCCCGACAGGCCGCGCTGATCGCCTCTTCCAGCCGTTCGAGATTCTCCTTCAGCGCTGTCACCGTTTCCTCATCCGAAAAATCCTATAAATCCCCGAGAATTGCAAAACTCCGGCTGTTTGCCGCGCATCGAATGGCACTATGTGGACAATAGTTCTTCTCATCTGCTCCAACATCTTCATGACCATCGCCTGGTACGGCCACCTGAAATATGGTCAGCAACCGCTTTGGAAGGTCATTCTCGTGAGCTGGGGTATTGCCTTCTTCGAGTATTGCTTCCAGGTTCCCGCAAATCGAATCGGCTATGGCCGTTTCACTCCCGTGCAGCTGAAGGTGATTCAGGAAATCATCACGCTCACGGTCTTCGGCGTCTTCGCCACTTACTATTTCGGTTCGCACCTGCGCTGGAATCACGCTGTCGCCGGAGTCTTTCTGGTCGGCGCGGCCTTCTTCGCTTTTCACACTTGGTAGCGGGCGACCGCCGGCACGATCAGTGCCCGTGCTCTTCGAGGTACTTCTCCGCCTCCAGCGCAGCCATGCAACCCGAACCAGCCGCCGTAATCGCTTGACGGTAGCGCCGGTCCTGCACATCTCCGCATGCATAAACACCCGGCACAATCGCGCCGTTGTGCGTTGTGAACACGTTGTTCGTCGTCTTGACGTACCCCTCTTCGTCGAGATCGATCTGCCTGGCAAACATCTTTGTATTCGGCTCGTGTCCGATGCCCAAAAACATCCCGCTCACTTTCAGCTCGTCCCGCTCACCGCTCTTCACGTCGCGCAGCCGCAAACCTTTCACTTCCTTCTCATCCACGCCGAGCACTTCGTCGACCACCGTGTTCGTCCGCAGCTCGATTTTGGGATGCGCAACGGCGCGTTCCAACATGATCTTCGACGCGCGGAAAGCGTCGCGCCGGTGCAGCAAAGTTACCTTCGAGGCAAAACGGGTGAGAAAGATCGCCTCTTCCATCGCCGAGTCGCCCCCGCCCACAACTGCTATGTCCTTGTCGCGGAAAAAGAATCCGTCGCAGGTGGCGCAGCTTGAGACGCCATGCCCGATGAGCGCCTGCTCGCTGGGCAACCCCAGCCAGCGCGCGCTTGCGCCAGAAGCCACGATGAGTGTCCGTGCGTGCAGCTCTCCGGCCGACGTGCGCAGCCGAATCGGATGCGCCCCAACTTCCACTGCCTCCAAATGCGCATGCTGGTACTCAGCGCCGAATCGGCCGGCCTGCTTCTTCATGTTGCCGATCAACTCAGGCCCCTGAATCCCCTCTGGCCAACCGGGAAAGTTTTCCACCAGCGTGGTGATGGAAAGCTGGCCTCCGGGCTCGTGGCCCTCCAGAACCAGCGGTTTGAGCCCGGCGCGCGCCGTATAAAGCGCCGCCGTCAATCCGGCGCAGCCGGAGCCAAGAATCACGGTATCGCGTATCTCTGCCATGGGTTTACCCGAGTCGATTGTAGCCGGAAGGACCTTCAACGCGAACCTCTCAGCGTTGGCCTTTCGCTCCAGATAGGATGCCACGGACGACGACTTGGACTCGGGCGAGCAAATCTCGCTGCCGTAGGAATCGACGCTTTCGATGAGAGATTTTTGATAAACGCCGCGCCTGAATGAGCGATTTCTAATCCGTCGGGCCAACCTGCCCACTCCCAACGCAAATGTGCGGCAGCTCTTAACCGAGTACGGTTCAAAAACCTTTCATGCTCTGGAGGCTGTGGATGCTCTCATCTGCGAAGCAACCCAACAACATTAGAAGCCCCTTAACCATCGCCTGAAGCCTCTGGAGTCGAGCATGCCCCCATCCAGCCGTTTGGGGAATCTCGTGCTCATCGCTACATCCGCGCCCGCACACGCCGCTTCTGCTCCCGGCCGGTCTCACAGCCGAATGGCCTTCCCCGTCGCCCTGCTGCTCCTGGTTCCCGCATTTGCCGTGGCCGGCGGACCGAAGTACATCGCCGGAACCAGCTTCTTTAATCCGGCCGTCATTGGCCAACCCGTTCACTGGGCCGGCGGCCAGCTTAGCTACTACGTCGATGAAGGCCCGCTCTCGAGCTTAGTTTCCAATCAGCAGGCCAAAGCGATGGTCGACGCAGCAGCGGCGCTGTGGAGTGCCGTTCCTACTGCCGGCGCCACCCTCACGGACATGGGCCCCTTGAATGAAGACGTCAACGGCTCAAACATCGTGGTGAACTCGGTTGGCGCCATCACCGCACCTGCCGACGTCACGCCCACTGCCACCAACTATCCGCTGGCCGTGATCTTCGACGCAGACGGCTCTGTGATCAACGCGATCTTTGGGGCCACCACAAGCCAGCCTGACGCATGCCAGAACAACGGTGTGTACGTCTGGATGGACAACCTGAACCCAGACGCAACGATCGCCCATGCGGTCATCATCCTTAACGGCCTCTGCGCCGCTAACTCCAACATGTTGGAGATGATGAGCTTTGAGCTGGAGCGCGCCTTCGGCCGCGTCCTCGGACTCGACGACTCGCAAGTCAATCCCGGCGCAACCACGAACGGCGAGACTGGCGGAACGCAGGGCTGGCCTATCATGGAACCGCTGAGCGGCACTTGCGGCGCAAGCGGTGGCTCGTGCATCCCCGACCCCGCAGTTCTGCGCTACGACGACATTGCTGCGCTCAACCGCATCTACCCGGTCACCGCAGCCAACCTCGCAAACTTCCCCGGCAAGCAGCTCACCGCGCCCAACACCATCTCCATCCAGGGCGAGGTCACTTTCCGCACTGGCTACGCCATGCAGGGCGTCAACGTGGTCGCGCGCCCGCTCGACGCAAACGGAAATCCTCTCTACCAGTACACGGTGACGGCCGTAACTGGCGCGACCTTCAGCGGCAATCACGGCAACCCTGTCACCGGATTCTCCGATGCGCGCGGCGACCCGCTTACGATGTGGGGCTCGAATGATCCCTCACTGGAGGGCTTCTTTGACCTGAGCGGAATCCCGCTGCCGCCCGGCGCGACAGTCGCCAGCTACCAGGTCACTTTTGAGGCGATCGATCCGCTTTATATTCTCGAAAACTCTGTCGGCCCCTACACGCAGGGCCAGGTTTCGCCTTCCGGCGCATTGAACCTCATCACACTATCCAATCTGTCGCCCGGAAGTGCGCAGACGCTCACCGTGACTGCCGTTGACTCGCCCGTCGCGGGCTTTGACGACGCCATCGGTTCCGAGCAGCAGCCGCGTCCCATGCCCACAGGCGGAATGTGGTGCGGGCGCTTGAGCCAGGTCGGTCAGACGGACTGGTTCACCTTCCCAGTTCGCGGCAATCGCATCTTTACTGTCGTCACTCAGGCTCTCGACGAGACCGGCGCCTCCTCGAACTCCAAGGCTATGCCCTCGATCGGCGTCTGGGATGCATTCGACGCCGCTGGAGCAACGCCGATTGGCGCAGCGCCTGGGCTCAATGGTCTGGCCCCCGGCGAAACCTGGCTGCGCGTGGCCTCGAGCGCTGACGACATCGTCCGCATCGGTATCGCCGACCTGCGCGGCGATGGCCGCCCGGACTACGCCTACGACGGCTGGTTGCTTTACGCCGACTCGGTTTCGCCCGCGCACCTAACTGCCTCCGGCGGCCCCATCACCATCGAGGGCACCGGCTTTCGCCTAGCGGACACAGTTCTGATTGGTGGTCAGCCTGCGCTCGTCACCAGCATCTCGCCGAACCAGATCACCGCCATTGCGCCACCCGCGGCCTCCGGCGTCACCGGCTCGGTCGACGTTGAAGTCGACGACCTGCCCACTCTCTTCGCAGCCACAGTCATTTCCGGCGGCATCAGTTACGACTCCGGCACGGGCGACGCAGTGTCGCTCCTGTCCGCGCCCGCCGGCACTGTGCCGATCGGCGTGCCTCTTCCCTTCACCGTCACGGCTCTCACTCCCTCGCTCGCGCCGGCCGGCGACGTCACCGTCATCTACACCGTCACCGCCGGCACGGCCACGCTCGGCTGCGGACTGCCCGTCTGCTCGGTCACGGCCACCGGCGACGGCCGCGCCACCATGAACGTGACCGCCGTCGACGGCACGTGGTCCATCGTGACTGCTTCACTCACCAACGGCTCCAGCTTGCAGGCCCAATTTGCCGGCGGAACTCCACCGACCCTGGTCTCTCTCTCACCGCGGCTTTCACTGGCGGCTGGGGCCACCTTTACGTGGACCGTGCAGGCTCTTGTGCTCTCGAACGGCGTTCCCCTTGCCGGTCAGTCGGTCTCCTGGCAAACTCCGTCCGGCGGCGGCATCAGTCCACAAGGCTCCGCTGCCGCGCTCACCAACTCCGCAGGCATCGCTTCGCAGACCCTCATTGTTGGCCCGCTTGCCGAGAGCCAGGTCGTCAGCATCAACTCCTGCCTGAATGGAACCAGCCAATGTGTCGCGTTTACCGCCTATGGCGCGCGTCCGGAGTACGCTCTGCTCGAATCCATCGCCGGCACAAGCCAGACCCTCACCGCCTCAGGCACGCCCAGCCAGATCTCGCTCCGCCTCCTCGACATGGACGGAAACCCCATGGCGGGTGGAACGGTTGCGCTCTATCAGGCGCTCTATGCCTGGTCGCCGCCCTGTGCACCACATACCGTCTGCACCCAGGGCGCACTTCTGGCCACGCAGGCAGCCACGGCTACTTCAACCATTGACGGCTCGGTCACGTTTCTCCCTGTTTCGCTGCCCGGAGTCGCGACCAATCTTCTCGGCCTTGCCGCGTCAGGCTCCACGGCTACTGTCAACATTGCCGTCGAGCAGCACCCATAGGACCGGCGGCCGGAGATTCGTCTCGGGCACCGCTCCCTGTTCCTCCTCCGCCGCCGCGCCCTACAATAGATATGGAACTCACCCTAGAGGAAAAACATGCCCCTATCTGGAGAAGCTATCCGCCTGATGAACTACATTGACGACGTCGCCGTGACCTTGCGCCGGGTGCTTGCATTAGTCCCCACGCTCTCCGCCGACGAGCGCGCAAAAGTCGCCGAGCATCTGATCCAGGCCCGCCCCAGCGTCGAGGAAGTGGCTGCGGCCCTTGGCGCCAAGTGAGTCTCCCGAACCTTTGAAGCTTGTGCTCACCGTTGCCATCATCGGGGCTGGGCCCCTCGGCCGCCGCCTCGCATTGGGAGCGGCCCGCGCCGGTTATCGCGTCCTGCTTGAGGACGTCATGCCCGCCAACCTGCATCATGCGCGGGAATCGATCCGTCAGGGGCTCAGTCCCCAGGCTCTGCCCGCGGTTACATTCGTTTCCACAATCGAAGACGCTGTTCGCGAAGCCGACCTCGTGATCGACTGCGTCCCTGACGAACTCGAGTCCAAGCTTGAAATCCTCTGGCTGGTGGACCGCATGGCGCCGCCGCATACCGTCATCGCCACCCCCACCATCCACCAATCCATCGGCGATTTGGCCAGTTGCACCAATCGGCGGGAGAAATGCATCGCCATCGCCGCCACGCCGGACGAACTCGTTGCCGGCGCTGGAACCGATCTCGTCCTTTGCGCCGCATCATTCACCAGCGACGAAACCGCGGATCTACTCGTCAATTTCTTTCGTCAACTCGCGTTCAGCCCGCGCGTCGAGCGTCCTTTAGAATAGCGCTGGCCTCTGGGCCGGCTGTACTGGCGGCGTCCATGCCGCCAGACAAGCGGCACAACAAGCAACTCTCACATCCTGCAGATCAGCAACTCGCGCTCGTAGATCATCTCCGGCGGAAGGTGGTCGTGAACGTCGATGAAGAGCTCTTCATGCCCGATCAGCTCCTTGCGCCAGGCGACGCGATCCACTTTCTGCATCTGTTCGAATTGCGCACGCGAGATGTCCAGCCCTGACCACTCCATGTCGTCGTAGTAGGGCGTCCAGCCGATGGGCGTTTCGTTTCCCTGTGCGCGCCCATGCACGCGGTCCACGATCCACTTCAGGACCCGCATGTTCTCGCGAAACCCCGGCCACAGAAACTTCCCGTCTTCGCCTTTGCGGAACCAATTTACGTTGAAAATCCGCGGCGTAGAGGTGAGCGAACGTTGCATCTTGATCCAGTGGCGGAAGTAGTCGCCCATGTGATAGCCGCAAAACGGCAGCATCGCCATGGGATCGCGCCTCACCAGGCCCACCGCACCGCTAGCCGCTGCTGTTGTCTCCGATCCCATGGTGGCGCCCGTGTAAACCCCCGCGCTCCAATTAAAGGCCTGGTACACGAGCGGCATCGTCGTCGACCGCCGGCCACCGAAAACGAAAGCGCCGATCGGCACGCCCGCGGGATCCTCCCACGCTTCATCGATCGACGGGCACTGCCTGGCGGGCGCGGTAAACCGGCCGTTCGGGTGCGCCGCCTTGGCGCCGGTCTTTTTCGCAATCTCCGGCGTCCAGCGCTCGCCGCGCCAGTCAGTGCATTCAGCCGGCGGCTCGTCCGTCATGCCTTCCCACCACACGCCACCATCCGGCGTCAGCGCCACATTGGTAAAAATTGTGTTCCGGCGCAGCGTCATCATTGCATTGTGATTCGTCTTCTCGCTGGTGCCCGGTGCAACGCCGAAGAATCCCGCCTCGGGATTAATCGCTCGCAGCTGGCCGTTCGCATCCGGCTTGATCCACGCGATATCGTCGCCGACCGTCGTTACCTTCCAGTCACCCAGCGCCTTCGGCGGCACCAGCATCGCAAAGTTGGTCTTGCCACACGCCGACGGAAACGCAGCTGCTACATACGTCTTCTCGCCCTGCGGTGATTCCACGCCCACAATCAGCATGTGCTCGGCCATCCAGCCTTCATCGCGCGCAATGTTCGAGGCGATGCGCAGCGCAAAGCATTTCTTGCCTAGCAGAGCATTCCCGCCGTATCCCGACCCGTAACTCCAGATCTCGCGCGTCTCAGGAAAATGAACGATGTACTTTTCGTCGTTGCATGGCCAGGGCACATCCTTTTGTCCCGGATCGAGCGGCGCGCCCACCGAGTGCATGCACGGCACCACGCGCATGGTATCGCGGTCAATCTCGGCCAGCACCGGCAGCCCGATCCGCGTCATGATGCGCATGTTCACCACCACGTAGGGCGAATCGGTTAGCTGCACTCCGATGCGCGACATCGGCGAGCCCACTGGCCCCATGCTGAACGCCAGCACATACATCCGCCGTCCGCGCATGCAGCCGTTAAATAGCTCCTTGAGCTTCTTACGCATCTCGAACGGCTCGATCCAGTTGTTGGTCGGCCCTGCAGTGTCCTTTGAAAGAGAGCAGATAAACGTGCGGTCCTCAATGCGCGCTACATCACGCTGGTCGGAGCGTGCGTAAAAGCAGCCCGGCCACTTCTTCTCATTCAGGCGGATAAATGTCCCCGATGCCACCAGCTCATCGCACAGCCAGTCGTACTCCTGCTGGCTTCCATCCACCCAGTGAATGGCGGCCGGCTGCGTCAGCTCCGCCATCTTCTCGACCCAGCGGATCAGATGCTTATTCGTCGTCAGCGGCTTCGCAATCGTCGATTTTTCCTGTTTCATCGTCGTCACTTCCTCCGGCGATCTTCATGGGCCAGCAAGTACTATTCACTAAACGATACACATTCACTGCCGGCCTGGCCTCGCGCTGCATAGCCGGTCAGGTTCGATGCATTGAGCAGTTCTTTGGGGGCTTTTCAACCATTTTATACTCAAAACTCAACTTCGTTCTCAAGAGGTGCTGGCTCCGCGACGGATATCCGGTCTGCCCTCTACGGGTTATAGTGGACTCGGTGTCGAAAGTGAGAGACCGTGAGCCCTCGACAGCTGAATTCGATGATTCTGCTCGTTTCCTTATTGGCTCCCTGCGCATGGGCTCAGCAGCCAAAGACCTGCGCCGATCTGATCAATTTCAAAGCCCCGGATGTCGAAATCACCAAAGCCGCTCGGATCGGCAACAAAAGCAAAGAGCCGATTCCCTTCACCGACCCCCAGCAGTTTCTTGTTCTTCCCGCCTATTGCCGCGTTGAAGGTGTTATCAATCGTCGCAAAGGTGCAGGCGGAGAAGAATTCGGCATCCAATTCGTGCTCGCTATGCCCGACCAGTGGAATGGCGACTTCCTCATGCAAGGCGGCGCAGGCGCCAACGGGATCGTGTACCCGCCCGTAGGCGCCACAGCGGCGGGAGACAAGCCCGCCATCCTGCGCGGTTTCGCCGTCGTCAGCACAGACACCGGCCACAAGACCCATAATGGCGTCTTCGACTTCAGTTTCCACAAGGACCAGCAGGCCTTTCTTGATTTCGCCTATCAGGCCAATGTCCGGGTCGCTGCTCTTTCAAAACAAATCATCGCGCAGTACTACGCCAAGCCGGCGGCCTGGTCTTATTTCACCGGATGCTCCACCGGCGGCCGCGAAGGAATGGTCCTCTCCCAGCGCTACCCTACGGAATTCGATGGAATCATCGTCGGTGACCCGGCGATGCGCACCGGCTTTTCCAATCTCGCAATCGGTCAATGGATTCCCGCGGCATTCAACCAGATTGCGCCCAAGGATTCCAATGGAAAACCCATCATCACCGAAGCCATCACCGATGGCGACCGAAAGCTGCTCATGGATGCGCTGATGAAACAGTGTGACGCGCTCGACGGATTGGCCGATGGCATGATTTCCGATCCTCTTGATTGTCATTTCGATCCCGCGGCTCTGGCATGTAAAGCAGACCAGACTGATTCCTGCCTCGCGCCTGCTAAAGTCGCTGCCATCAAGAAGGCAATTGGCGGCCCTAAAACATCCGAAGGAGTTCAGGTCTATTCGGGCTTCCTTTACGATTCAGGCATCACCGCCACCACCGGAATCAACGGAATTCTCGTCCCCGGCCCGGGTGTTTTTGGACCTCCGACCACTGCCACCGAGGTGGACGTCGACACCGAGGCACTGACAGATATCCAGCCTCTCGTCGACTCGACCTCCGTCAACCTGTCTACCTTCTCAAGCCATGGCGGCAAGCTGATCTTCTTCCACGGCGACAGCGATCCGTGGTTCTCGCCCCTCGATACCTTCGATTACTTCAGGCACATGGTTTCCGCGAACGGCGGGCCTGACTCCGTTTCCAAATGGAGCCAGTTTTATTTCGTTCCAGGCATGAGTCACTGCGACGGCGGGCCTTCGCTCGATCAATTTGATCTGTTGGGCGCATTATCCAACTGGGTCGAAAAGGGCATCGCGCCGCAGTCGGTGACGGCTACCGGAAAGGCATTCCCCGGCCGAAGCCGACCGCTTTGCCCGTATCCAAAGCACGCCCAATACAAAGGGCAAGGCAACACCGACGACGCAAGCAACTTTGAATGCCGCTAAACGTGCGCTGTCTCAGCCCTTTTCCCCCCAGGTCCGTCGCGCTCCAGGCGCGAGCGAAAGAGGCCTTTAAGCCGGATCGAGATAAACAAGACAGTGGCAGACCGCCTGACAGGAGCCACCATCGCGATCGAAGCCTCGGAATCGAACCCGTAAAAGTGGGATGAAGACAGGGACAATGAGCAAAATTGAACAGATTCTTCGCCAAGGATCAGATATTTAAGCAATACTTGGCCTATTTTTCCTGGGCGGTCGAGCCTTATATCCCCATCTTGGAGGTCATTATGTCCCTAACGGTCATTCTTGCCGTTGGCCTGGATTCATCACTCCTGGAGAGTCAGAGCTCAGTTTGGCAGTCTGCTGGATTCATCGTTACGTCCACAGGGTCGATCAGGGAAGCGATCGTCCAAATCAGGGATGGTGATTTCGACTTGGTTCTCCTCGGTCATTCCATCCCAACCGATAGCCGGGAGAGATTGACCTTCCTGATTCGGGCAATCGGTTCGCAGACACCGGTGGTTTCGATTACCGACTCCTCAACCGGCTGCGACAGCTTTGCAGACGCAACAATCAGAAACGAGCCGTCCACCCTGCTGCAAAGTATTGGTGAAATCATGGCCGAACGGGCGAAGCCGCCTGTCTTGAGACGAGCCATGCCTGGTATTGCAGCATGAAAGGCATCAGAGCAGCACATTCAAATCTGCGGGCGGATTCGAATTCGCCGGGCCGGCGGAAACAACCGGCGGGATCAAATGATTGGGTCGGAGGGAGATCGATGCGAGCCTTGCAACTGATTCATGGCCAGGCCAGAAGTGAAATTCAGGCCGGCCGTCACGAGGGTGACTTCGCCGCAACGAGGGCTCGAAAAAGTGAAATGCCCATCCTGCGCGAGTTCTCGATGCCAGTCGCTTATGGAGTGATTCGGGACGACGTCCGCAGGCCTTGTAGTACAGAAGGATTCTTTAAGGATCTCCCACCTGAAGCACAGAGCGACTTTGCGTCCCTTGTGAGACATTTCCATTGCCCCGGCTCGACAGTTCTCATCAGCGAGGCACAGGAGCCTTCCAGCGTCCTTTTCCTATTGAAAGGGGAAGTGAAAATCTCTATGAATTCCTCCGATGGCAAGCGATTCTTGCTTGGGGTTTCGAGCGCAGGAGATACTCTGGGGCTCACTTCTGCCATTTCCGGCAACTCCTCTGAGATTCGGGCGCAGGCGACGTACCCATGCAGCGTCGCGGCGATGCGACGCCCGGATTTTCTCAGGTTTCTTTCGCGTCATCCGATGGCTAGTCAAAATGTCGCGCACGAGTTATGTGTGGAACTCGTGCGATCCCGCGAGAGATTGCGCTTACTCGGCCTTACATCGTCCGCAATGGCGAGAGTCGCCCACATATTGTTGGAATGGAGCAAAGAGGGTCACCGGACTACGGAAGGTGTCCAGATTCGGTGCGCCCTGACTCACCGGGAAATCGCTGAGTGCATCGGAGCATCGCGTGAAACGGTCACGCGTGCCTTGGCTGAATTTAGAACCCATGACCTGGTGAGAATGCACGGCTCAAACTTGGTCATCAGAAGCCGTAGCGCCCTGGCGGCTTACTCGGGCATCGATTCAATTCCTGATCCGCACCAGCCGGCTGCGTAATCCGCCTGCGGGGTTTGGCGCGGATGTCCTTGCTTTTCGGCGGGGCCGTTCGAAGCTGAGTGAGTACTTTTGCCGAACCAGTTCAAGGAACCGGAGGAATGGCGGGTTTCTGCGCATTGTGGTCAGGCAATTGATCGAGCAGAACCACGTTCAGAAGAGACTTGTGTACCTGGATGCGGCCGTTGTAGCTGATAAAACCGAGTTTGCGAAAGCGATTCATAAAGAAGCTGACACGGGATCGCGTTGTGCCGATCATATCCGCCAGTGTTTCCTGGGTAATGGGCGGGATGAAGGTCTCCGGTTCTCCGGGTTTGCCGAACTCCGCCATCAATAGGAGAATCCGCGCCAAACGTTTTTCGCTGGAGTTGAAGAGCTGATCGACAAGATCGGCCTGGGTCCGCATACTGCGGGTCAGCAGGAATTTGAGGATTAGATCGGCGAATGCAGGTTCGTCATGCATCACACGGATCATTTCGTTTCTGCTGATCTTGAGCGCAGTACAAGTATTCACCGCGGTTGCGGTGGCCATATGCAGCCCGACGATTGCCGCGAGAGACTCCTCTCCGACAAAATCGCCAGCAGCTAAAAGGGTGATTGTGGCCTCTTTGCCCTTTTGCGAGACGACCGTGACCCTTGCACGGCCTTTTTGCAGATAGAACACAGAGTCCGCAGGGTCGCCCTGGCCGAAAAACGTCTGCTTTGGCTTCAGCTCGATGATTGTTCTGCCGAGTCCGGCAGTCGCAAGAAAGGCCGCGGAATCGAATGTGTTGTTATCACTCGTCAAAATGCTACCTCGCTGCAGGCCGGTTCTCTGGCTGGACGGTTCATGCCCAGGAACGCGTCTTCGCTTCGTACTTGGTTTAGGCTTGGTGGCGAATGGATCAAAGGCAGTGACCGCAATGCTCGAGGGAATAAGAGCCCAAGTCTCTTTGCGACCTGACGCCGGCAACGCAGGCCCGAGTTCATCTTTGGGAACTTGCGCAAAATGGGGACTGCCCACCCCGTGATTAACCGCAATTACGATCAATCTCAATCCATCATCGCCCGTGTTCAAGAGTCGCGTATGGTCAATCTAGCTCATGAACGCGCTGGATGACCGGCACGATTGTGCGCAGCGAAACGGCGTCCCAGGCCTTCTCTACCACCATTCCGTGGAACGTCTCGCCGGAGCCTTCCCATCAGCGTCAGGCTTGGCTGAACGCAGAAGCAGGAGGGGACATTGCACGAGCTTTACGACCTTTTCGGCAATCGACCCAAAGACCAGCGGATGCCAGCCGGAGATGCCGTGTGTGGAGATCACCACCAGGTCGATATGCTCGTGCTCCACAACTT
>Ga0181516_10001928_pt1 | contig 15300 bp, 11 predicted proteins | sample PEATcosm2014_Bin_25_FD_121104 | JGI IMG/M metagenome (GOLD analysis project Ga0181516, IMG submission 121104) | Peatland microbial communities from MTU Mesocosm Facility, Houghton, MI, USA - PEATcosm2014_Bin01_10_metaG | ecosystem: Environmental > Terrestrial > Soil > Wetlands > Peat | place... | reverse complement strand
GGCGGCGGCGGCTTGACGCCCGAGGCGCAACGCGCCAAGGCGGATTACTGGGACGTTTGGAGCACCATGTTCCGCGACAATTTTTACAAACACATGGAGGACTGGTGCACGGCGCGGCACATGGAATTCATGATCCACCTGAACCATGAGGAGAAAATGCTGGGCCGCGGCGAAGGGATGATCAGCAACGAAGGCTCCTTTTGGCGCGACATGCGCTGGGTCGGTGTGCCGGGCATTGATAACCTCAACCAGATCGGGCCGGGAATCATCGCTGATTTTCCAAAAATCGCCGCCTCGGCCGCGCACGTCAACGGCCATCCGCTGGCCTGGGAAGAAGAAGGCGGCGGCACGGGTCAAAACGGAAAGTTCATCGCCGATTACCAGCTCGCCCGCGGTGTCAACTACTTGAACATCCGCGGCATGAACAACACCAATGGCGGGGCGATTGGCTGGTATGTCAGCCGCGCGCAACATCTGCTGGCGATCGGCCGGCCGGCGGCGCAGGTCGCCTATTTTCATCCCACGGACAGCATGTGGCTGGGCGACCAGGAATCCGACGATGTGCTGGCCCGGCCCACAAACAACGTGGTCACCCAGTTGCTGGAGCATCAGATTGATTTTGACCACATTGACTCGGACGGACTCGCTTCTGCTGTGAAGCTCAACAAGGACGGATTGGAGAATTTGAGCGGGCAGACGTATCGCGCCGTCATCGTCCCCACCTCCACGGTGATCACAAAAGCCGTGCTGGAACGGCTGCGCGCCTTCGCAGCCAACGGTGGCAAGGTCATCTTCGTTGGCCGCACGCCGACGTTGGTCGTGGACCGGACTTTTCTGAATGCGGGAGGCCCGCCGGACTTGAGCTTTGCCACGCTCGTCGAACCGTCCGGAAACATCACCGACCAGGTCATCGCCGCGCTGCCGCCGCCGGACGTCAAACTCGACTCCGCCTGTCCGCCGGTCAAATACAACCACCGCACGCTCAAGGATGGCGATGTGTATTTCTTCTTCAACGAATCCAACGAGACCCAGTCGCACACCGTGACGCTCGCCGGCACCGGCCAGGCCCAGATCTGGGATGCCGCCAGCGGGACGATTCAGCCGCTGGATGGCGTGACGGAAGCGGCAAACAGCGTGACCGTGCCGTTGACGCTCACGAATTACGAAGCGCGCATCATCGTTTTGAAAAGATGAACTGCAATCCAATGAAAATCCGCCGCGCCACCCAATTCTCACTCGTCGCGCTTTTTGCTTTGTTTGCGGCGGCGCCATTATTCGCCGCTGAACCGGGCACAGTGTTCAGGTTTCAGTTCGGCGCCGAAACCGCCGCGCCCGGCTTCACGCTGGTTCCGCCATCACTCCAGTATTCAAAGGACACCGGTTATGGCTTCGAGCCGGGCGCGAATGTGACGAACGTAAATCAGGAAGCGGGCGGCGCGTTCACCAGCTCCCGGCCGTTCTTTTTTTCGGTCGCCGTGCCGGAGGGCAACTATCGCGTGACCGTCACGCTTGGCGATCCCACGACAGACGCTGTCACCACTGTGAAAGCGGAAACGCGCCGGCTGATGCTGGAACGCATCCACACCGCTGCTGGAAAATTTGAAACGCGCACTTTCACCGTCAATGTCCGCAGCCCGAAGATTTCCACCGGCGGCGAGGTCAATCTCGACAGCCGCGAGATGAATCTCACCACGCACGAGGCGATTTCCCGCGATTGGGACGACAAGCTCACGTTGGAATTCAGCGATTCCCATCCGGCGGTGGCCGTGATTGAGATTCAGAAGGCGGACGACGCCATCACGCTGTTCATCACCGGCGATTCCACCGTCACCGACCAGCCCGGCTGGCCGGGCAGCAGTTGGGGGCAGATGGTCACGCGCTGGTTCAAGCCGGAGGTCGCCGTCGCGAACCACGCCGAGTCCGGCGAAACGCTCAAGGGCTTTCTGAAGGAGCGGCGCTGGGACAAGGTGCTGGATTCCGTCCGGCCCGGCGATTATGTCATCATCGAGTTCGGCTGCAACGATTCCAAGAAGAGCGGGCCCCAGAACATTTATCCCAACCAGGATTTTTCTGAAACCTATGTTGACGCCGACACCACCTACAAGGAGTTGCTCAAGCGCTTTGCTGCGGATGTGCAGAAGAAAGGCGCGTTCCCCATCATCGTTTCGCCCTCAGCCCGTCGGCAGGATTCTGCAAAGCCGACTTCGCTCGGAGCCTATGCGGATGCCGCCATGGCCGCCGCGAAGGAAATCGGCGTGCCGTCCATTGATTTGAATTCCATGGGCGTGGACATCAACGCCGCTCTCGGCACGGATGCGCCCAAACAGTTTGCCGACCAGACGCATCACGTCGAATATGGCAGTTACCTCCAGTCCAAGTGCATCGCGCTCGGAATCCAGCAGGACAACCTTCCGCTCGCAAAATTCATTGCGGATGACCTTGGCAGTTTCGACCCGAAGCATCCCGAACCGTTGCTGGCGGATTTCAATCTTCCGCCCGATCCGGGAGGCCGCGGAGGAGGTCGCGCCGCGCGCGGCAATGCAGGCGGAGCGGTGTCATCCACGAATTCGCCCGCACCGAAGTCCGTCAACCAATGAAATTTCCTTGAACTCGCCTGCCAAGATTGACAGCATTCAAATCGTTCCCCAACAACCAGAAAAATTATGAGACTAAAAACCTTTTGCAGCCTCGCGGCGATTTTTTCGCTGGCTCTCGCGACCGCCATCTCCCAGACCGCACCCGACCCGACCTTGGCGCATCTGGAGAAGCGCGGCGCCGCCACGCAGTTGATCGTTGACGGCCAGCCGTATCTGGTTCTGGCCGGCGAGGCGGACAACACCGCCTCTTCCAGCCTCGAGTATATGAATCCGGTCTGGCCGAAGCTCGTCAAGGCGAACCTCAACACCGTCCTCATCGGCGTCGGCTGGGACTGGGTCGAGCCGGTGGAAGGCCAGTATGATTTCAGCCTCGTTGACGGACTGCTCGCCGGCGCGCGGGAAAATAATCTGCACTTGGTTTTTCTCTGGTTCGGCAGTTGGAAGAACGGCCTCTCGAGCTTTGCGCCCGCCTGGGTGAAGGCCGACCAGCAGCGGTTCCCGCGTTCCCGGCTCAAAAGCGGCAAGGCGGTGGAAGTGCTCTCGCCGACCAGCGACGCCAACCTGCAAGCCGATACCCGCGCCTACACGGCATTCATGCAGCATCTCCGCCAAGTAGATTCCAAACAGCACACCGTCATCATGATTCAACTGGAGAACGAAGTTGGGCTGATTGGCGATTCGCGCGACCATTCCGCCGAGGCCGAGGCGGCATTCGCCCGGCCCGTGCCGGCGGAGCTGCTGGATTATCTGCAAAAAAACAAGGAGACGCTTTGGCCGGAGCTGCGGAAATTGTGGGAAGTCGCCGGCGCGAAAACCTCCGGCACCTGGACGGATGTTTTTGGAAATTCCACGGCCGCAGACGAAATTTTCCAGGCGTGGAGTTACGCGCGTTACATGAACCATCTGGCGGAAGCCGGCAAGGCCGAATATCCCGTGCCGGTGTTCTCGAACACATGGCTCGTCCAGCCCACGGACAAGGAGCCGGGCGATTATCCGTCCGGCTGCCCGGAGCCGCTGGTGATTGACATCTGGAAGGCGGGTGCGCCGGCGATTGACATCAACGCGCCGGATGTCCATTTGCCGAACTTCAGCTTCTGGTGCAGTCAGTTCCAGCGCCCCAACAATCCGCTGTTCGTGCCGGAATCTTCCGGCGACGCGGGCGGCGCGGCCAACGCCTTTTATGGCATCGGACAGTATGCGGGCATCGGCTACTCGCCGTTCGGTGTCAATCATGTGGAAAACTGGGGCGAGAATCGGTCCGGCGGCGAAATGCCGACGGCGATTGAAAACGTGCCGCTCGCCAGGGCTTATGGCCTGCTCGCGCAGATGTCGCCGCTGATTTTGGATGCTCAAAGCAAGGGCACCATCGGTGCGGCCTGGCTCATCACGCAGCAACCGACGAATGACGTCACGGTCGGGAATTACGTTGTGCATTTTGACCTTCTGCACAACCGACGGACCGGGGCGCTGGTGTCGTCTCTGGGCTTTGCCATCGTCATCGCCGCCGGCCCGGATGAATACTTTGTCGCTGGTCGCAATGTCCAGGTCACCTTCTCGCCGAACACGCCGGGACCGGCGATCGCCGGCCTCGCCGACGCGGAGACTGGCAGGTTTGTGAAGGGTCAATGGATTCCCGGGCGCAAGATGAACGGCGACGACATCCTGCTGGATTACAATCAGGCGGAGGCGGCTGCGAACAACCAGTCCGGCAGCGGCTTGATATTCGGCTCCGACGGCCCCACCGTCCAGCGGGTCAAACTGTATCGGTATCAGTAAGCGAATTCAGCCTAGTTGTGCTCACAAGCGTTTTGTGGGAATTTGCATCTGCCTGCTGGCGGTATTCACACGCGGGTAATTCTTAAACATTTTGTCAATCCCGCCCGCACCCGCTAGACTTTGCTTCTAAATGGGACGCAAGCCATCATTGCTCGTTGTTTTCCTGACGGTCTTCATTGACCTGATCGGGTTTGGCATTGTCGTGCCGCTGGTGCCGATTTACAGCCGGCATTACGGCGCGAGCGGATTCGTCATCGGTGCCATCATCGCATCGTTCTCCGCGATGCAGTTCATCTTCTCGCCGATTTGGGGTCGGTTGTCCGACCGTCATGGCCGCCGCCCAATTTTGCTCATCAGCACCGCCGGCGCAGCGTTGTCGTATGTTTTATTCGCCGTCGGATCGGGTTTTGAAAATCACACGCTGGCGCTCTGGGCGCTGCTCGTCTCCCGCATATTCGCGGGCGCATGCGGCGGCAACATCACCGTGGCGCAGGCTTACATCGCCGATATCACGCCGCCGGAGAACCGCTCCAAAAGGATGGGCCTCATCGGCATGGCGTTCGGACTCGGATTCATTTTCGGCCCGGCCATCAGCGGCATCGCGTTGAAGCTCTTCGGCGTGACCGGGCCGGGCTGGGCCGCCGCCGCGCTTTGCACCGCCAATTTTCTGCTGGCGTATTCCATTCTTGCCGAAAGCCTCCAGCCATCTTCGAGTCAAGCCACCAGACGCCCCCGGTTCGCGCAATGGGGCCACACGTTGTCACAGCCGAAAATCGGCCTGCTCGTCCTGATTTTTTTCCTGGCGACGTTCGCCTTCACTTGTTTTGAAACCACCCTGCCGTTGCTGGTCAGCGATAATTTCAATCTCGGCATCACCGTGGACGAAACCAAGCCCGCCCTGACGGTCATCTCATTGTTTATTTTCTGCGGCCTGATCGGCGCGGTCATCCAGGGCGGCGCGATTGGCCGGCTCGTGAAAATGTTCGGCGAACCGAAACTGATTGCGTTGAGCCTCGTGTTGACTGGCCTCGCCCTGGCGCTGCTGCCGTTTATCAAGGGCGAGGGCCAGTTGAAATGGATGGCGGTTTTGCGTTTCGCCGACTGGCCGTGGATCAAAATGCTTTTAGTTCTCGCTTTGCTGGCCATCGGCAGTGGCTTGACGCGCCCGCCGGTGTTTGGATTGCTGTCGAACCTTGCGCCGGCCAACGAGCAGGGCGCCACCCTTGGTGTCGCTCAAAGTGCCGGTGCGTTGGCGCGCATCCTCGGCCCGATTTTTGCCGCGACACTTTACCTTCGCGTTCCGATCTTGCCTTACGTGATTTGCGGCGGGCTGGCTGTTTTCACCGGCCTGCTCGCGTGGCAATATCTTTGCCGGACAAATCTATCACTCGCGAGTGCTGAAAAAAATCGAGCGGCGGATTGACCGCTTCACACCCGGCATTCGCAGTCCAATCCGCCGCCCATCCGTTCACACGAACGGAAACTTATTGCTGACCCGGAGGCGGGCCATCCGGCGGGCCGCCGGCATCACCAGGCGGAGGGCCGGGTGGCATATTGTTGTCATCGGCGCCGGGATTTCCATCGGCGTTCCGGCCTTGACCGCCGGGGCGTTGCGGGCGCGGCCCGATGTATTCATCCGGCGTCAACCTGCCGTCGCCCCTTTTGTCCAGCGACTTCAATGCGGCGGGCGCGTTGGCGATTTCAGTCGCGTCAATCACGCCGTCGCCATTCGCATCGAGCACCTTGATGATCAGCGGGATCGGCGGACGCGGCGCGTTTTTGGGCGCGTCCGGGGGTAGCGGCGGCAGGTATTCGTTGGCGGTCAACTGGCCGTCGCCATTTTTGTCGAGCGTCAGCAACTCGGCGCTCGCGTTGGCAATCTCGTTTGAATCAATCACGCCGTCGTGGTTCACGTCGAGCGCCTGCACGATTGGCAACGGCGGCGGACGATGCCATCCACCAGGGCCGTCCGGACCGCCGGGACCGCCGGGACCACCACCGCCGGGCGGTCCATCGTTGTTATCCTGTGCGCCGACGGCGAACGCCGACGCTCCAAACGCCAGCACCGTCAGCATTATTTTCATTTTCGCTTTCATTTTGTGTTCTCTTTCGTTTTGCCGGTGTGAATCTTCACGCGGCTAATTTACGCGAACGAACCTTAAGGAAACGTGAAGCTGGAAACTTTTCTTAATTATTTTTGTGCCAGATTCACCGGAGGTTCCGGCGGCAAAAACTTTTCGTCCGTCAACGTTTTCAAAAATGCGACGAGAGCGCGCTTGTCCTCCGCGCTCAACGGCACGCCGCCATCAGGATGCTTGGCGAGGTTCGGGTCGAGCGTCGGACTCCGTTTCATGCCGGTGCAATAATGTTCGACGACCTGGTCGAGCGTTTGGAACCGCCCGTCGTGCATGTAAGGCGCGGTCACGGCCACGTTGCGCAGCGACGGCACGGCGAATTTGCCATCGTCGCCGGCGCGCTTCGTCACATTGAAACGGCCCAAATCCCTGAACGCGGAATCCAGTCCGTTGTTCGCAAAGCTCTGGCTTTGCAGCATCGGCCCGCCGTGGCAGTGGAAACAGTCCGCGCCATATTGCCCGTGATACGGATCGTATTCCGTGTTGAACAGAATGTAGCCGCGCGCCTCCTCGTCCGTGAATTTCGCCGCGCCGTTCATCACATGGTCGAATTTCGAATCGAACGAAACCTGCACGAGCAGGAATTGCTCCAGCGCGCGGGCGATTTTGTCTGAAGTGATTTCCGGCGAGCCAAAGGCGTTGGCAAACAACCGGTGATAATCCTTGTCCGCTGAAATTTTGGCGACGGCGGTTGAAAGCTATTCGTGCATCTCGATCGGATTTTGGATCGGCTGTAGAACTTGTTCCCGCAATGTCGCGGCGCGGCCATCCCAGAAAAACGAATCTTTCCACGCGAGATTTTCCAATGCCATCGCGTTGCGGGTGCCGATATCACCGTCAACGCCACGGCTGAAACGCCGGGGTTGCGAGAAAGCCAGCCGCGGATTGTGGCACGTCGCGCACGACTCCGAATTGCCTGCCGAAAGGCGCCGGTCGAAAAACAAACGGCTGCCGAGCACAACGCCTTCGCCAGTGAGCGGATTGTCGAGCGGCAAATCCGGTCGCGGGAAATAATCCGCGAACGTGAAACGATACGGCGTGGCGTTCGGCGCGATTTCGATATAATTCGTCCCGCGCGTCAGCTCGGCAATCGGCGGGAAATCGCGCACGCCGTCCACCCCAAAAGCCGCCTCGACATTTTGGCGGATTTGCCCGGCGAGCAAATCGTTCGTCCGCGAATGACTCGTGTCGCTTGAATCGCTCAATTCAATCTGATTCGGAGTGGCGAAGATTTTGCCCGCGTCCAGCGCGATTTGAAGTTCGCGGTCGGAATTCAGATCGAGCGCGACCGGAAGCTCGACCGTCATCAACTGGCGGTCTGTGGCGAGGTGGTAGGAAAATCCGCTTTGCCTTGTGCCGTTTTGCCAGCCGCCTTCCAGCGCGAGAAAAACATATTCCTTCGACCAGCCCCAATACAAATGGTCCACTTCGGGATTCAGCGGATGATCGGCAGGCCATTGCGCGGCGTCGCCGTGATTGATCGCCGGCTCCAGCCCGATGTGAAACCGGATGCGGTCGTAATTTCCGCCAGGAATGTTTTCGAGCGTGAAGTTGGTTTTGCCGTCGCGCGCGCCAATGAACGCGAACCAGTTCTTTTGCTCAATCCACGTTCCATCCGCCCGGCGCAGTGCAACGTCCGACAGCAGGAAATCCAGCCGTGTGACGGAAATTTTCTGTCCACCGGCGGTTTGATTTGCGAGCGAGTCGAAAACGAGCGGCACGCCGTTGAATCGCGGGACAAAATCCACGCGCAAATCCGACGCGCCGGCTATGTTTGCAGGCAGGAGCAGGGCTAGGAGGGTTCGTTTGAGTGCGGGATACATTCTGTGTTCAGTTGATGGTGCATCCGCCCGTGAGCGTGTAGGTCGGGCCTTGCGTCTGGTTCGGCGGAGGTGAGAAGGTGACGACGATATTTTGCGCCCCGGTGGAGGCGTTGGCCGGAATCGTGAACGTGGCAATGACCGTGCCTTGCGTCGAATCCGAGATGCTCGTGCCGCTGATGCTGCCCGCAAGCGTGACACTGGCGACGGGTGCGTTCGCCGGCGGCAGATTCGGTGGAGCTGAAATCGTGATGGTCACGGTCACGGTTGAGCCGCGACTCACGCTGCCGCCGGGCGCAAACGAAGTCATGCCACCGCCGCTGATGCCGCTCACCGGATCATAAACGGCCAGCGCGGTGCGCGCGACACGATAGAAACGGGAACTGTCCGTGGGATTGTCCGTGTAGTTTGCGGCGTTCAGCACGGCCCCGACGGTCGTTGAGTTGGTCGTCCACGTTGTAAGATTCGTCGTGGACAGGACCATGTAAGTGCCGCCTTCCGTCGCGCTCCAAGTCAACGTGACTGCGCCGTTATTTACCCTGGGCGAATTGAGCGACGGCGTGGCGTTCGGGCCGCCGAGGAAATTGGTCACAACCGTTTCCGAAATGCTCGAAACGCTGGCACCGGCGGGGTTGCCGTAAAATGCGCGCCCGATGTTGTAAGGAAACTCCGGAACGCCGTTGGAATCAATCGCGACGAAGTAGGCGTAGATGCCGTTCGGGAATTCCGGCGTGACGCACCAGCGGCCGTTGTATTCGTCCAGGTCGAAATCCACGCCCTGCGTGTAGCCGTGGTCGCCGAGATAATCGTTGTCCTCCATGTAGCGGCCCAGCGGGTAGCTCGTGCTGACAGCCGGGCCGCTTTGGTTTGACGCGACATTGAAAATTCTCACCGCCCATTGCGGGATGGTCGTTCGCCCGTTCGCGGTGAGATTGCTCGTGCCATATTGACCATTGCGGATGACGTAACCGGAAATCATCCGCCGGATGCCGCTGCTGGCGTTGTTTGAAATGCTGTAACCATAAGGCCCGTAAACCGGAAATCCATCCGCCGTCCACGCGAGTATCGGCGAATGTTTCACCGGCGCGTTCGTGTCCTCGCTATAAGTTTTCGTCACGACGTCATAATCCACGTGGTCACCGAGCAGATAGCGCAGCCCGATCGGATCGGCGTGATAATGATACACGCCTGTGTTCTGCTGGTGCGCATAGCCCGCATCGAACGTCGCGCCTTCGTTCACATAAGCGTCGCGGTTCCAATATCCCGTGCCAGCGCCGCTGGTGTCTGTCGTGCCGTTCCAATAAAAAGCGTCCCAACTGTTGAACATTTCCACGCCGTCCTCGAAAATCCCGATCTGCCCTCCGCCGGTGAGCGTTTTGGTGGCCGGCACGCCGTTCGTGCGCGGGAAGCGGTAAAGTAGTTTCTGGTTCACCGGCAAATTTGGAAATGCGCCGTTCTGCCATGGCCCCATATTGTAACTGGCGAGTCCGGTGCTGCGGACATAAACCCAGTCCGTCGAGGAATCAACCTCCTGCACGCCGCAATAAGCCGGGTTCGCCTGCGTCTGCGAGCCGTTGCTCCAGTTGGTCAGCGTCGTGCCGGCGGTTTTCATCGCGTCGTTGGTGTAGATGCGCGCGTATTGGCCGGTATTGGTGGTAAGCCAGGAATTCGTGCGCGGATCGTCGGCACGGGCGGAGACGGCGTGCGCGAGAATGATTCCGGTGATGGCGGATGTGAGAATCGTTTTCATGCCGCCACCTTACCCGAATGAACCTTAAGGAAATGTGAAGATGAAAATAATTTTAAGTTTTACACAAAAATATCCCGTCCGGCGCCTTAATCTTCCCTTAAGGTTGCACCTGCGAGAGTGACGGCAGGCTGCGGTTGTGTTAAACCAGTGCCGCCGCCCGAACATGAGAATCCTGATTGTTGAAGACGAACCCGACCTGCTCCGCAGCCTTGCCCAGGCGCTGCGCGAGGAAGGCTATGCCGTGGATACCGCCAACAACGGCGAAGACGGACTTTTCAGCGCCGAGGGCTGCGACTACGACGCCATCGTGCTGGACGTGATGCTGCCGAAGATGGACGGCTGGGAAATTCTCAAGCGCCTGCGTAAAACCAAAAGGACGCCGGTGCTGATGCTCACCGCCCGCGACCAGTCCCGCGACCGCGTGCGCGGCCTTGATACCGGCGCGGATGATTACGTCGTCAAACCGTTCGACTTGTCGGAGCTATTCGCCAGGCTTCGCGCGCTCATCCGCCGCAGCGCGAACAAAACCACGAACGTCATCGAAATCGGCGACGTGAAAATTGACACCGCCGCCCGAAATGTCCTGCACAAGGAGAAGCCGGTGGAATTGACCGCACGCGAATACGCGCTGGTGGAATTTCTCGCGCTGCATCGCGGCGAAGTCGTCACCCGCACCCAGCTTTACGAGCATTTGTTCGACGAAAACGAGAGTTCACTTTCCAACCTGCTCGATGTCCATGTCTCGAACGTCCGCAAAAAACTTGGCGCGGATTTCATCGCCACCCGCCGTGGCCACGGCTATTGCATTGAATGAAAATTTTCAAATCCATCAAATGGCGTTTGCAAATCTGGTATGGCCTGATTCTCGTGGTCGTGCTGGCGGGCTTCGGCTTTACCGCCTATCAACTCGAGCGCGGACGGCTGCTCGGACGCATTGACGATGAATTGCATCGCCGCGTTGGGGTTCTGGCCAATGCACTCCACCGTCCGCCACCGCGCGCGCCAGATGCCGGTGAACAGCCTTTTGACCGACCGCCGTCTGGCCAGTTTCCTGATGACGGCCCGCCGCCGATATCGCAACAAAACCGACCACTGCCAGAATTTCATCTGCCGCTGGAAGCCGCTGGACTATTTGATACAAATGACCCGAATAGTTTTTATTTCGCGATCATTTCATTTCGCGCTGATGCCAAAGCCAAAGAAATCGCCCGCTCAGCCAACTTTCCAAACCCACCCTTCAATATTTCTATTACAGTAGGCTCGTTGGGGTCGGCTGATGTCTTCAAACAGTTTCCGGCACATTCCACCACGTTCACCACGCAAACACCCCGGCAAATTGGTAGTTATCGGGAGATTCATAATTTGCTTCCTTCAGGCGATATGATTTATGTCGGCTGTTGCATCGCACCCGAATTAATGGAACTTCAGCGCACCGCCTTGAATTTGACTGCGGCGGGCGGTTTGATTTTGCTCATCGGCCTCGCGGGCGGGTGGTGGCTGGTTTCGCGCGCCATCAAGCCGGTTGAAGACATCAGCGCCACCGCCGTGAAAATTTCCGCCGGCGATCTGTCCCAGCGCATCAATGTCGCCGAGGCGGAAAGCGAACTGGGCAAGCTCGCGTCCGTTCTCAATTCCACTTTCGCGCGTCTCGATGCCGCGTTCGCTCAACAGAAACAATTCGCTTCCGACGCCGCGCACGAATTGCGGACGCCGGTTTCCGTCATTCTGACGCAGACACAAACAGCTTTGAACCGTGAACGTGATGCCGCCGAATACCGCGAAACCGTTGAAGCCTGCCAGCGCGCGGCGCAGCGGATGCGGAAATTAATCGGCGCGCTGCTCGAACTGGCACGGCTCGATGCCGGGCAGGAGCAAATGAAACGGCTGCGTTTTGATTTTTCCAGAACCGTCGCCGATTGTGTCGAGCTGGTGAGGCCGCTCGCCGAAGAGCGCGGGGTAAAAATGTTCGCCGAACTTTCACCGCTCGAAACCCCCGGTGATTCCGAACGCGTCGCGCAAGTCGCCATGAATCTTTTGACCAACGCGATTCAATATAACCAACCGAACGGCGAGGTGCGCGTGAAAGTGGCATCGCACGGCGGCCTCGCCATTCTGACCGTGAGCGACACCGGTCCGGGAATCCCGGCGGAGGATTTGCCACATGTTTTCAAGCGGTTTTATCGCGGGGACAAATCGCGAACGGGTGGCAATACGGGTTTGGGTCTGGCGATATCCAAGGCGATTGTCGAGGCGCACGGCGGCTCTATTGAAGTTTCCAGCGGGGAAGATGCCGGAACCACCTTTACCGTCCGGTTGCCGGCAGCCTGAAGTTCAGCGCAAAAACAATTCCGCTGCCGAATCGGCGAAGCGCAGACCTTGGGACGTGAGTTGAAAGCGGTTTGTGTCGCGCGAAGCCCAGCCGCGTCCGGCCAATTGATCCATTTCCGCGGACCATTCGCGCCGCAAATCGAAGCCGGTCACGCGCTGAAATTCCCCGAACGGCCAGCCTGCGTTCATCCGCAGACCGAACGCCGCCGTCTCGCCCGCGCGCCGCAGCGGCGGCAATTCCTCGGTGGATTCGATGGCGCGCTTTCCGTTTTCCAACTGTTCGCAGTAAAGCTGCGTGTTTGACCAGTTTTTTGTGCGAACGCCGCGGACGTAACCTGTCGCACTCGGCCCAAGCCCGTAAAACGAGCCGCCGCGCCAGTAATTCACATTGTGTTTGCAGGCCAGCGACGGAATCCTTTCGCCGCTCAATCCGCCCTTGGCAAAATTTGCGATTTCATATTGGTGAAATCCGGCGGCGGTGGCGCGCGAAACCAATTCGTCATACATTTCGCACGCCAGATTTTCGTCCACGTCAAATTCGCCGGCTTTCATCTGGGCGAACAGCGGCGTATCGTCTTCATAAATCACCTCGTAGCTGGAAAGATGTTCGCTCTGCATCGCAACGGCTTCGTTCAGGGTATCGCGCCAGATTTCCATTGTCTGCGTCGGGATCGCGAACATCAAATCGAGATTGAGATTTTCAAAACCGGCGCTGCGTAGAATGTCGAATGATTTGAAAACCATTTCGCGCGAGTGGATGCGGCCAAGGCGGTCGAGCAATTTTTCATCGAGCGACTGGACGCCCATGGAAATGCGGTTCACGCCGAAATCGCGGAAAAGTTTTGCCTTGTCGGATGAAACCGTCGCGGGGTTGCACTCGATGGTGAATTCCTCCGCGCCCAGCAGATTTGATTTTTCCATCGTGCGCAGGATTTGCCCCCATTGCCGGGGATTCAGCAGTGACGGCGTTCCGCCGCCGAAGAAAATGGTTTTGGGCTTGGGATCCGGCGCAACCATTTCCAACTCGCAGATGAGCGCGGCGACATAGCGGTTCACCAGTTCGCCGGACGACGCCTCGGAATAAAAAGCGCAATACGCGCATTTCTGCGCGCAGAACGGGACGTGGACGTAAAGACTTGCGACACGAGTCGCGCTGGAATCCGCCATGGGATAAAAATAGCGCCCGCGTTCCTTGCTGGCGAACGAAAAACTTCCGCGCTCGCGGGTGTTTGAATGCCGGCGTGTTATGCCGGATTCGCACGCTGGACGTTCTGCGCCTTCAATCCTTTGTCGCTGGTGACGACATCGAAGGAGACGGGGTCGCCTTCATTGAGGGTTTTGAATCCCGGACCGATGATGGACGAGTGGTGCACAAATACGTCCTGGCCGGTATCTTGGGCTATGAACCCAAACCCTTTTCGGTTATCAAACCACTTCACTTTGCCGCTTGCCATAATGACTCCTGACTTTCGGGCATGCTCCAAAAAAAACGGACACAACTGAAAATCAGTTGCGCCCGCAAATCAATTTCGGAAACGGCTCATGCGTGAATCCGACACGAGTAATAAACGGAAATTATAACAGGTGTCAAGCAAAATTACGCACGCCTTTTCATTCGATATGCAACGCCTGATTAAGCAGTTCCGGCAGATGACTGGTGATGTGCCAATGCCAGCAGTGGGGTGGTGGTCAGCAACACAAAAATCAGCCAGAAACAATGCAATGATATTTTCATGGCAGCACTTAAATTCTTGGTTTCCTGCCACAAAGGAAACCTAATTCCATCAGGATCGTCAATCATAGAATTTGACGACTTGCGAACGGCACATTCCTATCCCGCAATCCATCCGCCGCCGACCACCAGATCGCCCTGATAAAAAACCGCTGCCTGGCCGGGCGTGACGGCGCGCTGGGCTGAATGCAATTTCACCTTGACCGAGCCGTCGCCGGTCGGCGTCACCGTGGCGGGTGTGCCGGGATGGTTGTAGCGGATTTTCGCCGTCACTTCGATTGGCGTTGTCAATTTGTCAAACGGATGCCAGTTGCACCGGTCCGCCGTAAATTCATCCCGGTCGAGCGCGCAGTCGTCGCCCACGACGACGCGGTTGTTCTCGGCATCCAACTCCACGACATAAACCGGCTTGGACGTGGTGATGCCAAGACCTTTGCGCTGGCCGATGGTGTAAAATTCAATGCCGTCGTGATGGCCAAGGACGTGGCCGTGCAAATCCACGATATCGCCGCGATGCTTCTGAACGAGGTTCGCTTGCTGGAGAAAGCCGCCGTAATTATTGTCCGGCACGAAACAGATTTCCATGCTCTCCTCCTTGTCGGCGGTTTTGAGGTTGCAATGCCGCGCCACTTCGCGCGTGTCGCTCTTGGTCTTTTCACCGAGCGGAAAAATCGCGCGCGCGAGCTGGTCCTGCCGCAGCGAGAACAGAAAATAACTTTGATCCTTCCGCAAATCCCGTCCGCGCTTCAACAAATATCGTGTAGGTGACGGGGTGACGAGTCTCTGACTTCCTTCGCCGGAATTAGAATGAGACTCCTCACGTCGTCTCCTACTTTCATCAGGCGGAACATTCACGCGTTCAATTCGCGCGAAATGTCCCGTGGCGATGAAATCCGCGCCCAATTGGTCTGCGCGGTCAATGAGCCGGCCAAATTTCAAATTTTGATTGCACATCACGCAAGGATTCGGCGTGCGGCCGGCCTTGTATTCGTCCGCGAAGTATTGGATGACGTGCTTCTGGAATTCCGCCGCCTCGTCAATCAGGTAATACGGGATGTCGAGCTTGTCGCAGACGGAGCGCGCGTCGGTGACGGCCTGCGGGCCGCAGCATTTGTCCTCCGCGCGGTTCACGCAATCCTGCGGCCAGAGCTTGAGCGTGATT
>Ga0181516_10001927_pt1 | contig 15305 bp, 14 predicted proteins | sample PEATcosm2014_Bin_25_FD_121104 | JGI IMG/M metagenome (GOLD analysis project Ga0181516, IMG submission 121104) | Peatland microbial communities from MTU Mesocosm Facility, Houghton, MI, USA - PEATcosm2014_Bin01_10_metaG | ecosystem: Environmental > Terrestrial > Soil > Wetlands > Peat | place... | reverse complement strand
GACCCCATCCTTTGCCATGGGGTGTAACCCTACCGTTTTCCAATTCCGATGTGATCACGACGCCGAAAATCTGGAGAAGACATCATTGCACTTGGCGGGCGATGGAAAATCTTTTTTGGTGATACCACCTTCGTCATGCGAGGTGGGCGTCAACTTCACCTTGTCAAAACGAACATCAATGTCCGGGTGATGATTTATTTTGAGCTTGTTTAGCGATCCGGCGCGCAAAAGTGATGCCCATCATAGAAACGCGGGTAAAATCGCAGTTGAAGGTTCTCCACAGGAGAAAAAGGTTCTCGCTCAAAAAGTGTTTGGCTCGAACCTTGTCCTCGACTGTAAAAAAGCCCGTGGTTCTTGCGTAAAACCGTGGTCGCTACTTCTCGAAAATCCGTCGAGTCGGATGGTGGAGCGGGCGAAGGGAATCGAACCCTCGTGTTTATTCCTTCATGTGTTGCACTTCTTTGCCATTAAGCACTTTATGATTATCAATTTCCAGCATGTAAATTATCAGTGGTGTATAGTGGTCATTCTTTGACCAAAATATCTATTTTTTGGCTTCCATCGCTCACGCCATTGAAAGCTTGTGTTGCTAAAATCAGACAATAAAAAACGACTATCATCATTCATTTTCGACGATTCCGGTAAAGGACAACGATGGAAAATGTGTTTTGACCGAGCCGTAAGGATGCGGCATCACTGAAAACAAAGCCCAGTAATAGGTGATGATTGTGGAGTGATATGCTCTCGAGCATCATTATTTCATCGCCTCTTGCCAACCGCCGCCGAGCGATTTCACTAGCGAGACTGCGGCGACGAGTTGCTGGCCACGCAATTGCACGGTGCTGAACTCGACGTTCAGCTCGGTGCTCTCTGCCGTCGCCACATCGAGGAAAGTGGTGAGTCCGTCGCGGTAACGATTGTTGGCTACCTGGAGTTGCAGGCGCGCGGCAATCAAGGCTCCGTTTTCCGCTTCGTATTGTTGGGCGAGAAGACTCTGGGCCGCGAGATTATCTTCAACCTCGGAGAAGGCGGTCAGCACGGTCTGGCGGTAGTTGGCAACCATCTCGTCGTAGCTGGCTTTTGCGATGCGCAAACCGGCGCGGAGTTTACCGCCTTCAAAAATCGGCATGGTCAATGAAGGGCCGACCGCCCACATCCGGCTAGACCAATTGAAGACAGTGCCTGCGTTAACGCTCTCGAAACCCGCCAAGCCGTTCAACTGAATGGTCGGAAAAAATGCCGCCTTGGCCACGCCGACGTTGGCGTTCGCTGCCGCCATGAGACGTTCGGTGGCGGAAATGTCCGGCCTTTGCTCCAACAATTCAGAGGGCAACCCCGATGGGATCATGGGCGGTTCGGTGGAAAGCAAGTGCTCTGGAACCTGAAACAAAGAGGCAGGCTGTCCGACCAATACGGCCAGCGCATGCTCAAATTGCGCACGTTGCAGCGCCACGGCCGGCAGTTGGGCTTGGGTGGTTTTTAGCAACGTTTCCGCCTGAGCAACGTCCAGGTCGGTGGCGACACCGCCAGTCCTGCGGTTCTTGGTCAAATCGAGTGATTTGGTGAAGACCTCAATGCTGGAACGAAGCACAGACAGTTCAGAATCCAATGCTCGCAATGTGAAATAATCGACGGCGACCTCGGCTTGAATTTCCAGTTTAATCGTCGCGAGGTTGTCGTCGCTGGCCTGCATCTGTGCCCGGGAGGATTCAACGCCGCGGCGGACGCTCCCCCACAGATCCACTTCGTAACTGAAATCCAGGGGCACCGTAAAATTATTGTAGGTGCTCCTTTGGCCGATGGCCTGGCCGGTGAACGACGAGGGGGTATTGGGCGAAATTTGTTGGCGGGTGGCTGAGCCGGAAAGGGCCACGTTCGGGAATAGTCCCGCCCGGGTGACATCCATCTGGGCGCGCGCCTCGGCAAAGCGGGCAGCCGCCACTTTGAGTTGTTGATTCGCGGCGGCGGCCTGGACTTCCAGATCATTCAATTCAGGATCGCCAAAAATTTCCCACCAGTTGCCCTTGGGTAATTGTCCTTGTGGCTGGGCAACTTTCCAGCCGTTGGTCGCGCCGGTATTCGTTACGCCAGCGTAGGCAGCAGGAATGGTAGTCGCTTCAGGGCGTTTGTAATCCGGTCCGACAGCGCATCCAGCGAGAAGCACCATGGCCGCGAGTGAAAGCCCCGGTAAGGCCGGCAATCGTTTCAAACTCTGCCGCAAATTTATGGCCAGTGGCTTCATAATCATTTTGCGGCTACGGTCTCCGAGACAGCTTGGATTTGGACCTTGGCACCATCCACAAGTGAGTCGGTGGGGTTGGTGATGACCCTGTCAGCCGGAGTTACGCCGCCGCGGATTTCGATGGTTTGTCCGAAGTCGCGCGCGACCTGAACCGGGCGCAATTCTACCGTGTCGTCCGCGCGAACCACTCCGACTTGCAAACCCTGTGCACGAAACAGCAGGGTGTTGGAAGGCAGCGTCAAAGGCGGAGCGGTATTATCCTCCTTTAAGCTCACCTCGCCATAGCTGTTAGGCAGGATTTGATGTTGCGAGTTGTCCACTTCCAGTTCTGTTAAAAGTGTCCGAGAAATGGTTGAGATGGCTTCCGACGTGGTGGTCACTCTGGCAGTGAACGATCGGCCTGGGCTGGCGGGAGTCGTCAGCGTGGCCGTCTGGCCACGCGCAATGCCGGACGCGTTGGGTTCTGGCACGCGCACATAGACACGAAGTTTATCAGTTTGCGCAATATGGAATAATTCCTGACCTCCGCTGCCTGCAACGATCAGGTCGCCATTGTCCACCGAGCGGATGGTGATGGTGCCGTCGAAGGGAGCGATGACGCGTTGGAAGGCGACCAATTCTTCCAACCGTCGCACGTTGGCTTGGTCGGCGGCAACACTCGCGGCGGCTGTTTCGCGTCCCGCCGCTTTTTCGGCGGCTTCCTGCTCGGTCACCGAGGCGGTTTTCAACAACACTTTCCACCGCGCATCAGTTGTCTCAGCGAGATGCAGGTTCGCTTGTGATAACTGAAGTTGAGCCTTTGCCTGTTCGAGTTGTTGATCCAAATCCGGCGTCTCGATCTCCGCCAGCAACTGGCCGTTTGTGACATGCGCCCCGATGTCCGCCACCCAGTCTTTGAGGTAGCCATTGGCGCGTGCATAAATGGAGGCTTCCCGCCACGGCTTGATCTCCGCTGGCAAGACCAGTCCGCTCTCCGATTTTGCCAGCGCGGGCGAAACTACAGAAACCGTTGGGATCGCCAGTTGATTCATATCCGCCATGGTCGTTTGACGTTGATGCCAGCGCGGGAGAAAACCGATAATGAGTGCGCCGATTAAAATCAACGCGATGATTGTTCCGGCGAGGCGTATGCGTTTGGCAGAAAATGTCGGCATCAGTTGCGCGTCACCGTTTCTTTGTGATTCGGTGGTGCTATTTGGTTCAAGCTCGATTCTATTCATAAAATATTTTCTAGGTGGCGGCTGGAGCCGGGATAATTCCTTGTGCTGGCGACAGCCGATTCGCCTCGCGATTTTCCGGTGCGGTCACCGATCGTTGCAGGACACTGAAGACCACGGGGACAAAAAACAATGTGGCGACAGTGGCCACAAGCAGGCCGCCAATCACGGCCCGGCCTAACGGCGCGTTCTGCTCGCCGCCTTCGCCCAATCCCAACGCCATCGGCACCATGCCGATAATCATCGCCGTCGCCGTCATGAGAACCGGACGCAGACGCCCGGTGCCGGCTTCCCAAGCGGCCTTCAGCGGTGTCATGCCTTGATGAAGATTCTGCCGCGCAAAGGTGACGACGAGCACGGAGTTGGCGGTGGCCACGCCGAGACACATGATGGCACCCATCATGGCCGGGACGCTCAAGGTGGTCGCGGTAAGATAAAGCCCCCAAATGACACCAGCCAGTGCGCCGGTCAAAGCCGTGATGATGATGAATGGATCAAGCCAGCTTTGAAAATTGACCACCAGCAGCAAATAGATCAGCACAATCGCCATCACCAGACCGACGCTCAAGTCCAGAAAACTGGAGCGCATCGTTTCCGCCTGGCCGCGCAAGGTGATTGAACTCCCGCGCGGCAATGTTTTTTGCGCTCCGGCCAAAATCGGTTTTATATCCGCCAGCACACCGCCGAGGTCGCGCCCGCCGACTCCGCCAAAGACATCCACGACGGGAACAACATTGTAGTGCGAGTAAATCGGCTGGCTGTTGGTGCGTGAGAACGTGGCGAGGTTTGCGAGCAATTGTTCGTTGCCGGTGCCGGGCGTGCCCGCCGTCACCGGCATCGAATTGAGATCAGACAGCGAGGTCATCTCATACTCCGGCACGCGAATGTTCAGGAGATACTGGACGCCAATGCGCGAATCGAGCCAGAACGTCGGCTGGACCTGGGTGCTGCCACTCAAATTGAGCAAAACCGAACCGGCAATCCCGCTTTCAGTGAGGCCAAGCTCGGAAGCCTTGGTCCGGTCAATGGCAAATTTGAAGCGCGGCAAATCCGATGGCTGCTGCACCCGCACATCCACGGCTCCACGCACATGGCGAATTTTTTCTGCAATCGTGGTGGCGACCTGATGGTTGCCGGCCAGGTCGCGGCCTAGAATCTGAATGTCGAAGGGAGCCGGTAGCCCGAAGTTAATTGTCTGGCTGACGATGTCCGCAGGCAGGAAATAAAACGTGACGCCCGGAAAATCACGATTAAGCGCGAGGCGCAGGCTACGGACATAATCAGCCGTCGACCTATGTCCGCTGCGCAGCGAAACCATGATGTCAGCGTCAGCCGGTCCGGCTGTCCCGCTGTCATTATAGCTCAAGTTAATGCCCGAAACCGGCAGGCCAATATTATCAATGATGCCTTGAAGCTCGCCGGCGGGAATTTTGCGGCGAATGGTGCCTTCGACGCGATCAACCAATGCCGCAGTTTCTTCAACCCTCGTGCCGGTATGGGCGCGCACATGCAACCGGAAAATCCCGGCGTCAACACTCGGAAAAAAGTCCTGCCCCAGAAACGGAACCAGAAGAAACGAGGCCGCGCAAAAAAACAAGAACCCCGATCCGAACGCCAGCCGATGAGCCAACACCCATCCGAGTAGATCCCGATAGCGCTGCCGGAAAAGATCAAAGCCATGTTCAAAACCTTTTTGAAAACGAACCAATGGTCGCAACCATTTGGCGGTGGATTTGGATTCGGGTTTTACGGTTGACGAAGATGACGTGTCGCCGCCATGCGGGTGAACACTGCGCTCAAACCACATCACGAGCGTCGGCACGAGGGTTAGTGACAAAGCGTAGGATGCCAAAACCGCGAACACCACCGCTTCCGCGAGCGGCGCAAACAAGTATCCAGCCACACCGCCCAGAAAGAACATCGGAACGAAAACGATGCAGATGCACAGGGTCGAGACTAGGATCGGCAAGGCGATTTCACCCGCGCCGGTCACAATGCCGTTCTCCAGAGTTTCGCCGGCGCGCAAATGACGTTCGACATTTTCTATCGTCACCGTCGCGTCATCCACCAGGATGCCGACGGCCAGAGCCAACCCGCCCAGCGTCATCAGGTTGATCGTTTCTCCAATCGCGCTGAGAACGGCCAAGGAAGCCAGGATGGAAAGTGGAATGGAAACGGCGATGATGAACGTGCTTCTCCATGAACCGAGAAAAAGCAGAATCATCAAGGCCGTCAAGGCCGCCGCGATGACGCCTTCCCGCACAACTCCGCTGACCGCCGCCTTCACGAAGATGGATTGATCGCTGAATTGTTTCACCTGCAGATTGTCCGTGACCGTTTGCAGCTCGTTCGCCATGGCGGCCTTGACGCCGCTGGCGACCTGAAGCGTCGAAGCGCTGCCGTTTTTGAAAACGCTCAAGAGGGCGCTGCGAACTCCATCCTGCCGGACAATGTTCTGCTGCGGCATGGCTCCATCATGCACCTGGGCGACGTCGTGAACGCGAATGACCGCGCCATCCGAAGTGGTTTTGATCGGCATATCATTCAACCGGTCAATCAGGTTGGGGCTGGTGTTGAGGTCAATGGGATACTCGTTGGCGCCGATTTTGGCCGTGCCGCTGGGATAAACCAGATTCTGCGTCGTCAGCGCCGTGACCACGTCCGATTGGGAAAGGTTTTGTGCTTTAAGCGCCTTGGGATCCAGATCCACCGAGACCACCCGTTGCTTGCCGCCGTAAGGGAACGGAATTCCAACACCGGGAACACTGATGAGTCCCACGCGGATTGTGTTCTGGGCGATGTCGAAGATTTGCTGTTCCGAGAGAGTCGGACTGCTGATGCCATACTGCAAAATCGGGACGGTCGAGGCGCTATATTGGATGATGAGCGGCGGAGTGGTTCCGGGCGGCAGTTGTTTCAAGATGGTTTGCGATATCGCGGTGATTTGAGCCACGCCCGCATCGGGAGAGACGCCCGGTTGAAAGAATACTTTGATGACACCCTGACTGTCATAGGATGTGGATTCGATGTGCTGGATGTTATTCACTGTCGTGGTCAGGGCGCGTTCTTCACCATAAATGATGCGCTGTTCAATGTCGCTGGCCGAGAGGCCGGTGTATTGCCAAACCACGCTGACCACGGGAATGTTGATGGATGGAAAAATGTCAGTGGGCGTGCGCAGCAAGACAAACGGCGTCAACAACAGCAGCAACAGAGCCGCTACCACAAACGTGTAAGGACGACGGAGAGCTAGATGGACGATCCACATATTTGTTTTGATGTTTTCAATTCAACTAACGGCCATAAATGAAACTCGCTCGTTGACGTTTGTTTTCGGGTTTTCGTTCGACGACAAAACATTTCTCACGGTGTCCAAGAGTTTTGACCGGCCAAATGGCTTCGGGATGACGGCTGCGATTTGGAGCTGCGGATAATCACGAACACTCTCCGCAGAGAATGTGCCGGAAGCAACGATGACTGGCAGGCTCATGCCCATCTTGCGCATCCGCTCGATGAGCCTTATGCCCGTGAGACGCGGCATTTCGTTGTCGGTGACAAGCAAATCATAGGCGTCGTGACAAAGCGCCTTCCACGCTTGCTCGCCGTCGGCGACAGTGTTCACGACATAGCCGTCTTCAGCCAGTGTGTTGGATATAATCCAGCGGATAATGTCTACATCTTCGGCGATGAGAATTCGCCGTGCGTGAATCAGTTCGGACGGCTTTGAAGAATCCCTAGCGTCCGAACCATTACGCGACGAGACAGGTATGAGCGCATCAAGATTCATGACGTGGCCTGACGGTGGATAAGCAATCAAGCTTATTGTGGTTTCTTAACTCGGGTATGGAAATCCTAGCGGAGACGTTGCTGTGTTTGATCAAGACTTCAGCACCGCGAGCGTTTAAATCATTTTCAAATACAATACGGATTTTTTGGGGCCATTCGGCGGCTCGCACTATCGCATCCTCGAGAACTTCACGTTCTTCATACAACTCTGAATGTAAATTTTTCATTGGATGTCTTATTGCACGTCCAATGCCAAACGCGAATCCGGTTGCCCGACTTTTTTTATCAATCGTTCCAGCAAGGTTTTAAAAGGAAATTTCGCCGCAGAGCAGTAATCGCCAATGCTTTCCCGCTTTGCGCAACGCGTCGTGGTTTCGACATTAAGTCGAACCGTCGGCGTAGCTTGTGCACTCGCATTGCTTCACCGCGCTGCCCAGGTTTGCACGTCTAGTTCGCATTACCCGTGCCTTGATCGCGACCATGATTAATTTTATAGCTTGGGCAAAAGTCTGACGAAGATTCGACGCACCGTCGAACTGGCGACGCGATTCGCTGAATTTTTGGAGCGAGAAAATATTCGCTTGCAGAATGACTAAATTAATTTCCCGTTTAACCATGATGTTTTTCTTCAATGTTACCGCCTTGTTCCATCGTTGGCCTGGTTTATGCAAAGTCTGGTTGCATATGAAAAATATAATTCAAACCAATCAAATGATAGTTGCGGATGGGAAACCAACAAAGCATGACAAGCTCACGCGGCGCGGATTTCTGGGAGTCGGGGCGGCGGCGCTGGCCGCTGCTGGCGTGGCGTCGGCACTTGGTGCGGACCAGAGCACCAGCGATCCCGGGCCGGGCAATCTGGCGCTTGATGCCCAGAACCCGGATTCCATGTGGCCGCCCGGCACGGACTCCAAGAGTTTAGTCCCAACCTTCAAGTATCCATTCTCCTTTGCGAACAAGCGGGTTTATGAAGGCGGATGGTCACGCGAGGTGACGATCCGGGAACTGCCGGTTTCAAAAAACATGGCCGGTGTCAACATGCGGCTCACGGCCGGCGGCGTCCGCGAGCTGCACTGGCACACGGCGGGAGAGTGGGCTATCATGCTCTACGGGAATGCGCGGATCACGGCGATTGATAAGGATGGCAAGAGCTTTGTGGCGGACGTGAAGCAAAACGACCTGTGGTATTTCCCCAGCGGGACTCCGCATTCGATTCAGGGCCTTGGGCCGGACGGTTGCGAATTCATGCTGGTGTTCGACGACGGAAATTTTTCGGAAGCCGAGACGGTGTTGTTGAGCGACTCGGTATCGCACATCCCGCCGGAAGTGCTGGCAAAAAACTTTGGCGTAACCGAGCGGTCTTTGGCCAGCGTCCCCAATAAAGAGTTGTTCATCTTCCAGACCAAAGTTCCCGGCCCATTGGAAGACGATCAGAAAACGGCCGCCGGATCGTTGGGGCCAACCTCAACGGATTTCGCGTTTCGCACCATGGATCTGCCGGTGACCAAAAGCACGAAAGGCGGCGAGGTGCGTATTGTTGATTCGAGCAAGTTCAAGATTTCCACCACGGTGGCGATGGCCATGGTCACCGTGCGTCCCGGAGGATTGAGGGAACTGCACTGGCACCAGAACGCCGACGAGTGGCAATACTACATTAGCGGCAAGGGGCGGATGACAGTGGTGGCGACCGGCAACCGCGCTCGCACTTTGGACTTTCAGGCGGGCGATGTCGGTTATGTCGAAAAAACTCTGTTGCATTACGTCGAGAATACCGGGGACACGGACTTGATATTTCTGGAAATGTTCAAGAGCAATATTTATCAGGATATGTCGTTCTCGGAATGGTTGTCCCACACGCCGCCGGAATTGGTCATGGCGCACTTGAACATTGATCGGGCGACCTACGACGCGATTCCGAAGGAAGAGATCGTCGTTGTGCCGAAGTAACCGAAAGTTTTGGAATAAGAACAGTTGGTGTCATGCAGGAGTAATTTTCAAAGCCTCAAACTATGAACTCACAAGCTAATTCTCCAAAGGCGACCGGTCGCTTCGACATCGCTGCCGTGGCTGCCACCTTTCCACCTGCGGCGGCCACGCTGCTGCTTGATCACTATCTGGTTGACCGTCAGACTGCCAGTGCCAGGGTTTTTCGGGTTTATCAAAACACCCCGCCGCACTACCACTTGAAGTGCGACGAATACCTCTATGCTTTTTCCGGGCGAGGAACATTCTGGACGAATGACGAAAGCGAGAAGGCCGAATTTGGTCCGGGCCAGCTCCTTTTCTTTGAACGAGGCACCGTCCACGCGATGCCGGACATTTTGGAAGGACCGGTGGTCTTTCTTTCCATTGATACGCCAAGGCGGGAACCGGACGATGTGCATTTCGTAAATCCTGCCGATGGCACCGCCGCCAGCTTTATTCAAGCGAACAAGCAATAACCTCAATTTGGAAGGAATTATCGGATGGTAGGCACCAGCGACGCAGTGTAACCTCAAGGGTCAAAATGCGTCTGAATTCACACGCAAAAAATTTATGCCTTCTCGAATTCTGCTCCACTTTATAGTTGTCCTTGCTACCGTAGCCACTCTGCTTGGCTTTCCGGGCCGGACTGCCGCAGCGGATTCGGACAGACCGCAGTATTATGAAGTGCGGATCTACGCCACCCAATCAGCCGAGCAACAGCAACGGGTCAACGACTATTGGCAGAACGCAGCGATTCCAGCCTACAACCGCATGGGCATCCAACCCGTCGGCGTCTTCACCGAGTTGCAGGATTCCGCGACCAACAACATTTACGTGCTTATCCCGTGCGACTCGATCGAAGATTTCGCCGCGATTCCAGCAAAGCTCGCCGCAGACTCGGACTACCAGAAGGCTGCCGCCGAATTTTTGAACGCAACGAAATCGAATCCGGCGTATGTCCGTTTTGAAAGTTCCCTGCTCGTCGCTTTCGACGGGATGAAGCGGATGGTTGTGCCGTCGGCGGACAAGAAGCCGAACGTCTTTGAACTGCGCACTTATTTGAGCTCCAGCGAAGGCAAGGGCTTGAACAAAATCAAGATGTTCGAGAGCGGTGAAATCCCGTTGATGAAGGAAGTCGGGCTGGCCCCGATCTTTTACGGACGGACGATTGCCGGGCGGAACATGCCCTGCCTCGTCTACATGACGTGCGGTGAAACTCTGGACGCACACAAGCAACACTGGCAGGGCTTCTCCGCATCCCCCGTCTGGAAGCAGTTGACGGGTGATCCGCAATACAAGGACAACGTGTCCCGCGTCATTAGCATCATGCTCAAGCGAACCGCCGCCTCGCAAATCTGAGCAGTTGGATAAATTACCGGAATTGCAGTGACCTTGCCAAGGTGTTCGTCGCTTTCGTGCGCCACCAATTCTCTGACGTTTTTGGGAGCAATAGTAGTCGGTTTTTTTGCAAAGTTTTCCTAGTCCCAGATGACGTAACTTCGACCTGCCGTCGAAACCTCGACGCCATTCATGGGTGCTGAAAGATTTCCCGCCCTGGCACAAACCATTAGTTCTTCGTTCAGCCGCAACCGTTTTTGACGATTCATCCCGGCGGATGTGATGTTGGCACAATCATTGCAAATCAATGCAACGTATGATTGCACTTGAAAGCAACACACGTTCCCCAAAGAAGATGAGTAGTCGTCCGGCGCTGGAAATCCGCATCCACTTCGCGGACGGCTCCAAGGAAACTTTTGCCCAACCCGACGCGGAGATTTCAGAAAGCATCCTCCAGCAAATCATTCCATCCCATTTGTTCGCCCAAACTCGAATCGTCGTCGCCGATGATTATTCAAAATCCGTTTTTGTCTGTTCGCAAATCAACCGCATAGACTTTGTCAATGATGGGGATGGCTTCGGATATATTCCCGATGACCACGCGGATATCGTTGAACTGACCGAAGCGGAGTTCCGCCAGCACGTGCCGTTGAACCAGCCCTCTCACCTGCAAAAACGCCGACAGCGCCGACGGGTCGGTAATTTGTTGGTTTCGTTTCTCAACTTACGAATGCGCGGCGGCAGCCACGTGTATCTGATGAACGAGATACTGGTGAAACTTCCCGCCGACAGCCAGTCCTATATGCAGCGGCTGCTTTCAAAAGGTGCGCTTGCCATTCGTCTGCCGGGCGGCGGCCAGGGTTTTTTAAATCTGGCCAATCTCATCAGTTACACGGTCTATCCCGGCGTCGCCGAAGTTCCAGCGGATACCTGGATGGCACAGCCATTTCGATCCTCTGCTGCCTAGTAGCAAATGAAAATGAACTAAACATCAAATCAAAAATAACCATCACAAATAGGAAAGTAATTATGAACACACAAACATCAAGTCAGTTGAAAACAAAACAGCTTGGCAACTCGGATTTATTCATCACACCCGTGGGTTATGGGTCATGGGCCATCGGTGGATCGGGCTGGCAATTCGCCTGGGGAAAACAAAATGATAACGAATCCATCGCCGCGATTCACCGCGCGCTGGAGCTGGGCGTGAACTGGATTGACACGGCGGCGGTGTATGGCGTGGGACACTCGGAAGAGGTTGTGTCCCGGGCGCTCGCGACCTGGCACGGACCGCAGCCGTATGTCTTCACCAAATGCGGTCTCCGTTGGGACGCGCAAGGCCAGACCCGCCACGACTTGACCGCCGCCTCCATCCGGCAGGAATGCGAGAACAGTCTGCGCCGGCTCAAGGTTGACACCATTGACCTCTACCAAATTCATTGGCCGGACGAGGACATGAACGAACTGATAGAAGGGTGGAGCACGATGGCGCAGTTGCAACGTGAAGGCAAGGTGCGTTGGATTGGCGTTTCAAATTTTGATGTTGAACAGATGGAAGTGGCGCAATCCATCGCACCGGTCACCTCTTTGCAACCACCTTACTCGCTGGTTCGTCCGGAAGTGGAGCAGGAGATATTGCCGTTCTGCCAACAGTCGGGAATCGGCACGATCGTCTATTCACCGATGGCTTCAGGGTTGCTGACCGGAGCCATGACACGGGAACGTATCGCGAAACTGCCCGTTGATGATTGGCGCAAACGCAATCCTGAATTCAATGAGCCGAAATTGTCGGCCAACTTGGACTTGGTGGAACGGTTACGCGCGGTTGGCGAACGGCATGGCTGTTCTCCGGGTGCGGTCGCGATTGCGTGGACACTACGGAACCCGGCCGTGACTGCGGCGATTGTCGGCGCACGCAAGCCGGAGCAGGTGGACGACATGGTCGCTGCGGCAAATATTTTGCTCACTGAATTGGATCTCACGGAGATTGAAGCGGTTCACGAACTCGCCGGGAGGGGCCAATGAAAATCGGTTTCATCGGTCTGGGCATCATGGGCAGCCGCATGGCGGCCAACCTGCAAAAAGGCGGACACGCCTTGGTCATCTTCAATCGGACGCGTGACAAGGCCGAGTCTTTGTTGGCTGCCGGTGCGCAATGGGCTGACTCACCTGCCGACTTGGCATCACAAGTAAAGGTGATCTTTACCATGTTGGCGCATCCCGCCGCTGTTGAGGAAGCCGCCTTGGGCCAGAACGGATTTGTTTCACAATTGGCACCGGGCCAAATATGGATTGATTGCAGCACCGTCAATCCGTCGTTCTCAAAAAAAATGGCCGCCGAGGCGGAGGCGCATGGCATTCGTTTCCTCGGCGCTCCGGTGAGCGGATCCAAGGCCATTGCGGCATCGGCAAAGCTCACATTTTTGGTTGGCGGCGAGGCACGTGATTTGGAAACCTGCCGGCCTTTGCTCGAGTGTATGGGGGATAAAATCATTCACTGCGGCGGCCCAGGCACTGGGGCTGCGCTTAAAATAGTGATGAATCAATTGCTGGGAACCGTAATGGCCGCGTTTGCCGAAGGGTTGGTTCTTGGTGAATCTCTCGGTCTGTCCCGTGAGGTATTGTTTGATACATTGTTGGGCGGACCTGCGGCGGCTCCGTTCCTTTCGGTCAAGCGAGAGCGAATCGAAAAGGGAGATTTTGAGCACGCAGACTTCCCCTTGCAGTGGTTGCAAAAAGATTTGCACCTCGCTTCAGTGAGCGCTTACGAAACCGGTGTGTCCATGCCCGTAACGAACGTGGCCAAGGAGCTCTATCGCTTCGCGATCCGGGAAGGCCATGGCGAAGAAGATTTTTCGGCCATCTATGATTACCTTGCGCAAAAGTCTGCGGTGAAAACTCTTCGCGCGGACGGAGATGTCCAGCCATCTAACGCAGCTTCACGATACTCGGATTCCCTCAAGACAGAAAATGAAAGATACACTTCTAATGAACACTACAACTTAAAAGACTAAACTTATCCCATTATAAATCGTCGTTGCCAAAGTTCTTTATTTGACCTCGGATGTTGAACAACAAATAATATGAAGGCGCTGCAATTCAGCACTTATGGGCCTCCTGCCGTCCTGACCATCAATGAGATTCCAAGGCCTGAACCTCACAAAGGTGAGGTGCTGGTTCAAATCAGAGCGGCAGCCATCAACCCAAGTGACGTGAAAAATGTGGCTGGCCATTTCAAGTCACCTTTACCAAGAGTGCCGGGCCGGGATTACGCGGGAGTAGTCGTCGCGGGTGATGCAGAAAAGGGTTTGGAAGTGTGGGGAAGCGGCGAAGGGTTCGGCGTGACTTCCGATGGGGCTCACGCCGAATACATCGTCGTGCCTGCGGACTCGATCGCGCAAAAGCCTCCACATCTGTCAATGGAGCAAGCTGCGGCCATCGGAGTTCCTTATCTCGCAGCGTGGTCGGCCCTCGTGGTGGCTGGCAATATCCAAGCGGGAGAAACGGTTCTCATTGTTGGTGTTTCCGGTGCCGTGGGCCGCGCGGCGACACAAATCGCACACTGGAAAAAGGCTCGCGTGATTGGTGCGTCCACCCGTTCAAACAACCCTTCCAACGCGGACGCCATCATCAATACTACCACAAACGATCTTTCCGAAGACGTTCGGGTGTTGACATCTGGGAAGGGTGCCGATCTCGTGCTCGACGTGGTAGGAGGTCCCATGTTTGAGCCTGCGCTGAAATCGCTCCACTGCGGTGGTCGTCAAATTTCCATCAGCAGCACAACAGATCGGAGAGTCAGTTTCGATCTTGTGGATTTCTACCACAACTTATCCTGCCTCATTGGTGTGGATACCATGAAACTCCAGGGAAAGGAGATTGCAGATTTGATGAATCAACTGCGCGCTGGTTTTCAGGAAGGCCATCTACAGGCACCGACGATTACAACCTGGCCATTTGAGCATGCAATTGAGGCCTATGAAGCTGTGGAGAAAGGGATGGCGTCTACCAGGCAAGTTTTGACTCGATAGACCCTCGTGCGTAGCCCGGCTGATGCACACTGATATACTTATGAAAAAGACAAGAAAACTCGAAGAGTCCAAACCGAACTTGGTTGTGGACGAAAACGTGAGCTTGGAAGAGCAAATTGCCCGACGAGCAAATGAACTGTGGCAACAAAGAAACCGTGAACACGGGCATGACTTGACCGATTGGTTTCAGGCAGAACGAGAGATCACTGAATGGCACCAAAAGCGACTTCAGGCAAAACGCTGACAACTCACCATGATTGAGCACCTTCGTAACCGGACTTCCATGGAAATCAAGGCTGGGACGCGGCAGGAACCGGACAATCCATGGATTACGTTTGCCTTGGTCGCGGTTGGGACGTTCATGATCATGTTGGATGCTTCGATTGTTAACATTAGTCTCCCAGCTATCGCCCAGACATTCCATACGCCTGTCGGTGGTGCGATGGAATGGGTGATCATTGCCTACCTTGTTACCATTGCGGCGACCTTGCTGACCTTCGGGCGTCTGTCTGACATGATTGGTCGCAAACCGGTTTGGATGGCTGGGATCGCTCTTTTTACAATTGCCTCCGGTATTTGTGGTGCCGCCAATTCGCTGCCGCTTCTGATTGCGGCCCGCGCTTTCCAAGGTCTTGGCGGCGCGCTCATCTTCGCAACCAGTCTGGCAATCATTGCTGACACCTTTCCGGTGGAGAAGCGCGGCCTGGCCATGGGCTGCAACGTGGT
>Ga0181516_10001926_pt1 | contig 15308 bp, 12 predicted proteins | sample PEATcosm2014_Bin_25_FD_121104 | JGI IMG/M metagenome (GOLD analysis project Ga0181516, IMG submission 121104) | Peatland microbial communities from MTU Mesocosm Facility, Houghton, MI, USA - PEATcosm2014_Bin01_10_metaG | ecosystem: Environmental > Terrestrial > Soil > Wetlands > Peat | place... | reverse complement strand
GGGGTTCGCCCTGGACCTGGAACCCGGAGTCCAGGCATGACAAGCACGCGGGCCAGCTCTGCGCCGGGTTCCAGATCCACACGGAGGACGGCGCCTACCAGCACGGAACGTTCCGCCCCTGGCGCCTGGTCGCGCTGGCGTTCAAGGCCCTGCGCCAGCTCAGGCCCGACCAGCCGCTCTGGGGGGATAGCCGGGCCGCCCTGTTCATCAACCTGGTGCCGGTGCTGGTCATGGTCCTGGCGGTGGTGGTGCTGGGCGAGTCGTTCCTCCCGCTCAACATGGTCAGCGCCGGGATGATCATCCTGTCGGTGCTGGGGTTCAATCTGATGCCTACTGCGGCATCTTCACCCTGTGCATCCGCCGGTTCAACGTCAAGACCCTCGGCCCGCTGAACCGTTCGACAGCTTTGAATCCTCCCTGTTGGATTTATAAATTAATTGTAACTTCGAATCTGAATGCGTCACCTGGAAAAGGACAGGCAGCCCTTCCGGCCCGGAGTGACCATGTTGACATCTCGAATACCTTCATCCTTCCTCCCCCTCGCCATCCTGGCAGGCTGTCCCGCCCTGGCTTCGGTGACCGTACAGGGCCCCCTTTCCGGACACGTCATCCGGCCCGGCGATGCCTTCGTGTTCGAGGCCAAGGCCGGTGACAGCAAGGTGGACCTGGACTGGGTGGCGGTCTCCGGCCGGGGCTGGGCGGAATCCAGCCCGGGCCTGGTTTTGGCCAAGGGGTGGACCGACCCGGACCGCCCCCAGGACCCCAGGATCCGGATCCTGCGCCTGGACGCCCGCAGGGCGGTGCGCCTGGGGCAGGAGGCGAAGGACAGCAAGGGCGCGCCGGAACTGGTGGTGAAGACACTGGCGGGGACTGCGGACCGCTCGGGATCCCAGGACGGTCCGGTCAGCCGGGCGCTGTTCCATGAGCCCGCAGGGATCGCCATGACCCGTGCGGGCGCGGTCCTGGTGACCGACCGCAACGGTCTGCGGGAGATCAAGGACGGAGTGGTGACGACCCTGGTCAAGGCCCAGCCCGGCGCCTCCCCGGCGGCGGCCCCGCTCCTGCAGCCGGGGGCGCTGGCGCTGGACGAGGCCAACCGGACCCTCTACGTGGCGGACCTCGGCTGCATCCGGGCGGTCCCCATGGACGGCAAAGGCGAAGGCCGGGTCCTGGTGGGGATGCCGGGAAAACCGGGCCACCGGGACGGCGGCTGCGATGAGCTGCGCGGGACCCCCTCCGTGGGGAAGGCGATCAAAGGGGAGACCGGAGCGGTTTCCGGGGCGGGGTGGTCCTGGTCTGATGCCGGGGGGCGGGGGGCCGTTCCAGCCATCCCGCTGTGCAGGAAGGTGGGTCCTTTGAACCGCGCCTGGTCACCCTTCCCATCCCGTCAGTCGGCCTCCCGCTCTTTGAAACCTGCTCATTATGCGTTGCAACGCATAATGAGCAGGTTCAGGAGAGCGGATGGCTTCCAGGAGCCGCGGGTGCAGCACAGCACGGCCTGCCGTCTCCTGGCGGATTTGCCGAACAATCTGCTTGGCGGTTTGCTTCGCGCGTGGTGGAAGGCAATGGCCGCGGCAGCCGATCCTAGACTCCCTCGTCCCTCGCCTGGGCCATGACCACGTCCGCCGCGTCCTCCCCGGGGACGTCCAGCATGGCCTCGGCCGAGCCGGGCTTGCGGTAGAGGCTTGCCGCGCCGGCGGCGTCCAGCGGTTCCAGTTCCATGGGCGCGGGGGCCGGTTCGGGCGCCCGTTCCGGGGCCGGCGGTTCCGGGTCCTTGCGGGCCGGGGCGAACACCTGGCTCGGGAGGGTGAGCAGCTCCAGTTGCCTGGCCCCTTCCCCCTTGCTCTCCAAGGCGCCCCGGAGCCAGCCCAGGTGGTCCGGCACCGATTCGAACTCCGCCACATGGTGCGCCACCGGCTGCGGTCCCGCGCCCGGTTCCGCCGGCACCAGCTCCAGAGAGAAGCCCATCGTGTGGATGCCCACCAGCAGGAGCCCGTCCTTGGCGGTCTCCAGGAACAGCGGACCGCCGCTGTCGCCTTGGGCGGGGAAGGCCTGCCCGGCCGGCGTGCGGAGGGTGAGCCGGGCCTTGCCGTCCGTATCCGGAACGTAGCCACGCGGCGCCTCGGCCGGCGTGAAGCGCCAGTGGAAGGGCTTGGCCGGACCGGCCTTGGATTCCTGGACCGACTCGGAGTACGCCGAACCCGGCGCGGCCGGCACAACCACCCAGAACCGACCCTGGTCCTCGGATAGGTAGTGGGCCTGCACGGGTCCCGCATGGATCCTGCCGGCGGACGCCAGGGTGTCGCCGGCGCTGGTGCCGAACCAGCCGAACCCCGCCACCTGTCCCGCCGCACCCGCCTCCAGGCCGCCGCAGTTGGCCCGCAGGCGCGGGGGCAGGATGCGGTGTTCGCGCAGGAAGGCCACCGCCGCGTCGTCCAGCCGGAAGCTGAGCAGGGCCAGGTCCACGGGCCGGTTTTCGGCCTCCCGGCGCCCCAGGTGGCAGGTCGCCCGGCAGGCGGTGACCCACAGGGCCGCTTCCCGCCGGTCCTGGGCCAGGCTGTCCGGACCGAAGCCGATGATGAGGGCCTGGGGTTCCGGGTCGGAGCGCGCCTCGCCGCCTTCGAAGCGGGCGTTCAGGGCCACGTGGGCGGCGGTGAGGACGTGCCCGTGCCGGCCGTCAGGGCCGATCCCCAGGTAGACGCCGCTGCCGATGGTAAAGGTCCGCGCGTTCCGGACGGCCGCGATCGCCACCACGCAGGGATGCCGCTTTCCCGCCTGGTAGGCCCGCGCCTCCACCTCCTGCTCCTGCCCGGCCGCTTTCCCCGCCTCCAGGATCATCGCTCCGGCCCGGGGCCCGGCCGCGGCCAGGAGCAGGACGCTGAGGGACAGGGGCAAGGTGCGGGCGGGCATGGCACTTCCAGGTGGGGCCAGGCGTCGGCCCGGCCGGATAGTAATTAGTTAATAGTGCGAGCGGGCGAGCTGAAGTTCCCTGCGCGCCGGCTGGGACCGCCGTCGGGATGGCGGCCCAGGCCGGTTCCGGCCTCCCGCCGCCGTCATAGCGGCTCGATCCGGCGCGACTTGGCGCCTTCCTCCGGTTCCGGCGCGGCCCCTTCCGCTTTGCGCTTGGTGCCCTGGGGGGGCAGCCAGGGTGGTGGCGCGACCGTCCCGGGAACCCGGGCCGGGCCCAGGTCCGGGTGTCCCCCAGCAGGGGCGGCGCCCGCCCAGGCCGCGACACCAGGCCAGGCGCCGGCCGCCCCGGGAAGGTGGGACCCGGCCGCGGGGAGGTGGAACCCCGCCGCAGGGGCGGTCCCGGCCGGCGCCCAGGTGAAGGCGAAGCCGGCGCCGCCCGCCGCGGGCGGGGTCCAGGGGCCCGGCGGAAGCGGGGGCGTGGGGGGGCCGGGGGCGGCCAAGGGCGCGGGGAAGCCCAGCAGGCCCTCCCCGGCGCCCGCCCGGGGCGGGGGCGCAGCCGGGCCGAGGGCGGCCAGGAAGGCGGGGAATTCCAGCCATTCCTCCCGGGCAACCGCCCGGGGCGCGGGCGCCTGCCGCTCCTGGGCGAAGGCGCCCGGGGCCGGCGAGGCGAACGGTCGCGGCGCCGGGGCGAAGGGGCCGGAGGGCGCCGCCGGCGCGCCGGACGGGAGTCCGCGGCCGGAGGATCCGGGAGCCCCCCCCTGCGCCGGAAGGCTCCCGAAGGACCGGGCGGTGAACCCGGAGGACGCGGCCAGCCTCGGGTCAGGGCCGGCGGACCCGGGGGGAGCCGGCGGGGTCGGCCGGGGCGCGGGGGCCGGACCGGCCGGCGGCGCCGCCGAGGGCCGGGCGGCGGGCCCGGGCTGGAGCGCCGCGACCGGCAGCGTAGCCGAGGGCCAGGCCGCAGGCCTGGGCTGGGGCGCCGCGGCCGGCAGCGGGGCCGGGGGGGCACCGACGCCGGGTCCGCCGCCCGCCGCCAGATCCGTGCCGTCCGGACCGGGCCCTTGCAGGGTGGCGAGCAGGGCCTCCGCCTTCTTGGGTTTGAGCATCACCCGGAGGACCTTCTGGAACGTCGAATCCGGGCCAGGGAGTCCTAGGGAAAGGTTGAGGTAACACTTGACAGTCACCTCGGACTTCCCCGCCGCCTCGGCGAGTTCCTTCCGGCTGATGCCGCCGTCGGCGAGGATCGCGTAGGCCTGGGGGTTGCTGTGCAGCGGATGGATTCGCGGACGGTCCTCGTCGTCGGCCTCTTTCCCGGCGTCGGCCCGCGCGCCCGTTCCATCCCCGGCTTCCAGCAGGGCGATCAGCGCTTCGGCCGGGGCCTCGGCAAACAGCTCCCGGATGGCCGCCCGGACCGGCTCGTCGTCGGCGCCCAGGCGGCGCCGGCCGCTGAGCAGGGTCCGCATATCGGCGTCCGGCCAGCCGGCGGCCTTGGCCAGGACCTCGTGGTGGACCTGGTGATCGGCCAGGATCAGCCACGCCGTCCGGGGCATGGCCGGGGGCTTGGCCGTTTGTTTGGCCTGCCGCCGGGGCGCGGCGACCGGGACCGGAGCCGGCTTGGGACGGCTTGCGGCGCCTTCGGGTGCGGACCCGCCCCGGGAAGCGGGCGCCGGAGGGCGGGCCAGCTGGGCCAGCAGTTCCGCCGCCGGGCCGGGGGGGAGCAGCGCCCGGACCGCGCGGGCCAGCGCCTCCGGCACCGGCGCGGCGCGCCCCTCCAGGCTGGCCAGCACCGCCGCCGCCTCCAGGCCCGCTTCCTGGGCCAGCGCGTCCACCGAGGCCCCGTGCCAACCCAGCAGGGTGCGGATCGCCCCCAGGCTGGCGGTGGCCGGGGAGGACCCCTGGTCCGGAACCACCGGCCGGAGGCGGGCTTTACCGGCCTGGAAGCGCACCCGCGCCCGGGCGATGGCGTCGAGGATCTCCTGGGCCTCCTGGGCCCGGGTGGGACGGTCGTCCAGGCACGGCGCCACGGCGTCGGCCACCGCCTTCGACAACCGCTCGCTGCCGCGGACCTGCTTCCGGATCGTATCTCCCGTCCGGTCCACGCGTGCGGCGAGGGCCTCGACGGTCCCCCCGTAGTAGCGGAGCAGGCCGAGGGGATCGGACGGCTTGCCCGGCAGACGCGCCAGCACCGCGTCGGCGCGGGCTTCGGGCAAGGCCTTGCGGACCCCATCCCGGAAGGCCAGGGGCACCACCTGCGGGGTTTCACCCTTCAGCAGCCACTTCCGGAGCGTCTCCGGACTATTGCCGGCGATCCGGCCCAGCTCGGCCCACTGGTCATCGTCCAGTTCCAGCCTGGGGAAGCCGGCGCCCGGGGCCGCGGCCGCCGCCCCGGAGGATGCATCCGTCCCCGTCCGGGGGGTCTTCGGGGTCCCCCCGGATTCGCGCAGGGATTGCAGCCGGGCCAGCAGGGATTGGACCTCCCACTCCGGCAGCCCCAGCTCCCGGAGGGCTTCGATGAAGGGGGCCGGGGGCAGGCCTGACCGGCGCTCATGGAAGATCCGATCGACCATCTGGGTACTCAGGCCACTGCGCCGCCACAGCTCCGCCTGGGTCACCCCCCGCTGGGCCAGGATCTCCTGGACGCTGCGCACCGCCGGAGCGGGCCGGCCGGCCGGCGCCGGCCGCGCGTCCATGCGTTCCCGCAGCGCCGCCGCCGCTCCGGGCTCCAGCAGGCGGTCGATCTCGTGCTCGTACCACCCGGGATGCAGGTTGGCGTCCTTGCCGTCCATGAAGTCGCGGAAGCAGGCGCGGATCTCCTCGTCCCGGGCCTGGGCGTCCGGCTCCAGGTCCATGGCCCGGACGCCGCCGAGCCCGCCGCGGCCCCGCTCGCGGTGGGTGACCAGGACCGCGACCCGGGGGCAGAAGGTGTCCGGACCGTGCGCTGCGCCGGCCCTGGGGAACGGGAACAGGGTGTCCAGCCGCCGGTGGATGGGCGTGCCGTCCGGGTTCTGGGCGTCGATGTAGCGCACCTGGGCCGCGCCGTCCACCACCTGGGCCTCGAACACCACCTCGTGGGAGAGTTCCTCCTTGTGCAGGTTCACCCGGCCGGCGGTGAGGCTGCCGATGACCCGGTCGCAGGTCTGCAGCTCCTGGTCCAGGAATTGGTCCAGCTCGGCCGGGGTCAGGTGCAGGGGCTCGACCACCTCCCCGGCCAGGTCGAACACCGGGGCCAGGTGCCTGCCGCCGGTATCCACGTAGCCGGCGGTGGCGGGCTCGTACTGGCCGGCGCTGTTGTCCGCCTGGTCGAGGGCGTAGTAGCTGAGTTCCTGCTCCTCGGTGGAACCATCCTCCCGCTTCACCGGGAAGGTCCCGGTCCGTTCCTCGAAGCGGGTGCCGGGGCCGTCCTCCCGCTGGGTGAGCGGCACCGGCCCGCCGTTGGACCGGCCGGTCTGCAGGAAGCGCTGCAGCGCCAAGGACAGGTGGTAGCAGTTGTCGTAGTCCACCCCCGGCCGCATGTCCCGCATGAGCAGCGCCAGTTCGGCCAGGATCGCCGCGTCGCTGAGGGGCTCCCGCTTCACCGGCGAGGGGGCGGGCGCGGCGGCGGGACGGGACCCGGACGGGACGCCGGAATGAGGCCCGGAACGGGGGCCGGGGCCGGGGCTGGAACTGGAGCTGGAACTGGAGCTGGAACTCGAACTGGAGCTGGAGCTTGAGCTGGAACTGGAGCTGGAACGGGGCTCGGCCCGGTCCCCGTGGTCATCCTCCGGCCAGGATCCCGGAGCCCAGCCCGCCCCGGCGGAACCGGCCCCGACCGGCCGCGCCGCCGGCGGCAGGGCGAAGGCCGGCGCCGGCGGGCGCGGGGCGGCCCGGGGCCGGTCCGGCCCGCTCCCGGGCTCCGGCGCCATGGCCGCGTCGCCGTCCGGGTCCGCCTTCCCCGGGGCCCCCCGCCAGGTGTGGCGCAGGTCCACCCGGAGGAACCAGGGCGCGCCCACGTCCTCGGCGCGGATCGTGGCCAGGCGCAGGTCGGCGCCGTCCAGCCGGGCGTCCTGCAGGCGGGTCCGGGTCAGGTCGGTGAGGGCGAAGTTGGCCCGGGCGCAGTTGGTGTAGGCCAGGTCGGCATCCACCAGCAGGGCCTGCTGGAAGCAGGCGCCCTCCAGGTCGGCGTCGTGCTCGAAGATCGCGTTGGAGAAGTCCCGCACCTCCCGGTACAGGGTCGGCACCGGGGCCAGTTCCCGGGCGCGGATCTGGCGCCCGCCGGGGATCAGGCCCACCACCGTGTCCGGCGGGGCCAGGGCCAGGGCCGGCGCCCCGGCCAGGAGCGCGGCCAGGGCCCAGGGCCGGCGCCGGGGCGGGGCGAGGTGGCGGTGGCAAGGGGGCTGGGCAGGCACGGGGTCGGGCTGGGACTGCCGGGCGAGTGGACGGGGGGCCTGGGGCAAGGGACGCATGGACGGGAATTCCTCCGGTAGGGCCCGCCTGACGCCGGGACCCCCTCGATGTAATGTATAATTAATTAGACAGGTTCCTGGCCGGGGCGGGCAATCGCGACCGGCGGGGCTCCGGCCAGGTTTCGGGGGGTCGGGGAACCTTATCTATAATTTAATCATATAACCAGGGCAGGCTTCCGCCTTCCGCGGATCCCCACCCACCCCCCAGCCCAAGGAATCCCGTCATGACCCTGGCCCATCGCCTCGGCTCCGCCGTTTTCGTCCCCGCCCTGCTCCTGGCTGGCGCCGCCCCGGCGGCCCGCGCCACCGGCTACCAGCTGGTGCTGGCCCCGGACTGCTCCCACCCCATCCTGGTCTGGATGACCCTGGACGGCAGGACCGACACCTACCGGATCGTCCCGGGCCAGCCCTTCGTGGTCCTGGATGGCGCCCGCTATGTGTTCCAGTTCGAGCGTCCCCTGGGCCCCAAGGCCGGCCGGGAAGCCACCTTCGAGCTCTACCGCAAGCGGGAGGACCGGCCGGAACGGGTGGGCCGATTCCTTTTCTTCACCGGCACCTCCCCCCTCATGAAGATTTCCGTCACCGCCCAGGAAGGCCTCCAGGCGCTGCAGGACTTCAAAGGCAAGGCCACCGTGGGCGAGGATCACTGCCAGTGGCGCGATGGGGCGCTGGTGTTCTGCAGTTCCATCTACGACCCCAAGGCCGGCCCGGACCCGGCGCCCGAGGCCCCGGCGGACGCCGGCGCCGCCCCGGCCGGTGAAACCAAGGCCGACGGCACCCCTTGACCCGGGCGCGCCCGCTGCCCACCCCCGCTCGAACCTGCGCCATCGCCTGCTGGATCCCGGGCGCCGAACCCTGACCCGGGACCGGTTCCCGACCCTCCGCCGCCCGGCGGCCCCCCCAAGGAGCCCCATGACCTTCCGCCGCGTCGCAGCCCTGCTGGGCCTCGTTGCCGTCCTCGCCGCCGGCCCGCTCGCCGCCGGCGGCTACCGCATCTCGGTGGCTTCGCTCCCGGCGGGCTGCGTCGCGCAATGCCGCCGGGTGACCGCCCAGGGCGGCATCAGCCTCCTCCCGTGCGCCCAGGGCACCGCCATCGCCGTCGAACCCGCCTGCGGCCTGCTGTTTTCCCTGCCTCCGGCCGGGGCCGGGCTGCAGGTCGCCGCCTTCCAGGTGGAGCACCCGGAACGGGACGTGGAGTTCGGCTTCACCTATGCCCCGGACCGCCAGCCGGAGATCCAGGACATCGGGTCACCCGGGGCCTTCGCCGATTTCCTGGCGGACCTGGAGCGCGAAGCCAGCGTGGTGTTCTTCGGGGACCCGGAAGGCGCCGTGGTGAACCTGGCCGCGGCCCTGGCGGCGGATGCCGAACGGCTGCGCCAGCAGGGCGTGGACGTGGGCCGGGCCCGGATCCAGGCTGGCCCGCCAGCGGCCCCGGCGGCCCCGGGGCCGGCGCCGGAGGCTCCCGCCCCGCGCGGAACCCGGGCCACCACCCGGGCCGCGGCCGCAGGTTCCGGTTCAAGCTCCCGCTCGAGGTCCCCTTCCGGCGAGGTCCGTCCTCCAGCCGACTGGCGCGAGCGAGAGAGGCGCGCAAAAGAGAATTGGGAAAAACAGTTCAAAGCGCTCAAGGAATTCCATGAAGCCAAGGGTCGCCTGCCCAAGGTACGCGAGTTGGTCGTCGAAAAACGAGAAATGAATCAATGGTATAGGAGCGCAGTCTCTTTCATGAGACGAGGTCAACTCCACCCCGACCGGGCCGCCCTTTTTGCCCCCTTCCTGGCCAGGGTCGAAGCTGCCCAGGCCGAGGGTCCCGAAGCCCCGCAAGGGGAGGCTGGCGGCCGGATGGCCGGCCCCGAGCCGTCCCGTGGGCACCCCCTGGACCGGCCGTCGCGGGACGGGGACCAGGCCCCGCGGAAGGTCCCGGGCCGCGCCCAGCCACTTGGCGGGAGGCCGAAACGCAAGGCCATGGAACCGGCCCGGGCGGTGGAGGCCGCCCCGCAGGTCCAAGGTCCGGGCAAGCGGCCCCGCCGGGAGGCGTCCAGTCCGGTTCCGGAATCCTATGCTGCCACCGCCGCCGCCCCGCTTCCGGCCGGTTCCGAGGTAGCGGCCAGGGCTTTACCGGCTCCGGCCGGGCTGTGGGACCAGCCGGACCCCGGCTCCCAGGCCCGCTTCGAGCCGGCGGCGCCATCCGGTCCGGGCTCCCCTGCCGGTCCGGGCCCCGGATCGGGAGCCGACGGGCACGGAGGGTCCGGGGTCGTGCTGGAGCTCCAGGTGATGGCCTGGGAGGCGCTCCCCCTGGAGGCGGATCCGGGTGGATGCCTGCCACGCGAGCTGTCGCTCGCCTTCACCGATGGCGTCTCCGACCTGGAACTCGGCTTGGTTCCGTGATGACGGGCCTGGGCGCGACCGGACGCGTTCAGCCTTCGGTGCGCTGCCGCTTGGCCCCAGGCTCCGGCTGGTCCGGCGGGGTCGCGTCCGCTCCCGCGGCGGGGGCGGCGGCATGGGCCTTGCCGTCCCCCGGAGCGGCCAGGGCTAGGCGGCGTCGCGCCCAGGCCCGACCCGCCCGGGCCAGGAAGGCCTTCTGCAGGTTCCGCGGGTCCTGCTCGACGAAGCCCATGACGTGGTTCTGGAGGGGCTCCGGCAGGCGCCGGCGGATCCTGCCCTCCGGGCTTCCGTCATAGAGGCCGTCCTTCTTGTTCAGGGCGCGGAGCAGGCACCGATCCTCCCGGGTCCGGGCCTGGCCCGCCCTGCCCGCCCGGTGCTCCAGGGCGGCCAGGAGCCGGTCCGCCGGGCCCCGGTCCCCCCCGCGGGCGGCCGCCACCGACTGGTCGATCCGGGCCAGCAGGGTCTTTTCCCCGATCCCGGGGCCCAGCCAGAACAGGCTCTCCCCGGTGTTCACCAGGACGCCGCCCCAGGGCGCCGCCACCAGGCTCGACGCAGGAAAACGGGCCTGCCTGGCCGGGACCGGGGCTTCGTCCAGGGGGTCCTGGCCACCCCCAGCCAGGGTTTCCAGCCGGTCGTCGGGGGTGATCCGGCGCACCAGGAAATGCTGCGTATCCTTCCGGTATTCCAGGAAGACCACCGCCCCGTCCCGGGTGACCGCCAGGGGTCCGTAGGTGTCGCCGATGCTGGCACCCGAGGCGTCCTTCCGATCCGCATGGAACGTCCCGTCCGGAGTGGGGCCGATGAGGAAGCCGGGGGTTCCGTCCGGACCCAGGGTGCGGATCGCCCCCGGGGCCAGGTTATCCGTGAACAGCAGGGTGCCGTCCGGGCGCCGGGCGAGGCCGTGCGGATTCCGGGTGGCCCGCCAGAGGCCTTGGCCGCCGCAGGCCTCCAGGTCCCAGGTGAGATAGAAGTGGCCGTCCCGGTCCCTGGCTCCGGTAAAGACCCCTTCCAGGCGGGTCCGGAGTTCGCCGTCCTGGCCGAGTTCCCGAATCCGCCCCAGGTTCTCGAGGAACAGGATCGCCCCCTCGGGGGTGGTTACCAGGGCGGCGGGTGCCAGCAGGCCGCTGGCCAAGGTGCCGAAACGTCCGTCCTTGAGCTTCAGGATCCGGTCGTCCCGTTTGTCCACCAGGACCAGGGAACCCTCCCCCTGGCGCGCGATGCTGCTGAAGCGATCCGCCTCGAACGAGAAGCCCCCCGGAGCCCCTTCGTCCTCGATGGTGTCGGCCTCCTCGGGCGCCACCAGGGTCCGCCAGCTGCCGTCGGATCCCAGGAGGAGCACCTGCTGGCGACGGTACCCGTTCACCACGAGCGCCAGGGCGTAGGGGTCCTCCGGCGTGGGGACGCAGGCGGTGGCCACCGGCCAGTGGCAATCGAAGTCCTCGGGGAAGGCGTGGGGGACCGGCCAGAGGATCCGCTCGGGGCCAGGCGCCAGGAGCGCGGCCGGCTCGGCCTTGCCGGGCAGCACCTCCACCGGCAGGTCGGCGTAGACGCTCGGGTCCTGGCGGGAGGTGGCCCGGATCAGCACCTTCCAGGGCCGGGCCACCGCCGGCGGATGGAAGCTCACCCGGCCCTCGGGCGAACGCCGGAAAGGGAGGCCCCAGCCTCTGCTCCAGAAGTCGCCTTCGGCCGGCAGCACGGCCCAGGTGACGCCCGCGTCCCGGTCGGCGCCGGCGACGGCCCAGGTGAGTTCCAGGGTCTGGCCGCCCAGCACCTGCTGGGCAGGGGCGGTGAGGGTGACGCTCACCTCCGCCCGCGCCGCCAGGGCCAGGGCGGCCAGGGCCGGAACCCGGGCGGCGCGGCCGAGGCCGGCCAGGAGGGCGGGGACGCGGGGCAGGATGGGGGCGGTGGGCATGGAGCCTCCTGGGGTCACGGCCGAAGGCTTGTCCTTTGGTTTATAAATAAAAAATGGATTCAGAAAAGATTAAGTTCCCCCGCGCCTTCCATGCGCTGGCGCTTGGCCCCATGCCCCGGCTGGTCCGGCGTGGTCGCGTCCGGTCAAACGGCTGGTCGACTGCCAAGGAACCGGAGGAAGGCGCCAAGTGGTAACTTTCGACGCCCCCTCCCAAAGGTTCCCCGGCTGCCGCCCACGTCCTGCTCCTGGGCCGGAGCGATGATCCTGGAGCCCGAATCATGCTGTCCTTGTCCCTTTGCGCGAACCTCCTGGCCATGGTCGAGGAAGACGCTCCCGCAGGCGACAGCAAGGCCGCGGTCACGCGGTTTCCTTTCGCGGGCGCCGGCCAGGCCCCCACGCCGAGCCACAGCCCGGTCGTCGGACCAGGCCGGCCCGCTGCAGAGCCGTCCACCCCAACCAGAAGCTGGGCGAAGCGGAAGCGGAGCAGGCCCGCGTCGGTCCCGTTGAAGATGGCCTTGCCGGACTTGCCTTTGCCATTGGCGATGATGTCCGCAGTGCCCTTGCCGGTGCCCGTGGCCACCCCGTCGGGGGTCACGCTCGCCACCTTCGGGTCGCTGGACGCCCACACGATGGGGGGAACGGAAGCGCCGACCACCGGATCCAGCAGGGTGTTTGCGGAGTAGCGGTACCCTACCACCTGACCTTGCACGAGGCTTGCTTGATTCCCAAATAGGAGTAAACTATTTCTGGAGTCTCAAATGGGAATTCCAGACCGCCCTGCCTCCGTCCTGTTCCCTTCCGCCAGCGGGCCCGACCTCGAAAGGCTGTCCGGACCCGCTATCCGGGCGTTCTTCAACCTTGCCGACGCCTGGAACCTCACCACCGAAGAACAGAGGGCCCTGCTCGGCGGCGTGAGCCGGTCCACCTTCCACCGGTGGAAGAAGGACCGGGAGGCGCTCCTCTCCCTCGACCAGTTGGAGCGGATCTCGCACCTGCTGGGCATCTACAAGAACCTCCAGATCCTGCTGCCCACCTCCGGCAACGACTGGGTCCGGCAGCCCAACGACAATCCGCTGTTCGCAGGCAGGCCGGCCATCGATCTCATGGTCCAGGGCGGCATCACTTGGCTGCACCGGGTCCGGGCCTTCCTGGACGCCCAGCGGGGTGGCTGGGCATGATCGCGGAATTCAAGGATCTGCCCTGTTGGCGTGTCATCCCGACCCGGGTACCCGGCGCGGACCTGTTCCAGGGGATCGCCGACTACGGAGAATGGGAGGCCGTGTTCGAGGTCGAGAACCTCTGGAACGAACGCACCCGGGGAGTCCTCGGGAATCTGGCCCAGGTTCCCCCCGGACATCGCGCCTACGGCCCCGGCAGCACCTTCATCATGGCTCCCTTCGCCTTTCCCGCGGCCGGACGCTTCGGCGACGGTTCGCACGGGGTCCTCTACGCGGGCCTGGATGAACGGACCGCACTGGCGGAAGTGGCCTTCCACCGGGCAAAGTTCATGCGGGAAACCAGGAGGCCCCGGGAAACCCTGGACCACCAGGTCCTCGGCCTGGCCTTCACCGGGAAGGCCGAGGACATCAGATCCGCCACCGAGGCCCTGGTCCAGGTGTACGCTCCGGACACCTGGACCGCAGGGCAGGCCTTCGCGGCTCCCGTGCGCGCCCGGGGGCTGGACGCCATCGCCTACGCCTCGGTCCGCCGGCTCGGAGGGGAATGCCTGGCCGGATTTCGGCCCAATGCCTTCCACCAATGCCGGCACCTCAGGCTGATCCAGTTCTTCTGGGACGGGGCGGGACTGCGGGGACCGGACGGGATCACGGCCTGAGTACCTGGGGCTTATATTATTCGTGGAGAAAGGGGGGCCCCATGGTCGAGCCACTGCTTTCCGTCCGCAGCGCCAAAGCACGGGATCTGGCCCACCGGCTGGCACGACGCCAGAATCGCACGGTCGCCGATGTGGTCGAACGTGCGCTGGAGGCCTATGAGATCCGCGAGGCCGGGCGCGAACCGGCCGCTTCATTCTATGCGCGCCTTTCGGCAAACGATGGGACCGACATTGACCTTGAGGCCGTGATCCGGAACGAGCGGCGTCCTCATTCAGGACTTGACCTGTGATCTTCCTCGATACCAATGTCGTGTCGGAGACCCTGCGCAAGTCCCCCGACCCGAGGGTTCTTACCTGGCTCGTTCGCTACGATGCGGAACTTGCCCTGCCCACCGTGACCATCGCCGAGATGGCTTTCGGCATCGCGAAAATCCTGCCTGGCCAGCGGGCCGCACGGCTTGAGCAGGGGCTCGCCGATTGGCGTCATCGCTTTGCTGACAGGATCTTCGGCTTGAGAGGCGGCCCTGGCCTATGGCGAGATCATGGGCGTGGCATCCCGCCAGGGGTTGGCCATGTCCGCACCTGACGGGAAGATCGCGGCGATCGCACGGGTCAACGGGGGCCGCTTGGCCGCCCGCAATCTGGCGGATTTCCGCACCACGGGCCTCGAATTGATTTCACCCTGGGAATTCTGACCGTCCTCCGGGTCATGGATGATGCCCGGGCGGAGACGGGCAGCGCCACGTAACCGCTGGACGGGAACGATCTTGGCCGGCCCGACCGGGTATCTGAAGACGCAAGGCAAGGGCTCCCAACCGTGGACGGGAAGCCGGGTTCAGCTGGAGAAAGGTCAGGTGCGCGGGGCCTTGGCTGCCGCCGGCGCTCCCTCCGGGCTCTGCGTCGCCTTGCGCTTGGTCCCGTGGCCGGTGGCCCGGGGCGGGGCGGGTGCTCCGGCCCCGGCCGGGGACGCGGCGGGTGCTCCGGCCCCGGCCGGGGACGCGGCGGCTCCGGCGGCGGCCGGGCTCCCGGCTGCGGGACGGGCGGAACCGGGCCCCGGCGGTCTCGCCAGGAGCCCCTTGCGCGGGAGGGGGATCCCGGCCGCAGACGAGGCGGACGGCGTGCCGAACAGGGAATCGGCCTTCACTTCCGGTCTGGATCCGGCCCCGGCGCCGGCCTGGCGCCGTCCCGAGGATCGGGGGCCGGCGCCCGCCCGGCCCAGGTCCGGTCCGGTCCCGGGAAGCGGGGCCAGCAGGGTCTCGCCATCCGCCGCCAGGCATGCGGCGAGCCAGGGGGGGATCTCCACGCCCTCCTCCACCCCGGGCAGGGCGGCGGAGGAAGAGGAACAGGATCCGGCTTTGCCATCCGCGGCCTCGACCCGGCGCGGGGGATCGTTCAGGGACGAGCGCGGGAACGGATCCGTGGGCAGGTATTCGTCGCGGCTCAGCGTCACCACCGTGCCGGTCTCGTCCTGGCGCACCACCTTGGCGGCCTGGCGGCCTTCCCCGAAGTGGGGGCTCACCGTGATCACCGTGCGGGACGGCCGGCCCGGGGCGCTGCCGGTCTGGAAGAAGTCGAGGGTGCACTCCGCATTGTCATCCTGGTCGTGCAGCACCGCCCGCATGTGCATCGGCCTTTGTCCGGGATTCGGGGGAAACCGGAACCAGGTGGTGCTCCTGGGAGCCAGGTAGAGGTAGGAGCTGCCGGCCTTGGTGCCGTAGTCCTCGCCGGGGGACCCGGGGGGGAAACGCTTGATGAGGCAGCCCGGGCCGGCCCAGGCCTCCCCGGCGGCGGCCTTGCCATCGCCGGGCTCGGGCACGAAGCGCATGTAGGT
>Ga0181516_10001925_pt1 | contig 15320 bp, 11 predicted proteins | sample PEATcosm2014_Bin_25_FD_121104 | JGI IMG/M metagenome (GOLD analysis project Ga0181516, IMG submission 121104) | Peatland microbial communities from MTU Mesocosm Facility, Houghton, MI, USA - PEATcosm2014_Bin01_10_metaG | ecosystem: Environmental > Terrestrial > Soil > Wetlands > Peat | place... | reverse complement strand
CTGCCGTCGATCTTCGGCGTTCCCTCGCTAACGGAACCATCGCAGATCACTTAGTGGGCATTATCCCCAAACCAGGCGATGCCATATTCATCCCTGCGGGAACGGTTCACACTTTGGGCGGCGGCGTTGTTGTCTTCGAGGTTCAGCAAAACAGCGACGTTACATTCCGCCTTTACGACTGGGGTCATGTAGACGCGAAGACCGGACAACCACGGCCGCTTCAGGTCGATCAAGCGTTTGCCTGCATTGATTTTGGAGCGAGCGATGGTGGCCTGATCGCACCCCGCGTAGAGACAAACCTGCCTGTTGAGCGAGAGAGACTCTTTGACTGCAAACCATTCCGGATGTGGCGATTGCTCGGTCAGGCGCCGTTTCCGGTTGGCGCCACGGCAGAACCACGTGTGCTGGTTTGCATTGAAGGCTCAGGTCAGGTCACGCACGAAGGAACTCCCTACGCGGTAGGCAAGGGAGATGTTTGGCTCTTGCCGGCGGAGGCAGGAGAGTGTGCGTTTCAACCCAGCGGAGAAGTAACTCTGCTAGAGATCGCGATCCCTTGATCGAGCTAAACATCACCAACGCGACAGAACTGAGGGCGAAAGCTTAAGTTGATTTCACGGAACCTAACGTTGGGAGATGAATGAAAAGGCTCATCGTGTTCGATCTGGACGGTACCCTGGCGCCGAGTAAGTCGTCCCTTGCGCCAAAGACAGCGGCGTTACTGCATGACCTCTTAGGCGTCGTCAAAGTAGCAGTGATCTCCGGCGGTGCGTGGGCGCAGTTTGAGAAGCAGCTTCTCACCGATCTTCCCCATGACGACCGCCTCGTGAATCTTTCGCTGCTTCCAACCTGTGGAACAAAGTTGTTTCAATACAACGGCAAGTGGACGGAACTTTATTCAGAGGATCTGACAGCGGAGCAAAAGAAGAAGATCATCGACTCTCTGAACAAAGCGGCGGATGAAGCGGGCTATCACGCCGAAAAGGTGTGGGGGAAGGTGATTGAGGACCGGGGAAGCCAGGTCACATTCTCTGCATTGGGTCAGCAAGCTCCCTTGGCGGCAAAGGAAAAATGGGATCCCGATTTCGCCAAACGGAAGAAGATCGCAGCGATCCTGAAAACCCTTATCCCGGAGTTCTCCGTCCGCATGGGCGGTGCAACCTCGATCGACGTGACCAAGCCTGGCATCGACAAAGCCTATGGCATAGGAAAGCTACGGGACACTCTCCACCTTTCATTGAAAGAAATGGTTTACATCGGCGATGCGTTGTTTCCAGGCGGGAACGATTATCCGGCGGAACAGGCGGGTGTTGTGTCGGTTCCTGTTAAAGGGCCAGACGATACCAACCTGGTCATCGAAACAATCATCGCTTGCCTGGGCGATAAGTGAGCGTGCGCGCGCGAGGAGATTCGATGAGTGGATTCAAGTTGCAGCGTCTGGGCATGTTGATGGAACCGGAGCCCGGTAATCTCAACGAAGTCGAAGGCGTTCTGAATCCTGCAGCTGCTCGTGGCCCCGATGGGAAGCTCTATTTGTTCCGCGGCTGGTCGCCAAAGGAAATTACTCGCGCATTGGCATAGCGCGCGTGAAATTCAATGAAGCTGGCGATCCATCAGGCGTCGAACGGCTCGGCATTGCACTGGAACCCGAGGCCGATTACGAACGGCGACCCGATGGCAGCGGCGGTTGCGAGGATCCACGTGTTACATACGTCGAGCCGCTCCACCGCTACATCATGTCCTACACCGCTTTTTCGACCCAAGGTCCACGAATAGCCTTTGCGCAATCGGAAGACCTATTCCACTGGGAGCGCCTTGGGCTCGCGACCTTCGCTCACTGGCACGGCATTGAATTGGGTGATGTGGATGACAAGGATGCGAGCCTGTTCCCGATCGCAATACCGAACTCCTCCGGACAACTGGAATTGGGGATGCTTCATCGTCCGCTCTTTCCCGGCACTCGCCCTGAAGAGACCGTTCGCATACCCGGGAGGCATTTGCCGGATATTGAAAAGGAGAGCATTTGGATTTCGTACTGCAACGGAGCGTTGAAGGATAGAGAAACATTGCATCTTCGCCAATTCACTTCTCATCACCGATTGGCGACGCCAATCTCGCCCTGGGAGCGGCTCAAGATTGGCTGCGGCACTCCACCCATCCTCACCAGGCACGGCTGGCTCATCATTTATCACGGAGTGAGTGAATCGAAGCTTACCTCCAACGCAGGACATCAATTGTGTTATTCGGCCGGGGTAATGGTACTTTCCAAAAAGCATCCGCGAGTCTTCGGGTGATAGCTCCTATGCAACCCAGAATCGCGCACGGAAACGGAATACAGTGCTCCGTGGAGGTCGGGATTTCAGGGGATTTGAGAGTGGTGTCGTCGACCAGGGAATTCAAAGGACCCCGTCGTAAAGCTCGTGAATACAGATTTATTCCTCCTTGCACAACTGTCTTGCCGGCCCGCAAAGACTGATCAGCGCGATGGAACCCGCCGCGCTCCTGTTGTCAGTCGGCAGGATCCGCTGCATTCAGTATCCAATTGCGACTGCAGATAAACTGAGCTTACATATCATAATTAGCACATAACAAAAGAGATACCGAGTTTGAGACGTCATTTTCCGAAGGGCGCTGTACGTTGCACGCCTTCCGCGCTTTGTGATTTCCCCTACAGTTGTTGCGCTGCAGGGAGTGGTAAAGTTGCTAGATCGAAAAGCAAGGTGAGCACGATGTCCATCGGATTCAATCGGGTGGGTTCGGCTGAGCCGGCGCTCCGGGACCCAAACGGCGGCGCCAGAAAGCTGCAGATCACACTTGTTTCGCCGCGTGGGCCCCTGTACCGCCATCGTGGAGGAATTTGGAAGAAAACCATGCGGTACGCACCGCTGACGCTCACCACTCTTGCGTCGTTGGTTCCTCCGGAAATTCCGTCCGATGTACGCATTGTCGATGAGGGCGTGGACGAGATCGATTTGGACCGCATCGACGCAGACATCGTGGGAATCAGCGCCATCACCGGGACCGCTCCACGCAGTTATGAGATAAGCGCGCAGCTCAGGAAAAGGGGAATTCCTGTCGTTCTAGGAGGAGTCCATCCCACGCTGATGCCAGAGGAGGCGATGCAACACGCCGATACTGTTGTCGTGGGATATGCGGAGGAGTCCTGGCCGCGCCTGTTGCGCGACTTTGTCGATGGAAAGCTGCAGGCGCGCTACAATCAGAGTCCCACACTAAAACTGACGAACCTCCCCTTTCCTCAGCGCCAGTTGTTCGATTCAAGACTGATCAACGTAGCAGAGACCATCGAGGCCACGCGAGGATGCATTCATCAGTGCGACTTCTGCGTTGTACCTGCCGCCTGGCCCAGACCTTTGCAGAAGCCGGTCGCCGACGTGATCGCTGATCTGAAGCAGATGGGAGCTCGTCGTGTCGTGTTTCTCGATCTCAACCTGATTTCAGACATTCCGTATGCAAGAGAGCTATTTACGGCGCTCATCCCGTTGCATATCAAGTGGGGAGGCTTGACGACAGTCAACATTGTCCGGGACGACGAATTGCTGGATCTGGCGGCGCGCAGCGGCTGCCGCGGGCTATTGATCGGCTTCGAGTCAGCGGATCAGGCATCGTTGAGCGAGGCAAACAAGCGGTTCAACATGCGGCTCAGCTATCGCGACGTGGTGAGGCGGATTCATGAACGCGGTATCGCGATCATGGGATGTTTTGTCTTTGGACTCGATAGTGACACGCTTCATTCCTTTGAAGAAACCGTCACCCTGGTGATGGAATCGAACATGGATCTGCCGCGTTACGCCATCGCGACACCGTTTCCAGGGACTGGATTGTACAAGAGGTTGAAGGCGGAAGGCCGGATCACCACTGAAGACTGGACGCTTTATGACGGGCAACATGTGGTGTTTGCACCCAAGAATATGACCGCCGAAGAATTGCTGCGCAAAACGGGCTGGGCCTGGAAGCAGACCTATCGCTACGCGTCGATAGCTAAGCGGCTCGCGGGGTCGAGAACGCAACTACCTGTCGCGATTCCGGCGAACCTCGGCTATCGCTTTTACGCCAATCGCCTCGATAAGTTCTATACCTGCGACTGGCAACTGGCTCCTCGAGCTTGAAATTCCATGCAACTGACCTTTGTTCATCCATGCATAGGACGGCGGCGCGGTGAGCCTTACATCCGCACGTGGCAAATGGAGCCGCTGGCTCCGGCTACCCTTGCTGGTCTTACGCCGCGCGATACCGAGACAGAAATTCGCTTTTACGACGATCGCTCGGAGCTGATTCCCTATGACCAGCCGACCGACCTCGTGGCGATGAGCGTGGAGACCTACACCGCCAAACGGTCCTACCAGATTGCGTCAGAGTTCCGGCACAGAGGTGTGCCCGTCGTCATGGGCGGCTTTCATCCGACTCTTGTCCCGGTGGAGGCCAGTGAATATGCCGAATCGATTGTCGTTGGCGAAGCCGAGGGACTTTGGCCGACGGTTCTGAACGACTTTCGCAATGGGCGTCTGCGCCGTGTCTATCGGCAGGCGAACCGTCCCAATCTCTCCGGCCTTCGACCCGACCGCTCGATATTTACAGGGAAGCGCTACCTGCCGGTCGGTCTGGTGGAAGCAGGCCGAGGCTGCCAGTTTCGCTGCGAGTTCTGCGCGATTCAGACCTACTTCGGCCAGACGCAGACACGCCGGCCCGTCGAAGAGATCATCGACGAGCTACGCAGCATCAAAAAGCCGCTCATTTTCTTTGTCGACGACAATATCACTTCGAATATGGACCAGGCGAAGGAGTTCTTCCGCGCCCTCATTCCCCTCAAGATTCGTTGGGTGAGCCAGGCCAGCATCAACGCCGCTCATGACGAGGAGTTTCTCCAGCTCATCAAGGCGAGCGGATGTGCCGGGCTGCTCATCGGCTTTGAAACACTCAATCCCAGGAATCTGACCCACATGGGAAAGTCGTTCAACCTCATGAGGGGCGGCTACGACAGGGCTCTTGAAAACCTGCGCCGCCATGGCATTCGGCTCTACGTCACTTTCATCCTGGGATATGACGAGGATGATGGCGACACGATGCGCGAAACCCTTGCATTCGCGGAACGTCACAAATTCTACATTGTGGCGTTTAACCACCTCACGCCTTTTCCGGGAACCCCACTTTACGAACGTCTGCAAAGGGAGGGTAGGCTACTGTGCGAACGCTGGTGGCTTGATCCTGCATATCGATACGGGATGCTCCCGTTTGAGCCGAAAGGGATGACGGCTGCTCAAGTAGCGCAGCGCTGTGTTCAGGCGCGACAGGCATTCTACAACTGTTCCTCGATTCTCAGGCGGGGTCTCGATTTCAAGGTCAATGGACAGAACCTTTTTATGTGGGCTCAATTCTTCTCGATCAATCTCCTTTTCCGGTCGGAGGTGCTGCGGCGCAAAGATTTCCCTTTAGGGGATGAAGCTTACATCGCGCCATTGCTCAAGGCGAATCATGCTGAAAGCCTGGATTTGGAACCTGCCGGCAGTTTGCCGCGGAGGCCCTGATGCGTCTTGTCGTTCGTCCTGCAAACCCGGCCGATGACGCGGCTATTCGAGACTTGCTGCGCCGGGAGCCGATGCCCGGGCGAATTCGTCTCACCTACCAGCGCGAGCCTGACTTTGGGCGGGGTTGCGAGATATCGGGCGATGATTGCCGTGTGCTGGTGGCAGTCGACGAAGAGAACAGGACGCTTGCCGGTGTGGCATGCCGCTGGACTCGCAGTGTTTACATCAATGGTCAGGAACAGCGAATTGGATATCTTGGACAACTCCGCGTTGATTCGCGCTACCGTGGCCGATGGCTCGTTTCAAGGGGATTCTCTTTGCTGAAGAATTGGCACGATGTGGATCCCCTTCCCGCCTATCTCGCCGCGATCGTCGAGGGCAACCCCGAAGTGGCAGGCGTGCTCGTGAAGAAGGGGCGACGGGGCTTTCCTCGATTTCACGCGGTTGCGGAATATCGCACGCTCGCAATCGACACAAAACGGGCAAAGCCCCTGTTGCGAGCCGATATGCAAGTCTCAGCGCCAGACGCGGGCGAATTGGCGGACGTCGCGAAGTTTCTTCAGGCGCAGGGCCGGCAGCGCCAGTTCTTTCAAAAGTGGACATGTGAGGGTCTCGCGCGCCTGTCTGACTTTGGCCTGCGCGCAGAAGACCTGAGAATTGCGCGCCGCAGCGGGGAGATCGTAGGCGTGGCCGCTCTTTGGGATCAGTCGGCATACAAGCAGACCATCGTTCAGAGTTATAGCGCATGGCTGAGAGCGTTGGCGCCGCTCTATAACCTGGTTGCGCCTTGGATCGGACGAGCGGCTTTGCCTCGCCCCGGCGAGGAGTTGCAGAGTGCGTATGTCTCGCTGATCTGCATCGCCAACAGCGATATCGGAGTTTTTCGCGTGCTTCTGCGTGAACTCTACAATCTGGCGCGAAACCGCCGGCTGCACTACATGCTGATTGGTCTCGATTCCAGAGATCCCCTGCTGCCGGCCGCGCTCGAATACTTTCATGTGTTGTATCCAAGCCGCCTGTATCTGGCGGAGTGGCCGGGTGGAGAAGGAATTCATGAGCAGCTTGATGGAAGACCAGCTTACGTCGACATCGCCACGCTCTGATGGGGATGGCCATGGGCGTCTGGCAGGATTGGTGGTCCCTCGCGCGGACCTCCGTGCATTCGACCGTGATTGCATGTTTGCGATTCTGTGCACGTACTTCTCCGGCGTGTGCCGAACACAATTCGATGCCGACCTTGACGAAAAGGACAAGGTCATTGTCTTGCGCGACAGAGACGATGGCCAGATTCAAGGCTTCTCGACGCTGCTGCGCATGGAGGTCTCGATCGATGGCCAGAAAGTCGTGGCCTTTTTTTCCGGCGACACAATCGTAGCCCGGGAATATTGGGGTGAATCGATTCTCAGCCGCCTATGGGGCCAGGCAGTTTTCGCGGAGGCCGACAAGATTGCTGTTCTGCGGCCGTCGACGCAGGTGTACTGGTTTTTGATCTGTTCCGGATACAAGACCTATCGTTTCCTTCCAGTGTTCTTCAGGGAGTTCTATCCAAGTCCGAAACAGGAAACGCCTGAAGCCAAAAAGCACGTGATCGATACATTGGCCAGGGCGCGATATGGAGCCCGTTACGACGCGGTCTCAGGCGTAGTCAGATTTGAAAACGCTACGCCGCTTCGCCAGGGGGTTGCAGACATTACCGATGCGCGACTGCGGGATCCGATGGTGAGCTTCTTCGCGGAGAAGAATCCGGGACACGTCAGGGGCGACGAGCTCGCCTGCATCACGGAGATATCGCGTTTGAACCTGACCCGCGCAGGTGAGCGCATGGTCGCATTGGCGAGCACGCTCGAATGATTTGCTCGTTTGCAAACTCGCTCTGGTTGGCCGGATGCATCCCGGAACACGCTCGATTTCGCCGCGCGGTGAGCCGCGTTCGGAAGGAGCAGGAAGCGGTTCTGCTCCGCATCGTGAGCGAGAATACCGGCACAGCATTTGGCAAGGCACACGGTTATTCGTCGATCCACTCGATTGCCGACTACCAGCGCCGTGTGCCGCTGCGGAACTTCGATCAGTTTGGGGCATGGGTTGAGCGTGCAGCGGCAGGCGAGCCGAATGTCCTCACTCGTGAAGCGGTTAAGTTGTTCGAACCAACCGGTGGTTCGTCTGGCGCCACGAAGCTGATTCCTTACACGCGCTCTCTCGAACGAGAGTTTCAGCGCGGCATTCGCGCATGGATCGCGGACCTGTTTCTGGACGATCCTGGCCTGCTTTCCGGGCAAGCGTATTGGTCAGTGAGTCCAGCCTGCGAACCATGCAAGAGAACACCGGGCGGCATAGCCATTGGATTCGATGACGATACGTCTTATGTTGGCGGCTGGCAAAAGCGCCTGGTGAATGCCGTCATGGTGGTTCCCCGCAACGTGCGCCTGGCTTCCGATCTCGATGCGTTTCGATATGCAACTCAGTTCTTCCTTGTACGCTCGGCCAATCTGCGGCTGATCTCGATTTGGAGCCCGACATTTCTGTCGCTGATGACAGAGCGTCTGACCGAGTGGGGTGAGCGCATCGTCTACGATTTGGCGCACGGAACCCTGTGTCCTCCGGAGGTCAGGCGGTCCCGCGAGGTGCACGCTGCTCTCGGTCTCACTAGCCCGCAGGAAACTCATGCAAAGCTCTGGCCGCATCTCAGGCTGATCAGTTGCTGGGGGGATGCGAACGCGCAGGCGCCCGCGGCAAATCTGGCTGCGTTGTTTCCGCATGCACGGGTCCAGCGCAAGGGATTGATCGCTACCGAAGCATTCGTATCATTTCCGATGGTCGGCTATGACAATGCAGCCCTTTCGGTGCGCTCACACTTCTTCGAGTTTCTTCCCGATGGTTTGGATCGTCCGCTGCTCGCGCACCAACTTGAGCGCGGCGGTCTTTACAGTCTTGCGGTCACAACCGGTGGGGGACTCTATCGCTATTTGCTGGGCGACCAGATTCAGGTGACTGGCCACATTCAGGAGTGCCCTCTGCTGCGTTTTGTTGGACGCCAGAATTCCGTTTCAGATTGGTTCGGTGAGAAGTTGAACGATGCTCATGTCGCGAGGGTCTTCGAGAAGACTTTCAAGCGATTGAACATCTCTCCTTTGTTCGCAATTCTGGCGTGCGACACTCTGCCGCCACCAGGGTACGTGCTTTATATCGACGCGGACGCCAACGATGACCTGCTTGCCCGCGCTGCCAACGCAATTGACACGGGTCTCAGGGAGAACTTCCACTACGACTATGCACGCCGGTTAGGACAACTCGAATGCGTCCGCGCAACTCGAGTTCCGGATGGTGCGAAGACTTTCTCCGACGGTGCCGCTCGGAACGGACAGAGGTTGGGAGATATAAAAGTTCCCGCGCTCGATCATCGCAGCGCCGGGTCAGGCGCCTTCAGTTCCTCGACGGACAAGAGCTGGATGCTGTGATAGTCTTTGCGATTCGTGTTCTCTGCGGAGCTTCAGCGCGAGAACCCTCGCCGTTATTCGGCGCCTCGTGTTCCGCTTGGCGAAGTTACTCTCCGCCATGGACGTGTCTGCCCAGGAAATCAGAAAGCTGCGACCAATCCCTTGGACAGATTGTTATGCTCATGGTTGACGCCAAGCTCTCCAGCACACCAGCGTTTTACTCTACATTTGAGCCATCTCGCTGCAGTTCCGGGCGGATGGTCGTCGATCCTTCCGTGACGTGATGCAGCTCACGTCGCGTCCGAGTCGAGTGGCCATTCGCTCTCCGGGCCCAAATCGATTGCGCCGAGACATCGCTCTAATAGCCGCGTATTCTCTTGAAAATCACACCTTTAGTCTTATAGTCGTGTTGGGCAATTCTAGAAATATCTCTTGAAATGTTGGCGATGATTGTGAATCGGCCTGTTATGATCCGTCCCCGACGATATCCCATCACTGCGTTGTTTACACCATCGGCGAGCCTCAAATCGGTTTATACTTTGCTGCATAAAAGCATTCTGAATCAGATCGGCATCAACCCGCGGCCGGGGGAGCACCGCGCGTATGAATGTTCATCAAATTCTGCTTGTTGGCCCTCTTGCCTTGGCCTTGCAGCCGCTCACTCTCTGCGACGCGCAGCTTCAACCGTCTCCATCGAAGAAGGTCTCGAATCCCGGGCAGGTGTCTCTTCAGCGCAAGGAAGTGATCGAGCGGCACTTCGAATCGCTCAATCCCAGGCCTCGCATGCAATTCGATGGGGCGGTGCCGGGAGCTCGCCTGCTCGACCAACGCCGCATCCGTGCCACCAAGCTCAAGGATCGAGTCAGCGCCAGCCTTGCCGCACGCCCCGAAGTTTCAGGGGGCAACAGCACCGTCATGCCTGGTATCCAGCTTCGTCCTGCGCTACCCGCCGGTTCGCTTCCCACTGCAGTGGTGACCGGCGATTTTAATCAAGATGGACACATGGACTTCGTTGTCGCCAATGGAGAAGATAACGATCTCTGGATCTATCTCGGCAAAGGCGACGGCAGCTTTCAACTTCCCCGCGTGATCCCGTTGAGCAAGGGACTGTCGCCGGTGGGCCTGGCTGCCGGCGATCTCCGCGGAAACGGCAAGCTGGACCTGGTGATCGCCGAAGCCGACACCTCGACGGTCGGAGTCCTGCTTGGCAACGGAGACGGCACCTTTGGATACGAACAAGAGTACGAGTTGCCCGAACCGCCGGAATCCGTAGTCATAGACGACTTCAATCACAACGGCAAAATGGACATTGCGGCGGCCATGGTGACCACCGTCGACCCTGGCACAAACCAGATCCCCTATATTGCGCTCCTCAGCGGCGACGGGACAGGCAAATTCGGCGCCCCGACGATCACAAGCGTTCCAACTTTTTCGAGTTCGGCATGGAATCTCGCTTCGGGCGACGTGAACAAAGACGGACTGCCCGATCTGCTGCTGACCGGACCGGGCTTCGAAAACTCACAGATTTATATCAACAACGGAGACGGGACGTTCAGGCCAGGCGCGATCGTGGTCCGCAACGACCCGGACACCGGTTATCCGACGGTCCTCGATGGGCGACTGGGGGATTTGAACGGCGACGGCTGCCCGGATGCCGTGGTTGCGGACGTCAACAGCATGGTCTGGGTTTCCCTCGGCGACTGCTCCGGCAACTTCTCCACTCCTGTTCCTGTTTTCATGGGCGACAGCAATGCCGCAGTGCGCCTTGCCGATGTGAACGGCGACGGCCATCTTGATATTGTCACGGCGGCGTTTCCAGCCCTGGTCGGCGTTCAAGGCGCGCTCGGCGGCAACACGCTTTCCGTTGCGCTCGGTGACGGCAAGGGAAACTTTGGCGTGGCACGCAACTACGTCGGAACCAGTCAGGCCTATTCCATCGGGGTCGCGGACTTCAACGGCAGTGGCAAACCCAGCTTCGTCACCGCCAACAACGATTCCGACACGGTGTCCGTCTTCCAGAACGACGGCAGCGGAGGATTCGGGTTCCCGCAGGGAATCTACGCCGGTGTGCCTGCCGCTGGCGCACCGGGCAACGTGACCGTTAACTCCCCATGGTCCGGGCTCTCCTTCGCCGATTTGAACAGTGACGGAAAGATGGATGCGTTGATCCTCGACATCGGTTTCACGGGCGAGTTCTATGCGGCCGCCTTCCTGAACGATGGAACCGGCCGCTTTACGGGGCCGATTACTTCTGACATTGGAGTACACGTCCCGGCCGATAATGGGCCGGATACGAATCCCGGTGACTATCGTCTGGGCGATTTCAGAAACACCGGACATCCAGACTTGATCGCAATCGCTGTGGACGCGGCCGACGGCGGCGTTCCGTATATTCTCTTCGACCGAGGCAACGGCGATGGAACCTTTGCCATGGGAACGCCGGTCGCAACTCCGGGCGCCGATGGGCTGCTGACCACGGGTGATTTCAACAAGGACGGCAAACTGGACTTCGTCGCGATCAACGGCGATGGCACTCATACGCTCACTCCCTTCCTCGGCAACGGCGATGGTACCTTCCGTGCCGGAACTCCCATCACTTTCAGTGATGGCAACGCAAATGTCATGTGCGCGTACACCGGAGACTTCAACCGCGATGGCAAGCTCGATGTTCTGGTCCTGACCAGCAGCAACGGTTACTTCACGACCAAGACCGCCGTGTGGGAGTTTGACGGCAACGGCGACGGCACCTTTCAACCTGGAAGGGAGCTCTTCACGGACTTCCAGCCCTTTGCTCTAGCCGACGTAAATGGCGATGGATACCCGGATATCGCACGGTACAACATCATGTGGCCGGATGGAACCACGCAAACTCTTGGTCCGCCTACCTTCACAACCTATCTAGGTCATGCAGATGGCACTTTTGTACAGAGCAGCTCCTATGCGCCCTACGTCGGAATTCCTGAAATGGTCGCGGCCGGTGACCAGGAGGGCGATCCTACTGCCACGTCACTGGTAGCGGATTTGAATGGAGATGGGAAACCTGACGAAGTGGCATTTCAGGCGGCGGGATGGGGGGGCTCAGAGAAGTACGCACAGATTTTGATGGGCAACGGCGACGGCACCTTCACTCCCACATACGACGTCTTCCCCTTCTACCTGTGGGATTACCCGCTTTACGCGCACGACCTGGACGGCGATGGCTTCGCCGACATGGTGGAAGTGATCGGAGGCACCTCCTCCGTACGCGTTTATAAGGGAGGTCCCGCTCCCGCTCTGCAGATTGCTCTGAACGATTCAGTCGTGACAGGGAATTCAAGCTGCGGCTGGGTGTTCCCAAACATTGCCTCGAACTCTTCCACCACCGTCGCGCTCTCCTCATCGGTTCCCGGCGTGGTCCTTCCCCCCTTCGTTACCGTTCCCGCCAGTGCCCTCAGCGCGCAATTCTGTTACACACTGGCTTCGAACTTTGACCCGAGTCAGGTGTTCGACATCAACGCGCAGCTCAACGGCGACACGGCTACAGCTTACGCCTCTGCGAGTTACAGTCTGGGTTTCAGCATGGCCTTGTCGCCAGTCACGCCGGCGGTCATTTATTCCGGCCAAAGCGTCAATCCCGTCACGGTAACGCTCACTGCGTCGCCGGGCTACAGCGCGACGGAGACGATGTCCTGCGAAGGAATGTTGACGGGAGACAGTTGCCAGTTCGCCTCCAGCTCGCTCAATGTTTCTCCCGCCGGGCCGGCGACAACCACAGTCACCTTTGTGATGGCGGCGGATGCGGGAGCCTATGGTTCCAGCCATCCGTTCACGGTGGTTGCGAGCGACAGCAACGTGATCCAGCGCCAGTCCGCCACCGTGACCGTCGCTTCCCTCACCTTCAACAACATCATCGGTCCGCTTCAATCCACGGCGCCGGGAACCTCTTCGGCGCAGATTGTGGTCACCGGCATTCCGCCCTACTCGTTCACATTTTCCGGTCTGCCCGCGGGCACCACATGCTCGGTTTCGGGCACTCAGAATGCCTATCCGCAAACGTCCGGCCTCACGCTCAGCGTTGCGGTTCCTTCGGGTACCGCTCCGGGAAACTACCCCGTGCAGGTGAACGTAACCAGCGGCCCGCTCACAGTTTCCGCCCCCACCACCCTGGAGATCCTGGGCTTCAGCGTTCAGGGCCCAGCGGCAAACAACGACTGGGCTTTGGCTGGCAGCCAGCAGAGTGTGGCCATCACTGCGAACGCCAGCGTTGCGGAGAGCGGCTCGATCTCAATCTCCTGTGCACTGGATGTGGGTGGCGCCTGCGGCGGCGGATACATTCCGATGAGCCTGACGCCGCAGAATCTGAACCTTTCCGTAAACCCACCCGCCGGCTCGTCAACCGGGCCGCACGTGCTCACCGTGACCGCGACCTACGGCGCCCTATCGCAGAGTTTCACCTTTCCGTTTTATGTTGCGGATTTCAGCGGCTCACTCAATGCCACTTCCGCCACGCTCAACAGGGGCGGCAGCGGTTCTTTGACCGCGACGCTGAACGCCACTACCGACTTCGTCGATCCGGTCACGCTCGCATGCACCGGCGCCACGCAGGTCACTTGTTCGTTCAACCCAACGACGACGACGCTCACCGGAGGCACTGCACAAACGGTGACGGTCACACTCACAGCAGGCGCCACAGCCTCCGCACCGCCCATGCCGGCTCCGTTTGGCAACAGACATTTGTTCGCGCTGGCCGCGCTTCTTCCGTTGGGGCTCCTCTACGGGCTGCGTCGGCGCAGGTGGCCTGCCGTTCTCACCATTCTTGCGGGCCTTGCCCTGCTTCTGCCCGCCATTTCCTGTGGTTCGGGCAGTGGCTCGGGAGGCGGTGGGGGTGGTGGCGGCGGTGGGGGTGGCGGCGGATCGGATTACTATACGCTGACGGTGAGTGTCTCGGTACCCAACAGCGGGGTAATGAAGACGCTGGGAACAGTAAATGTCACAGTAAACTATTGATCCAGGTTAGGGGTGCATCGTTATTGACAGAGAGTCCGGTCTTTCTCCGGCTAGCTCTGCCTGGCACTCCAAGGCAACGAGGGCCGACTACGTGAATACGATCAGTTTGCGATGCGAGATGATTCCGGCAATCGCCGTTGCGCCGTCGATGTTTAGCCGCCTCCTCAGCAGCCGTTATTGCCGGGTACCCGCAACTCGTGGATTGGGCAAGAGTACAGATTCGCTGATCTTCTCTCCGCCAGGTAGAGTCACCCAGAAGAATTCGCTCCCGCATGGCAACGGAAGCCGGCCTGGAGGTCGTGGCCCCGTTCCACGATGCCCTTCTTCTCCACGTCCCACTCACGGAAGTGGACGAATCGCTTGAGTTCGTGGCCGGGTACCCCCACACGCATGAGGGCTACTGCCATGCGACTGTAGCCATGTTTATTTTTCGGGGAACCCCGGAAACCCTGGTCTGCAGGGTATAGCCAAGTATGGATGCCTCAAACATTTCCGCAGTCCCGCCGAACGACATCTTTGCCGTGTTGGAAGCTCGCACGACGGCCATGGATTTGGACGAGTGTGCCACCCTCTTGAACGCAAGCGTCTCAATGCTCTACCGGAATGCGAGGAAAGGCAAGTTTCCCACTTTCCCGTACTGCGACTCCCTGCTGGTCAACCCTGCAGATTTGGCGAGGCGTCTCCGCGCTGGTTCAACATGCTCCGACGCGCCGTGGATCGCCGCCGCTCCTCAAAGAAGACGATGCTTAGTTAAGTACCCTCGTCCTTTTTCCCTTCCCTTTCGCCTGTTCTTCGTGGTAGAGTTTCGCCATGCTTTCGTATTTCACTGCCGTTTTGGGGCCGGGGCCGGGTACCTTCCAAAGCGCACTTTTCCTGCTCTCCAAAGCTGCCAGGAGTGGCGAGTACCCAGAAATTCTGGAGAGTAAGCGATTTTCCCCAAAAAACGCCGTGTTTTTGTGTTTTACCACATCTCATCTCTCCCTTTTGGGTCCCTTTCACCCCCCCTCTCCTATAAGAAGCGTCAATTTTCTAACAACGAAAATCGCGCACAGTAAGCCTGTTTGCTCTTCAAATTTACCATCCAAAAAGGGGGAAAATGGGTGCCTACGGGTGCATTTGGAGAGTAAGAATGCCCTCATATGCCACTTCAATAATTCACCACAAAATAGACAAAATATTGCGTTTACTGTTTAGTTTCAAAAACTTGAAAAGGAGTAGCGGGGTCTCTTCGCTATAGTGCGCACATGGCCGTCACTCGCAGACAAAAAGAGGTTCTTGATTTTCTGGAGACGTTCGTCAATCGCAACGGGTATTCGCCTTCGTTTGAAGAGATTGCGCGCGGTATGAGCCTGAAAAGCCT
>Ga0181516_10001924_pt1 | contig 15323 bp, 16 predicted proteins | sample PEATcosm2014_Bin_25_FD_121104 | JGI IMG/M metagenome (GOLD analysis project Ga0181516, IMG submission 121104) | Peatland microbial communities from MTU Mesocosm Facility, Houghton, MI, USA - PEATcosm2014_Bin01_10_metaG | ecosystem: Environmental > Terrestrial > Soil > Wetlands > Peat | place... | reverse complement strand
TGCGAGCGCTTTGGCACCGAGCGGCTGCAACAGCTCTCCCGAAAGGAGATCGACGACCGCTTCAACGTATTCCGCGAGTTGACTCACCTTGACTGAAGCCGCAAATCGCCGCCCGAAAAATCATGAATGGCTGGCCGTTCTGACCTCCTGCGCGGCGGCTTCACTCATCGCCATCGTCTGGAGCTGGCGCATCGGCGCGATGCTCAACTACGGCGACGCAGTGGCCCATCTCCACATCGCGCGCCGTGTCTTCGATTGCCATCAGCCGCGCTTTACCCAGCTCGGCTCCGTCTGGCTGCCGCTTCCGCACATCTTCATGCTTCCCTTTGTCCAAGTCTACAGTTGGTGGGCCAACGGAATTGCGGGCCTTATTCCTTCCGCGTTCGCGTATCTCGCCGCATGTGCAGGCCTTTATCGCCTTGCGCGCCACTGGCTCCAGCCATCCGCAGCCGCGCTTGCGTTGATTGTCTTCGCCGCGAATCCCAACCTGCTTTATCTGCAAACGACAGCGATGACCGAGCCGTTGTTTCTTTGCGAGATGATCTGGATCGCGGTCTGACTGGTCGAATGGCGCTCTTCGCTTGACGCCGATCCCAAAGAATCCCGCCGCATGCAGTGCTTCATCGCCGCCGCGCTCGTTACCGCCATCTTCACCCGGTACGACGGCTGGATCGTAGCCCTCATCGTCTGGACCTCAATGGGCCTGGTACTCAAAAAGCGCGGCAGCCTGCGTTCCCGCGCCTTCTGGATCTTGAGCGCCATCGTCGTCGCCGCACCCATCGCATGGTTCATCTACAACGCCGCCGCATTTGGCGATTGGCTTTACTTCGCGCGCGGCCCCTACTCCGCCAAAGCCATCGAGGTCCGCACTTCCGTTCCCGGATACCCTCCCCATCCCGGCTGGCACGATCCATGGGTCGCGCTGATCTTCTACGTCAAAGCCGCCGAACTCGATGCAGCGGCAGCGGCATGGGGCAACTGGATGCTTGTCCTCAGCTCGCTCGGAACCGCGTGGGCCATCTTCACCGCGCGCCGCCGCGCCTTCCTCTGGGCGCTCATGCTTTGGATCCCGGTTCCCTTCTACGTCTATTCCATCTCCTACGGCTCTGTTCCCATATTTCTCCCCGTCTGGTGGCCGTTCTCCTGGTACAACTCCCGCTACGGCATGGAGTTGCTTCCCGCTCTCGCGCTTGGCCTCGGTTTCGCCGCCTCATTCCTCATCGGTGCGGTGCGGGAGTTCAAACCAGGCTGGGCGAAATATGCGGCTGGTCTTCTCATCGCGCTGGCCGCGCTAAATACGCTCCGAATTCTCCGTGAACGCCCGCTCGTCTATGTCGAGAGCACCAAGAACATTGACGCGCGCCGCCCCTACGATCTCGCAATACCTCCTGCACTGCGCTCGCTGCTCGCCGAGCGCCCCGGCGCGACCATCCTGATGAACACATCGGAGTATCCCGAGCTTGTAACCATGACCGGTATCCCGCTTCGTCAAACCATCAATGAGAGCGACCTGGAAATCTATCAAAACGCTCTCGCCGCGCCCGCCGCCAGCGCTCCCATCGTCCTGACCTTCGACGGCGACGAGATCGACCGCGCTGTGAAAGCACATCCTGAGGGCTTGAGGGCAATCGAGCATTTCTCGGCAAAATGGCAGCCATCGGCGACACTTTATGTCTCAGATTCTCCATAACGCGAAGTGCTCGTAAGGGCCAAAACTGGCCGGCCTGCGCGGTGATAGCATCGGGCAAGGACATGGAATGAGCGGAGCAATTGCACAAATCGGGCAACCCTTCACCTTCGACAATCTCCAGCAGATGGCTGTGTTCAATGGCGCCATCGGGCGGCTGCTGCTGGCCTGCGCCCTCGGAGCCTTGGTTGGTCTTGAGCGTGAATTCAATCGCAAATCGGCCGGCGTGCGCACCAATTTGCTCATCTGCCTGGGCTGTGCGTTCTTTACGCTGCTTTCGGCGGTATTGGCAGGCGACGCCAATCCCGACAAGGGCCGCGTAGCGTCAAACATCGTTCAGGGTATCGGATTTCTCGGCGCGGGCCTCATCTTGCACAACAAGAGCCGCGTCAGCGGGCTCACAAGCGCCGCAAGCGTCTTTGTTGTCGCCTCCATCGGCATGGCATGCGGCGCGGGCCTATACGCAGCCGCAATCGTGGCAACCCTGATCGTGATTTTGGCTCTTGAAGCCGTCGGCCTTCTCGAGCGGCGCGCGAACCTGAAGACTTATCCCCTCGTTTACGAAGTGCGCGGACTCAACCAGACCGAAATGCTGCGGTCAATCCTCGACGCCATGGATAAGGCCGGCGAGCGCTTGGCATCTGTAGAACGGGATACGATCGGTGAGCTTGAACGGGTAACCTTTCCGCTCATCGCAACCAAAAAGCAACATGAACGATTGAGCGGAGCCATCAAGGCCGAACCGGCCATCATGGCGCTTTTGACATTCCGCGACCCGGAGGAAGATTGATTCCCTTCACCAAAGCCCACGCCTGCGGCAACGACTTCCTGATCGTCACGGAAGAGGCCGCGGCCGGTCACGACTGGGCAAATCTGACGCGCCTTCTCTGTGCGCGCAACAGCGGCATCGGCGCAGATGGCATCGAATTCTTCAAATGGACGGGGCCAAAATCCGGCAGCATCAGCCTGCGCAACGCCGACGGCTCAATTGCCGAGATCAGCGGCAACGGCACTCGCTGCGTAGCCGCCTGGATGGCTGAATCGCTCAATTCGCAGCCTGGCGAAGTCCTGGAAATCGCCACCGACGCCGGCTTGAGACTTTGCAAGATTGAGTCTCGCCACGCACATCGGGTCGAGGTCACAACCGGGATGGGGATCCCGCAATACGAACCAATGACCCTCAAGGTGCTCGATGCGCAATCCATTCCCGGAACCACCGTCTCAACAGGCAATCCGCATTTTGTGATTGTGGTAGACGACGCGAACTTCAAACTGGGCCATTGGGACTGGAGATCTGTGGGCGCAGAAATCTGCACAGATGAAGCATTCGCCAACCAGACCAATGTCGAATTCGTGCATGTTGCCGGGCCGCACGAAATCGAGATCCGCATCTATGAACGCGGCGTTGGGCCCACTTCATCTTCCGGCACCGGGAGTTCCGCAGCCGCCACCGCCGCAATCGCTCTTGGTCTGGTCAAATCTCCCTTAACCGTCGTTGCTCCAGGCGGCCCGCAAATCGTCACTTGGGAAGGCCCTGGCACTGAGCTGCGTCTCACCGGCCCGGCGGCGCTGATCGCACGCGGCGAGGCCTACGTCTAATGTCTGGCCTGATGCCCGAACTTCTTAGACCGAAAGCCGTGCCCGCTGGCGCGAATACCAGCATCATCGCCCCCGCCTCCTTCGCCCAGCCCGAGCGCGTGGAGCGTGGGCTCGCGGCTTTACGCGCGCTCGGCTATGCGCCGAAGCTCGGCCAGAACACCCTCGCCCGCGGTCCGCACTTCTTCGCCGGTACTCCTGACCAGCGCCTTGCCGATCTCCACGCCGCCTTCGCTGACGAGAGCACCAGCATGGCGATGTGCCTGCGCGGCGGCTACGGGTCAAATTATCTGCTGGACAATCTCGACGTCGCGCTCATCGCGAAGCATCCCAAACCATTCTTCGCCTACAGCGATCTCACCGGAATCCAACTTCGCCTGCTTGATAAAATCGGACTCCCCGCATTTCACGGCCCAATGGCTGCGGCCGATTTTTATCTCGAAGACGGCGTCCATCTTGAAAGCTTCCACGCCGCAATCCAGGGCAACCCATACACCGTCGGCGCCGCCGAAGGCCTGCGCGTGCTCAAGCCGGGCAAAGCGAGCGGCACCCTCTATGGCGGCTGCCTCAGCATTCTCGTTTCGCTGCTCGGCACACCGTGGGAACCAAGGCCGCAGGGCAAACTGCTGTTTCTTGAAGACACCGGCGCAAAGCCCTATCAAATCGACCGCATGCTCTGGCAGCTCCGCAATGCGGGCAAGCTTGAAGGCGTGCGCGGCATCGTCTTCGGCGAGATGCTCGATTGCGTCTCACCCGGCGCGCCGCCTGAGCTGCTTGAAGAAGTGATCCTTCGCGTCTTTCAAGACTTCGATGGTCCCATCGCCTTCGGCCTCCGCAGCGGCCACGTCTCGCGTCAGAACGTGACGCTCACATTCGGCGTAGAAGCAGAGCTCGATCTCGGCGACAATGCGCAGCTGCGCCTCATCGAACCGGCGGTGCTCGCATGAGCACATCTCCGCGCCACATTCATCTCAGCGGCATCTGCGGCACCGCCATGGCTTCGCTCGCGGGTCTTCTTCAATTGCAGGGCCATCGCATCACCGGCTCCGACAAGGCAGCCTATCCGCCCATGAGCGATCTGCTGCGCTCTCTCGGCATTCCCATCCTCGAGCCCTACGCCGAAGCGAACCTGTCGCCAGCGCCCGACCTTGTCGTCATCGGCAACGCGCTCTCACGCGGCAATCCTGAAGTCGAACGCGTCCTAGACGAACGCATTCCTTTCACCTCCATGGCCGCACTGCTGCGCGAAGAATTTCTCAAAGATCGCGAATCGCTGGTCGTCGCGGGCACGCACGGCAAGACCACCACCACCAGCATGCTGGCCTGGATTTACCAGGTAGCCTCACAGCAAGACCCGGCTCATGAACCATCGTTCCTGATCGGAGGCGTGGCCGAGAACTTCGGCACCAGCTTTCAGCTCCGCCCCACGCGTACCTTCATTGTTGAAGGCGACGAATACGACACCGCCTTCTTCGACAAGGGCCCGAAATTCCTCCATTACTTTCCCGACGCGCTCATCCTCACCCATGTCGAATTCGACCACGCCGATATCTACGCCGACCTCGACGCCGTCAAGACCGCTTTCAAGCGCCTCGTCAACCTTATCCCGCGCCGTGGCCTCATCGTCGCCTACGACGGCAGCGTCAACGTCACCGAATGCATCGCGCATGCGCTCTGCCGTGTCGAACGTTACGGCTTTGCCGAATCTTCAGACTGGCGAATTCAAAATCTGCGTCACCAGGACGGTCTCACGCGTTGGGAAGTTTGGCATTCCGGCGAGCTCTGGGCGAGATTCGAGATGCAGCTGGCCGGCGAACACAACGCGCTGAACGCCACGGCCGCCGCCGCGCTCGCCTTCGGCCAGGGCATCGACAAAGAAGCTATCGTCAGCGCAATCACCACCTTCAAGAGCGTCAAGCGCCGTCTCGAAGTCCGAGCACAGATCGGCGGCATCACAATTATCGAAGACTTCGCGCATCACCCCACGGCAATCCGCGAAACCCTCCGCGCACTCCGTGCCGTTTATCCGTCGGCACGCATCTGGGCAGTATTGGAGCCCCGCTCCAACACCTTGCGCCGCAAGGTCCTCGAGCACGATCTCATCGAAAGCCTGCAACTCGCCGACCATATCGTCCTGGCCGGCGTCTACCAGCAGCAACGCATTCCCGAGGATGAGCGCCTGCACCCGGAAGATGTCGTCCGTGCCCTCAACTCGCTGGGCGCGCCTGCCGAGCTGGTCCCGGACGCAGACTCCATCGTCTCCAGCATTACGCCGCGCCTCCAAGCCGGCGATGTGGTGGCCATCCTTTCCAACGGCGGCTTTGACGGCATCTACGAGAAGCTCCCCGCGCGCCTGCGCGAGCGTTTCCCTGAAGACGGCATGAGGCACGCATGATCCCGTCGCTCATTTTCCTGACGACAATGATCGTCACAGGCATTCCCACGGCAGTTCTCTTCATTCCCTGGTGTTGGATAACGGGCAACGTCCTTCCACTCTACAAAGGCACGCGCTTCATGCTCTCCAGCAGTTGCCGCCTGAGCGGGGTTCAATTTCGTGTCACTGGTCTCGATCGCATCCCGCCAGGACGCGCGTGCATCTTCATGTCCAACCATGTCTCCAACCTCGACCCGCCCGCGCTCATCTCGCTCATTCCCGGACGCACTTCTGCATTTATGAAGCGCCAGTTGATGCAGTTGCCGATCCTCGGCACCGGATTCCGCCAGGGCGAGTTCATCTCCGTCAGCCGCAAAGGCAGCGTGAGTGAAGCGCAGCAGAGCATGGCCGAGGCTCAGCGCGTGCTGGCCAAGGGAGTTCACATGACCACCTTCGTTGAAGGCACGCGCTCGCCCGACGGCCGGATGCTGCCCTTCAAGAAAGGACCGTTCTTCCTGGCCATGGCATCTGGCGCGCCGTGCATCCCGGTCTCGATCCACGGCACGGAAAGCATTCTGCGCAAAGGGAGCCTGCGCATGCATCCCGGTACTGCATATATCGTTTTTCATCCGCCCATCGACCCAGCCGGATTTCGAACGCGCGAAGAACTGATGCACGCCGTGCGCGCCGCCATCGCGTCCGGGCTGCCAGAATGGATGAGGACCTAGGAATCTCATGATCGTAACGCTGCTCGTCCTCATCACCATCTTCGCGTTGAGCATTCCCTCGGCAATCATCTTCATTCCGCTGGCCGTGATCACAGGGAACGTAAAACCGCTTTACAAAGTCGTCTGCTTCATCGTCAACACCGCCTTCCGCGTAGCCGGCATTCGCATCGTCGTCGAAGGTCTGGAGCATTTTCCCCAGGGCCGCGCGTGCATCGTCATGGCCAACCATGTCTCCAACCTCGACCCGCCCGCGCTCATCTCGCACATTCCCGGCAGAACGGCCGCCTTCAGCAAGCGCTCCGTCATGAAGATTCCCGTCTTCGGGTACTGCATGAAACTTGCCGACTTCATTCCGGTGGATCGCACGGGAAACCCTGAAGCCGCAAAGCAGAGCGTGGCCACCGCTGGGCGCGTGCTTCAAAAGGGCCTGCACATTACAACATTCGTCGAGGGAACGCGTTCCCGAGACGGCCGCATGCTGCCGTTTAAGAAGGGCCCGTTTTATCTGGCGATGGAAACCGGCGCGCCCTGCATTCCTGTCTCGATTTATGGAACCGAGACGCTGATGGCCAAGGGCAGCGTGCGCATCAAATCCGGAACGGCGTACTTCATCTTTCACCCGCCGCTCAATCCCGCCGACTATGCCACACGCGATGAATTAATGAAAGCCGTTCGCGCCGCAATCGCATCCGGCTTGCCCGAGTGGATGCGAACATAGAGCAAGTCGACGGCGAACCTCCACTCGTCTACTGCCATGCAAATCAAATCGCTGAATCGCTTATATGCTAACTCGCTAACTTGCTGACTCGCTGACTTGCTAACTCGCTGCACTTCCCTACTGCAGCATTGCGTTGTACCCGTCGCTGAGCAGCTTCTGACGCATCGCAATCGCATCGTTGCGATTCGCGAACGGCCCGATGCGCACATGGATCAGTCCATCTACCGCATCGTGGCGCGCGCTCACCGCATAGCCGTGCTTGCGCAACGCGTTCACCAGCACGTCGGCGTCTTCAGGGTTGGCCACGGCGGCAATCTGCACCATCATCGGCGCGGCCGGAGCGATTGCCGGTTGCACTCTGCCTGCTTGCGTCAGCGGTTGGCGAATCGGAGTGGAAGGCAACGCCGCTTGCACCAGAGACTGCGCCGCGGGCTGCTCGGTTTGAGAGGCGGATGCGGAATCATTCGGCGGTTGATCGGGTGTGGAGTGCTGCGGAGCGGCCGTGGGCATCGCATTTGCCGAGGGCTTGAAATGCGAACCGTCTCCCTGAAGTACGCTCTGTGCGCCACTCGCGGCCTGCAGCGGGACCGCCGGAGCCGATGACCCACGGCGTCCCACGGCATATCCCAATCCGAAGCACACCCCGCAGATCAGCACCAGGCCAAAAATTACGCCGAGCAGCATGCCGCTTCCCAGCGTAAGTTCTGCCTCGCGCCGGGGATGCTCCGGCTCTTCCTCGTCAAAGACTCCCCTCATGCCCCATTCCCGACACAGATGAACTCGTAGGCGACGCCCCTGCGCCCCGGCAGCCGACAATCCTCAATCAGCCGTGTCTCTCCCAGACCCCAGTTCCTTAGTCCTTTTTCTCCATCGCCGCTTTCGCCGTAACTCCCAGCTTGTTGAAGAGCGTCATCATCTCGATCGGCAGCGGGAAAATAATCGTCGTGTTCTTTTCCACGCCGATCTCCGTGAGCGTCTGCAGATAGCGCAACTGCAAGGTCAAAGGCTCGGTCGCCAGCAAGGCGGCCGCATCCACCAGCTTTTGCGCGGCGTCGAACTCGCCCGAGGCGTGTAGGATCTTCGCCCGTGCTTCGCGCGCGGCCTCGGCCTGCTTGGCCATGGCCCGGAGCATCTGCTCCGGCAGGTCCACTTGTTTCACTTCGACCGAGATCACCTTCACGCCAAACGGCTCCGTCCGTTGATCGATGATGGTTTGAATCTTGAGGTTTAGTTTGTCGCGATGGCTGAGCAGCTCATCCAGCTCCACCTCGCCCAACACCGACCGCAGCGTGGTCTGCGCAAATTGCGAAGTCTGGTAGACATAGTTGGCAACCTTGATGGCCGCGTCGTTGGGATTGACCACGTAAAGCGTCACAACAGCATTCACCTTGAGAGTGACGTTGTCGCGCGTGATCACATCCTGCGCCGGAACCTCAAGCACATCCTGCCGCAGCGAGATGCGCACCATCTGATCGAATGGCCTGAAGACCAGAATGATCCCGGGGCCCTTCGGCTCGGGCAGCGCGCGGCCCAGCCTGAAGATGACGCCGCGCTCATACTCGCGCAAAATCTTGATGGAGTTGAGCAGGTAAAGCAGGATAATCGCACAGAAAATCAGAATCGGAATCGTCATATTGAACTACCTCACACAGCACGGATTGTACTCCAGCCGGGACTAAACGGATTTGGCCGGCTCCGCCTCGCCGCCCGGGGCAACATGCAGCACGAGGTCACCGTGGCCAACCACGCGCAACGAGCTCCCAGCCGGCACAGGCTCCGACGACACCGCCTGCCAAATCTCCCCCTCGACAATGACATGCCCCGGCAGGTTTCCTTCAGGCGCAAGCGGCTCCATCGCCGTAGCCCGGCAGCCCACCAGCGCATCTGCGCCGAGCAGTGATTTCCTCTGGCGCGCGCGAACGGCCAGCCGCACCAGAAACACGGTGATCAGCCCAAACGCGGCGCTCACTGAGAAAGCGACCCACGGGCTGACCCCCATCTCCGGCACCGGCGCGGCCACCAGTGTCAGCATGCCAAACGTCAGGCACAAAATCCCGGCAATAGCCAGTGCGCCGTGGCCGCCGAACTTCGCCTCCAACAGCAGCAGCACCAGAGCCGCCACAAGCAGCAGAACGGCAGTGAACCGGATCGGTAGCAGACCCAGCCCAAAAATCGCCAGCAGCACCATCAGCGTTCCCAGAGCACCGGGAACAATCGTGCCCGGCGTATTGAATTCCAGATAAATCAGCAGCGCTCCGCCAACCAGCATCAGAAGCGCAATGTTTGGGTCGACCAGCCAACTCAACAGTTGCTCACGCACCGTCGGCCGGAGCACTTCGATCCGCGCGCCGCTCAGATGAAGCGTCAACTTCGCCCCATCTATGCGCGAAATCTCCCTGCCGTCGAGCGCCGCCAGCAGCGCGGCGTCACTCGGCGCAATCACGTCGATCAGGTGCTGCGTCTGCGCTTCTTCAGCTGTATAGGAGTGTGAGGTGTGCACGGCATCCTGAGCGGCATCGACGTTGCGATTACGGCGCGCAACGTAGGAGCGCAGAAATGCCTCTGCATCGTTCTCAATCTTCTGGCTCATCACCGCATCCGGCTGCGGGCCCATCTCTATCACTGGATGCGCGGCGCCGGCATTGGTTCCTGGGGCCATCGCCGCCACGTCCGCCGCCTCCAGCAGAAAGAACCCAGCAGAGCCTGCCCGCGCGCCGGCGGGTGACACGTAAACAATGATCGGCACTCGCGAGCTGAGCATTGCGCCAACCATCGTGCGGGTGGAATCCAGCAAACCGCCCGGAGTATCGAGCTCGACCAGCAGCGCCTTTGCGCCATCGGAGTTGGCGCGGCCTATGGCGCGGATCAGTTCTTCCTCGCTAACTGGCTGTATCGTATCGGCCAGCACCAGCTTATCTACCAATGGTTGAGAAGCAACTGCTGGCAAAACCTGTTGAGCCGCCGCAGAATAGAAAAATCCGCAGACGGCCACTGTCACCGTAAACAACGCGGCACAAACAACAAATCGAAATCCCTGAAACCTGGCTTGATACCCTGCTTGCTGCATGGCTTGCTCCTTTCGGGCCTGCCAAAAAGCGATCAGTTCTTCAGCCCCACCTTCGATTGCGCCACCCGTGCGTCCACCTGACGGCGCAACTCTACGGCAGTCCGATTCGCCGGCGCGAGCTTCAGTGCTGCGTCCGCCTCGCTTCCGGCTTCTTTCAGATTGCCGGCCGCAAGATCGAGCCTGCAAAGCACAATGTATGCATCGGCCGATGGCTGCAGTGACAGCGACAGCCGCGCCTCGTTGCGTGCGCCGTCGCTGTCGCCGGTCTGCGCGCGGACTTCGGCCAGTCCCGCATGCGCCTCGGCGTCCGCATGATCGGCGGCCACGGCAGACTCGTACAGCCGCTCCGCCTCCAGCAGCAGCCCGCGGTTCAGATAATCGTGCGCCCGCATGGCCAGTTCCTGCGCCCGTTTGGCCGGCGTCATCGTCTCCAGCCGCGCCGCGTCCATCTGGTCCAGCATCAGCGCGGCCTGGTGGAAAGCAACCTCATCGAAGCTCCGCGCGATCCGCTCCAGCGGATCGGTCTTCGCACTCGCATCCGTTGCCGCGGCCCGCACTTGAACCACTCCGTTCCACTCTGCGTGCAAGGTCAGCGCTTCATCATCGTTCGGACGGCGACGCAGACACTGGTTCAGCTCGGTCATCGCCTCGGCCGCGTTCCCGTGCCGCTTCAGGCTCACCGCCAGGTTGAAGTGATAGTCCGCGTCGTTCGGATCGGCCGCCACCGCCTGGCGGAAGAGCGCTGTTCCGTCATGGTCCTGCCGGCTGATGGCAACCGCCTGGTTGTTGACCACCTGGGCCAGCGGCAGCACCCGGGCCACGCCCGCAAACGCTTGCTCGGCCTTTGGATAATCGCCTGAAAACATCAGAGACAGCCCGCGAAAGAATCCTGCCTCCAATGCGTCGGGATCGTTGCGTCCCACCTTCGCAAATGCCGTCGCTGCCTCTTCATACTTTTGGCCGTTGAAGTCTTCGCGCCCCATCGCCATCCACGCCTGGCCAAACTCCGGGCTGAGCCGGATGGCCATCTCCAGGTGCCGCAGCCGTTCCGCCTGGTCGGGCTCCGTGATGCCGCGAATGTACTGTTCAAACGAGTCCACGTGCAGGCCGGCGCCGGCGGCAATAAATGTCTCCTCGGAGACGCCGAAACCTGGATTCATCTGCCGCGTCAGCTTAAAGGCAAGCGTGCCGAAGACTGATATCAGGTTCCGCATTGGCCCGCGAGCCATCACCGGGGTACTCATGCGCAGATGCGGCACATCCACCACCTGGGCCTCAGCCACAATATCCGCGCCGTCGTCCACGTAGCTGCCCACCACGATCGAATCCGCGTCCAGCGTCTGCGCCAGTTTCAGCGCCGTGGCCCGCGAGGGGTGAAATCCCTGCGGCAGCCCCAGATGATCCAGCGCATACAACCGGTCCGCCCGGCTCATGGGCGCAAACCCGGCCGAAGCAAACCGGCTGCTCAGGATCTCCGGCGCAGCCTCGCGAATCCACTCCAGGTTCGGCTGACCGGTGCGATTGTCAAACGGCAGCACCAGCAGAATCCGCCCGCGAGCCGTCGTCTGATCTGCATCGCCGCCCGCAGCTGACTGAGCGCAGAGATACAACCCGGAAAAAATGGTGAGGAAGGACGCAAGCATTAAACGGAAAACTTGCCGCCGCGTCAGAGTGAATCGGGATGAAGGGAATGGATGCACAACAGGCTGATTATAGGCGCTGCCGCCCCATCATAGCGCGGAACGGAATCGCCCAATCGGCCTGGAAGCCAACTCATCCTGTCCGATTTGCATTGGCTGTTTCCGCGCCCGCCGTTATCATCACTCCATGCCGACACCTTCCCCTCGCGGTCGCAAAGTCCACCTGCTCTGGCGGGCAGCGGTCGAGATTGCCTTTATCGTCTTCCTGTTTTATTCCAATCTGCTTATGGGCGAATTCACCGGCGTCGCAGGCAAAGGCAAGAGTCTCGCTTTCGCTCTGCAAGATATTTTTACATTCACTAATTTCTTAATCGCCCTGATTTCTGCACTGATCGGATACTTCATCTTCGAATTCCTTCGGAAAAAACTTTAAAGCGTATCCATTTTGCCGCTATCCAGCCCCGCCTTTGCTTCCGGCTCATTTGGAGCCACCGGCGGCAATGCGCGCTTCGGCACCGCAGGACTAAAAATCTGCATCGTCCAGATCAGCGCAACTCCCACCCAAATCAAAGGCAACATCCACGACGATCCGAAGATCGGCGGTCTGTGGAGATGATGACGCCAGATCGCCATGCCAACATACAGCGCCGCGACGATCCAGTTGATCCCCGCCACCACGATCCTCTGCTTCAGCGACTTCGGCCGGGCGCACTTGGCGCGATTCGCCTCCAGCTCTTTCTCCGAAGGCAGGAAGTATCCCGTCTTTCTCTTCCGCTGAATGCTCTTGTAAACAAGAATCCCGGGAAGCGCCAGCAGAGCCATAGCCAAAAGCAGAAATGCTCCCAGAAGCTTCAGATCGAGTTTCCCTTCACATTGGCATAGGTTGAAGCCCAGCCAAATAAGGACGCCCGCCGCAGCCACCATCGCCGCCGATAGAATCCAGGGCGTCAACACGAGCCACAACTGGGGCCGCAGAGGCTTTCCCGCGCCGAACTTGCTCAGGGTTGCGGCGCGTATGGCCTGAGCCTCCGCCTGCGGCATCAGGAAGCGTCCCGTCCGCAGCTTCCGCCTCACCAGCGCAAACAACCACCGCAACGCACCGAACATCAGCAGCCCCGAGAGCGCAAACCCCGATACACGAATCCACATCGACTCATCTGGATGGTCAAGGGCCCAGAGCCCGATCCGAATGGAAATTAAGACAAGAAGGCCAATCAGAAAAACGGAGATGCCAACCGCCCGCAACCTCTGAGCCCGCGTGTAATCCTCCACCAATTCGGGTCCGCCCGGCTCTGTCATCTCGCTCCTCCTGTCTGAATTTTCAGCAACCATCATAAGCTGAAAGTAAAAGAGCATTCAGTTGCGTTCCTGTTCGGTTATATTTGTTCCCGATCAGTTCGGCTTTTCCACCCGCGCCTCAAACTGCCGGTTAAACCGGATCAGCGCAATCCACATCCCTTGGTCGTTCCGCTGCCACAAGATCGTCCCGCCCAGTTGCCGCGCAATCGCCTCCGGCTTCAAGTCGTGGTGCAGCCCAAAGTATCGCTCGTCCGCCTGCTCGCTGGCCCAGCCCAGGGTGAGCAGTGGCCGCGGCGGGTCGTACTTGGTTGAAAACACCAGCGCCGCCGAGTACTTTCCCGGCTCCTCGGCCGCGCGTTGAATCTGTGCGGCGGTAAAGTCCTCAATCCTGTCGACCTCAAACGGCTCCTTCAGGTAGCCGAGTTCGGGCCGTGTCAGCTCATCGCTCATAGGCCACGCGGTCAGCACTGTCGCTCCCGGGCAAAGTTTTTTGAGCTGCGAAATCCCTGCCAGATGCATTCGCACCACCTGTGCGTATGCCAGGTTGTCTTCAGGCGCAAACCCATACGGCGGATCGATAAACAACCCGATCACAAACGCCGCGGTGGCCACCGCTGTCAGCGCATGCCATCCCGGAACCCGCCTGTACAGCGTGGTCACCGCCGGCAGCAACACCAGCGGATACATGGGCAGCAGATACCGGGTCAGCAGCGCGCCGCCAAGCACGCTGAAGACGCAAGCCTCAACCAAGAGCAGTATAAAAATCCGCTGCAACGCCCGGTGGCTGAGATTTGCCCGCTCATGTCCCTCCGCATCGAGCCGCGGCGCAAGCAGCAGTGCCGCCAGCGCCATCAGAACTGGGACAAACAGATTCATGTGCGCCGTTAAATGAAGAATACGATGCACAAAGGCGGCCGGAATCCGCAGTGGGTCAAACGTGGCCTGCGCGTTGTAACGCAAAAACTCCGGGTTGCCGAAGAAGTATCCGGTCTTTACGCGGTACCAGCCAAACCACTCCGCCAGCGGTAACACGCATGTCGCAAGCCAGCCGGCTTCCTTAAGCAGCCGCTTCTTCGCTACACCGTTCGCGCGCAGCGCCTCCACCAGGTTCATCGCGGCCAGCGTCAGCGGAATCGCGATCGAAGTCTCTTTGCACAAAGCAGCCGCGGCAAACCACGCCGCAGCCGCCCACGGCTTGCGGTTCCGATCGGGCAGGGAATACACCATCCCCCATATCGAACATGCCGCGGCAAAGATGTCCGCGTGCGCAAGCGAGCTCTGCGCAAACCAGATCGGATAGATCCCGGTCAGCAGCACCGTCCAAAAGGCAACAGAGGCCGCGTCCACCAGCCGCTTGGCAAGCTGCCAAACCCCCAGCAGCCCCAGCGCCGAGACCATCAGCACCGCCTCCCGCGTAACCTCCGGGAAGAAGCCCGACGCCTTCCACCACAGCGCCAGATACAAACTCGGCAGCGGCGGATGCGCCTCCGTAACTGTCGTCGTCGGAATCAGCGACCCGGTCCTGAGAAAATCCCACGCCGCCGGAATGTAGTACCCTGCCTCATCCCAGTAGTAGGGCACGCGCAGCAGCGCAAAGTGGCTCACGTACAGCGCCACAAAAATCACCGGAAAGATCATCCAAAGCGGCAGCGGCCTGTCCGGCCGCGGAGCGATGATTCTCGTCAAACGCACCCGATCAATCCCTCAATCCCTTAGACGCCCCAGACTCTAGTCCACTAGTCCCCAGTCCCTTAGTCCCTTAGTCCCTTAGTCCCTCAGTCCCTGGTCCCTGGTCCCTAAGTCCCTGAGTCCCTGCATTTAATTCACCGGCCCCTGAGGCAGTGCATGCCCTTGCGGCTCCAGGTTCAGCGTTCCAAAGGCCTGCTCATACTGGGCAAGATTCTGTCCCAGCACATTCCACAAGGCTTTTGCCTGCTGAGGGCTGAGGAAGATTGCCTGGTGATTGCGGATGGTCACCTGTTCGGGACTGTCGCTGGTAGCCAGTCCGAAGGTAAGTTGGAAATCCCAGACACTGACCTTCACCTGCACGCTGTTGGCATAGGATTCCCGGTATTCGGGCGTCTGGACAAGATTCATTTGCGGCTGCTGCGCGGATGGGCTCATGATGCTCCCAGATTACGCTGGCAGACCCTTCCCTGCCGAGAGGCCGTGTGCCCCATGCGGAATTGTTTTTCGTCCATGCTCCAGAAAACG
>Ga0181516_10001922_pt1 | contig 15335 bp, 9 predicted proteins | sample PEATcosm2014_Bin_25_FD_121104 | JGI IMG/M metagenome (GOLD analysis project Ga0181516, IMG submission 121104) | Peatland microbial communities from MTU Mesocosm Facility, Houghton, MI, USA - PEATcosm2014_Bin01_10_metaG | ecosystem: Environmental > Terrestrial > Soil > Wetlands > Peat | place... | reverse complement strand
TCTGCAAAGCATTTCACCATTTCTCGCTAGCGACTCTGAACTTTCATTGGAGAGTTTCTTCGGCGGCCTTCTCAATGACCAGTTGTTCACGTCTGAAAAGTTCTTTGATTCGAAAGAATTGGTTCTTTTTGCGGAAATGCAGTCCGATGTTTTGCACACGCCAATTGATCAGCTAATGCCCGCAATCGATTTCGTTAAGACCCACGTACTGCGTGGATCTCCTTATCGAACGGACTCCGCGAATCAGGTTTCGCTCGGCCTCCGAAAATTTCTTGCTTGCAGCTCAGACGAACAGAGAAAGGCACTTGAGCTTGAAACTGAGAAGCTGCTCCAGCGGAGCAAAGAGGCGAATTACAGGGCTGATGAGGAAACGAAGAAGCGCATGGCTGTTGAATCAACACTCAGTGATCGTGAAACGGAGCTTGAGACCCTTCGGGGGACTGTCGCCGGGCTTAGCGAGTCTAATGAACTCCTCCGACTTGAGTCCGCTTCGAAGAGCGACCTCAAGGCAAGGATTGAACAGATGGAACTTCGAGATCAGCGCAGAATCGCTCAGCACCGGCGATTGATCAATAGCGCAGCAATTCTTGTTTTGACCATGATCTACTTCTGCCTCCGCCAATTCAATGATCAAATCTCTGGGGTGGTCGAAGGTCTATTACCCAAAGACTTCATAAAAATCGGTGCCTTGCAGGGAGTGGTGCGACTTGTTTCGTGGCTCGTTGTAGGACTGCCCGGCTGCCTTTGGATAGGGTCCTCAAATCTTCGCGTAGAGATCAAGACGACAATCATAGCGTTTGCGATCATGGCTTGCCTTGGAAGCGCAGGAGTTTCTGAATGGCATCTCTGGGGGACTGCTTCGAATTATCTGACACTCTCGATTCCCCTGGCCTGCTTGCTCGTTTTCCGCCGAGAAAGGGAGAACTAATGTCCTTCGAAATCGAATTTGGCAGGTGGCCCGGTCATTCGCTGCTGTCCCATCGCCGTGAGTGCGCATGCAGTGTGCGCTGTGTCCCGTTCATCGCGCATTTTGCGATGAGCGAGCGGGGCACTCAACTTCGAAGACTGGAAAACATCCCCTCCGTTCCTGGCCTGCTGCGGGTTGCGCAGGCGATGGTCGAGGTTCCTAGTCTCCCACGCATCCACGATAAAACCGTGGGAGACGGTGGAACGACAGGTTCTGGCTTATTTCATGACCGGGCCACCTGCCACCCTTTTCCAGACCCCGACTCTACCCTCAGTATCTGTCTCCCCTACTCCGTTCTAAGCGCCTGCATCGGATCAAGCCGCGAAGCCCGCCACGAGGGCACAAGGCACGCCAGCGCCGCCACCAGCAGCAGCATGGCCGCCACCGCGCCAAACACCGTCGGATCCAGCGGCCGCGTGCCATAGAGCATCGTTCGCAGCAGCCGCGCCGCGCCCAGGCTGCCCGCCAGCCCAAACACCAGCCCAAACAGCGCCGGCCGCAGTCCGTCCAGCAGCACCTTGCCCATCACCTGTTGCCGCTGTGCGCCCAGCGCAATGCGGATGCCGATCTCCGAGGTGCGTTGGGCAACGATATACGACAGCACCCCAAACAGCCCAATCGCCGCCAGAATCAACGAGATCGCCGCGAACCCCAGCAGCAGCGTCGCGTTAAAGCTGGCGTCTACCGTATTCCGGCCCACCACCTGCTCCATGGTCAGAACATCGGATACGGGCAGGTCGTGGTCGAACTCGCCAATCAGCCGCTGAATCGGCAGCGCCAGCGCGGTTACATCGCGATCCGAGCGCACCACCAGGGCCGCGCTGTTCACGTCGTCGAGGGCGTAGAGCGGAAAGTACATGCTGGGGCGCGGCGCTTCCCCGGGGCTGAAGCGCGTGTCGCCCACCACGCCGACAATTTCAAGCCCCGGCTTGCCGTATGTGCGAAGGTGCTTGCCGATCGGCTCTTCCCCCGGAAAGTACTGGCGCACGAACGCGGCGCTGACGATGATCTGGGTCAAGTGCCCGGGCTGTTGCGTATCGTCGAACGTGCGGCCTTTGAGAATCGGAATCCCAATGGCTTTGAAGTAGCCGGGATCGGCGCAGTTATTCAGAGCGTATTGGCCTTTGCCCGGCGGCAACGGCGGGTGCTCGTTGATGACGAAGCCACTATCGCCGGGGTAGCCCGACCCCGGGACATTCTGGCACAGGAGGCCGGCGCTGCGCACTTCAGGCAGGTTGCGGACGCGGGCCAGCAGTCCGGCGAAGAAGGTGGCGCGTTGCGCCGCCTCGTGATAACGCGCGTCCGGCAGCGCGAGAGTCATTGTGAGCACATTATGCGTTTCGCAGCCGAGGTCCGCGGAACGCAGCCGGGCATAGCTCTTCAGCAGCAGGCCGGCGCCGATCAGCAGCACCACCGTCAGGCCGACTTCTGCCGCCAAAAGCACGGCGCGCAGTCTGGTCCGGGCGCTTCCGGCGCTATGCGCCCGCGAAGAGTCCTGCAGCATCCCCAGCACCGCGTTGCCCCGTGCGGAGAAGGACGAAACGATCCCGGCAAAGGCCGCGCAAAGAGCAACCAGCGCCAGCGTGAACCCCACGACCACCGGGTCCACGTGAATGGCTTCCGCGCGCGGCAAATCGTGCCGCGAACTCACAAACCACCGCACAATGCCGACCGCGATCAGGAAGCCGAGCCCACCCCCCGCCGCCGAAAGCAGCAGGCTCTCCATCAGGTGCTGCCGCAGAATGTGCATGCGGCTGCCGCCCAGCGCCGTGCGCACCGCCAGTTCCTTCCGCCGTGCCGCGGCGCGCGCCACCAGCAGGTTGGCAACGTTGAGGCAGGCAATCAGCAACACGCATCCAGTGGCCGCCAGCAGCACCAGCAGCGGCGTCCGCGCGTCGCCTACCAGCGAGTCCAGCAGCGGACGCCAGTTCGCCGCCTTGCTGATAAATGCCTGGTTGGGATGGGCGTTCCTGATCGTCAGCGTAATGTGCGAGAGCTCGGCCACTGCCTGCGCCGGGTTGACTCCCGGTTTCAGCCGCCCGATGGTCAGAAAGTCGTGCGAGTCGAGCGTTTCCATATCCTTCGGCGAGTACTTATAGGAGATCGGTGTCCAGAGCTGCATCCTTGCATCGGGATAGGCGAACCATGCCGGCATGACGCCGATCACCGTGTAGGGTTTGGCGTCGAGCAGCACGCTCTGGTTCACGATCGCCGGGTTGCCGCCGAAGCGCCGCTGCCACAGGCCCCAACTCAGCAGCACCGTGGGATTGGCCGACGGACGATCGTCGTCGGCGGTAAACCCGCGCCCCAGCGCCGGCTGCAGGCCGAGCATCGGCAGCAGGTTCCATGAGAATGCGGCCGCATGCACGCCCTCCGGCAACTGTTCTCCGCTCCCCGAGAGGTTATAGCCCGTATACCCGGCGAGCGCCATGTCGGTGAAGCCGTGATTCTGCTTCTTCCACTCCGCAAAAACCCCGGCCGCACTCTCGTTGAAGGGAAATTCGTCGTCGACGGCGCTTTGTTCGTAGAGCCGCAGCAGGCTATCCGGGTCTTTGAACGGCAGCGGCTTCATCAGCACGCTGCGCACCACGGTGAACAGAGCCACATTGGCGCCAATGCCCAGGGCCATCACCACAATCGCGATGGCGGCAAAGCCCGGCGTCCTCCGCAGGGTGCGCACGCCATAGCGAACATCGCGCCAAATCGACTCAAGACCGCCCCAGTTCCACGTGGCCCGGGCCTGCTCGCGCACCAGCCCCGGATTGCCGAAGCTGCGCAGCGCCGCATACCGCGCTTCACCCGCGCTCATCCCGGCGGCCACATTCTCGGCGATCTGCTGCTCAAGGTGGAACTCGAGTTCGTCGTCCAGCCGCTCCGCTGCCTTGCCGCGCCGCAGCAACATCCGGATCCGCATCCGTAGCTGTGCCAGTCCTCTCATCCCGTTCCCCTCCTTCGTGCCTGCAGCGCTTTCACCCTTCGTTCATCACCAGGTCGATGGCCGCCGACAGCCGGTTCCAGTTCGTCGTCTCTTTTTCCAGTTGCGCGCGCCCGTCCGTCGTCAACGCGTAGAACTTTGCCTTCCGCCCTGTCTCGCTTTCGGCCCAGTTGGCTTCAATCCACCCCTGCTGCTCCAGCCGGTGCAGCGCCGGGTAAAGCGACCCCTGTTGTACCTGCAGCACCTCGCCAGAAACCTGCTGGATGCGCTTGGCGATCGCCCAGCCATGCTTCGGCTCCGGCGACAATGTCTTCAGAATCAGCAGGTCGAGCGTCCCCTGCACCAGATCGTTTGGCTTTCCCATACCAAGATTATCTACAAGAACTTTGTAGATAGTCAAGGTATCAAACGCAATTCCTTGCCAAATAGTTCCCGCCGCACCGCGCCACCGTCCATCCAACCGCTGGTTCTTTGCTGCAGCGCTTGCCTACCACGCCCACATTCGTTGTATGCTCCATTCGCGGGGTGAACTGTGCCATGGTGCATGCGCCGGTGCGGGTGATTACGGTGGAGCGGGAATATGGTTCGCGCGGAGCAGAGTTCGCGCACGATCTGGCGGAGCGCCTGGGTTGGCGGCTGCTCGATTCGGAACTGGTCGCGGGGGCGGCCCACGCCGCGGGGGTTGCGCCCGATCTCGCCGCCAGGTTCGACGAGCGCCTCGACCCCTGGTACTACCGCTACGGCAAGGTCTTCTGGCAGGACTCCGGCTACTCCATGGCCGGCCTCACCGACGACCAGGTCTTCGACTCCGAGCGCATGCTCGGGCTGATCAAACAGGAGATTCTGAACGCCGCCCAGCAGGGCAACTGCGTCCTGGTTGGCCGCGGCGCCGCCTGCGCCCTGGCCTGCCACCCCGGCTGCTTCCACATCTTCGTTTACGCCACGGCCAAGTCGAAGCGCGAGTGGTTTGCGCGCACCTTTCCCCGCAAAGCCCAAAACGCCGACCAGGAACTGGCCGCCTTCGACAAGCGCCGCGCCGCCGTCATCCGCAAGTTCTATCAGCAGGAGTGGTGCGCCCGCGGGCTCTACCACCTGCTGCTCAACTCCTCCATCGGCATGGACGCCATGATCGCCGCTACCCAGTGCGCCGCCGGCTTGCACGGCGCGCGCCCGGAAATCGCCGGCAGCCCGCTGCTGGGCGAACAGACAGGCGACTGCGGCTGACTGGGCAATTCAACGGGTATCTCAAGCATCAGGTGGGGCGATAGAGGCCGAGTCCCGCCAATGGAAGCGCCGGGTTAGTGAATCATTTCGATTGTGGGGGCGTGACCAGCTGCGTGTCTGGATTTCCGATCATTAGAATCCTCGCTGCCCCAACGCATAAAGCGCAGAACATACACCAGCAAAGCATCGATACCCAGTCGCCCAACACTACATCAGCCCGAAACGTATCACCGCAAATGAACACGGCATAGAGCATTGCGCTTGATCTGGCTAACCAGGAGCCCAGCGGTTTCCGATTCGAGCGGAGCAAGAGCACCAGGCCAGCGGCCACCGCAATAGGGAGGATAAAGAGAATCAATCCAAGTGGATGAACCCAGGGCGGCAAATCAAGCCGACTGTCGGTGCTCACATCAGCTGCGGAATACACTTCGGAGAGGGCCAACAAGACAAGGCATGGGATGCATAAGGCATCCCGCACATGAATCAGCAAGTTAAACAAATGCGAGCGAGGCATTTCGCGTGTCTTTCAGAGTCACCGCACAGGAGTAGCTTTCGGTCAAGCCAGTTACGTTGTGGATTCAACCTGGAGTCGTCGAGGGACTGTATTGCCTTCAAACCACGACGCAAGTTGCTCCTCAGAGATTTCGTTAGCAGCCAGTTTCCAAAAGGTGAGAACTCGATCCTCTTTTGTCGCAGTCATCTCGAAGCCGTTCAACTTTAGAAAAACGAGCGAGACGGTGAACGCGGTGCGCTTATTACCATCCACGAAGGGGTGATTCGCTACAAGTCCCTTGGCGTAGGCGGCGGTAAACCTTCCCATCGAAACATCTTGCTCAGAGTATGCGAAGAGATTCTTGGGACGGCCCAAGGCTGATTCGAGCAACCCCAGGTCGCGCACGCCTTCCGGTCCCCCATGGAGCATCAGCAGCTCCTCGTGAATCCTCAGGACAACGTCTTCCCTGACCCAGATGGGCTCATTCATTTAGCGAGACTCTGCAGGACGTCCCGGTTCTCGCGCATTACCTCGCGCGCCGCCTCCATCTGTGTAGCGAATTCCGCGTCGAAAGGGAGTAAACGAATGCCCTGCGAACCCTCCGTAATGTAAAGCGTGTCGCCTCTCTGAACATTCAATCGCGCCAGCGTCTCCTTGGGCAGAATGATGCCTGCCGAATTGCCGATGGCGATGATTTTAGCGGTCGTAGCCACGAGCGATTCTCCTAATCAATCCGTCTTCAGTATAACATAAGTTATAACACGAGAAATGTGGAATATTATGCAAACCGCATGATCTAAGCTACAGGCCCGAGTTTTCGGGCCCCGTTTTCCTAATACCGGTGCTGGAAGTCCGGGTCCACCGGGCTCTCGAACAGCGATGCGTCGCGGGTGACGATGGTCAGGCCGGACGGCGTGACAAAATACCGCCGCTTGTCCTCCACCGGGTCGAAGCCGATGACCGTGCCCTCCGGAATGTGCACGTCGCGATCGATGATCGCCCGCCGAATGCGGCAATGGCGGCCGATGTTCACGTGCGAAAAGATGATGCTCGCGTCCACGTTCGAGTAGGAGTTGACGCGCACATCCTGCGACAGCACGGAGTTTGAAACCGAGGCGCCGGAGATGATGACGCCGGCGGTGATGACCGAGTTGACGGCCATGCCGGAGCGACCCGGCTCGCCAAAGACGAACTTGGCCGGCGGATATTGGCGCACGCGGGTGCGGATGGGCCAGTTCTTGTCGTACAGGTTGAAGGTCGGCGAAACCGAGCACAGGTCCATGTTGGCGTCGTAGTAGGCGTCCAGCGTGCCGACATCCCGCCAATAGAGCGCCTGCTGCTTGTTCTCGTCCACAAAGCTGTAGGCCATCATCTTGGTCTTGCCCAGCATGTTGGGCAGAATGTTGTGGCCGAAGTCGTGCTTCGACTTGGGGTCTTCGGCGTCGGCAATGAGCGCCTTCAGCAGCACGTCGGTATTGAAGATGTAAACGCCCATCGAGGCGTCCACGGCGTTGGGGTTGGCGAAGGAGCGGAAGCTGGTGGAGGCAGGCTTCTCCTGGAAGCCGAGAACCTCGCCCTTGCTGGCCACCTCGACCACGCCAAACTGCTTTACCTCGTCGGGAGGAATCGGCAGCGTGGCCAGCGTAATCTCGGCCTTGGTCTCCTTGTGGTGCTCCAGCATGCGGCTGTAGTCCATTTTGTAGATGTGGTCGCCAGAGAGCACGATGATGTACTTCGGCTGCTCGCTGCCAATCGAGTAGATGTTCTGGTAAACGGCGTCGGCGGTGCCCATGTACCAGTTCACGCCGGTGCGCTGCATCGGCGGCAGCAGCTCAAAAAACTCTCCCAGTTCCTGCGCCACAATGCCGGTCCAGCCTTCGCGGATGTGCCGGTTCAGCGACAGCGCCTTGTACTGCGTGAGCACGTAAACCTTGCGCAGGCCGGAGTTGATGCAGTTCGACAGCGTGATGTCGATGATGCGGTAGTGGCCGCCAAAGGGCACCGCGGGCTTGGCTCTATCGCGGGTGAGGGGAAAGAGTCTTTCGCCGGCGCCGCCCGCCAGCAATACTCCGAGCGTATCCTTCATGTCCATGGAAGCCTGCCTTCCGTGCCGATTGTGTCCGAAGTGCGGCGTTCCAGAAAGGTTACGCCACTATCCGGTACATTATGTTTTCCTGTGACACTTGTCCAGAGATGTCACCGAACGACGGAGAATACCACACTCAGATGAAAGTAGGAGCAAGGAGTTTTTCGGGGGGTTAGAGAGTTCCGAGCAAGCGGGAAGATGTGCAGAACGAAACAGGCCCCAAACTGCCGGCAGGGCGGTTTGGGGCTGAAGAAATGGGAAAGCCCGGGCCTAAAGGCCAAAGTGCATTTCGAGCTTCGGTCAGGGGCCTGAAGGCCCCTGCTCCCTCCGTAGAACCTGTCGATCCGCAGTTGCCAGGTTCTTGCGATCTCTCTAGGGGTAGATGCGGTGCAGGGTCCGGGCAAAGGGGATGGTCTCGCGGACGTGGTCCAGTCCGCAGATCCAGGCCACCGCGCGCTCAATGCCCATGCCGAAGCCGCTATGCGGTACGCTGCCAAAACGGCGCAGGTCCAGGTACCACTCAAAGGCCTCCTGCGGCAGGTTGTGCTGCTCAATGCGCGACCGCAGCAGCTCGTAGCTCGAAACGCGCTGCGAACCGCCGATGATCTCGCCATAGCCTTCCGGCGCCAGCACATCGACGCAGAGCGCGAAGTTCGGGTCCACCGGGTCCGGCTCCATATAGAAGGCCTTCACGTTGGCAGGGTAGCGGTGCACCATCACCGGCTTGTTGAACTGCGAACTGAGCCAGGTTTCGTCGGGCGAGCCAAAGTCGTTGCCGTATTCGAACGGCGCCTCCAGATGGCCGTCCTTGTAGGCCTGGTTTAGCATCCTGGCGGCCTCGTCGTACCGCAGCCGCGGGAAGGGCGGGCAGATCGCTTCAAGCTTGGCCGGATCGCGGCCGATAGCCACCAATTCTGAAGCGCGGTTCTTGAGCACGCTCTGCACAATGTGCGACAGGAAGTTCTCGGCCAGTTCCAGCAGGCCGTCGAGGTCGCAAAAAGCTACTTCCGGCTCAATCATCCAGAACTCAGTCAGGTGGCGGCGGGTCTTTGACTTCTCGGCGCGGAAGGTCGGCCCAAAGCTGTAAACCTTCCCCAAGGCCAGCGCGGTGGACTCGATATAGAGCTGGCCGCTCTGGGTGAGGTAGGCCGGGTCGCCAAAGTAGTCCACCGGGAAGAGGGTCGAAGTGCCCTCGCAGGCGGCGGGCGTCAGAATCGGCGGGTCGGTGCGGATAAAGCCGTTGGTGTCGAAGTATTCCGCCGCCGCGCGCATGATCTCTGCCCGGATGCGCAGGATGGCGGACTGGCGCGGAGACCGAATCCACAGATGCCGGTGCTCCATCAGGAAGTCGACGCCGTGCTCCTTAGGCGTAATCGGATACGGTTCCGATTCCGATACGCGTTGCACCACCTGCAGATTCTCGACATCGAGTTCGAATCCGCCCGGGGCGCGCTTGTCGGCGCGGACGCGGCCGGTGACGATGACCGAGGACTCCTGGGTCAGGCCCTTGAGCGCGGCAAAGACTTCCGGCGACACGCTCTTTACGTGCGCCACGCCCTGCACGGTGCCGGTGCCGTCGCGGAAAATCGGGAAGAGCAGCTTGCCGCTTTCGCGCAGGTTGTAGAGCCATCCGCGCAGCGTAACGGACTGGCCGTCGAACTGCGCCAGCGAGGCGATGGTGGCGATGGGAGCGGCGGGAGACGCCGTGGTTTCAGGAGCGGTGATTTCTTCAGGCATGGGTTTCCTTGGAGGGGCCGCCAGGGTGCCGGCCGGACTCTCTAGGATAACGCGCACCCCGGCAGGGGCACCGCCGAAAACCGTGCCGGGCCGCCGCTGCGCGCTGCCGCGGCCCAATCAGGGAGTGAGCTTAGGTTCCATTTCCGCAGGCTGGGGCTGCAGCGCGGCTCCCAACGCCTGGCCGATGCCGGGGTGGATGAAGTGGAATCCGGCGGCCTGAAGCTTTGCCGGCAAAACGCGGGCGCTGGCCAGCAGGGCCTCGTCGGCCATTTGCCCCAGGGCGAGCCGCAAAGCAAACGCCGGCGCGCGCAAAAAGGCTGGACGATGCAGAGCGCCGGCCAGCGCTCGGGTGAATTCAGCGTTGGTCACCGGGTGGGGCGACGTCACATTTACCGGGCCAGAGATATGCGGCGACCCGATAGCAAAGACGATCGCGGCGATCGCGTCGGCCAGCGAAATCCAGCTCATCCACTGCCGGCCCGATCCCAGCGGGCCGCCCAGGCCGAGCCGGAAGAGCGGCAGCATGTGGGCCAGGGCGCCGGGAGCGGACTTCTCAACCGGTCCCAGGATTGCGCCAAAGCGCAGATGGACCACGCGGATGCCGGCATAGACAGCGGGCCGCGCCGCCTCCTCCCATTGCCGGCACAGGTCGGCCAGGAATCCACTACCCGGCGGCGAATTCTCGTCTAATAGCTCATTGCCGCGGTCTCCGTATATCCCGGCGGCGGAGGCAATCAGCAGGGTGTGGGGTGGCTGCCGCAGATCGGCAAGCGTCCTGGCAAGGGCGCCAGTTGACCCTATTCGGCTTTCTGCCATCTCACGCTTGTAGGCCGGGGTCCAGCGATGGGCGGCAATGTTCGACCCGGAAAGATGAATGGCGGCAGAGAGACCTTCCAGCCGCCAGGTTTCATGCGGAGGGACGGAAGGAGTTGCCGTTGGGTCCCACTGAATCTGGACCGCCGAGAGTTGTCCGTGGCGAACCATTTGCACCGCGTGCAGGTTTCGAACGGCAAGGGCCTGACGCAACGCCGAGCCGAGCATGCCCGACGCTCCGGAAAGGAGAATCTTCGCCGAGGGTGATTGGGTGGGAAGCAGTGATGCCATCCTCTCCTACTTAGTGAAGCAAACAATATTTGGATGCAAAGAAATCTTTTGGTAGCATGAGAATAATTATTCATTCCGACAATAAATTATCTGTGGCATGTGCCATTTTGTGCCGCCGGAGGATAAATGAGCGAGATTGCGACGGTTCGAAGCGAAGAGACGCAAAAGACCCAGGTCGATCCCGCGACCGCCGAACGGTTCATCGCGGAAAAGCACATCGGCGAACGGATCAAGCGGCTGCGGCTCAAGAAGTCGATGGGCCTGGTCGAGCTGGGCAAGCATACGGGACTTTCCGCCAGCTTCCTGTCGCAACTGGAAACCGGCCGCGTGGTGCCCACCTTACGCAACCTGGCCCGGATCGCGATGGTGTTCTCGAAGGATCTGTCCTATTTTTTTGAGACTGAGCCGCGATCGATGTTCCGCATTCACCGGCGCAGAGAGCGGGTCAGGTTGCCGCAGACCGGCGTGGAACCACCGACCTATTTCTTCGAGAGCCTGGGCTACATGGTACCCGACCGGCACATGGACCCGTACTTTGCGGAGTTTGTGCCCCTGACCAAGGAAATGGACCCGAAGGCGCACGTGCATCCGGGCTTCGAGTTCCTCTACGTGCTGGATGGCGAACTGGAACTGCAGCACGGAGACCAGAAATGCACCCTTGCCGGGGGAGACGCGGTCTACTTTGACGCGAGCACGGCCCACTCCTACCGGTGCGCGGGCAGCAAGCCGGCTGGAGCGCTGATCGTTACCATGCATCAGCCGATGGCGCCGCTGCAAATTCCGCTGCGGCCGCTGAGCTCCACCCTGGTGGCCCGCGTTGGAGAAGAGCCGCCAAAGTAGGAAGCGCGATCGCGAGGGCGGGAGGCCGGGCTGCGCGAACGCGCTCCTCGTCCGTCTTTCTTGCCAGCTTCCCACTTTTTTCGCTCTTCTCCGTCTCATTCTCCTTTCCCGTAATTTCCCTGAGGATTGCCCGGAACGGCCGCCATCTTAAAGAAAAATTTAGCTGTGCAACAGGCAAACTCCAGGGTTTCAGCTGCCCGGAGTGGTTACCTCCGGTCTTTTGGTGTATTTCGGTCCAAAACGCGGCGACTGCAACCTAAGTAACGTTCTTCGTGGTTACATCCGCGTTGTTATGGGCGCACTTGCGTGCACTTCAGCCACGTCTGCGCGACCTCCCTGGGCGCAATATTCTGCTTCTCCCACCTTCGTAACTCTTCTGCCAGTTACCTTCCGCTTGATTGCTGAAGCAAAAAACGCGCCTCGGTAACCTATTTTATTAACGCACTGGTCACGTAATCACCGGTACCTGTCGCGGTAATCTTACCGACTGGTCATCTGTTGAATCTCAAAGTGTTATTGCCCCTCAGCCGACCGAAATCCATATTGACCATATAGGACTGCCAGGATTCGCCAGCGTACCACGCGATTAAGCGGGCGTGGAATCCGGCTTCTGGCAGATTGCACGAACCCAGTTCCCAGTGAAAGTGCGATCGAAAAGCCAGGAGATTCTCCCAGTTCTATCAAGTTTGAACGGTATCGGAGATGAGCCCAATGCAAGCGGTCTCGATAAGCACTATCGCTTCTCTTTCTGCGGCCTTCACGGCCACACTGCAGCCTTCGCGCAAATTAGTTGCCTCAATCCGCCGGCATGCCTCCCGCATCCTGCGCGCGGCAGCCGCCTCTTTCGCAGATGCGATGGAAAAGGTCGGCCCGGTCCGCCGCGATGAGCTCGCGGTGTTCGTGTACGGGCCGCGGAGGAAGAGACTCGGATCGCTGGCCGTTCTGGCGCTGGGCGCCGCCGCTATGCTGGCTCCCTCGGCGTCGGCTGTGGTCGCAGTCGGGCAAGACACGATCACGGTGCAAAGCGCGACGGGGTCTCCCGTCTGCTCCTCCAATGGGCTCACTTCGGGTGCCGGGCTGATCTGCGTCAATAACACGACGCCGTACAGCCTGACGGCGTTGGAAAATGGCACGCAAAGCCTGAAGGCCGTCGTCAATGGAGTGGATGCCACGTATCTGGTGGTGAACGATACGGCAAATGCCGCCTTCACCCTGACCTATACCGGCTCGGTCCAGAGCGCCTCGCAGGCAATGCGCTGCGGCAACACCCTGACCGCAACCGCGGCATCGCGCTGCATGATGACCGGGACCGCGCCGGAAGTTCAGGAAGGCGGGAACACCACTTCACCCGCCAATTATGGGCCGTTCCCCACCACTGGATGGACCGGTCCCCCGACGGTACAGCTCTCGTTCAACGGCCTGCCCACGGCCAGCGGTTCCCAGTTTGAGATCGCGTTCACCAATTTCGCTGTCGTGAGCGACCAGGGCACGCTGAGCGGCGCCTGCTACGGTCCCTGCCAGGTTCCCGTGGCCTGCTCGGGCGCCAAGACCACTGTCACAGGCACGGTCTACATGCCCAATGGCGCCGATCCCCTGCCGGACGCCCTGGTGTACATACCCAGCGCCAACCCCGGCCCCCTGACACCCGGCGTGCAATGCGTGACGCAGGCCAACCAGGCGCAAGGCTCCCCGGTCACCTATACCTATTCCGCGGTGGACGGCACGTTCACGCTGACCAACGTGCCCACCGGCGCCAATATCCCCATCGTCATCCAATCCGGCAAGTGGCGCATGCAGGGCACCCTCTCCACGGTGACGGGCTGCAGCACCCAGGTTGCCCCAACCTGGACCACCACCATGCCGAGCACACAACTGCAGGGAGACATTCCCAAGATCGCCCTGGTTACCGGCAACGTGGATGCGCTGGAATGCGTGCTGCGCAAAACGGGCATCGCCGACTCGGAATTCACCGACCCAAGCGGCACGGGCCGCATCAACTTCTACCTGGGCAGCGGCTCGCCGGGCGTCAAGATCGACAGTTCGACCCCGTCTGAGACGACTCTGGTCTCCAGTCCCTCGACCCTCAACAACTACGACATGGTCATGTTCTCCTGCCAGGGCGCGGAGTACCCTCAGTCGCAGACCGACCAAACCAACCTGATCGATTATGCCAATGCGGGCGGCCGCGTATTTGCCACCCACTTCAGTTATGTGTGGCTCTACGACGACACGCCGTTTTCGACCGTTGCCAGTTGGGATGTGAACCAGGCATCCCCCTCGCCCGACCCCGGCGAGGCAACCGTCAACACCAGCTTTACCGATGGTTCCACCCTCGCTAACTGGCTGCAGCTTTCCGTCATTGGCGGCTCCACGACTCTGGGACAGATCTCAATCAACACGCTGCGGCTGGATCAGACCGCCGTGGTCTCGCCAACCCAGTCATGGCTCACGCTCAATACGAATAACACCAAGAGCGAAGTCGCCAACCCGGTCATGCAAATGACCTTCAACACGCCGGTTGGCGCGTCGGGTGCAAACCAGTGCGGTCGCGTCCTGTTCAACGACTATCACGTGTATAACGCCAACAGTCTTGGCGGCCAAACATTCCCCTCCGAGTGCTCGGCCGGCGCCATGACCCCGCAGGAACACCTGCTGGAGTTCGCGCTGTTCGATTTGACCAAGGCGGTTGTGCCCGTAACAACAGTATCCGCGGCGCAGACGTTTACCAACACGCCCTCGACCTTCACAGAAGGCGACGCCAACGATACGATCGCGGTCCTGGTTTCCGACACAAGCTCGTCCATCAACCTGGACTCTTCCGTCCAGGTGGCCGGCGTGCTCTCGACGGGCGTCACGGTCAATACCTCGGCGTTTACCTCGGGCGGCTGGAGCTGCACCGCGGTTACAGGCGGCGCGTCCTTTACCTGCACGCGAACTTCGATCCTCGCGGCCGGGTCCAGCGACACCATCTACGTTCCGGTGATGGTTGCCAACAACGCTCCCACTACAGGCACGCTGACCTCGACCATCTCCGGCGGCGGCCTCTCCACCAACGTGGTGGGCGCCGATCCGCTCACCATCCTGGGCGGCCATTCCATCGCCTGGGCCACGCCCGCGCCCATCGTCTACGGAACCCCCTTAAGCGCGGTCCAACTGGACGCCAGCGCCATGTGCAGCGGAACCTTTGCCACCGGCACCTATGCCTACCAGTTCGGATCGACGACGATCGCCAGCGGCAGCATCCTGCCCGTGGGCAACGACACGCTGACCGTCACCTTTACGCCGACCACCGTCACCACGACCTGCCCGGTTCAAACGGACACCGTGATTCAGGTAGTTACTCCGGCCCCGCTCACCATCACGGCAAGCAACCAATCCAAGGTGTACGGCGCAACCCTGGCGATTCCCGGCACGGCATTTGTTGCCGCCGGACTGCAGGGCACCGACACCGTGACCGGCGCCACCATGACGTCGACCGGCACCGTGGCTACAGCGGCAGTTGGCGGCTATGCCATCACGCCGGCTTCGGCAACCGGCACGGGCCTCTCGAATTACACCATCACTTATGTCAACGGAACGCTCACGGTTACCGCGGCTCCGTTGACCATCACCGCGAGCAGCCAGTCCAAGGCATACGGCACCGCGCTGACGATTCCCACAACGGCGTTTATCGCAGCAGGCTTGCAGAATAGCGATACGGTGACCGCCGCGACGTTGACCTCGACGGGCACGGTGGCCACAGCGGCCGTTGGCGGTTATGCCATCACGCCGAGCGCAGCGGCAGGTACGGGCCTCTCGAACTACACCATCACGTATGTCAACGGCACGCTCACAGTGACGGCAGCTCCGTTGACCATCACGGCAAGCAACCAATCCAAGGCGTACGGAACCACTCTGACAATCCCAAACACGGCCTTCGTTGCAACCGGCCTGAAGAACACCGACACAG
>Ga0181516_10001920_pt1 | contig 15354 bp, 16 predicted proteins | sample PEATcosm2014_Bin_25_FD_121104 | JGI IMG/M metagenome (GOLD analysis project Ga0181516, IMG submission 121104) | Peatland microbial communities from MTU Mesocosm Facility, Houghton, MI, USA - PEATcosm2014_Bin01_10_metaG | ecosystem: Environmental > Terrestrial > Soil > Wetlands > Peat | place... | reverse complement strand
CCCGTAATGCGGCAGGCCGCAGGCGACCACGGCGTCGGCCATGTGTTCCCGCGCGGCGACGCGGATGCGCTTGTCGTTGAGATAAGCGCCCTTGCCGCGCTCGCCGACGAACATGTCGTCATTCGCCGGATTGTAGACCAGCCCGGCGACGATGGTGCCGTTGCGTTCCAGTGCGATCGAGACCGCGAAATGCGGAATGCCGTGCAGGAAATTGGTCGTGCCGTCGAGCGGATCGACGATCCAGCGGTGGCTCTTGTCGGCGCCTTCGCGGGCGCCGCCTTCCTCGCCGAGAAAGCCGTAATCCGGCCGCGCTTTGGCGAGTTCATCGCGCACGATCTCTTCGGCGCGGCGATCGGCTGCGGTGACGAAATTGCGCGGCCCCTTCATCGACACCTGCAAGTTCTCGACCTCGCCGAGGTCGCGCTTGAGGCTGCGCCCGGCGCGCTGCGCCGCCTTGATCATGACATTGAGGACTGCGGAGTGGAGCATGGTGACCTTGCTGTTGGGTGTCTGGTGAGGCCTCAAACCGGCGGCGTCAAGCCGCATATTCATCCGCCGCAGCGCCGATAGGTGCATCCAGTCCGATTGCCGCGCCTGACCGGAGCACGGCCGCGGGCCCTTTCTCAAGACGTGGATCGCCGGAACAAGTCCCGGCCGTGACGTGAAGGGTCAACATCGATCACGGCTTCGCCTGCTGCACGCTTTGCGCCCCTTGCGATTGCGGCTGCTCCGCCCGCGCCTGCGCTGCCTTGATCGCATCGATCCACGGCTGCGCCGCCTTCTCGCCGGCGGCGCGGGTGTCGGGATCGAGCTTGTCCACGAAGGCGTCGAGTTCGAGGTCGGTCTCGCCGCCGGCGCGCGAGATCAGATGCCACTTCGTCGCCTCGACGGGATTGGCGGCTTCGCCGACGCCGCTGAACAGAATGCGCGCCAGCCGATCCTGGGCGATGGCGCTGCCGTGATGCGCGGCTTTGCGAAAGATCGCCGCCGCGGCCTCCCGGTTCGGATCGACGCCGTCGCCGTTATAAAGCGCGATCGCATATTCGACTTGGGCGTCGGTATTGTCGGCAAGGGCGGCTTGCGCCCAGAGCTGCACCGCCTGGTGCATGTCTTTGGGGACGCCGCGGCCTTCTTTGTAAAACGTGCCGAGCGCATATTGCGCATCGGCGCTGCCGGCCTGCGCGGCGACGCGCAACAGTTCGGAGGCGCGGCTGAAATCCTGCGGGAATAACTGGCCCTCGACGTAGAGCAGCGCGAGATCGTAGGCGGCGGTCGGATGGCCGAGCTTGGCGGCCGCGGCGAGCCATTTGGCGCTGGCTTGGCGATCGCGCGCACCGGCGCGGCCGTCGAGCGCAAACATCGCCAGCGCAAACATCGCGTTGCTGTCGCCGCGATCGGCGGCGAGCTTGTACCATTCGGCCGCCTTGGCATCGTTCTTCGGCACGCCGAGGCCGTTGGCATAAAGCTCGCCGAGCAGCGTCATCGATTTGGCGTCGCCCTTTTCTTCGACGCGCTGGGTCGCGAGTTGAAACGCGGTGAGAAAATTGCCGCGCTGAAACGCGCCGAAAGCGGGGTCGAGTTCTGCTGCGCTTGCGGCGGGTCCGGCTTGGTTTGGCGCAGGAGCTACCGCTGCGCCGCCGCCGCCCACTTTCGCGCTTGGTTTGGCGGCCGGTTTGGTCTGCGCCGCCGCGACATGCGGCGATAGCGCGGCGAGGCCCGCCACGAGCGCCAGCGCGACTGCAAGTTTCATAAGCCGACCGGTGCGGCGAGAAGTTCGGCCGCTGCCGCAATCGCCGCTTGCGTGCCTTCGGGATGCGTCCATATCCAATCACCGAGAGCGATGAAATCGGCGCCGGTGCGCGCCAGCGGTCCGACCTCGTCGAGGTTCGCGGCATAGCCGATGCAGGGTATTTCGAGGAGTTCCGCCCACCACTCAAGACGCTCCTGCAGGTCCGCGAAAGGCAAGCGCCAGCCGCGGCGGTCGGGCTCGCCGAACATCACGTAGTCGGCGCCGGTTTCGGCCGCGAGCATGGCATCATGACGGCCGTGCAAACCGCCGGCGCCGGCGATGCGATCGGGCTTCAATAGCGCCAGCGCGGCGGTGAACGTCTCGATGCCGGTGAGATGCGCACCATCGGCACCGGCGCGCGCCGCGATTTCGGCATGGCCATCAACCAGGAGTGCGACATCGCGCCGCTGCACCAGCGCGGCCATCGCTTTGACCCGGTCGACCAGCGTGCGTTCGCCGCTTTCGGCAAGCCGCACCAGGACGGCGGCGACATCGGCGGCGCCCAGCGCCGTTTCCAGTTTGTCCGCAAAGGGCGCGGGGTCGTCGAGCCGCGGCGTCAACAGATAAAACCGTTGCGGCGGACGCGTCACGCCGCTTTCCGTTCAAGATCGGACTTCCATTGGCCGCGCGTGGCGAGGCCGTTCATCATGGCGCGATGATTGAAGGCGCGCTGCGCCGCCGCGACATTCTCAGCCTTGCCGGACCACGTCGTCTGCGGCGCATGCTGCAGCGCGCGGCCATAGGAGAACGTTACCCGCCAGGGCAGGTCGCCCATTCTGTTCATGGCGTCGAGATGGGCGGTGGCCTCCTCGTCGGATTGGCCGCCGGACAGGAAGGCGATGCCGGGCACCGCGGCCGGCACGCAGGCCTTGAGTACGTGCAGCGTCCTATCCGCGACTTCCTCGACCGAAGCGCGCTTGCCGGATTTCTTACCGGGCACCGTCATGTTCGGCTTGAGCACCATGCCTTCGAGGGCAACGCGGTTATAGAACAATTCCTGAAAGGTCTCTTTGAGCACCCAAGTCGTGACCTCGGCGCAGCGGTCGATGTCGTGGCCGCCGTCCATCAGCACTTCGGGCTCGACGATCGGCACGATGCCTTCGTCCTGGCACAGCGCGGCATAGCGCGCGAGTGCATGCGCGTTGGCGCGCACGCAAGTGTAGCTCGGCAGGCCATGGTCCTGCCCGATATCGATCACCGCCCGCCACTTGGCGAATTTGGCGCCGAGCCCGCGATATTCGGCGAGCCGTACGCGCAGGCCATCGAGTCCTTCCGTCACGACTTCACCCGGACAGGAGGGCAGGGGCGTGGTGCCCTTGTCGACTTTGATGCCGGGTAGCGCACCTGCTTTTTCGATGAGCTTGACGAGCGGCGTGCCGTCCTTGGCGTTCTGCCTGATGGTCTCGTCGTAGAGGATGACGCCGGAAATGTATTTCGACATGCCCTCGCCGCTGCGGAACAGCATTTCGCGGTAGTCGCGCCTCGTGTCGGAGGTCGATTCCACGCCCAGCGCGTCGAAGCGTTTCTTGATGGTGCCGCCGGACTCGTCGGCCGCCAGGATGCCCCGGCCGGGGGCGACCATCGCCGTCGCGACCTTGTTCAATTCGCTGAGATTCATCGCGCCCTCCTCGACGTTCGGCGCCGGCGATTCGGCGGCCAGCCAAGTTCTACTATGGTCCTAGTCTACGGTATCCCGCTTTCGGGCGGGGGAAGCCTGCGGAACTATAAGTACCCTAACCCCCGGCAGCGTTTTGCCTTCCAAGGACTCCAGAAAGGCGCCGCCGCCGGTCGATACATGCGTCAGGCGGTTCTTCACGGAAGCGAGATTGAGCGCCGCCACCGTGTCGCCGCCCCCTGCAAAGCTAACAAGCTTGCCGGCCGCGGTCAGTTCCGCCGCGGCTTCCGCAACCGCGATAGTGCCGTTATCGAACGGTTCGTGCTCGAAGGCGCCGAGCGGACCATTCCAGACCAACGTCTTGCTGCGCGCCAGGACCGAGACGACATGCTCGACCGTCTCCGGCCCGATATCGAGGATCATATTGTCGGGTCCGACCGCGTCGACGGAAACGACGCGCGACGGAGCGTGGTCGGCGAGCTTCTGCGCCACCACGGCGTCGACGGGCAATACGATCTCGCGGCGCCGCGCCGCGGCCTTGGCCATGATATCGCGGGCCGTATGGACGAGATCGGCCTCGTAGAGCGACTTGCCGACTTTCTTGCCGAGCGCCACGAGGAACGTATTGGCCATGGCGCCGCCGATGACCAGCGTCTCGACTTTCTCCAGCAAATTGCCGAGCAGATCGAGCTTGGTCGATACCTTGGCGCCGCCGACAATCGCCGTCACCGGATGTTGCGGGTGCTCAAATGCCTTTTCGAGCGCATCGATCTCGGCCTGCATGGCGCGCCCCGGATAAGCGATCAATTTGGACGCCGTTACGATGCCGGTGTTCGCGGCATGCTCGCGGTGCGCCGCCGAAAAGGCGTCGTCGACGAATACATCGCCGAGCGCCGCCAATTGCTTCGCGAACGTCTTGTCGTTCTTCTCCTCCCCGGGATGAAATCTGGTATTTTCCAGGCAGAGAATGTCGCCATTCTTCATCGCGGCGATGGCGCGTTCCGCCTTCGGGCCGACGCAATCCTCGGCGAAGGCCACGGACCTTGTGACGATCTTCGCCACCGCGGCCGCCACCGGCTTTAGCGAAAATTTCGGATCGCGGCCCTTCGGCCGTCCGAAATGCGACAGCAAGATCACCTTGCCGCCTTTTTCCGCGATCTCGGTGATGGTCGGCGCGATCTCCTCGATGCGGGTGGCGTCCGAGACTCTGCCGTCCTGCATCGGCACGTTGAGGTCGACGCGCACGAGTACGCGTTTACCTTTGACGTCGGCATCGTCGAGGCTGCGGAAGGACTGCATAGACACGCGCTGATGTGAAAGGATTGCGATGCGGTCAAATCAGCCGAGCTTGCCCATCGCCACTGCGGTGTCGATCATGCGATTGGAGAAGCCCCACTCATTATCGTACCACGACATCACGCGCACCAGCGTGCCGTCGATCACCTTGGTCTGGTCCATGTGGAAAACGCTGGAATGCGGATCGTGGTTGAAGTCGCTCGAGACATTGGGCGCATCGGTGTAGCCGAGGATACCCTTGAGCTGCTGCTCGGCGGCGCGCTTGACCGCGGCGTTGATCTCGTCCTTGGTGGTCGCGCGCTTGGCGACGAATTTGAAATCGATCACCGAGACGTTCGGCGTCGGCACGCGGACCGCCACGCCATCGAGCCGTCCGGCGAGCTCCGGAAGCACCAGGCCGACCGCTTTGGCAGCCCCGGTCGATGTCGGGATGATGTTGTGCGCCGCGGCGCGCGCCCGGTAGAGGTCCTTGTGCACTTGGTCGAGCGAGGGCTGGTCGTTGGTGTAGGAGTGCACGGCGGTCATGAACCCTTTGTCGATGCCGACGGCATCGTTGAGCACCTTGGCGACCGGCGCCAGGCAATTGGTGGTGCAGGAGGCGTTGGAGACGACGGTGTGCGTCTTGGTCAGCTTGTCGTGGTTGACGCCATAGACCACCGTGAGATCGACGCCGTCGGCGGGCGCCGAAATCAGGACGCGCTTGGCGCCGGCCGCAAGATGCGCCGAAGCCTTGTCTTTCGAGGCGAAAATGCCGGTGCATTCGAGCGCGATATCGATGCCGAGCTCCCGCCACGGCAGTTGTGCCGGGTCCTTCACGGCGGTGACCTTGATCGCGCCGTTGCCGCAACTGATCGTGTCGCCCTTGACCGTGACCTCGCCGCGAAAGCGGCCGTGAACGGTGTCGAAACGCAGCAGATGCGCGTTGGTCTCGACCGGCGCGAGGTCGTTGATGGCGATGACTTCGATATCATCGCGCTCGGCCTCGACGACGGCGCGCAAAATATTGCGGCCGATGCGGCCAAATCCGTTGATGGCAACGCGAACCGACATTTCGCGGTCTCCTCCCGGTCTCCGTTCGACACCGGCCCGGCGGCGGATCGGGCGGCACAGGGTCCATAATCAGGGTATTATGTAATTATGTTTCTATGACTTTCCTAATTGAGCCAATGCCGCCGCGGCCATTTTTTCGGCGGTCAGCCCAAAGTGTTGGTAAAGATCCTTGTATGGCGCACTGGCGCCAAACCCGGTCATGCCGATGAAAGCTCCCGAAGACCCGATGATCGCGTCCCAGCCTTGGCGAATGCCGGCCTCGATGGCGACATTGACCCGGGCGTTGCCGATCGCGGCGGCGCGCTTGGCCTCGGGTGCCGCCAGCAAAAGCTCGAAACACGGCACCGAAACGACGCGCGCCGAGATACTGCGCTCGCCGAGCAGCTTGCGCGCTTCGACCGCGATCGCGACCTCCGATCCGGTGGCAAACAGCGACACGATCGCCGCGTCATCGTCGGCTGCGACGAGCTCGTAGGCGCCCGCCGCGCAGCGATTGCGCTCGTCGAAGCCCTGCCGCAGTTGCGGCATGTTCTGCCGGGTCAGTGCCAGCACGCTCGGGCCGGTTTTGCTGTCCAGCGCCAGCTGCCAGCATTCGATTGTCTCGACGACGTCGCAGGGCCGGAAAACCTTGAGATTGGGAATGGCGCGCAGCGCCGCAAGGTGCTCGACCGGCTGGTGCGTCGGGCCGTCTTCGCCGAGCCCGATCGAATCGTGGGTCATCACGTGGATGACACGCTGGCCCATCAGCGCGGCCAAGCGGATGGCCGGCCGGCAATAATCGGCGAACACCAGGAACGTGCCCGAATAGGGAATGACGCCGCCGTGCAACGCCATGCCGTTCATGGCGGCGGCCATGCCGTGTTCGCGCACGCCGTAATGGATGAAGGTGCCGGAATAGTCTGAAGGCGTCATCGCCTTCATGGCTTTGGTGCGCGTGTTGTTGGAACCGGTGAGGTCGGCCGAGCCGCCGATCATTTCCGGCAATGCCAGCGTCAGCGCTTCAAGCGCCAGTTCGGACGCGGCGCGGGTTGCGATTTCCTTCGGTGCTTGCGCGAGCTGTTGCTTTAAGCCGGTAACCGCGGCCGCGAACTTGCCGTTAAGCTCGCCGCCGATGCGGCGGTCGAATTCCGCGCGTTTGCCGGGATCGAGCGCGGCGCGCCGCTTTTCCCAAGCCAACCGCGCCGGCCGTCCGCGTTCGCCGGCGGCGCGCCATTGTTCGCGAATGCCGGAGGGGACTTCGAAGGGCGGCGATGTCCAGCCGAGCTTCTGCCGCGCCGCCGCGACCTCGTCGGCGCCGAGCGCGGAGCCATGGGCCTTCTCGGTGCCGCCTTTGTTCGGCGCGCCGAAGCCGATCGTGGTGCGGCAAGCGATCAGGGAGGGTCGATCGGATGTCTTTGCCATTTCGAGCGCGGCAGCGATCGCCGTGGGATCGTGGCCGTCGATGCGCGTCGCCGACCAGCCGGCGGACTCGAATCGTTCTACCTGATCGACAGAATCCGAGAGCGACGTCGGTCCATCGATCGAGATATGATTGTCGTCGTAAAGCACGATAAGTTTTTTCAGCCGCAGATGGCCGGCGAGCGCGATTGCCTCCTGGCTGATGCCTTCCATGAGATCGCCGTCGGAAGCGAGCACATAGGTCGTATGATCGACGATGTCGTCGCCGTAGATCGCGGCGAGATGACGCTCGGCGATCGCCATGCCGACGGCATTGGCAAGCCCTTGGCCGAGCGGGCCGGTGGTGGTTTCGACGCCTGGTGTATGGCCGTGTTCCGGATGGCCGGGCGTCTGCGAGCCAAGCTTGCGAAAGCGCTTGATCTCGTCGATCGTCATCGTCTCGTAGCCGAGCAGATAAAACAGCGCATAAAGCAGCATCGAGCCGTGGCCGGCCGAGAGCACGAAACGGTCGCGGTCGGGCCACGCCGGATCGGCCGGATCGAATTTGAGGAATCGCGTGAACAGCACGGTCGCGATATCGGCGGCGCCCATCGGCAGGCCGGGATGTCCGGATTTCGCCTGCTCGACCGCGTCCATGGCCAGCGCGCGAATGGCATTGGCCATGCGGTCGTGATCCGCGCGCGCGGCTGGATTGGCGCCGGCTGAGGAAAAGCGCGCGGCCTGGGCGAGAGTGGCGCTCGCCGCGGGTAGACGGTCCGGCTTGGTCATCGGATTGGCCAATCGCGGCGCGAATGCAAGCGAGCCGCGCTTTTAGTGGAACAGGCGGCACAGATAACATGCGAAGCGCCTTAGTCAATTCCGCGGCGGGTCGGCTTTTGCGTCATGCACAGGCACGTAGCGGCGATGGCGGTTAAGCGTTGACCTTCGTGCTCCACGCGACGTAAAGTTCTTTTCGTAAACAATTGCTGGTGCACGATTTTCACGTTCCGTGTGCCCGGTTGATGGCCGCGGCGGATGGCCAGATGAGTGATACCGATCCCATCGCGAATGCGGCGCGGCGCCTGACCGGCGCACTCGATGCCTTGGAGGCGGCGGTGGAACGGCGCGCCGAGGCCGACCGCGACGTCGAAGCGCTCGCCAATCAGGTCCATGCGCTCGGTAGCGATCGGGCGCGGCTGGCGAGCGAGCTTGATGATGCCGCGGCGCGCGCCAGCACGCTTGAAACCGCTAATCGCGAGGCGGCAGAGCGGATCGATCAGGTCATGGCGACGATCCGCGGCGTGATTTCGACGGAAGACTGAGGACCAAAATAGATGTCGCAGGTCAGCGTCACCATCAACGGCCGGCAATTCCGGATGGCCTGCGAGGATGGCCAGGAGGACCATCTCATGGAGCTCGCCCGCGAGCTCGACGCGCGCATCAGCGGGCTGCGCTCTAAATTCGGCGAGATTGGCGATACCAGGCTTACCGTGATGGCGGCGATCACGGTCGCCGACGAGCTTGCCGAGGCCGGGCAACGCATCAAGCGGCTGGAGGAAGACCTCGCCGCCTTGCATGACGCCCGCGCCGCGGCGTCCGAGCGCGGCAATGCCGAACAGGCTTCCGTTGCCGCGACGCTCTCCGCCGCGGCCGAGCGGATCGAGAGCATCACCAAAAAACTCAATGCGACGATCAATGCCGGCAGCGGCGTCGCGCTGGGCTAGCTTTATTCTGCAAGATCAAGTGGCGTCGGCCGCCGGGGCGCATTACATTGTACGGGCGGGGCTGCCCGGTGCGTAGGAGACAATTCTCCGGGGCCTTACGATCCTCAAGGGAGCTGTCCCTGGCCGAGCCCCTGGGTTCGGTCATATGGCGCCCACCTACTTATGTAGGTTCCCGGGATCGCGCTCTTACGGCCGGCGCGGCTCCGCACTTCACATCATGAAGTCATCGATCAGCATCGGGGAAACCAAGGTAGCGCTCCGCCGCGAGGCTGCGGCGCGGCGCGACGCGTTGCCGGCGGAAACGCGCAAGGCGGCGGCCGAGGCGATTGCGGCACGGAAATTTCCGCTTGCTCTGGCGCCGGGCGCCATCGTGTCCGGCTTCATGCCGCTGAAAAGCGAGATCAGTCCGCTGCCGCTGATGCAAAAGCTTGCGCAAGCCGGCGCGCGCCTTGCGTTGCCCGTGATCGCCGGGCGCGGCAAGCCGCTCATCATGCGTGCTTGGCTTTGGGGCGACGCGCTCGACCACGGCCAATGGGACATCCGCGAGCCGAAGCCGGACGCGGCCGAAGTCGAGCCCGACATTCTGCTGGTGCCGCTGCTCGCCTTCGACCGCACCGGCCATCGCATCGGCTATGGCGCGGGCTACTACGATATGACTATCAATCGGCTCCGGGCGCGCAAACCGGTGACGGCCATCGGCATCGCGTTTGCCGCCCAGGAAGTTTCCACCGTGCCGGCGACGCCCCGCGACGAGCGGCTCGATCTCGTGCTAACCGAGAACGAGGTGATCGCGTTCGAAGGCCACTAGAGCATGCGCATCCTTTTCGTCGGCGATATTGTCGGCCGCAGCGGGCGCACCATCGTTTACGAGCGCTTGCCGAAGCTCGTGCGCGAGTGGAAGCTCGATCTGGTCGTGGTCAACGGCGAGAATGCCGCCGGCGGTTTCGGCATTACCGAATCGATCTATCGCGAACTGCTCGACGCCGGAGCCGATGCCGTTACGCTCGGCAACCACGCCTGGGATCAGAAGGAGGCGCTGGTCTTCATCGAGCGGGCGCCAAGGCTCATCCGCCCGATCAATTATCCTCTCGGCACGCCGGGCCGCGGCGCGGCCGTGATCGAGGCCAAGAATGGCGCGCGGGTGCTTGTCGTCAATGCCATGGGCCGCATCTTCATGGAGGCGCTCGACGATCCCTTTACCGCGATCGACCGCGAGCTCACCGCCTGCCCGTTGGGCAGCGGCGCCGACGCCAGCATCGTCGATTTCCATGGCGAAGCGACCAGCGAAAAACAGGCGATGGGATATTTCTGCGACGGCCGCGCCAGCCTCGTGGTCGGAACCCATACCCATGTCCCGACCGCCGATCTGCGCGTGCTGCCGGGCGGCACCGCTTACATGAGCGACGTCGGCATGACCGGCGACTTCGATTCGGTCATCGGCATGGCCAAGGAAGAACCGTTGCAGCGTTTCATCCGGCGCGTGTCGTCGGCGCGCTTCGAACCGGCCACTGGCCCGGCGACGCTGTGTGCCGTCGCGGTCGAAACCGATCCGGCGACCGGACTTGCGGTGCGCGCCGGCGCCGTGCGCCTCGGCGGCGCGCTCGAACAAGCGAGGCCGGTATTTTGGCAATAGATTGGGCCGCGCGCCGGAATGATGCCGGATCTTACCTTCGCGCCGTCTTGATCTATCTCTGCTCGCGGCTCGTCGTTCTGTTGGCGGTGAGCGTTGCGAGCATCTACCTGCCGCTGTGGAAAAGCGACGTCTGGCAACCGGGCGCGCGCTGGTATGATCATCTGCTGCGCTGGGATTCCGAATGGTATGCCGGCATAGCGGAGCACGGCTATCATTATGGCGGGGTCCCCACCGGCGAACTGCAGCCGGTAGTGTTCTATCCGCTCTATCCTTTGCTGTCGCGGTTCGTGGCGGAGATCACCGGACTAAGTCCGGCCGTGGCGCTGCTTGTGGTGGCGAATGTCGCCGCCGTTCTCGCCGTTGTGCTGCTCTTTAGATTGGTGCGGCGGCATTTCGACGACGACGTGGCGTTGCTCACGGTCGCCTTGTTGAGTTTTTATCCGGGTTCGTTGTTCCTCTCCGCCGGCTATACCGAAGCGCTCGCGCTGTTGTTGACCCTGTGCTGTTTCACGCTGCTCGACGGCCGGCATTATGTCGCCGCTTCGGTCGCGGCAGCTTTTGCCTTGGCGACACGCTCCGTTGGTGTCGTGCTGTTACCGGTTATCCTGTGGGAGCTGTGGCTGAACTTCCGGACGGACCGCAAGCGATTCGTTCTCTACGCGCTCGGTTGCATGGCGATCGCGAGCGCGGGTCTTTGGCTCTACATGCTCTATCTCGGCCTGGCGTTCGGCCACCCGTTTGCCTTTGCCGATGCGCAGGCGGCGTTTCATGCCGGCACCTCGCTGGGCAGCCGGCTGATCGGGGCGCTGACGCTGCAGCCGTTCCTGCACCTGAGCGTCACCGACTTTTCGCCGTCCGGATTGGACCAGTGGGTCTTCATCCTGCTCGTGGTGCTGACCGTGTCGGGATGGCGGCGGCTGCCGGCCGCGCTCACGCTGTTCTCACTCGGCGTTTTACTGGTTCCCTATCTGACCTTGAGCGGCGGTCCGGCCGGGTTCAGGTCGATGACCCGGTTCGGTGTGCTGGCGTTTCCGGCCTTCATCGTTCTTGCCGAATACTGTAGGCGGTCGTTGTGGCTGTGCATCGCCGCCATCGGATTATTCGCCGCCGTGCTGGCGCTACATTCCGCGCTGTTCGCGCAATGGTATTGGGTCGGCTGAACAGAGCCAGCCGCGTCGTCTCATCGGGTTCTTGAACTCTTCCGCGCGGCCCCCTTATAACCACCCGCGGAAACGTCAATTTTTTGGGACATGCCGTGGCCGGACATTCACAGTTCAAGAACATCATGCACCGCAAGGGGCGGCAGGATGCGCAAAAATCCAAGCTGTTCGGCAAGCTGGCCCGCGAAATCACCGTGTCCGCCAAGATGGGCCTGCCTGACCCCGCCATGAATCCCCGGCTGCGTGCGGCGATGATCGCGGCGCGCGCCGAGAATATGCCGAAAGACAATATCGAGCGCGCGATCAAGAAGGCGACGGGCGGCGAGGGCGACAATTACGAGCAGATCCGCTACGAGGGCTACGGACCGGGCGGCATCGCGGTGATCGTCGAGGTCTTGACCGACAACCGCAATCGCACTGCCGGCGAGGTGCGCGCGAGTTTCACCAAAAGCGGTGGCAATCTCGCCGAGACCGGCGCCGTCTCTTTCATGTTCGACCACGTCGGGGTGATCGAATACGACGCCAAGGTGGCAAGCGCGGAGGCGATGTTCGAGGCCGCGCTGGAAGCCGGCGCCGACGACGTGGTTTCGAGCGACACCACGCATGAAGTTTACGCCGCGCAAGATCACTTCGGTTCGGTCGCCAAGGCGCTCGAAGGCAAATTCGGTGAACCGCGCAAAGCCGCGCTGGTGTGGCGGCCGCAGAACACGCTGGCGATCGACGACGAGCAGGGCGAGAGGGTCTTGAAGCTGATCGAGAACTTGAACGACAACGACGATGTGCAGAACGTCTATGCCAATTTCGAGGTGTCCGACGCGCTGGTCAGCCGCATGAGTGCGTAGCGGGCTGTCAGCTCACCGCAAACAGCACGAGCGCCAGTACGGCGACTGCGAGTCCGGCGCATTTCCTTATATCCAGCCGTTCGCGAAACATCGCCGCGCCGAGCAGCGCGGTAAAGACGAAACTCATCTGCGCTACCGGCACGAGCACGCTGGCCGGACCGCGCACCAGGCCGTGGATCAGCAGCACAAAGGCGCCGAGCAGCGCCAGCGCCGCAAGGCTCGAATAGCGCCAGGCGCCGGGCGTGAGGTGAATACGGCGCTCGGTGTAAAGGCGCGACAGTGTCGCGAGCGTGCAGAACATCCACGCCTGCGCGGCGACGACCGTTTCGGGGACGACGCCGTGCTGCAGCCCGACCTTGTAGAAGAAATTGGTCAGCGCCATCGCCACCGTCGCGACCAGCACGCGGGTGAGAGAGCCGAAATCGAGCCGGCCGCGTTCCACGCCGGCCTCGGCGAGCAACAGCCAGACGGCGATCAGCGCACAGGCGAGGGCTGCAGCTTTTGCCACGGTCAGTGTTTCGCCCAGGAGAACGATGGCCAGCGCCGCGGTGACAGTGAAATTCAGCCGAAAGATCGGCGCATAGGTGCTGACCGCGCCGCCCTGCAGGCTGCGAATGAAATTATACGCCGCGATGAAGAGAAAAAATCCGGCGAGCGCGCCCCACAGCGCGGACAGGTGCGGATCGAGTGTGCCGGTAAGCCACGCATATAGCGTAATGGCGGGACAGAACGTCCAGGCTTGCAGCATGATAAACTCGCCGGCCGCGACGCCGGCTAAAGCGGCGCGCTTGTAAATAAGATCGCTGACGCCGAAACAGAGCATGGCGCCGAGCGCGAAACCGAGACCGGGTGTCATGCCAAGCCGGGAAATAAGGTCGGGGAATAAATCATTGATACGCCTCCCTATCAGGCCGTCGGCCGTCCGGCGACCGGCGCTTGGGCATTGCCGCCATGCTATGAACGTATCGCCATGACGTCTCCGATTCGCATCCTCGGCATTGATCCCGGACTCCGCCGTACCGGCTGGGGCATTGTCGAGATTGCCGGTAATCGGCTTTCTTTTCTCGGCTGCGGTTCGGTGACGACGAACGACCGCGATGCGCTGGCGGCGCGGCTTCTCGTCATTCACGACGGGCTGGTGCGCATTGTCGACGAATTCCGGCCAGATGAGGCTGCGGTCGAAGCGACTTTCGTCAGCAAGGACGCCAGAGCGACGCTCAAGCTCGGTCAGGCGCGCGGCATTGCCATGGTGGTGCCGGCCAAAGCCGGCGTGCCAGTCGCCGAATATGCGCCGAACCTGGTGAAGAAAAGCATCGTCGGCGCCGGCCACGGCGATAAGGCACAAGTGCGCATGATGATCGGCGTCTTATTGCCGAAAGCCGATCCGACTTCGGACGACGCCGCCGACGCACTCGCCATCGCGGTGACGCACGCGCACCACCGGCAAAGCGTGATCCTTCGTGCGGCGCTGAAGGTGACGCCGCTAAAGTTTATCGCGCCAAAGGTTGTTGCGCGATGATCGGCAAGCTCAAAGGCGTGATCGATAGCTACGGCGAGGATTCCGTGATCTTGGACGTCAACGGGGTCGGCTATCTGGTGCACTGCTCGGGGCGCACCTTGCAGGAATTGCCGCGAGCCGGCGAGCCGGCGACGCTTTCGATCGAGACCCATGTGCGCGAGGATCAGATCAGGCTGTTCGGCTTTCTCACCGACATCGAGCGCGAATGGTTCCGGCTGCTGCAAACCGTGCAGGGCGTCGGCGCCAAGGTGGCGTTATCCGTTCTCGGCACGCTCAAGCCGGCCGATCTCGCCTCGGCCATTGCGATGCGCGACAAGGCGATGGTGGCGCGCACGCCCGGCGTCGGGCCGAAAGTCGCCGAGCGCATCGTCACCGAACTCAAAGACAAAGCGCCGGCCTATACCGATATCGATCCGGCCTTGGTGCGGCTCTCCGGCGCGCTCGACGAGAAGCGCGCGCCGCAGCCGGTGACCGACGCGGTCTCGGCGCTGGTCAATCTCGGCTATGCGCCGCCGCAGGCCGCCGCCGCCATTGCAGCGGCGACCCGCAGCGCCGGCGAGGGGGCCGAGGCGACCACGCTGATCCGGCTGGGCTTGAGGGAATTGGCCAAATGAAGCGGCCCGCGAAATTGAGCACGGCGGACAAGAATTTGATCGCAGCGGCGCGCGCGGCGATCAAGCGCCGCTATCGCGACGACTGGCAGGAGGTTGGCGCCGCCTTGCGTACCCGCTCGGGCAAAATCTTTACCGGCGTCAATCTCGACGCCTATCTCGGCCGCATGGCGGTTTGCGCCGAGGCAGTCGCGCTCGGCCGCGCCGTCGTCGACGTGGGTGATGCCGGGATCGACGTGATCGTCGCCGTGCGTCATCCGCCGCCGGGCGACAAAGACCAGACCATCGCGGTTGTGTCGCCCTGCGGAGCATGCCGCGAATTGATCTTCGACTATGATCCCAAAGCACGCGTGATCGTGCCGAACGGCGCGTCGCCGGCGGCGGTGCCGATCGGCGAGTTATTGCCGAACAAATATACCCGGGGGCCGGAACGGTGAGCGCGACCACCGGAAAAAAGCTGGTGACGCCGGAACGCCGCGACGAAGACGCAGCGGAAATGTCGCTGCGTCCGCAGCGGCTGTCGGAGTTTATCGGTCAGGAGCAAGCGCGAAAGAATCTCGGTGTGTTCATCGAGGCGGCGCGGGCGCGGCGCGAGCCGCTCGATCACGTCCTCTTCGTTGGCCCGCCCGGCCTTGGCAAAACGACACTGGCGCAGATCGTGGCGCGCGAGCTCGGCGTCAATTTCCGCGCCACGTCGGGACCGGTCATCGCCAAAGCCGGCGACCTCGCGGCGCTTCT
>Ga0181516_10001919_pt1 | contig 15356 bp, 11 predicted proteins | sample PEATcosm2014_Bin_25_FD_121104 | JGI IMG/M metagenome (GOLD analysis project Ga0181516, IMG submission 121104) | Peatland microbial communities from MTU Mesocosm Facility, Houghton, MI, USA - PEATcosm2014_Bin01_10_metaG | ecosystem: Environmental > Terrestrial > Soil > Wetlands > Peat | place... | reverse complement strand
GATCAAGCAGGATGTCACCGCGCGGCGAAAGCTGGAGAATCATTTGCGGCGGGCGCAAAAAATGGAGGCCATCGGCACGCTCGCCGGCGGCATTGCGCATGATTTCAACAACATGCTCGGCGCAATGTTCGGATTCGGCTATCTGCTCCAGCAGGACACCCAGGGCAATCCCGCCGCGCAGGAAAGCGTCGAGGAAATTCTCAAGGCCGCCACCCGCGCCAAAGAATTGGTGAAACAAATTTTAACCTTCAGCCGCCAGCGCGAAACCAGCCGGCAGGTCATCCACCTGGACATGGTGGTGAAGGAGGCGATGAAATTTCTCCGCGCCTCCTTGCCGGCGAACATCCAAACCGAAATCAAGCTCGCCCCCGCCGCGCCGGCTGTGCTCGCCGATCCGACGCAGGTTTATCAGGTGACGTTGAATCTCGCCACCAACGCGCTGCACGCCATGGAAGGCCGGGGCGGGCAAATCACCGTGACGCTGGAAGCCTTCCAACCGGCGGAGCACTTCCTCAAGATACATTTGGAATTCCGCCCCGTTCAATATGCGCGCCTGACCGTCGCCGACACCGGCCACGGCATGGATGCCCAGACTTTGGAGCGCATCTTTGAACCGTTTTTCACCACCAAGCCGGTCGGCCACGGCACCGGTCTCGGGCTGGCGGTGGTCCACGGCATCGTGCAGTCGCACGAAGGCGTCATCACCGTCGAAAGCCAGGTCGGCCAGGGCACAAGGTTCAGCGTTTATTTTCCCGCGCAAACCACCCAGGCCGTCGTGACCGCTGCCGGGGCCGGCCAGCCGGTCCATGGTCGCGGCCAGAAAATTTTATTGGTGGATGATGAGCCGGCTTTGACCACCTCGCTGGGACAACTATTGGAGCGGTTGAGCTATCAGGTCACCACGCGCAACCACGCCCGCGCCGCCGTGGAATTGTTCAGCCAAAATCCCGCGCAGTTTGATCTCGTCATCACCGACCTGACCATGCCGGAAATAAACGGGTGGGAAGTGGCCCGGCAATGCCACGTCCTCCGGCCGGACTTGCCGGTGGTGCTCACGAGCGGCCATGCTCCGGAACTGACCCCGAAAAAACTCCGCGCCGCCGGCATTTGTGAGTTGCTGGAAAAACCAGTTGCTCCGCAAGTCCTCGCCGAAGTCCTTCAACGCGCCTTCGCCAAGGCGTGAAGTCGCCTCACCCAGCGCCGGCGTCGTCGGGCCGCTGGTGTTGTCCTAAGTTGAAATTTCTGGAGCGCGGCTGTGCGCGCAGCGCCAGCCGCAGCAAGTCGAAAAGGCTGCGGCTGGTCTGCAACACAGCCGCGCTCCGCACATCAGGATCCTGCCGGGCCGCTTGCGCGCTGGCCAAACAGGCGGGATGCTGGTAGATTTCACTGCCGCGTTGCTAAAACCAGTTGCACAAAAACAATTGAGCCATGGAAAAAATGGATGCCCTCAACCAGACCGAATCAACGCCCCGAGGCAAAGTCCTGTTCGCCGATGACGACGAGCCGTTTCGCCGCGGCGTGGGCCACTGCCTGGTGCGCGCCGGGTTTGAATGCGAGCTGGCCGGCTCGGCGGCGGAAGCCCTCGAGCGGCTGCGGACCCAAGAATTTGATGTGCTGCTCTCGGACATCAACATGCCCGGAAATGCCGCGCTGGAATTGATTGAAAACCTCCCCGCCAGCAGCGCCGGAATGCCCGTGATTCTGCTCACCGGCGATCCGTCGGTGGCCACCGCCATGCGCTCGGTGCGGTTGCGCGTGACGGCTTATCTTACCAAGCCGCCGGACATGGACGAGCTGTGCCGCCTGCTCCACACGGCGGTGGCGGAACGACGGAACGCGCGCGCGCTGAACGACAGCCGGCAACGGCTGCAGGATTGGAGCCGGGAAATTGGTCAGCTTCAGCAGTTGCTGCTGCAGCCCGCGGCGGCCGACCGGCAGGCCACGATGCGGAGCTATGTGCGGCTGACCTTGCGCAACCTCGTGGTGAGTTTGATCGAGCTGGAGCATCTGATGATTCACGATGGCGAGCGGCTGGGCACGGATCTGGCGGTGGAAAAACAGGAGCTGCTCAACGCCGTCCGCAAAACCGTCGGCGTGCTGCAAAAAACCAAGGATCATTTCAAAAGCAAGGAGCTGGGCGAGCTGCGCAAGGAGCTGGAAACCTTGCTGGGCTGAAACCAGCCGGAAGCTGAGTCCGCTGCCGCCGGTGGCTGAATCAATTCGGATGCCAGCCGAAGAATTTCTTCAAGTCCGCCGCCGGCCTGCCGATAGTAATTTGAAATGACCCGCAATTTGGTTGCGGGGCGCTTTTGCGGGCGGGACTTTGGGCCTGTCAGATAAAGGCACAACTGAATACTTCGTCACTTCGGGTGCGATGGTTTCAGTTGTGCCTTTTTTCTTTGCCCGCTGCCGCGTGCCGCCGGTCAAACTAACTAACAACCCAACACGAACCATGAGTGCCATCGCTTCCGCGCCCGTCAATGAAACCGCCGTCGCCGCCTCGCTGCCCGGCAAGTATCTCACCTTCACCCTCCAGGGCGAATCCTACGGCATCGAGGTGCTGAAGGTGCGCGAGATCATCCGCCACCTTGCCATCACCACCGTGCCGCAGATGCCCGGCTACATTCGCGGCGTCATCAACTTGCGCGGCAAGATCATTCCGGTGATGGATCTGCGCGTGCGGTTCGGCTTTCCCAACACCACTGACACCGAACAGACCTGCATCGTCGTCGTGCAGGTGAAATTGCCGGATGGCAGGCCCGCGCCGATGGGGCTGGTGGTGGACGGCGTCGAGGAAGTGCTCAACTTTTACGCGGCCGACATCGAGGCGACGCCGGATTTTGGCGGGCAGATCGCCGTGGATTACATCCTCGGCATGGCCAAGGTCAAAGGCGTGGTGAAGGTGCTGCTGGACATTGATCGCGTGGTCGGGGCCACGGACAGGCAGGCCCTCTCGGTTCTTCAATCCAAACTCAATTAACAACTCACTTGAATAATATGCAAAACATGACTATCGGAAAAAAAATCGCGCTCGGTTTCGGAGCCTTAATCCTCATCGCCGCCCTGCTGGGCGCCATGGCCGTCTTCAGCATGAAGTCGGTCCAGACCCAGGCCCAGACGCTGGCTGAGGGCTATGTGCCGGAGTCGCAAATCGCCAGTGATTTGCAGAATGCTTTTGGGAAGGTCGTGCTCAACATGCGCACTTATGGACTCACGGCAGAGCAGTCCTACTTGGATGACGCCCGGAAGGCTTTGGTCGAAGTGCATAACCAGCAAGCGGCCGCGCAGAAGCTTTCGGACGAGCATCCCGAGCTGGTGAAGCTGCGCGCCAACCTCGGCGAACTGGCGCCCGCGCTCACGGGCTATGAGACGCTGGTTGATCAGACCGTGGCCAAGAACAAGGATATTTTGGCCGGACGCGACCGGCTGAACCTGGCCGCCGCCGGCTTCATCGCCAACATTGACAGGCTGATTGCCGGGCAGAAAGCCAAGCAGGAAAATGAAATCAAAACCAATGCCGAAGCCGCAAAGCTCCAGCAACGCGCCGACAAGCTGGCGCTGGCCAACGCCATCCGCGGCGAAGGCAATGCCGCGCGCATCGCCGTCTTCAAATCCCAGGCCATGCGCGATCCGACGTTGATTCAGGAGGGCCTGGCCGGCTTTGAAGTGATGGACAAAAAATTTGACGAGTTGCAGGCGATGCTCGTGGTGCAGGCGGACATTGATGAGTTGACCCAGGTCAAAACTGACGCGCACAACTACCGCGATGCGATGAAAACCACCATGGACGACAACCTGGCGCTCGTGGAACTCGCCAAGCAGCGGGTGGCAGCGTTGAATCGCGTGGATGCGCTGGTCAACGACACCCAGGACACCGGCATGAAACGCACCGTGGAAGCCGCCAACAACTCGACCCAGAAACTCGTCGCCGCCTCGTGGACCATGAAAATTGGACTCATCGTCGCGCTGCTGGTCGCCATCACCATTGCGTTTTTCATCATTCGAAATTCCAACCAGGTGCTGACCAATGTCGCCCACGCCCTCGACGATGGCTCCAACCAGGTGGTCGCCGCTTCCGGCCAGGTTTCCGCCGCCAGCCAGACTTTGGCCGAAGGCTCCAGCCAGCAGGCTTCGTCCCTGGAGGAAACCAGTTCCTCATTGGAAGAAATGTCCTCCATGACCAAACGCAATTCCGAGAACGCCCGCAAGGCCAACGAGCTGGCCAAGGAAGCGCGCACCGCCGCCGACAAGGGCGTGGGCGACATGCAGACCATGGCCGCCGCGATGGACGCCATCAAAATTTCGAGCGACGACATAGCGAAGATCATCAAGACCATTGATGAGATCGCGTTTCAAACGAACATCCTCGCGCTGAACGCAGCCGTCGAAGCTGCGCGTGCCGGTGAAGCCGGCATGGGCTTTGCCGTCGTGGCGGATGAAGTGCGGAATCTCGCGCAACGCTGCGCGCAGGCGGCGAAGGAAACTTCCGGCAAGATCGAAGGGGCCATTGTCAAAACCGGCCAGGGCGTGGACATCACCATCAAGGTGGCCGCCGCGCTGAACGAAATTGTCAACAAGGTCCGCCAGGTGGACGAGCTGATCACCGAGGTGGCCGGCGCCTCGCGCGAGCAGACCGATGGCATTGCGCAAATCAACGTGGCCGTCAGCCAGATGGACAAGGTGACGCAGAGCAACGCGGCGACCGCCGAGGAAAGCGCCGCCGCCGCCGAGGAATTGAACTCACAGGCCGAAGTCATGAAGCAGTCCGTGGCGGAACTGCTCCAGTTGGTGGGCGGCGAGAGCGTGGCGGTGGTCAGAAAATCGCGGTCTGTCAGCCGGCCGCCGGAATTTCATGCGCCGGCCAGCCACAACGGCAGTGGTCATAACGGGAATGGGATTAGTCACAACGGAAATGGCCGCCGTCACAACGGCAACGGTCATGCGTCCGCCGCGCCGGCCTTGGTCATGCCGGCCAAGCGCCGGGAGGAAATTCCGATGGAGGGCGACTTCAAGGATTTTTAAATAAACTAAAGGTTGTCGGCAGGCCGCCGATGACAGCAGCGCAAAGGGCCGTTCATTCTGTTTGATTACTTTGGACGACAAGTGTTCGAAGGCTGCTTCCAGCCAGCAGGCCCCGGCGGGCAGTCAAGCAGAATACGGCCACGCACACCAACTTTATGAATCATTGGACCATTGGCAAACGCGTGATGATCGGCATTACGATCCTCACGCTCATCGTCGCCGGCGTCGGCGGCCTCGGCTTTGTGGGCTTGAAAAACACCATCACGCAGGCGCAAAGCATCACCCAGCAGACTAAAGATCACGGTCGCTTTCTGGCTGAGTCCATCAACCTGGCCCGGTCCGCGCAACTGGATTTCAAAAAGCAGGTGCAGGAATGGAAAGACACCTTGCTGCGCGGCAACGATCCGGCCCTGTTCCAGAAATACTCCGGCCAGTTCGCCGAGCGGGAAACCGCCGTGGATCAGGATTTGGCGGCGCTGCAAAAATTATTTTCCGGCGCTGGCGTGGACACGAAGCTGGTGGATCAATCCCTGGCCGAACACCAGAAACTGGGCGCACAATACCGCGACGCCTTGAAAAGCTACGACTCCGCCAAGCCGGACAGTTGTTTCGTTGTGGACAAACTGGTCAAGGGCATTGACCGGCCCGCCACGGATGCGATTGACACCATCGTCCAGCAGGTGCAGCAGTTCGAGGCCGACGTCACCCAGGCGAGCGAGGAACATTTCCGCCAGCAAACCGCGCGGATTCAACTGCTCGTGCTGCTGGGATTGATCTCCGGCATTCTGTTTGCCATCGGCTTTGGCTGGACCTTGATCCGCTCGTTGACCCGCCAGCTTTTGGGCCTGGCCGAAAATCTCGGCAGCAACAGCCGCGAAGTGGCCGCCGCCGCCAACCAGGTTTCCACCTCGAGCCAGTCGCTGGCCGAAGGCTCCAGCGAACAGGCCGCCTCGATTGAAGAGACCAGCGCCTCCTTGGAGGAGCTGTCCAGCATGACCCGGCGCAACGCTGACAATTCCCAAAGAGCCAATGAGCTTTCCCGCCAGACCCGCACGGCCGCCGACAAGGGCGTGGCGGACATGCAGGAGATGAACACCGCGATGGCCGCCATCAAGGCCAGCAGCGACGACATTGCCAAGATCATCAAGACCATTGATGAAATCGCGTTTCAAACCAACATCCTCGCACTCAACGCCGCCGTGGAGGCGGCCCGTGCCGGGGAAGCGGGCATGGGCTTTGCCGTCGTCGCCGACGAGGTGCGCAACCTCGCCCAGCGCAGCGCGCAGGCGGCCAAGGAAACCGCCGTCAAAATTGAAGGGGCCATCAGCAAGACCGGCCAGGGCGTGGCCTTGAGCGGCAAGGTGGCCGAGGCGTTGAACGACATCGTCACCAAGGCGCGGCAGGTGGATGAACTGGCGGCGGAAGTTGCCGGCGCCTCCCGCGAACAAACCAACGGCATCACCCAAATCAATTCGGCCGTGAGCCAGATGGACAAGGTCACGCAGAGCAACGCCGCCAACGCCGAGGAAAGCGCCGCCGCCGCCGAAGAACTCCACGCGCAGGCGGAAATCATGAAACAATCCGTCACCGCCCTGCTCCGGTTGGTCGGCAGTCATGGCGGAGCCATCGCCCAAGCAGGCCGCCCGCGCCCAACCCCCGTCCATCCCACCGCCAGACGGCTCGCGCCGGCCAGCCACAACGGCAACGGTCATAACGGAAATGGCCGCCGTCACAACGGCAACGGTCATGCGTCCGCCGCGCCGGCAGTGGTCACCACGGCCAAGCGCCGGGACGAAATTCCGATGGCCGGCGACTTCAAGGATTTTTGAACCGCATAAATAAATAACAAAATGAAAATTGCCGACCAATACATTGATGGCGTAAAGGATCTCCCGCCCGCGCCCACCGTTGCCATTGAGCTGCTCGAACTCTTCAAGGAGCCGAACGAGCAGGTGGATCATTTTGTTGAACTGATCCAGCATGACCCCTCCCTCACGGCCAAGATTATGCAGAAGTGCAACGGTGCCTATTTTAGCGGCTCCGAGCCCGTTTCGGACATGTTTGAAGTCGTCATGCGGCTGGGCTTTTATGAAGTTTACTGCGTGGTGGCCGGCGTGGTCGGGGCCAGCGCCGTGGCCCTCGGCAAGGCCCAAAAGAGCCTGGATGTGAACAGCCTTTGGCATCACTCGGTGCTGACGGCCGTGGCGGCCAGCAAACTGGCCAAGCGGCTTCAGGAACCCGAGGCCACTGCCTTCACGGCCGGATTACTGCACGACATCGGCAAGCTGGTCTTCGCCTCCGTGGCAACGGCTCGCTACCCCGAAATCATGAAGCAGTCCGAGGGCTGCGGTGGCCTGCTTGGCCAGGCGGAACTGGCCGCCTTCGGCACCACCCATGCCAAGGTGGGCGCCCGGCTGCTGCTCCGTTGCGGACTGCCGGAAAACATAGTCATCGCCGTGCTGCATCATCATGGCTCACCCGATGACGCCGGGGCGGCTGAGCGCCTGGTGGCCATCATTCAACTCGCCAATATCGTGGCCTATAAGGTGGCCAAGGAACGGTCGCGCGCCTGTGATCTGGCCGCGTGCAATCCAAACGCGATGAAGGTGCTGGGCTTGAAAGACACCGATCTTCCGGACATCATCGCCCAAACTGAAATCGGCTTGGAGCGGGTATCCGGGATTCTCCAGCAGCAGTTTTAAGCCGGCTTTTCCCCGGCCTGCCGCAAGAAAAAAGCCGCGTCGTTTGACGCGGCTCTTTTGGTTCTTCATCCGGCGGTCTCGCCGCGCGAATCGGGCCTGACGTTGGTTCTCGCAGCGGGACGCTGCGGGAACCCGCCGGCGAGGACGCCTGCGCTACCAGCCCGGTGCCAGTTGCACCCGTCGGCTGGTCAGGAAGAAAGGTTCTGTCGTCCTGCCGGGACTCGATGGTTCCTCCGGCACGAACTCAGGACTAAAGTGCTGGGCTATTCTCGGAAGCTGGGTTGGCAGACAACGGGATAAACCCGGCTTTTTGCGTGGTCACTCCGGCGATAACGGTAAAAGCCATGGCTTTTGCCGTTTTAGCCCTGGCCGGGGCCATTTTCGGCATTCCGAATGCGACATCCGCCATTCCGAATGCTCCATTCGGCATTCCGTTTGTCATTTCCGCCATTCCGGATGCCACATCCGGCATTCCGTTTGTGGCATTCGCCATGCCGAATGTCGTTTCCGGCATTCCGAAAATCACTGTCGCCATGCCGAAAACCACTGCCGGCATTTCGGATGGGGCATCTGGCATTCCGAATCCGGCTGCCGGAATGGCGGATGTCACGTCCGGCATTTCGAACGTTTCCTTCGCCATGGCGGACAGGGCTGCCGGCCAGGCAAAAGGCGCCCGCGCCACTTGCTCGGTTTAGGGCGGTTTCAACAAAACTGTGGCCGGAGCGCGGCGTTCACGCCGCTGCAACGCGGCCGGGTCCAGCCACATTGAAGCGGGCTAAAGCCCGCGCGCCAATGACGGTTTGTCCGCCAAAAATGTCACACTTTGAATTCAAACGTTATTGGCCAAAACACGCAAATTCAAGCCAGCCAATCAGTTAAGTTACCGTTAATGGATTGATTTTGAGCCGCTAATACTTGTGTCCGCCCGTTGACGGGGGCGTGCTTTCTGATATGCTGGGCGGTGGAAGTAGTTGTTCCATGGAACCACTGGGGTGGCTGCATGGGTTTTCCAAAAGATCAACCAACATAACAGAAGGAAATTAAAAATGGCAAAATATCATCTGTTACATGACCACAGCGAGCTTGGTGACGGCCCCCTCGGCGAGCGAGCCTTGCATGTGGCCGACCAGATGGATGGCAATCCAAACTTCATCAATCCACCGATCAAAGCGGCGGATCTACGGACGGCGGCGAACACCTTTATCGCTTCCGTGGCAGTCTGCAAAGATGGCACCACGCAGGATACCCTGCACAAAGGTGTCCTGCGCACGGCGCTCATCGCCATGCTCGATCAGCTCATTACCTACGTGGAGCTGACGGCCAACAACAATCCGGAAGTGATGAAATCCTCCGGTTTCAACCTGGCCAGCACCACCACCGCCAAGCCCGCGCCGGTCGGCACGGTGGCGATCAGCGGCGTGACCAATCCGGGCAGCGGCAGTTTGCGCCTGGACTTGGACGTGGGGCCGAATGTGTGGGGCTTTGAGGTGCAATTAAGCGTCACGCCAGGGGTCTGGGTGCCGGGAGGTTATTTCACCGACCCGCGCAATGTTATGCCCACGGGACTGACGCCGGGGGTGATGTATGCCCTCCGCGTGCGCGTGCATGGCTCGATGAACCAGGTCAGCGACTGGAGCGATCCGGTGAGCCACATGGCGATGTAAAGGCCGCAGGCTAAAATCGAAAGTTCAGCGCCGGAACGGGCCACCGTTCCGGCGCTTTGGCTTTTCCGGCCGGACAAAACAAGTTTCCCGTTTCGCAAAATGGGGAGAGTGAATTAGCTACAGCAAAGCCGTATTTGGCCGATGAAGAGGCGCGGTCACTCATAGTGTGAACGAGTGACTCAACCCTGATTAACGCATGGCCATCCCAACTTTAAACTCATCCGCCGCCGGCGTCACCCGCACGCTCGCCGGCAAATATCTCACTTTCACCCTGCATGGCGAATCTTACGGGATAGACGTGTTGAAGGTGCGCGAGATCATCCGGCACAGCAGCATCACGGCCGTGCCGCAGATGCCGCCGCATATCCGGGGCGTCATCAATTTGCGCGGGAAGATCATTCCGGTGATGGACCTGCGGCAGCGGTTCGAATTTGCCGCGGCGGCGGACACGGAACAGACGTGCATTGTGGTGGTGCAGGTGAAGCTGCCGGACGGCAAGGCCACGCCGATGGGCCTGGTGGTTGATGGCGTCGAAGAGGTCATCAATCTCGCCGCCGCCGACATCGAGGCGACGCCGGCGTTCGGCGGGCAGATCTGCACGGATTACATTTTGGGCATGGCCAAGGTCAAGGGCCAGGTGAAGGCGCTGCTGGACATTGACGGCGTGGTCGGAGCCGACACGATAAAACAATTGGCCCTGCCGGCGGCCTGATTTATCAACTCCTCAATCAAAACTCAAAACTCAACGGATAAACGAACATGAACAACTGGACCATTGGAAAACGGATCACCTTCGGCTTTGCCAGCGTGATCGCCATATCACTTGTGCTGGGCGGATTTGCCTTCAGCCGGTTATTGGTCATCAAAAACCACTCCGCAGAAATCGTGCAGCAATCCATTCCCGCCACGGAACTAATTCATCAAGTGCAGGAAATATCCAAAGACAATCTGCTGGCCCTTTACAAGCACATTGGCAGTTCTGACCGAGGCGACATGGCCCGTTTGGAAGCCGACATGAGTTCCGCCTCGGAAGAAAATCTCAAGGCCCTCGACGCCTTGAACAAGCTGGTCGCCGATGCCAATGGCCGCGCTTTGCTGGACAAGATCAAGGCCGCCCGCCTGGAAGTAAAGCGCGTCCGGGAACAGGTCTTGGTCTTAAGCCGGGAAGGAGCCACCAACACCCTGGCCAACACGCAAGCCTACACCATGGCGCGCAACCAGTTTGACTCGGTGAACGAGCAGTATAATGTGGCATTGAATGCGGTGATCAGCTACATCAAAACCAACACGGATAATGCATCCAAAACTATCCAATCGGCCGTGCAAAGTTCCGTGGTCGGTCTATTAACGGGTTTGAGCCTGACGATTCTCGTCGGCATTGCCACTTCGCTGATAATCACGCTTGGAACCACCCAAGTTTTGCGCCGCGTCAGCGACTCATTGAATGACGGAGCTAACCAGGTGGCCAGTGCCGCTGCCCAGGTTTCCACCTCCAGCCAGACGCTGGCCGAGGGTTCCAGTGAACAAGCGGCTTCGATTGAAGAAACCAGTTCGTCGCTGGAGGAATTGTCCAGCATGACCCGGCGTAACGCCGACAATTCCCAAAAAGCCAACGAGCTTTCCAAACAGACCCGCGCCGCCGCTGATCGGGGCGTGAACGATATGCAGGCCATGGCCAATGCGATGGCCGCCATCAAAGTTTCGAGCGACGACATCGCGAAGATCATCAAGACGATTGACGAAATTGCGTTTCAAACAAACATTCTCGCGCTCAATGCGGCGGTGGAGGCCGCACGTGCCGGCGAGGCTGGCATGGGTTTCGCCGTGGTGGCGGATGAAGTGCGGAACCTGGCGCAACGTAGCGCCCAAGCCGCGAAAGAGACTGCGACGAAAATCGAAGATGCCATCAGCAAGACCGGGCAGGGAGTGTCCTTGACCGACAAAGTGGCAGAGGCTTTGAACGACATTGTCACCAAAGCGCGGCAGGTGGATGAATTGGCGGCGGAAGTTGCCGGCGCCTCGCGGGAACAAACCAGCGGCATCACGCAAATCAATTCAGCGGTCAGCCAGATGGACAAGGTGACGCAAAGCAACGCGGCGACCGCCGAGGAAAGCGCCGCCGCCGCCGAGGAATTGAACTCGCAGGCCGAAATAATGAAACGGTCCGTGGTGGAACTGCTCCAGTTGGTCGGTGGCCAGAGCGCGGCGATGACCAGAAAATCGCCGCCCGTCCGCCGTCCGCAGGCATTTCATGCGTCCGCCGGCAGCGCCAAACGCCACGCGCCGGTCAGCCACAACGGCAACGGCCATAATGCCAATGGCAACGGCCAGGCTCACGCCGCGCCGGAACCAGCCACGACCGCCAAGCGCCGGGGCGAAATTCCGCTGGACGGCGACTTCAAGGATTTTTAACGGAAAGGTCCCGCCGGTCGAACCAATGACCTTGACGAAATTATTTTTGCATTAAAAAGATGAAGCTAGGAACCCGCATTTTGCTCGCCGGCAGCGCGGCGGTGGCGCTCGCCACCGCTTTAAGCATCGCCATTGTATATTTTGTCTCCAGCCAGAACCGCGTGGCCGAGCTGCGCGGCAAGATGAGCTCCATCATCGCGCAGTCGGAGCTGGTCGCGCAGAACATGGACGACATGCACAACAGCCATGTGTTCGACCTGGCCGGCGCGCGGGCGTCCTCGCTCCGCCAGGCCGGCGGCCGGCCGTTGCGCGAGGCTTACGCGGAAACCGACCTCTACAAGACGGTGCCCATCGTGGCGGCCTGGAAATCCGTGGCCGGGGCCGCGCAGAAAAACGGGTTCAATTTTTTCGTGCCGTCGCGTCCGGGCATTCCGGCGCGCAATCCCAAGAACAACAACGGGGCCGAATTCAGCGCCGCGTTCCAGGCGTTTGACCAGGGCGCGGCGGAATACTTTTTTGAGGACCGCCAGCATGACAAGCTGGTGCTGGCGCGGCCCGTGCGGCTGCAGGCCAGTTGTTTGAGCTGCCACGGTGATCCGGCCAAAAGCCCGACCGGCGACGGCAATGACGTGCTCGGCTTTCCCATGGAAAACCTGAAGCAGGGCGACCTCAAAGGCGCGTTTGTCTTGGAGGCCGGCATCGGGCACGACGCCGTGGTGATGGCCACCATGAAAATCATGGCTCTCGGCGGCGGGCTGGTGCTGCTGGTGGTGCTGACCGGCTTTTATTTTTTCAACCAGCATTCGATCATCCGGCCTTTGACCCGGGCGGTGCAGCACCTTCAGGAAACCGGCGACCAAACCGTCCAGTCCTCCAACGAAATCTCCAACACCAGCCAGTTGCTGGCGGAAGGGGCCAGCGAACAGGCGGCCGCCATCGAAGAAACCAGCTCGTCCTTGGAAGAGCTGTCCAGCATGACCAAGCGAAACGCCGACCATTCGCAGAAAGCCAATGAACTGTCCAAGCAGACGCGGTCCGCCGCCGACAAGGGCGTGGCCGACATGCAGGACATGAACGCCGCCATGAGCGCGCTCCGCGCCGGCAGCGATGACATTGCCAAGATCATCAAGACCATTGATGAAATCGCGTTTCAAACGAACATTCTCGCGCTGAACGCCGCTGTGGAAGCCGCGCGGGCGGGCGAGGCGGGCCTGGGATTTGCGGTGGTCGCGGACGAGGTGCGCAACCTCGCGCGCCGCAGCGCGGAAGCCGCGAAGGAGACGGCGGCGAAAATTGAAGGGACAATCATCCGCACGGCCCAAGGCGTGGAATTGAGCGCCAAAGTTTCCCAAACGCTGAATGACATCGTCGTGAAGGCGCGCCAGGTGGATGAACTGGCGGCGGAAGTGGCGGGCGCCTCGCGGGAGCAGACCGAGGGCATCACGCAAATCAATGCCGCCGTCGGCCAGATGGACAAAGTGACGCAGAGCAACGCGGCCAGCGCCGAGGAGAGCGCCGCCGCTGCGGAGGAATTGAACTCCCAGGCCGAGATGATGAAACAATCCGTGGCCGAGCTGCTCCAGCTGGTGGGCGGTCAGAGCGGGACGATGGGGAATATTGTGAATCAATCGTCGCGGCCCGGGCGGACCCAGGAATTTCAAGCCACCGCACCCGCCGCCAAACGGTCTGCCCCGGCCCATACCAACGGCCATGCTCCGGCCACGCCGGAGCGGACGGCCAAGCGCCGGGGCGAAATTCCGCTGAACGGCGATATCAAGGATTTTTGACTGCTGCATTTTGGGCGGCCAAGCGGTTCACGCCCAGCGGCCCAGCCGCACCGGTGTTGGTCTGGGATTGGGGGCGTCCTGGCTTTCGGTTATGCCTTAAACCGCAGCTTTGCGCTGGTCGCAAGCCGGCTCGTTCCACCTTTCCCGCTCAAGTCCGCCGGCGGTTCGCCGATAATAAAATAAAATATGAGCGCATTGACCAAAAACACCGCCAGCCTGGCGGGGAAATATCTGACGTTCACCTTGCATCAGGAATCCTACGGCATTGATGTGCTGAAGGTGCGCGAGATCATCCGCATGACGAACATCACCGCCGTGCCGCAGATGCCGGAGTTTGTGCGCGGCGTCATGAACCTGCGCGGAAAAATCATTCCCGTGATGGATCTGCGGAAGCGTTTTGAATTTGCCATCCAGGCCGACAATGCGCAGACCTGCATCGTGGTGGTGCAGGTGCGCCTGCCCGATGGCAAGGCCACGCAAATGGGCCTGGTAGTGGACGGCGTGGAAGAAGTCATCAACCTCACCGGCAGCGACATCGAGGAAACTCCGGACTTCGGCGGACAAATTTGCACCGATTACATTCTCGGCATCGCCAAGGTCAAAAACCAGGTCAAGACGCTGCTGAACATTGACGGCATTGTCGGAGCCGACACGTTGAAAAGTCTGCGCGCCGTAGCCGTCGCCGCCGCCGGGGCTTGAATCCATTTTCCGGTGCCGGAATTGTGGGCGCGGCGTTTTTGTTTGCCAGTGAAACTTCGGCTGACTAGGGTGCTTGGGCCGTATTCATCCTGAAAAAAGCCCATGCCGTTAAAACCCGTCGGGATCCAAAAACGCACCGTGACTGCCATTCTCGGCACGGCGCTGCTGGCGTTTATTTTTTTCGGCCTTGGCCTTGGCCTTTATTGGAACAGCCTGGCGCCGGCGCGCGTGCAGCAGTTTCTGGCACCCTATGCCGAAATGATCACCGCCGGCACGGCGGTGGATGCGGCCGACGCCGCGCGGGCGCAGGCCATTCTCAACAGCCTCAAATCTAACCCGCAAATTCTCCGCGCCGATATCATCCTGCCGGATGGACGCTCGCTCGCGACATATCCGCCTACCGGTTCGTCGCTGAGGCCGACGGCGTGGCAACGTCCGGACGGAATTTATTTCACCAGCGACCATGCCGAACTCGTGCAGACGCTGGCGGCGAGCGGAGCCAAACCGGCGCATCTGTTTATTCGCTTGAGCCTGGCCTCGGTGCACCAGCGCGAGCGGCAAACCCTGGCGGAAATCTCGGCGGCGGTCGGCCTGGTCCTGATCGTGATCGTGCTGCTGCAATTTGTGCTGCTGCAACGCTGGGTCTTGTCGCCGCTGGCGCAGCTGGCCGGCATCGCCGAAAGCGCGGGCCGGCACGGGGATTATTCCCGGCGGATGCCGGCGCACGACGAGGATGAACTGGGCCAGCTCGGAAAAAGTTTCAACGCCCTGCTTGCCACGGTCGAGCAGCGCGAGGCGGCGCTGCGGCAGCTCACCAACTTTCAGCGGGCCATTTTGAGCGACGCCGCCTACGCGATCATTTCCACCGACCTGACGGGCCTTATCACCAGCCTCAATCCCGCCGCTGAAAAATTACTGGGGATGCGCGCGGCGGCGCTGATCGGCAAGGCCACGCCGGAGCTGTTTCATTCCGCGCCGGAGGTGGCCGCGCGGGCGGTGAAATTATCCGCGCAGCTCGGCGTGCCGGTGCCGGCCGGCTTTGAAACGTTCGTGGCCGAGGCGCGGCGCGG
>Ga0181516_10001918_pt1 | contig 15369 bp, 12 predicted proteins | sample PEATcosm2014_Bin_25_FD_121104 | JGI IMG/M metagenome (GOLD analysis project Ga0181516, IMG submission 121104) | Peatland microbial communities from MTU Mesocosm Facility, Houghton, MI, USA - PEATcosm2014_Bin01_10_metaG | ecosystem: Environmental > Terrestrial > Soil > Wetlands > Peat | place... | reverse complement strand
CCGCGGCAGTTGCTCGGCTGAATCCGTCCGCGCGCCCTCAAGGGCGTCCGAAGTGACCATCTGGGGCAGCTTGACGTATCCGCCGGCGGGTATCCAGCGCCAGGAGTAATCTATGCCGTCCTTCGTCCAGCCAAATATCTTCGGTCCAAAACCGATGGCAAACGCCTCCACTTTCAATCCCCGCCGCCGCGCCATCCAGTAATGTCCGAACTCATGCACAAACACCGCCGCGCCGAAAGCCAGGACGACGGCGACCACAACGTAGATGTCTCTCAACACGTGAATCATGAATGATAATAGCTGTTCACTCTTGCTGCGAAGATTCTAGCCCCAGACCCGTCCGGTTGCAACCGGCGAAGCAAAGTTTCCGCGGACGTGTCCCAAAATAGGGCCATTTTTTAATGTGCCGCCTCGGCCCTGGCCCATGCGTCGGCCTCCAGGATTTCATCTAGCGTCGGGTGCGGCATAACCCGATGGCGCTCCATCGTAAGGCGCACGGTTTCGGTGATGTGCGGGAAGTTAATCCGGCCTTGAATGAAGGCATCCACGGCGACTTCATTCGCCGCATTTAACACCGCCGGAAGCGTCCCGCCCGCCTCGCCCGCGCGACGCGCCAGACTGAGCGCGGGAAATCGTTCCTCGTCCGGCTCTTCAAAAGTAAGACTGCCCAGTTTCGCCAGATTGGTCTGCACCCGCTCGCTGAGCGCCCGCTCGGGATAGGTCAACGCGTATTGAATCGGCAGGCACATGTCCGGCGTGGAAAGCTGCGCCAGAATTGAGCCGTCCACGAACTCGACCATCGAATGCACGACGCTTTGCGGATGAATCACGACCTTTACCCGCGGCATTTCGATGTCGAACAACCAGCGGGCCTCGATCATTTCCAGGCCCTTGTTAAACAGCGTGGCGGAATCAATTGTGATTTTACGGCCCATGACCCAGGATGGATGTTTGAGCGCGCACTCGACGGTGATGCCTGCGAATTCCTCCTTCGGTTTCTTTCGGAACGGCCCGCCAGACGCAGTGAGCCAGAGTTGACGCACCGAGCCGGGGGGCTTGTCTTCAAGGCACTGAAAGATCGCCGAATGCTCGCTGTCCACGGCCAGCACGCGCACCCCCTGCTTGCGCGCCTCGTTCATCACAATTTCGCCGGCCATCACGAGTATCTCCTTCGACGCAATGGCGATGTCCTTGCCCGCCCGGATGGCCGCCAGCGCCGGCTGCAATCCTGCCGTGCCGACAATCGCGATCAGCACGATGTCCGCGGCCGGCATCATCGCCAGTTTGATCAAACCTTCTGCGCCACAGTAAACCTCCGCCGCCGTTCCCAAAGTGTCGCGCGCGACTTTTGCCTTCTTCGGGTCATTGATACAAATCGCCTCAGGCTGGTGCTTGCGGGTCTGCTCCAACAGGAGGTCGAGATTGTTTCCGGCGGCAAGGCCCACCAGGCGGATGCGGTCCGGCAAATCGTCAGCGACCTTGATGGTGCTTGTTCCGATCGAACCGGTGCTTCCCAGCAACACAACCTTCTTCATTTCAGGGCCTCGTTAGAACGTGCCGGAGATATATGTACATCAGGGGTGCATTAAACAGGATGCTGTCCAGCAAGTCCAGCATCCCGCCGATGCCCGGAAAGAATTTCCCCGAATCCTTCACGCCGGCTTCGCGTTTGAACAGGGATTCAATCAGGTCACCAATGACCGCGGAGCAACTCAGCACGACGCCAAGGATCACGGCATGGAAAGGCGTCAGCGCCGGCATGTGTTCGCGGGCAAGATGCGCGAAGAGGAGGCTCGCGCCGGTGGATACGACGATGGCTCCCCCGAACCCTTCCCACGTTTTGCCGGGGCTGATGCGCGGAATCATCTTGTGCCGGCCGATGAGCGAGCCGACCGCGTATGCGCCCGTGTCGCTGAATTTTGTAATCAGGATGAAATAGAGCAGGTAGAAATGGCCCTCAACACCGTGGAAGAAATTGATTTTCTGGATGAAATTCAGCAGCCAGGGGACATACATCAGCCCGAACAAGGTTGTGGAGATGGAAACAATCCCCGTCGAATTGTTGCGGGCCACAAATTGGCGCACGCACAATCCCAACACAAATAATATAAGAAAGCTGGTCTCAAAATCATTGACGCGCGCGGGGGAATCGTGCCGGCCCAAATGATCCGTCAAATTCAAAAAGGTCCCGATCATGAGCAGGACGCCGCCAATCAGGCCGCAGTATTTGAAGCACTGAATCCCCCGCTTTTCGGCCATCCCGTAAAACTCCATCAACCCGGTCGCCGCGAGCAAAATAATGATGACCAGGAACACGCCATTGGAAATGATCTCATTGCCCGAAAACATCGCGCCCAGAATGATGGACCACAGCACGACAAAACTGAAAAGCCGGCGCACGAAGATGCGGCCCTTGGATGGGGGCGGTGGGCTGCTTGCTTTTTCGTCCGGCATACGCGCAGAGCTTAACGATTCGCCCCCCGGTGTCGAGACGATTGGAGAAGGCGATCGAAATTCTTCACCCAGCAACCATAAAGATCGCGTCGGCTCCCTGGCGTCTGCTGCCTCTTACAACGGAAAGTCTCTCACAGCAGGTTGGACAAGGAGTGTCCAGGGCGCGAAATTATTTGAACCTTCCGCACTGATTTACAAGCCGCCGAAGCGGCGATGCCGGTGATGGTATTCCTCCAAGGCGGAGTAGAATTGCGCCTTGCGGAAGTCCGGCCAAAGCGTGGACGTGACCACCAGTTCCGCGTAGGAAATCTGCCACAGCAGAAAATTGCTGACGCGCATCTCGCCGCTCGTGCGGATCAACACGTCCGGGTCCGGCCATTTGCGCGTGTACAAATGGTCGGCAACCACCTGCTCGGTGATGTCCGCCGGCTCCAATTCGCCGCGCTTGACCTTGGCGGCGATGCTGCGCACGGCCTCCACGATCTCGGTGCGGCCGCCGTAGCTCAACGCCATGATCAGGGTCAGGCCGTTGTTTTTCGCCAGCGCATCCTGGGTCTTCTTCAACTGCTTCTGCACAAACTCCGGCAGCCGGTGCACCTGGCCGATGACCTCCAGCCGCACGTTATTGCGGTTGAGTTCGGCGAACTCGGTCTTCATGTAATGCGCCAGATACTTCATCAACGTGTCCACCTCGTCCTTGGGGCGGTTCCAGTTTTCCACCGAAAACGCGTACAGCGTGAGATACTTGATGCCCAGTTCGCCGGCGGTCCGTATCACCGCGCGCACGGATTCCGCGCCCTCCCGATGGCCCTCGACGCGCGGCAGGTGGCGCTCCTTCGCCCAGCGGCCGTTGCCGTCCATAATGATGGCAACGTGGCGCGGCAGTCCCGCCAGGGCCTCCGGGGAAAGATGGTTCGTGCTGGCACTCATAAAGCAGCCAGGAGCTTAAACGATGTGTAACGGCGGAACAACCCTATTTGGCCGGGCAAGCAGAGATCCTCGCGGCCGTCAGAGAAAAATCGTCTGCTCGCGCGAAGGCCCGACGGACGCGATGCTCAGTTTTGCGCCGGTGAGTTCCGCGATGGCCCTCAAATAAGACCGTGCTTTCGTCGGCAGCTTTTTCCATTCGCGAACGCGGTTGGTGGGCGTTCGCCAGCCGGGAAAGTCGGCGTAAACCGGTTCGCATTCCGCCAGCACGGCAATGTCGTTGGGCATGTAATCGTACCGGGTGGAACCGATGCGATAGCCGATGCAAACCTTGATGGTCTCCAGCCCGTCGAGGCCGTCGAGGTTCGTCACGGCCAGTTCATCAATGCCATTGACCATGGTGGCGTGGCGGGTCGCCACGGAATCGAACCAGCCGCAACGCCGCGCGCGACCGGTCGTCGCACCGAATTCGCGGCCCATCGCGTGGAGCATGTCGGCGACTTCCGCGTTTTCGGCGGGCATCGGCCCCTCGCCCACGCGGGTCGTATAGGCCTTCATGACGCCGACGACCCGGTCCATGCGGTGCGGCGCGACGCCCGAACCCGTGCAGGCCCCGCCGGCGGTGGTGTTCGATGACGTCACAAACGGATAGGTCCCATGGTCAATGTCGAGAAAAGTCCCCTGCGCGCCTTCAAACAGGATGTTCGCGCCGCGGTCGGTGGCATGGTTCAGCATGACGACGGTGTTCGTCACGAACGGCCGCAGGCGGTCGCCTGCAAGGCGGTACTCGGCCAGGACTTTGGCGAACGAAATCGGTTTGGCGCCAAAGGCCTTGAGCACTTCGTTGTTCTCCTTGATGCGCGATTTCAGCAGGACCTCGAAGCGCTCGGGGTTTATCAAATCAATCATCCGCAGTCCGGTGCGCGCGGCCTTGTCGCCGTAGGCCGGGCCGATGCCCCGCTTGGTGGTGCCAATCTTGTTTTTCCCCTTGAGAATTTCGCGCTGCTCGTCGAGCTCGCGGTGATAGGGCAGGACCAGGTGCGCGGTCTCGCTGATGAGCAGATTATCCTCCACCTTGACCTTGAGGCGGCGCAGATCGTGAATCTCGCCGACGAGGCTCACCGGGTCGATGACGACGCCGCTGCCGATGACGCAGGTCTTGTTGGGTCGCAGGATGCCCGAGGGAATCAGGTGCAGCACATATTTTCGCCGGCCGATGAAGACCGTGTGGCCGGCATTGTTGCCGCCCTGCGTGCGCACGACGATGTCGGCGTCCTCGGTCAACACATCGATGATCTTGCCCTTGCCCTCGTCGCCCCACTGGGCGCCCACCAAAATAGTGTTCGACATAATTCAATCAGCCAAAAAAACGCACGCTCCCGCGTTCACGGTCCGGGCGCGCGTCGCGCAATAAAAATCCCCGAATCGCAAATTCGGGGCATCGCACGGTATTTGCCGCGAAAAATTAAAGACAGCCCGGCGACGTGTCAATCGCGGATTCGCTAATGGACTCAATTCGGCCCGCAAATTCAACCGGGCATCATGGAAGGACACCGGGCCGCGCGCCAGGGGCATTTAGCCCACGGTCGGACAAAACTCATTTGATCGGTGTAGCCGCCGTTGCGTCAGCTTTCCCGTCCCCAATCGGAGCGGCCTTGACGAGCGTCACATTCTTTTCGAGCGGATGTTCCTCCGCCTGCCAATGTTCGGAGACGCGGCCATCCCAGCAGGCCGGGTTCAACGGATAAACATCGGGATCGAAGATGACGTGATAAAAGTGCCAGACGACGATGGCCAGGCACGCAAGAATGGCTTCGTAGTAATGTATATTGAGGGCCACGTCCACGGCCCACCGCGGCAGGAAGCGCGTCACGTCCATCTTGAACCAGATCATCAGACCGGTCGCGCCCATGATGATCGTGCCCCAGACCACGGCCCAATATTCCATTTTTTCGGCGTAGCCAAAGCGCCCGGCCTTGGGACGTTCCTTGCTGAAGCCCGCGAGAAAACGCGCGCTGCCCAGCACGTCCCGGACATCCTTGGGCGTCGGCAGCAAATCCTTCACCAACTGCCGGCCCTCCTTTGTGAAGAGCGCATACAAAATATGATACGCCCCGCCCGCAAGCATGATGACGCCGGCGACGCGATGAATGCCGCGCCGCAAAGGTTCGCTCGAGCCGAGCAGGACCGCGATCCATGAATCGGGATATTTCAATGCGAAGCCCGTGACGGCCAGGACGATGAAACATAACGCCAGCACCAGGTGCTGAAAGCGCTGGCCGCGCGTCATGCGGAGGACCGGCCGGGGTTTCGCGCGGTAAATCGCGGCAACCTTGCGGGCCATAAGCGCGCCGTTATGCATTGCCATGCCACCGACCACGCCGACGATGAGCACGAGATAAATGCGCCGGACCCACCAGTTGATTTGTTCGCCCAGGCTGCTTCCATGGTTGAGCGCATTCTCGGCGGCGACGTGGATTTTGCCGGAGGCGAAGTTCTGCGTCGCGCCCGGATGGCATTTGCCGCAGGTCTCGACGAGGTGCGCGGGGTTGATGGTGGAACGCGGGTCGGTGGAAGGCAGGATTTTATGGACCCCGTGGCAACTGGCGCAATTGGCGGCGAGCGTGGAGCCGTATTGGGCCGCCAGACCGTGATAGCTCTCGAAGAAAGTCTGTACCCGGTCCTGGGGCAGATTGTATTTCGTGTTCAACCGCTCGGAGGCGTGGCATTTGCTGCAAACCACCAGGGAAATTTCGAGCGGCGAGCGGCCCTTGAGCGCCTCAATCTTGTGCTCGGAATGGCAATCGGTGCAGGTCGGCGCGTCCCGATGTCCGGCGGCAACGGCCTGGCCGTGGACGCTTTGCTCGACGTCCTTCGCCTCCTGGGGATGACAGGCGCCGCACGTTTCCGCCAGGTGCGAGAAATTGAGCGGGGACAAGGGCGATTCGGGCGGCAAAATATCGTGGCTGTCATGGCAATCGCTGCAGGTGGCCGCGCTCAGGTCGCGGTTCCGGAAAGCAATGCCGTGCACGCTCGCGCCGTAGCTGTCGGACTGCCGGGCGTGGCAGCGCGCGCAATCCACCGGTTTCGCCGCAAGATTGTCGTCCGGATGTTTGCGGGTGAGGTCCGCATGGCAACTGATGCAGGTGTTGGTGCGATGCACCGAGGCCGCCAGCCTCGCTTCATCCACAAAAAGCGAAATGACGCGGCCCGCGGCATTGGTGGTGTTGAGCGTCTTGTCGTTGTGACAATCGAGACACTCGCTGTTCTTGATGGGATCGTCCGCGGCCCGGGCGGTCAGGGGCAGCAAAATGAAGGCGGCCAGCGCCACGCGCGCGAACACCCGCCCGAGGGCAAAATTCGAGAACAACCGCATATTCAAACCTGCGCGGCGGGCGGTTTCAATGCGCCAGCCGCGAAACCATCGCAAAAATAATCATCGCCAGCAGGACCAGTCCGACGCCGAAAAAGACGTAGCCGAACGTCCGCGCAATGTTCTTCCAGCGCTCCCATTCGTCCTTGACGCGGAACTCGTCCAGGCGGCCGGCCGCCACCAGGCGGTCGTACCAGCGGCGGCGTTCATGGAGCAGTTCCGTCTTGGAAACGCGGCCCGAAAAAATGACGGTATCCATCGGAAATTTCTCGATGCGAAAATGCGTGTTGAAGAAGTGGATGCTGAATATGAACCCGGCCGCGAGCAGGGCCTCGTCGGAGTGGACAAGGAGGGCGATGTTGATGATCCAGCCCGGCAGGAAGCGGGTGAACGTTTCCGGAAACCACATGATCAGCCCGGACGCGCCGATGATGAACACGCCCCAGAACACGGCGAAATAATCAAACTTCTCCCAATACGTCCACCGGTCGAACTGCGGCCGGGGTCCCCGGCCGAAGAACCATTTGTTGTGCGCCACAAAGTCCTTCCAGTCCTGCCAGCCGGGCACCATCGAGTCGGGACCGAAGAGCACGCTCCAGAGCCGCTTGAAGGTGAGTTTCCCGCTGGCGGGATCGCGCAGGGCCCTGCGGCCCGTCCATGATTTGCCGATGAGCGAGGCCACGTGCAGCCCGAAGTAGAGGAAGGTGATGAGCGCGGCGAACCGGTGCAGCGTGCGCGCGGTTTCCGGCCCGCCGATGATGCCGAACAACACCTTCGCCCACCTCGTGTAATAAAATTTCAGGGGCATGCCGGTGATTACCAGAAGCAGAAAGCTGGTCACCATCAGGAAGTGGAGGAGCCGCTCGAATGGCACAAAACGCGTAAACCATTCGTCATCCGCCGCCGAGCTCACCTTTGCTTCGCGGAATTTTTTCGTGTCGTGCAGGTACAGATATATCGCGCGGAAAAGCCACACCAACGTGTGCAGGCCGAAGAAGCTGAAGACCCCGACGAGCAAGCCCGTCATCGCCAGGAAAACCGCGTGCAGCAGCGGATAGTTCTTGGCGTCGAGCGGATTGGCGTGCGGCTTGTACTCGGTGAAGCCCGCCGTCGCGTTGGGATGGCACTTCTGACAGGTGCCCAGGATGTTCGCCCGCGAGAGATGGGACAAGGGATTGGACGGCGGCTGGACATCGTGGTAGCCGTGACAATCGTAACACGCGGCGACGTCCGGGGCCGAATTGGGCTTGCCGAGCGCCATGGCCTTGCCGTGGTAAGTTTCGCCGTAATGGGCCAGCCGGTCCTCGTGGCATTTGCCGCAACGCTGGTCGCTGAGGGCCTTGAAGTTGCTTCCCTCCGGGTTCGAAATCTGGTGTGCGGTGTGGCAATCGGTGCACACGGGACCGCGCTGGTCGCCCTTGGCCAGGAGTTGTCCGTGCACGCTCTTGTTATAGGTCTGCTCGATGCCCACATGACACTTGCCGCAGGTGGCGGCGACGTTCGCGTGATTGATGGGCGAGTCGCGGTCCACGGCGCGTTTGATGTCGTGCGTTCCGTGACAGTCATTGCAAGAAGGGGCCACAATCAAACCGAATTTCAGCAAGGCCTGGCCGTGGATGCTGTCCAGGTACTGGCCCGCGGCCTCCGGATATTTGATCTGATATTCCTTCATCAGCCCGGGGTTGCTGTGGCACTTGGCACAGGTGCGCGGAAGGTTCAACTTGAAAACCGGGGACTCCGCGTCGTGGACCGGCACAATGTCGTGTGAGCCATGGCAATCCCAGCAATTGGCGGCTTCGGACGCCCCCATGGCGTGGCTCATGCCGTGGATGCTGGAGGCGTACTCCCGGCCGGCCTTTTCGTGGCCGGGCTGCGATTCATGACAGCCCGTGCAGGTGGGCGCAGGCACGCCGGGATCGTGAAGCATTTCCTTGATGCCGGAGTGGCAATCCACGCAATCCAGTTTTGCATGGACCGATTTCGCGAATTGATTCGTGGGAAAAACCGCGATCTGGATGGACTGGCCGTTGACCTTCTTGAAATTATTTGCTTCGGAATGGCAATCGAGACAGTCCGAGTTCTCGAGCTTTTCCACGGCGTTGGTGCCGGCGCTGGCGGAGGCGACGTGTGGCGAAGCAATCAACCAGCAAACCATCAGGATGACGCCCGGCGCCACGCGCCGAAGTCCGTGTTTCAAACAGGCTCTAATGAACCAACCCATAAAATTTCATCGGCTCGCCGGCGCAACCCCGGCAAACCTGCAGAACTCAGCCTCGACGGGCGGAACTATTTCATCCGACCGCCGGCGAACCCCGGGTCTTTCTCGGGCCATGGGGCGACCAGCCCCGGTTACTTCTGGAACGCCCGCATGTAGGCCACGAGCGCCTTCACGTCGTCATCCGAGACGCCCTCGGTCGGCTTCATCAGGGTCTTGCCGTCCTTGTCCTTCAGACCTTCCTTGATGGCTTTGATGGCGGCGTCATCCTTCAGGTCTGCCTGGACCTTGGCGTCGGTGTAGTCCTTGGCGCCGAGTTTTTGGCCCATCTTCGTGGCGCCTTTGCCATCGGCGCCGTGGCACTTCGCGCACGACTTGTCGTAAAGGTCCTTGCCGTCCGCGGCAGAAGACCTGAGGGCGGCCGTCATCGCAATGATGGCCGCTAGCACGATGATTTTTTTCATACCTTTTTTATTTTCATTTTCGGCGGCGGGCGCTCTTCAATCGCGCACCACCCCAATGGATACAAAAGCATCGTCGCGCCACCAAAAGGGGACTAACGTTTTCTTGGCCAAAGCCCCGCATTTTTTGCCCAATTGCAAGTCTTATGAAACAATTCAGCCGGCTGCATCGGCGTCTGGGGGAAAACACGGCACAAGGGGAAACAATCCTGATAAGGGCTGCGGCGTTTTAGACGCCAGAAGGAAGACGCGCAGTTCAGTGAAGCTGAAGCCGGAAAAAGGCCGAAGCCGTGCCGAGGGTGTTGGTTAAGACGAACCGGTTGCTCACGACCGTCACGCCGTTGGAAACCGAACTCCAAATTCCCGACAAGAGATTGGTGGCGGATTCCAACCCGGCGTTGGCGGGCAAAGATGGCCAGGAGAGGGCGACCTTCTTGTTTCCCACGAGCGGCGTGAGTCGCAGAGCCAACGGAGTGATGAGGGAAACGGGATCGGAACTGATGCCATTGGCGACGACGACGAGCGAATTTGTTCCGACGGCGGGCAACGCGGCGGGGAGCGTGAATTGGGCGGTGACAAGATTGGTCCCGGTCATGACGCCGGTGCTGCTCCAGTTGTAGGTGCGAGCGTAATACACGTTGCCGGCGGAGTTGGTCAGGCGGATGAGGGGATAGTTGCTGTTCATCTGTGCGTCGTCTCCATACGCGGCTCCTTCGGAGATGCCATTGAGGAGCGTGCCGGTCACCTGGTAGGAGCCGTCGTCGTTTTCGGTGATCGTGCTGATGGACGGTTTGCCGGCCGAGACGGGCGAACCATCGGGGATATAAACCCGAAGCGTGGTGCTGAAGCGGGAATAGAGGACCGTGCCATCGGGCAAATCAAGCATGCCGCTTACGTATGGGGGATAGTTTTCAATCCCACCCGACGGAGTGCCGGTTGCACTGAACGAATTGGCGACCGGGTCGAATTCATAAAATGTCGTCGGGCCGGTGTATTGAACGACGCCACCGGAATTAGTGAACAGCGCGGGGCCGACGGCGCAGAGGATTTTGCCGTTGACCATCATGGCGGCGGAAGCATCCGGCGTGGTCTGGCCATTGGGAATGTCCGGGCCGGCGGCCCAGGATCCCGGATTGGTCGTGCCCGAAGGCGAGTAGAAGGCTGTATGTCCGCTGGCACCCAGGAAAAACGCCCGGCCGTCGGGCAAAAGCAAGGCCGGCCCGATCTCGCCGCCAATGCTGCTGTAAATGGAGACCGGCACGGTAGCGTCGTTGACCCACTGGTTGAGCGAGGGGATGAAGCGCTCCGAGTTGGTGCCAGCCGGGTCAATCGTAAGTACGCTGTTATCAGGCAGCTTGACCCAGCTCGCTTCGGCTTGATCGGGATAGCCCGTTCTGAAGAAATCCGGACCGTTCGACCAGGTGTTTAAGGCCGGGTAGTAAATCAATGTTCCGCCGACATTGATGGCGCCGACTGGTGCGACGAGGACGCTTCCGTCGGGCAAAATCTTGGAGATCGAATCGTAAAAGCCCTGCTTTTCGCCTGCTTCAGGAGAGCTGTTCGCCGGATTGAGCAATGAAAGCGGCACCGGGGCAGGCGTCCAAGTATTGTTCACGGGATCATAGACCTCCGACCGGGCGGCGCCGGTGCCATACTCTCCGCCAGCGACAAAAAGACGCCCGTCCGTAAGTACTTCCGATGAAAAATAAAGCCGGGTGTCATGCATGGATGCCGCCGTGGACCATGTGCCGTTCACGTAACTGCCAGACAGGTCGGGCGTCAGCCGGTACCAGTTGCTGCTTGTGCTTGAATTCGCGGCCAGTACCGTGCCATCGGAGAGCAATTGCATGAGTGATACCGGTCCCGGCGCCACGTGGGCCACCGGCATCCAAGTCCCGACGCCGAGCACCGGTGAAGGCGACAAAAGCATCGAGGCGGCCAAGGCCACGACGAAGACAATATGGCGACCGGGGGTCATGACGAAGGCTCCGACGGTAGCCAAATCACACGACAAAAGCAAGCCTGAAAGGCGGCGAAGGGAAAAATCCTTTCAAGTGCGGGCCTCGGTTTCACCGCAAGATTGAGCAGCAGACGTTCCCAAAATAATACTCGGTAACCTTTGCAATTCTGGGGGAGTCTTAGTAGGATGTGCGCGAAATGCGCGAGGTTGACGGTTATGGTGATTTGGTATGGACGAAAACCTGATTTTGCTCGTTGAAGATTGTGCTGAAGACGCCAGCCTCGTGCAGTCGGCCTTCAAGAAATGGGGCATTAACAACCCCATCCGCGTCGTTTCTGACGGCGAGCAGGGCGTCGATTATCTGGCGGGACGTGGCGCTTTCGTGGATCGGGGCCAGCATCCCCTGCCCTGTCTGGCCATTCTGGACCTGAAGCTGCCCACCATGTCGGGTTTCGAGGTTCTTCAATGGATTCGGGCACAAACCGGACTTGAGAACCTGCCGGTGGTGGTATTGAGCGGCACGAAGAACCTGAGCGATTTCGACCAGGCCCATCGGTTGGGGGCGAATGCGTGCGTCGTCAAGAGTCTTGACCTCAGCGAACTCTACGATCTTATCGAGCACATTGACTACTTTTCCCACGCCTCGGATTTCAATAACACGGCCGTGGAATGGTCGCCGGAACCCTGACCCGATCGTTAGACGTACAGGGCGGACTTCAAATCATGCATCAGCAGGGACATGAGCGGGTACCTCGCCTCCGGGTCCTGCTGCAGGCATTTTAAAATCACTTTTTCGAGCTCCGGCGGAATATCAGGATTGTACTCGCGCGGCGCCACCAGCGACGACCGATCCATCTGGCGTGCAAGTATTTCAGAAGGTTTGTCGCCGGGAAATGGCTTGTAATTGGTCAACAGTTCGTAGGTCGCAACTCCGAATGCGAAAATGTCGGCGCGATGATCCACCGGTTCCCGCATCAATTGCTCCGGAGCCATATAGGCGGGAGTCCCGGGGTTCTTGTCCAATTTCTTCGGGGACTTGGGAATAGGCCGCGCCAAGTCAAAATCCACCAAACGCACGCTCGCGTTGCGGGTCACGAGGACGTTCTCGGGCTTGAAATCCAGGTGCATAAACCCGCTTTCATGGACGTGTTCCAGCCCCCTCCCCATGTCGATGATGATGTTCCCCACATTCTCCAGAAGCACCGGATCGTGGGCGCTGTACATCAATTTCAAGTTCTCGCCCTCCACATATTCCATGGCCAAATACAAGGCCCCGTCGATCTTGCCATGGTCGAAATAGCCAATGACGCAATCATGGTTGTGGATCTTGGAAAGCACCTCGCAGCCCGCCAAAAACCGCTTGCGGGAGGTCCGGTCCGAGCGCAAATCGTCATGCAGCCGCCGCAAGGCACAGGTCTGCAACTCACGGTCGGTCGCCAGCCAGATGTCGGCCATGCCGCCGCTGTTGATTAGTTCCTTGAGGTAATATGGACCGAACTGGCCCGGAGTCACCGGGTCCGTCCCCTTCGCAGCTTTCTTTGAACCGAAAAACACGCCCGGTTATGTATCACGACCCGGAAACTTCCGCCACTCGTTTTCCTTGGCTTGCGCTTATTTTTCTTTCATGCCCGCGGGCCCGCCCCTAAGGTGTCAGCCTCCAGTGTTGGAGAATCCGCCGGTCGAGCGGACAGTTCCAGACGGCGGCCGGCGCGCGAAAACCGGATTGACAGGCAATTCCAAATGCGCCCGTATTGTACCCTGCTTTTGCTTATCGCGGTGGTTTTCCTGGGTGGCGCGTTGCTGGCGCCGTGGCTTTATTGGCTGGCGCAGTGGCTGGCCCCCGCGTCCGCCTTGGCGCGAAAGCCGTTTCATCGCTACGTGGATCGCGCGCTCCTCGGACTGGGGTTGATTGCCATCTGGCCGCTGCTCAGGCTGGTCGAGGCTGAATCCTGGCGGGACGCGGGCCTTTGCAGTCCTTCCGGCCAGTGGGGCCGGTTGGCAGGCGGCTGGATGTTGGGCCTCGGTTCCGTCGCCGCCCTGGCTGCAGTTGCAGTCGCCACCGGCACACGCCGGTTCAGTTGGGAGCGCGACGCCGGGAAATTGGCCGCCCGATCCTCCCGATTACTTGGCGCTGCGTTCGTGATTGCGGTGCTGGAGGAAATCCTGTTTCGTGGCGCGATTTTTGGCGCATTGCGCCAAGCCGGTTCGTGGCCGGCTGCCCTGCTCTTCAGCAGCCTGTTCTATGCCTGCATGCATTTTTTGAGCCGGCCGGATCCCCCCCGCCCGGTCAAGTGGTGCTCCGGCCTGGAGTCACTTCCCGGCATGTTGAAGAATTTTAAGGACTTGCGGGCCGTCCCGCGTTTTCTAAACCTCACCCTCGCCGGGATTATTCTTGGCCTGGCGTACCAGCGCACGGGCAATCTGTATTTCTCCATCGGTCTGCATGCGGCGTGGGTATTCTGTCTGAAACTCTACGACATTGTCACCGTCCCTCAGACCAGACTCGATCAGGGGGTACCTGCTAAATGACCAATAAACGGCTCATTTTGGCGATCAAGATGGTTGCCCGGCCGGTTTTACCCCGGCTTTCCGCGATCCGGGAGGAAGGAACTGCACCGTGAAGGCGGCAAACCCTGTCAAACGCTGGCTTGATACCGGGCTGGGCTTCGTTTATCCTGAGGTATGTCAAATTTGCGGAGATGAGCGCGCAACCGTTAATGAAGGTTTTGTCTGTGTGTCCTGCTGGCAGAAGGTTCGTTTCATCAAACCGCCCTTCTGCGAACGTTGCGGGCTGCCTTACGAAGGTGAAATCAGCAATTCGTTTACTTGCTCGAATTGTCGCGACATGGAATTTTGCTTTCGTTCCGCCCGATCGGCCGTGTTGACCGGCGAGTTTGTGCTGGATGTGATTCATCGCTATAAATATCAACAGGCGCTGTGGTTTGAGCCGTTTTTGGCGGATCTCCTCATCCGCCAGGCCGGCCCGGCCTTGGCGCGCGAAGCTTGGGACGTGATTGTCCCTGTCCCCCTGCACGCGGCCAAGCGGCGTGAACGCGGGTTCAACCAGGCCGAGCGCCTGGCCGCCCGTCTCAGTCTTGCCACCCGCATCCCGGTAAACACCACCTTGCTCCGTCGCGTGCTGCCCACCGAATCCCAGACCCGCCTGAGCCGCGAGCAACGCGCCCTCAATGTGCGCAAGGCCTTTTGTCCCTCCTCAGCCCGGAGACTGGAAGGACAGCCGCGGGCGGTCCTGGTCGATGATGTTTTTACGACCGGGGCGACCACCAGCGCCTGCGCGCGCGTGTTGCGGGACATGGGCGCGGCCGATGTATGCGTCTGGACGGTTGCCCGCGGACTTTGAAGTTTATGAATGAACGGCCCCCATTTTGGATGCTTGCAAGGCAATTTGCGAACTGCGCTGACGGCGCGGAGGGCGCGTCGCAATCCATCCTACAATCAGAACCATAACCTGAACCCAATCCCGATGACCACGACCACGTTCACAAAAAAATCACTGGGTCTTGAGACCGCCGAACCGGCCGTGACTCCGCCACCGGCCACGACGGAAACGAAGTTTCTGAAGAAGCCGAAGCCCGCGGGCGGCAAGTCCAAGAAGCGCGACATCCCCGAAGGCCTTTGGACCAAATGCGAGAAATGCGGGACGATGGTCTTCGACAAGGAGTTGGACGAGAATCTGAAGGTCTGCCCGAAATGCGAGTATCATTTCAAGATTGGCGCGCGCGAACGCATCCATTCGCTGGTGGAAACCTGCTCGTTTGAGGAAATGGACGCGGACATGACCAGCGTGGATGTGCTGGGCTTCACCGGCGTGGCCACTTATGCCTCAAAACTGACCGACAACCAGCGAAAAACCGGACAGAAGGACGCGGTAGTAACGGGGATCGGCAAAATTGGCGAGCACCGCGTGGGCCTGGGCGTGATGGAATTCAAATTTCTGGGCGGCTCGATGGGCTCCGTG
>Ga0181516_10001916_pt1 | contig 15372 bp, 11 predicted proteins | sample PEATcosm2014_Bin_25_FD_121104 | JGI IMG/M metagenome (GOLD analysis project Ga0181516, IMG submission 121104) | Peatland microbial communities from MTU Mesocosm Facility, Houghton, MI, USA - PEATcosm2014_Bin01_10_metaG | ecosystem: Environmental > Terrestrial > Soil > Wetlands > Peat | place... | reverse complement strand
CAGGCGCCGGCGCTGCGCAGGGCCATGATCTCGGCGTGGGCGGTGGGGTCGTTGCTGTCCACCGGGCAGTTGTGCCCCGCGGCCACCAGCTGGCCGTCCAGCACCAGCACCGCGCCGATGGGCACTTCGTCCTGCCGGTCGGCCCGCTCGGCCTCGTCCATGGCGAGCTTCATGAAATGGATGTCATCGCCCGACCACATTCACGGCCTCCGAGTCGCCTGCCTCCCTATCATCTCCCCAAAGACGCGTTCCAGCTCCGCCTGTTCCGCGGTGCAGCCCAGGGCCGTGAGGGCCTCCCGCAGGGGCTGGAACACGGCGGTCTCCTCCTCCCGGCGCCGCTCCATGACCCAGGACCGCTCGCCGGCGTGCAGCGCGCGCAGGGGCCGGTGGTCCAGGCTCTCCCACACCGCCCGGAACCAGTCCCGCATGACGTTGAAATTGCCCTGGCGGCGGAACTCCGCGGCGGCTTCCCGCTGCACCTCGTAGGGCAATCCGGCCTGCCAGTTCCACCGGGGACTCCAGAAGGCCACCGACTGGGCCAAGGCCAGCACCGAGGGCTGGGCGGGGTGGAACCGGGCCCAGCTGACCCAGGCCCGCCACAGGTAGGCCCGGTTCGGCCAGGTGCGGATGAGCTGTTCCAGGGCCGGCAGCGCCCGCTGGGCGGCCTCGGCCCAGAGGCTGGGGTCGGGCTTCCAAGCGGCCTTGGGGTCGAATTCCAGGGTGACCAGGGCCTGGGCGGCGTCCTGGGCCAGGGTGGCTTCCAGGCGCCGGTCGGGCATGCGCCGCAGCAGCAGTTCGAAACGCTCCCGGTGCGCGGCCCGGTGCTCCGGGTTGGCCGCCAGCACCGCCTGCAGCCGCAGGAGCATGGGCGGGCCGTCCCCTTCCAGCATGCCGGCCAGGGCCTGGGCGCTGGGGCACTGCTGGCCGGAGGCCCGGAGCTCCTCGCCCCGGTACAGCGCCCACCGGGGGCCGGCGGGCCAGCCGTGGGCGGCCCGGCGCTTTTCGAAGGCCGCCCGGTCCGCCACCTCCCAGCGCAGCTCCGCGGGGGACCACGGGGCCAGTTCGGCGGCGCCGCGCAGGGCGTTCCACTGGGGCAGCCACTTGGGCGCGCCGCCCAGCACCAGGCGCAGCGGCGGCTCCAGGGCCGGCATGGCGGGGGGCTCCCCGCCCCGGCCCAGGGCCTCGGACAGCAGCTGGCGCCAGGCCGCGGCGTCGCCGCCGGGCCCGGTGAACAGCGAACCCCGGGCCAGCAGGGATTCCCGCACCCCGCCGCTGCCGCCCCAGTACCGGGCCTCGCCCAGGGCCGACTTGGCCTCGCTCCCGGAGCCCAGGCCGGCCAGGGCCAGGGCCCGCTGGCCCTGGATGGCGCACTGGAGCCGGCAGTAGCTCTCCCAGCCGGAGGCGGTCATGGGCTCGGGCGGACCCTGGGGGGCCAGGCTGGTCATGAGCCGCAGCACGCCGTTCCAGTCCTTGCGCCGGAAGCTGGGTTCCACGAACCGGCCCAGCAGCCCGGGATCCGGCCAGGGCTCACCGGGCACCGGCACGCAGAGCCCGGTGAGCTGGTCCAGGTCCAGGCCGGCGGCGTCGGTGGCCTCCACCCAGAAGTTGGCCACGTCGACGTCGTAGGGGTCCTTGGCCAGGGCCGCCCCCAGGTCCCTGGAGGCCTGGGTGAACAGCTGGCGCAGGCGGAACGACTGGCCCACGTCCCAGTATCCCAGGTGCGAGGCCACCGCGCCGGCCTGCCACTCCCAGCCGGGCAGGCTCAGCAGGTGCTCCAGCTGGTCGGCCACGTCCCGGTACACCTCGTCGGCCAGGATCTCGCCCTGGGGCCCGGCGGGCAGGCTGACCCGGGGGCTGACCAGGTCCGGCCGCTGGCCGGGCTCCCGGTGCCAGGCCGGAATCCGCACCTTGCCGTCCCGGTCCAGGGCCTGGAGCCGCATGCGCACGATCTGGAACGCCTGGTTCACCGCCTCCAGCCGGGCCTCGCCCTGCTCCGGGTGCTCCCTCAGGAACGCCTCCCGGGCCTCATACCGGGGCTGGGCGCCGCTGGCATGGATGCGGTCCAGGACCTCCTCGCCCCGGGCCCGGGCGGCGCCGCTGCCGGCCTCCTCGCCGGCGGGGGAGAGCAGCAGCCAGTGCGCCTCCCGGCCCCAGCCCTTGCGCGACCAGAGGTCCTGGGCGGTGACCGAGGTCAGGACCTCGATGGTGAAATCTCCGGAACTCAACAACTTCTGGAAAACCGGATCCTTGGCCGCCTCCACGTTGGAGAATTCACCCTGGCGCACGCAGAGGGCCCACTTGGCCACCCGGGGATCCTGGCTGCGCCGGCGCTGCACCAGGGCCTCCCAGGGGGAGGCGCTGGCCAGGGCGCAGGTGAGGACGAGGACGGGTACGGTCAATGAGCATCGCATTAGCCTTTAATGCGGCAAAAACCGTTTCGGATCCAGGGGGCCGGTGGATTTTTTTTCCAGGAGGCTCCGGGCGGCCAGCTCCCCCACCGCCAGGCCCGAGGTCATGCCGTGGCCGCCCAGGCCCGCCACCCAGAACAGGGCGGGGTTGACCGGGTCGGGCCCCAGCACGAAGCGCCGGTCCGGGGCGAAGGTGCGCAGGCCGCACCAGATCCGGGCCACCGGCAGGTCGGCCAGGGCCGGGATGCGTTCCCGCAGGGAGGCCCCAAGGCCGTCCAGCACCGCGGCGTCGGGGTCCGGCTGCAGGCCCCTGGGGGGGAGCGCCACCTCGGACTCGTCGCAGGGGCAGAGCAGCGCGCCGCCGGACTCCGGCCGCAGGTAGATGGGCCGGTCCGCCCACCAGGCATAGGGCTGGTCCGCGGGATAGGGGGCGCTGCTCCACACCAGGTGGCGCCGCAGGGGCCGGAACGGGATGTCCAGGCCCCCGGCCATGCGCCCCACCGACCGGGCCCAGCCCCCGGCGGCGTTCACCAGGATCCGGGCCCGCAGCGGCCCCTGGTCGGTCTCCACCCGGAAGCCGTCCCGGCCCGGGAGGATGGTCTGCACCTGGCAGCCGAAGCGCAGGCTGGCCCCCCCGGCCCGGGCGGTCTCGGCGCAGTGGTTCAGCTCGGCGTGGGTGTCGATGACCCCGTCCCCGGGCAGGAACAGGTGTTCGGCGGCCGCCAGGCCCGGCAGCGGGGAACCGGGGCCCGGGCGGGCCTCCAGGCCGAAGGCCCGGGCCTCCTCGGCCAGGGCCCGGGTGCCGCCGGGCTCCGCCCCCAGCAGGCAGCCGCCGGTGACGCGCAGCAGCCCGGCCTGGGCCAGGCGGTCCCGGCCCCGCACCGCCAGGGCGGTGTGCTCGGCCCGGCCGGTGAGCTGCCGGGCGATGCTGGCGTTGTGGCCGCTGGCGTAGAACCCCGGCAGCAGCTCCCGCTCCACCAGGGCCACCCCGCCCTGGCCGGCCCGGGCCAGGTGGCAGGCGGTGGCCAAGCCGGCGATGCCGCCGCCTATGATGAGGATTTCAACGGTTTCCTGGTCCATGCCACGCCCCCCGGGCCATTCTGCCAGGGTTGACAGACGCAAGTTGAGAACCCATCCTTTCCATGCCCCACCCCAGGGGGGGAGGGGTATGGAGGACGCCATGGTCAAACTCAAGGTCAAGGGCATGAGCTGCAACAACTGCGTGGGCCACGTGCGGACCGCCCTGGCGGCGGTGCCCGGGGTGACCGGGCCGGTGGAGGTGAGCCTGGAGCGGGGCGAAGCCCTGGTCACCGGGACCGCCGACCCCAAGGCCCTGGTGGCCGCGGTGGAAGAGGAAGGCTACGACGCCGAGCTGGTGCTCTGAGCCATGGCCATGGCCGAACCCGAGGGGATCGAGCCCGGCGGCTGCTGCTCCGGGGCCCTGCATCTGGATCCGGAGGTGCGGGAGGATGCGCGCCGCAGGCTGCGCTCGGTGCGGGGCCACGTGGAAGGCGTCCTGCGCATGCTGGAGGACGACCAGATCTACTGCGTGGACCTGCTCAAGCAGCTGAAGGCGGTGGCCGGCGCCCTGGACAAGGTGGGCAGCCTGGTGCTGCACAGCCATCTCAAGCGGCACGTGGTCACCGCCCATGAGCGGGGCGACCAGGACCGCATCATCGAGGAGCTCATGGAGATCCTCAAGTACCGGTAAGGGAGGATCCCATGGCCATCCGCACGTTCCGCGTGGAAGGAATGACTTGCGCCAGCTGCGTGAAGCGGGTGGAGAAGGCCCTGGCCGGAGTGCCGGGGGTGGCCTCGGCCCAGGTGAACCTGGCCACCGAGGAGGCCGCGGTCACCTTCCTGGCCGCGGCCACGGTGGCCGACACCGCCCTGGCCGGGGCCCTGGAGGCCCGGGGCTACCGGATGGTGGCGGACCAGGCCCCCGACCCGTACCAGGGCAACGTGAACCGGGCCGGGATCCGGGCCGGCGCCGCCTGGATCCTGGCGCTGCCGCTCATGGCGGGGATGTTCCCGGGGCTGCACCTGCACCTGCCCTGGCCGGTCCAGGCAGTCCTGGCCCTGGCGGTGTTCGGCTGCGGCAGCGGCTTCTGGCTGCGGGCGGGGCGGCAGGCCCTGGTCCTGGAGACCAGCATGGACACCCTCGTCGCCCTGGGCGCTTCGGTGACCTGGGCCTTCGCGCTGCACGAGGCGCTGGGCGGCGCGCCGCACCCGCCGTTCGAGGCCGCGGCCGGCCTGGTGGCGTTCCTGCTCACCGGCAAGTATCTGGAGGCCAAGGCCAAGCACCGGGCCACCGGCAGCCTGGAAGCCCTGCTCCAGCTGGCCCCGGCCATGGCCCTGCGCCTGGGCGAGGACGGCGCCGAGGAGGCCGTGCCCAGCCGCCTGATCCGGCCCGGGGACCGGGTGCGGGTGAAGCCGGGTTCGGCGGTGCCGGTGGACGGGGTGGTGCTGGCGGGCCTGGCGGAGGTGGAGGAGGCGCTGCTCACCGGGGAGCCGCTGCCGGTGACCAAGGGCGTGGGCGACGCGGTCATCGCCGGGGCGCTGGTGCACGGCGGAGCCCTGGAGCTGCGCGCCTCCGCCACCGGCCAGGACACCTGGCTGGCCCGGCTGGCCCGGCAGGTGGCCCAGGCCCAGGGCTCCCGGGCCCCGGCCCAGGACCTGGCGGACCGGGTCTCGGCCCGCTTCGTGCCGGCCATCCTGGCCCTGTCCCTGCTCACCCTGGCCGGCTGGTGGTGGCACACCGGCGCCCTGGCCCTGGCCTGGCGCCCGGCGGTGACCCTGCTGGTGATCGCCTGCCCCTGCGCCCTGGGCCTGGCCACTCCGGTGGCCATGGCCGCCGCCCTGGGCACCGCCGCCCGCAACGGGCTGCTGGTGCGGGACGCCGCCGCCATGGAGGCCCTGGCCCGGATCACCGACCTGGCCTTCGACAAGACCGGCACCCTCACCCTGGGCCAGCCCACGGTCCTGGAGGTCATCGGCGCCGACCGGGACCGGGTCCTGGGCCTGGCCGCGGCCCTGGAGCGGGATTCGGAACACCCGGTGGCCCGGGGCATCCGCGCCGCGGCCGCGGGCCTGGCCGCGCCCGTGCCGGTGGTGGCCGACTTCCGCAGCGTTCCGGGCCAGGGGGTGTCGGGCCGGGTGGACGGGCGCGAGCTGCGCCTGGGCAACGCCGCCTTCCTGGGCCTGGCGCTGCCCGAAGCGCCCCGCCACGGCCTGGTGGTGGGCCTGTCCGAGGACGGGCGGCTCCTGGGCGCCGTGGTGCTGGCCGACGGCCAGCGCCCCGAGGCCAAGGCGGCGGTGGCCGCCCTGGCCGCCCAGGGCCTGGCCCTGCACCTGCTCAGCGGCGACCAGCCCGATGCGGCCGCGGCCCTGGCGGAGGAGCTGGGCATCGGCCACGTGCACGGCGGCTGCACCCCCGCCGGCAAGCGGGACCTGATCCGCGAGCTGCAGTCCCGGGGCGCGGTGGTGGCCTTCGTGGGCGACGGGGTGAACGACGGCCCGGCCCTGGCCCAGGCGGACGCGGGCATCAGCCTGCCGGGGCTGGAGGCGGCCCAGGCGGCGGCGCCCCTGAACCTGCTGCGCCCCGGCCTGGAGCCGCTGCTCCAGGCCCGCCGGCTGGCCCTGCGCACCCGGCGGGTGGTGCGGGAGAACCTGGCCTGGGCCTTCGGCTACAACCTGGTCCTGGTGCCCCTGGCGGCGTTCAACCAGCTGGACCGGTTCGGCGGGCCCATGCTGGCCGGGGCGGCCATGGGGCTCAGCTCGCTGACCGTGGTGCTCAACGCGCTCCGGCTGCGGGAGTGACGGTCATCAGACGATGGTCCAGCCGCCATCGGTGAGGAGGAAGGCGCCGTTGACCATGTCCGACGAGTCCGCGGCCAGGAACTGGACGGCGTTGGCGATGTCCTCGATGGTGCCGATGCGGCCGCGGGGGATGTTGGCCAGCACCCCGGCCCGGAACGCGGGGTCGTCCAGGCGCTCGGCGGTGCCCGGGGTGTAGGTGAAGGTCGGGCCCACCGCGTTGACCGTGACGCCGCCCTTGGACCATTCCAGCGCCAGGACCTTGGTCAGCTGGTTGACGCCGCCCTTGGAGGCGCAGTAGACCGCCTCGCCGTCGATGGCGATGACCGCGGCCTGGGAGCTGATGTTGACGATCCGGCCCCGGCCCTGGGCCAGCATGTGCCGGGCCGCGGCCTGGGCGCAGAAGAAGGTGCCCTTCAGGTTCAGGGACATCATCTCGTCCCAGTCGGCCTCGGTGATGGCCACCGCCGGGATCGGCTTGCCCATGCCGGCGTTGTTCACCAGCACGTCGATCCGGCCCTGCTCGGCCACGATGGCGTCGAACACCGGCTGGATGGAGGCCACCGCGCGCACGTCCAGGGCCTGGATCGAGCAGGCTCCACCGGCGGCCCGGATCTCCGTGGCCAGTCCGTCCAACTGGGCCAGGTTGCGGGCGCAGGCGACCACATGGGCGCCCTGGGCCGCGAAACAGGTGGCAAGCCCCCGGCCGATGCCCCGGCTGGCCCCGGTGATGACGATGACCTTCCCCTGCATGCTGAACGGCTCTGCCATGGTGTCGCCTCGATACAGGGATCATACCTTTGCTGGCTGGCATCCTGATGGGGAAGTTGTCCGCGGGCTCCGGCCAGGCGTAGCCGTTTTGACGACACTTGTCCACTCGGCGGGGGCCTGGCTGGTGACCGGCAACCTCAAACATTTCCCCGAGGTGATCCGCGAAGGCGTGACGGTCATCGCGCCGGCTGATTTCCTGGCCCACCTGAACGGCAAAAAAGCCGCCGGACCCGGGAAAAACAGTTAGATTTACGATGCTTGGCACTTTCATGCTCAAGCCGTTTATTTTCAACTTATATATAGAATGAGAGGCTATCCATGGACAACCGGTTGCAGGTCCGGATCCCCGTCGAACCCCAGTGCAAGGCTCGGATCCGTTTCGAGAAGCAGTCCTTCCGCAATATCCCCGTGTCCAATCTCGGCATCTCGGGCTGCTGCATCCACGTCCCGGCCCAGCTGGCCAACGGCCTGCTGGACCAGGCCGCCCTGGACGGCCTGGTGCTGATCCACCCGAGCCTGCCCAGCGCGACGGTCAAGGCCAAGGTCGCCTGGGTCCAGCGCCGGCAGGACCCGGTCACCGGCCTGGTGGCGGCCGGAGTCCGCTTCATGGCCGCGCCGGGCAACTTCACCGATGACCTGGCCACCTTCGTGCGCACCTGGGCAAGGTACGCACGCGAGGACTCCGGGTTCAGCGGCATGCCCGCCTAGCGGGCGCCCAGCGCGTCACCCAGGCTGCTGGTCCAGGCGCCCGCCCAGGCTGCGCATGAGCAGGAACGCCACCAGGAAGGCGATCAGGTCCGCCGCGGGCTCGGCGACCCATACGCCGTCCAGCCCGAAATAGACCGGGAGCAGCACCAGGAAGGGGATCAGCAGGATCACCTGGCGGGAGAAGGCGATGAACAGGGAGATCTTGGCCCGGCCGATGGACTGGAAGAAGCTGGACGTCACCATCTGGTAGCCCACGAAAGGGTAGACGATGAAGGTCAGCCGCAGCCCCCGGACCGCCTGGGCGATCAGCCGGGGATCCCGGGTGAACAGCCCGGCCACGGCGTGGGGGAACAGTTCGCCCAGCAGGAAACCCAGGGTGGCGACCCCGCTGGCGATGGCCACGGCCCGCTGGAACACCTCGCCCACCCGGTCGAACCTGCGGGCGCCGAAATTGAACCCGGCGATGGGCTGCATGCCCTGGTTCACGCCGATGATGATCATGATGAACAGGGTGGTCATGGCGTTGATGATGCCGAAGGCGCCGATGGCATAGTCGCCGCCGTAGCGCTCCAGCCGGATGTTCACCAGGAGGACGACGATGCTGGCGCAGAACAGCATCACGAAACTGGACATGCCGATGGCGACGATCTCGCGGATCACGGCCGGCCGCGGCCGCAGCCGGGCGGCGATGAAGCGCACCGGGCTGGGTCCGCCGATGAAGTGGTTGAAGGCGACCAGGGTCCCCACCACCTGGGCGGTGACCGTGGCCAGGGCGGCGCCCCGGATCCCCCAGCGGAAACCGAAGATGAACAAGGGCGCCAGGGCCAGGTTGACCGCCACCGTCATCAGGGTGGTGGCCATGGCCCGGCGGGGATGGCCCGAGGCGCGCATGACGTTGTTCAGCCCCAGGTAGAGATGCTGGAACACGTTGCCCAGCAAGATGATCCGCATGAACTGCCGGGCGAAGGGCAGGGTCGCCTGGCTGGCGCCCATGCTGGCCAGGATCGGGTCCAGGAAGGCCAGGCCGAACCCGGTGAAGCAGAGCCCCAGCGCCACGTTCAGGAAGATCGCCTGGCCCAGGATGGCGTCGGCCGCGTCGCGCCGCCGCTCGCCGAGCCGGATCGACACCATGGCCGCCGCGCCCACCCCCACCATGGCGCCGAAGGCCGCGGCCAGGTTCACCAGGGGAAAGGTCAGGGCCAGTCCGGAAATGGCCATGGGGCCGACCCCGTGGCCGATGAAGACGCGGTCGATGATGTTGTAGAGCGAGGCCGACGCGGTGGCGACCACCGCCGGGATGGAATAGCGCACCAGCAGGGCCAGGACCTGGTCCTGGCCAAGGGCCTCGGAAGCGGGGCTTGCCTCCCGGCGGGGTTCCTTCCGGATGCTGGTCATGCCATTCCCACGATGGCACACCTGGGCACCGGCCCTAAATTAAGATTGTTTTATCCGTTTCTTTGCGGATAGGCTGGTGCGGAGGTTAGTGGAACATGCGCCGGATGCTCCAGGTCTTTGCCCTGCTGCTGACGATCCTGGCCGGATCGTTGCCGGGGCTGAGCCTGCCCGGGCCCGCCCGGCCGGAACCCTGCCGGTGCGGCATGCCCATGGACACCTGCCCCATGAAGATGCCCGTGCGGGCCCCGAGCCCCGGCAACCCCTGCAATGCGGGCGCCACCGCGCCGGGCTTCATCCTCGCCGCCCCGGTCCGCCTGGCCCAGGCACCCCGGGCCGAGCTGAGCCGGGAACCCTCGCCCTTCCCCCGGGCCACCTTCGTCTCCGCCGTCCAGCTGCTGGCGGCCGGCCCCTCGGTGCTGCCCCGCCCCGGCCCCGTGCCACCCGTCCAGCCCTGTCCGAGCCTGGCCATGCTGTCGGTGTTCCGGATCTGAAACCAGCCGTCTACTTGAGTTAAGTAGTATGGTTTGTTTCTTTTCCAGCACCGGAGTCGTCCATGCGCATTTTCCTGTACCTGGCCGCCGGCCTCATCCCCTTGGCGGGATGGGCCCAGACCCAGCTTCCCCCCGCCCCCGCCCCGGCCGCCGCCCCCGGCGAAGACCCCGTCCTCCTGGCCCTGATCCGCGACGCCCAGGCCAGGAACCCTGACCTGGCCCAGGCCACGCTGCTGGTGGCCGCCGACCGGGAACGCATCCCCCAGGCCGGCGCCCTGCCCGACCCCAGCCTCTCCCTGGGCATCCAGAACGACGGCTTCCACAAGATCGAAGTGGGCCAGATGGACACCAGCTACTACCAGGTGATGGTCACCCAGCCCCTGCCCTGGCCCGGCAAGCGCAATCTCCGCACGGCGGTGGCCACCCTGGGCGCCCAGACCACGGACGTGGCCCTGGACCGCACCCGCCTGACCCTGGAGGCGGACATCCGGCGCGGCTACACCGGCCTGCTGCTGATCCGCAGCCAGGAGCGGCTGCTGGAGGACCAGGCCCTGTTCCTGCAGCAGGCCGAGGCCACCGCCAAGAACCGCTACGAGGTGGGCCAGGGCACCCAGGCGGACCTGCTCCGGGCCCAGCTGGAGCGCACCCGGCTCGACCAGACCCGGTCCCGGCTGCAGTCCGAGGAGCGCATCCGCCAGGGCGAGCTCAACCGCCTGCGCGGCGCGGCCCCGGACACGGCCATCCCCACCCAGCGCACCCTGGAGCAGCTCCCGGACCCCCAGCCGGTGGCCCCCGACTTCCTGGCCAGGGCCGAAGCCCAGAGCCCGGAGCTGCGCTCGGCCCGCCTGGGCATCCAGCAGGCCGGCCGCAGCCTGGACCTGGCCAGGCTGGACCGGCACCCCGACTTCTCCGTGAGCGCCGGGATCATGCCCCGGGGCGGCCTGGAGCCCATGTGGACCGCCAGCGTCGGCATCACCCTGCCCCTCTGGCAGAAGAACAAGCAGCAGCGGGCCGTGGCCGAACAGGAATACCGGGAGCAGGCCTCCGGGCAGGAAGTGGAGAAGGTGCGCTGCCTCCTGGAACAGCGCGTCCAGGAGCGCAGCAGCGAGCTGGCCTCGGACCTGCAGGTGATCCGCCTCTACCGGGAGGGCCTGCTGGTCCAGAGCGAAGCCAGCTTCCGGGCCACCCTGGCCCAGTACAGCGTCGGCCGGGTGCCGTTCCTGGCGGCGCTGGAGGCCCTGAACGGCTGGACCGCCGACCAGAGCGGCCTGATCCAGGCCCAGGCCGAGGCCCAGGCGGTGCAGATCGCCCTGAATGAGCTGAACCTGGGCCCCACCCCCGCCATCGGCGCCCCGGGGCTGCCCTCCAGCTCCATGGGCTCCGCGGCCCAGGGCGGCGGCGCCCAGGCCTCGGCCAAGTCCGGCGGCGCGCCCGCCGGCGGCGGCAGCGGCGATGCTTCTTCGATGTCTTCAGGTCCCATGTGATGAGGTCTTCCCGATGAACCCAGAACCTTCCCGAACCACCGCCCCGAAATCCCTCCCGCGCACCGCCGGCCTGATGCTCGTGGCCCTCGCCGTGGGCGCCGGAGGCACCTGGCTGGCCCTGCGCCGCCCCGGCGGCCAGGCCGCCCAGGCCGCCCAGGCCCAGGACCCCATCGTCTTCTACCGCAACCCCATGAACCCCGCCATCACCTCGCCCACCTTCACCAAGGACGGGATGGGCATGGACTACATCGCCGTGCACGCCAGCGAGCTCAAGGGCGACGCCCCGGCCGGGCCCACGGACAAGGGCAAGATCGCCTTCTACCGCAACCCCATGAACCCCGCCATCACCTCCCCGGTGTTCACCAAGGACGAGATGGGCATGGACTACCTGCCGGTCTACGAAAGCGAGCTCAAGGGCGAGGCGGGCCCCGCGGTGGCGGGCCTCGCGTCGGTGAAGATCGACAGCGACCGCCAGCAGCTCATCGGCCTGACCACCGCCAAGGTGGCGGAAGGCCCGGTGGGCGGCGAGATCCGCACCACGGCCCGGGTGGCGGTGGACGAGACCCGCATCCGGCACATCCACGTGAAGGTGGAAGGCTACGTGGAGAAGCTGTACGTGGACTTCGTCGGCAAGCCGGTGGCCAAGGGCCAGCCGCTGTTCACCTTCTACAGCCCGGACTTCGTCAGCGCCCAGGAGGAGTACCTCCTGGCCCTCAAGACCCAGAAGGGCCTGGCCGGCGGCAGCCTGGCCAGCAGCGGCACCGACCTGCTGGAGGCGGCCCGCCGGCGCCTGGCCCTGTGGGACGTGCCGCCCGCCGAGCTGGACCAGCTGGAAAAGGGCGGCGTGGTGCGCAAGTCGCTCACCCTGTACTCCCCCATCACCGGTGTGGTGACCGCCAAGACCGCGGTGGAGGGCATCCGCATCACCCCCGCCGACACCCCCTTCGAACTCACCGACCTGGGCTCGGTGTGGGGCGTGGCCGACGTCTACGAGCCCGAGATCGCCCAGGTGAAGGTGGGCATGCCCGCCGACCTGGTCCTGGGCAGCTTCCCGGGCCGGACCTTCCGCGGCCGGGTGGCCTTCATCGACCCCCAGGTGGACCCCCAGAGCCGCACCATCAAGGTGCGGGTCCAGCTGCCCAACCCCAAGGGCGAGCTCAAGCCGGAGATGTTCGGCGAGATGGTGCTGCGCAGCCAGGCCCGCACCGGCCTGACGGTGCCCATCGACGCCGTGCTGGATTCCGGCGCGCGCAAGGTGGTGTTCGTGTCCCTGGGCGAAGGGCGCTTCGCGCCCCGGGAGGTGGAGACCGGGGCCAACCTGGGCGAATCGGTGGAGATCCGCACCGGGCTCAAGGCCGGCGAAACCGTGGTCACCCGGGCCAACTTCCTGGTGGACTCCGAGTCCCGGCTGCGGGCCGCCCTGGCCCAGTTCGCCGCCAAAAGTCCCGCGGCCCCCGCGGCCAAACCCTAGGAGATCCCCATGATCAAGAAAATCATCCGGTTCTCCGCCGAGCACAAGTTCCTGGTGCTGGCCGGGGGCCTCATCGCCCTGTTCATCTCGTTCTGGGCCATGCGCACCATCCCCCTGGACGCGCTGCCGGACCTGAGCGACACCCAGGTCATCGTCTACTCCAAGTGGGACCGCAGCCCGGACCAGGTGGAGGACCAGGTCACCTACCCCATCGTCACCGCCCTGCTGGGCGCGCCCCGGGTCAAGGCGGTGCGCGGCCTGTCGGACTTCGGCTACTCCTACGTCTACGTGATCTTCGAGGACGGCACCGACATCTACTGGGCCCGGTCCCGGGTGCTGGAGTACCTCAGCAAGATCACCGCCTCCCTGCCCCCGTCGGTGAAGACCGAGCTGGGGCCGGACGCCACCGGAGTGGGCTGGGTCTACCAGTACGCCCTGGTGGACCACAGCGGCACCCACAGCAACGACGAGCTCAAGTCCACCCAGGACTGGTTCCTGCGCTACGCGCTGCAGTCGGTGCCCGGAGTGGCCGAGGTGGCCTCGGTGGGCGGCCAGTCCCGGCAGTTCCAGGTGAGCCTCAACCCCAACAAGATGGCCGCGTACCACATCACCATCGACAAGGTCATCGGCGCGGTGAAGGCCGCCAACAGCGAGGGCGGCGGCCGGCTGGTGGAGTACAGCGGCCGGGAGTACATGATCCGCGGCCGGGGCTACGCCAAGACCACCCAGGACCTGGAAAGCGCCGTGCTCAAGGCCGACAACGGCACCCCGGTGCGCCTGGGCGACGTGGCCACGGTGGCCCTGGGCCCGGAGATGCGCCGCGGCCTGTCCGACCTGGACGGCCAGGGCGACGCGGTGGGCGGCATCATCGTCATGCGCCAGGGCGAGAACGCCCTGCACGTGATCGACGCCGTGAAGGAGAAGCTCAATGCCCTCAAGCCGTCCCTGCCGAAAGGGGTCGAGGTGGTACCGGTCTACGACCGCTCCACGCTGATCGAGCGGGCCATCGCCACCGTGAAGGACAAGCTGATCGAGGAGATGTTCGTGGTCTCCCTGGTGATCCTGGTCTTCCTCTGGCACATCCCCTCGGCCATCATCCCGATCATCACCATCCCCCTGGCGGTGGCCCTGGCCTTCATCCCCATGCTGCTCATGGGGCAGAACGCCAACCTCATGTCCCTGGCCGGCATCGCCATCTCCATCGGCATCCTGGTGGACGGCGCCATCGTCGAGGTGGAGAACGCGTACAAGAAGCTGGAGCACTGGAACAGCTCCGGCCGCCACGGCGACTTCCACGTGGTGCGCCTGGAGGCCCTGCTGGAGGTGGGCCCCAGCGTGTTCTTCTCGCTGCTGGTGATCGCCATCGCCTTCATGCCGGTGTTCACCCTGGTGGACCAGGAAGGGCGCCTGTTCCGCCCCCTGGCCTACTCCAAGAACCTGGCCATGGCCATCGCCGCCATCCTGGCCATCACCGTGGATCCGGCCATGCGCATGCTGTTCGCGCGCATGGACGCGTTCCGCTTCAAGCCGCGGTGGCTGGCCTGGTGCGCGACCCAGATGCTGGTGGGCAAGTACTATCCCGAGGAGAAGCACCCCATCAGCGCCCTGCTGCACCGGGTCTACGAGCCGCCCTGCCGCTTCGTGCTCAGGCACGCCAAGGCGACCATCGCCGTGGCGGTGCTGATGGTGGCGGTGACGGTGCCGGTGTTCATGCGCCTGGGCAGCGAGTTCATGCCGCGGCTGGGCGAGGGCACCATCCTGTACATGCCCTCGACCCTGCCGGGCATCAGCGAGACCGAGGCCCAGCGCCTGCTCCAGGTGCAGGACCGGCTGATCCGCACCGTGCCGGAAGTGGAACGGGTGTTCGGCAAGGCCGGCCGGGCCGACACCGCCACCGACCCGGCGCCCTTCTCCATGATGGAGACGCTGATCCAGCTCAAGCCCGAGGACCAGTGGCGGGAGAAGCCCCGCTGGTTCTCGTCCTGGGCGCCGGGCTGGCTGAAGGGCGTGCTGCGGCCGTTCTGGCGCGACCGGCTCACCGAGGAGGAGATCGTCGCCGACCTGGACCAGGCCGTGCAGCTGCCCGCCGTCTCCAACGCCTGGACCATGCCCATCAAGGCCCGCATCGACATGCTGGCCACCGGCATCCGCACCCCGGTCGGGCTCAAGATCAACGGCGGGGACCTGAAGGTGATCCAGGACATCGCCATCCAGGCGGAGCAGATCCTGGGCCGGGTGCCCGGCACCCGCAGCGCCCTGGCCGAGCGCACCGCCGAGGGCTACTTCCTGGACTTCCAGCTCAAGCGGGACCAGCTGGCCCGCTACGGCCTCAGCGTCGAGGAGGCCAACATGCTGGTGATGACCGCCATCGGCGGCGACGACCAGACCACCGTGTTCGAGGGCCGGGCCCGCTACCCGGTGAACGTCCGCTACGCCCGGGACTACCGGGAGACGCTCGACTCGCTCAACCGGGTGCTGGTGCCCCTGGCCAACGGCAGCACCGTGCCCATGGCGGAGATCGCCGACCTCAGGCTGGCCACCGGCCCGGCCATGATCCGCGACGACGACGCCATGCTCAGCGGCTACGTCCTGGTGGACTTCGACACCTCCAAGACCGACGTGGGCACCTTCGTGAAGAACGCCAAGGCCGCCATCGACAAGGAGCTGAAGCTGCCTTCGGGCTACAGCCTCACCTGGAGCGGCCAGTTCGAGAACATGATCCGGGTGAAGGAACGGCTGAAGCTGATCATGCCCATCACCCTGGTGCTGATCTTCGGGCTGCTGTACGCCAACACCAAGAGCGGCTTCAAGGCCGGGCTGGTGATGCT